>Ga0105246_10000103_pt1 | contig 37033 bp, 33 predicted proteins | sample KBSM64metaG_FD_99694 | JGI IMG/M metagenome (GOLD analysis project Ga0105246, IMG submission 99694) | Miscanthus rhizosphere microbial communities from Kellogg Biological Station, Michigan, USA - KBS M6-4 metaG | ecosystem: Host-associated > Plants > Roots > Rhizosphere > Soil | place... | reverse complement strand
CTGGTGGAACAGCCTGCACCAGCCGCCGAGCCTCGGCTGGGGCGGATCGAGCATGGCGGGGCCGTTCCTGTGGGGCTTGCTCGCCTCGAGCCTCGGCTTCACGCTTATCTTCGCCGGCGTGGTGCTGGCGCGGATGCGTGCGCTGCTCGCCGATATCCAGGCCGAGTCGAGATTGCGCCGGCGGGCGATGGAAGCGTGAGAGAAGCACTCGATCCCTGGCCGTTCGTGATCGCCGCCTATGCGCTCGGTGTCTGCGCGACGCTGGCTTTGGCCCTGTGGAGCTGGCTGGCGATGCGCCGCGCCGAACGGCGCCGCGAAGAGGCGAGGGCGCGATGAGCGCGGGATTCAAGCCTAAGCACCAGCGGCTGGTGCTGGTGATCCTGGCGCTGGTGGCGATCCTAGCCGCTGGTGCCCTGGCCGCGTGGGCGCTCAAGAATCAGGCGAGCTATTTCTACATTCCGAGCGAGATCGTCGCCCACCCGCCGGCCGCCGACCGCGCGGTTCGCCTCGGCGGGATGGTCAAGGCCGGCTCGCTGAAGACGGCACCCGATGGCGTGACGATGCATTTCCTAGTCGACGACGGAAAGGGGCAGGTGCCGGTGACCTTCGCCGGGATCGCTCCGGACCTGTTCAAGGAAGGCTCCGGCGTGGTTGCCGAGGGGCACATGGTCGCCGGCACGTTCGTGGCCGACAACCTGCTGGCCAAGCATGACGAGAATTACGTCCCGCGCGAACTCAAGGATATGAGCGAGCACCAGGCCAAGCAGACGGTTGAGCAAACCAAATGATCGCCGAGTTCGGCCTTGCTTCATTGTGGCTGGCGGCGTCCCTCGCGGCGCTGCAGCTTGTCGCGGCGTGGCTCGGCCAGCGCGAGGGCGGTGAGACCCTGGCGCGCGTGGTGCGGCCGGCGGCGGTGGTGCAGGCGCTGCTGTGCGGCCTGGCGTTCCTGATGCTGCTTTGGGTATTCGCACGCACAGACCTGTCGGTGCTGCTGGTGGCCGAGAACTCGCACTCCGAAAAGCCGATGATCTTCAAGATCGCCGGCGCGTGGGGCAATCACGAAGGCTCGATGCTGCTGTGGGTTTCGATCATGGCCTTGGCCGGCGGGCTGATCGCGCTGATCGAGCACCGGCTGCCCGAACGGACGATGTTGGCGACGCTCGGCGCGCAGGCGTTCGTCGGGCTCGGCTTCTATGCGTTCCTGTTGTTCGCTTCGAACCCGTTCGCCCGCCTCGCGGTGCCGCCGGCCGAAGGAAACGGGCTCAATCCGCTACTGCAGGACATCGGCCTCGCGATGCACCCGCCGACGCTCTACATGGGCTATGTCGGGCTATCGATCGCCTTCAGCTTCGCCGTCGGGGCGCTGCTGACGCGCAACGTGACGCCGGAATTCGCCAAGGTCATGCGGCCGTGGATCCTCGGCGCGTGGATATTCCTCACGCTGGGCATCACCGCCGGCAGCTACTGGGCCTATTACGAACTGGGCTGGGGCGGCTGGTGGTTCTGGGACCCGGTGGAAAACGCCAGCCTGATGCCGTGGCTGGCGGCCACCGCGCTGCTCCATTCGGCCAGCGTGCTCGCCTCCCGCGACGCTCTGCGCACATGGACGATCATGCTGGGCGTGATCGCCTTTTCGATGAGCATGATCGGCACGTTCCTGGTGCGCTCGGGCATCCTCACCAGCGTCCACGCCTTCGCGGTCGATCCGACGCGCGGTTCGTTCATCCTCGCGCTGCTGGCGATCAACATCGGCGGCGCGCTGGCGCTGTTCGCGGTGCGCGCCGGCACCATCGCCGAGGGTGAGCGCTTCGCCCCACTGAGCCGCGAGGGCGCGCTGGTGATCAACAACGTCGCGCTGTCGGCGGTGCTCGGCATCGTCCTGCTCGGCACGCTCTACCCGCTGATCACCGAGGCCTTCGGGCTCCGCGTGTCGGTTGGACCGCCGTACTTCAACCCGGTGAGCGCGGTGTTCGTGTTTCCGATGCTGCTGGTGCTGGCGGTCGGCCCGCTGCTGCGCTGGCGGCGTGACAGGTTTGTGCGGATCAAGGCGCCGGTGGTCGCGATTGCCGGTGCCGGCGTGGCGGTCCTGCTCGTCATGTGGCTGATCGCCGGGCTGGCGCTGCTGCCGCTGCTCGGCGTATCGCTCGCCGCCGTCGTCGCCGTTGCCGCCTTCCTGCCGCTACGGGGGCGCTCGCTTCGGCGCCTGCCGTTACCTGTCTGGGGCATGGCCATCGCCCATTTCGGAGTTGCCGTGGCACTGTTCGGGATGTCGGTCGACACGGCCTTCACGGCCGAGAAGCTGACCGCCGCGGGTGTGGGCGACACCATCGCCGTCGGCCCGTGGCAAGTGCGCCTGAGCGCGGTCGAACCGGTCGCGGGGCCGAACTGGACCGCGCTCCAGGGTCGCCTCTCGGCCAGTTACGAGGGCGGGGCGGAGCACCTGCTGACGCCGCAATCGCGCACTTTCTGGGCGCCACCGCAAACGACCAGCGAATCCGCCTTGCTGACGCGCTGGAACGGCCAACTCTACACAGTCGTCGGTGGCGCGACCGAGGACGGGCGCTGGCAGCTCAGGCTGTGGTGGAAGCCGTTCGTTACCTTCATCTGGTTCGGCGGCGCGCTCATCGCCCTCGGCGGCCTGCTGGCGTTGATCGGCCGAGTCACCGGCGACGTGCGCCGCCGCATCGCCACCCGCAAGATCGCCGCCCGGCACGCGGAGGTGGCGCGATGAAGGGGGTTCGCTGGAGCCTATGGGTGCTGGCCGCCTTCGCCGCGCTCGTCGGCCTGTTCGCGCTGCAGCTTTCGCGGCCGAAGAACGACACAGTGCAGAGCGCGATGATCGGCCAGGCGGTGCCGCCTTTCGCGCTCGACGCCGCGGTGCCCGAGCGGCCCGGCCTGGCCACGGCAGACTTGGCGGACGGCACGCCGCATTTGCTCAACGTGTTCGCCAGCTGGTGCGTGCCGTGTGCCGCCGAGGCGCCGCAGCTCGCCGCGCTCGAACGGCAGGGCGCTCCGATCGTCGCGGTGGCCGTGCGCGATCGGCCAGAGGATCTCGAGGTGTTCTTCCAGCGCTACGGCAACCCGTTCAGCCGTGTCGGCAAGGACGACCTCAGCCGGGTGCAATTCCTGATCGGCTCGGCCGGCGTGCCCGAGACGTTCGTCGTCGACGGCAAGGGCGTGATCCGTCACCAGCACATCGGCGAGATAAGGCCCGAGGACGTGCCCGACCTGCTCCGTCGGCTCGAAGAGGCTCGGGGATGAGGTGGCTCGTCGCTCTCTTGCTGGCCCTGTCCGCTCCGGCGTTTGCCAACGACACGATGCCGCCGGCGCCCTATGCCTATCGCCAGCTCGACGATCCGCAGCTCGAGGCGAAGGCCCAGGCGCTGATGGAAACGCTGCGCTGCCTCACCTGCCAGAGCCAGTCGATCGCCGACAGCGATGCCTCGATGGCCGGTGACATGCGCAGCGAGATTCGCGAACGCATCGCGGCGGGCGAGACGCCTGAGCATATTCGCCAGTGGCTGATCGGCCGCTACGGCGACTACATAAGCTACCAGCCGCGGGTGACGAGCGCCACCTGGCCGCTGTTTGTTGTGCCGGTCTTGCTGGCGGTTCTCGGCGCCCTGATTGTCCTCCACCGATTCAGGAGGCGCGCATGATCTGGCTCATGGTCATGGGCCTGGCCGTGGCGGCGTTCGCGGCAATGGCGCTGGCGTTCCGCCTGCCGCGGGCAGCCTGGACCACGGCGCTGGCCGCGCTGGCGCTCGGCCTCGCGGGCTATGCCGCGCAAGGCTCGCCCAACTTGCCCGGTTCGCCCAAGACGGCCGCGCCCCTGGTGCCGGGCGAGGGGGCGAACCTGGTCGACCTGCGCCGCGCGGTCCTGCCGGAAGATCAGCACAGCACACAGAACGCGCTGATCACCGCCGACGCGCTGACCCGGCGTGACCGCTATGCCGACGCGGCGACAATGCTGCTCGGAGCGGTGCGTGCCGATCCGCGGGACGGTGAGGCCTGGCTGGCTATGGCCAACAATCTGGTGGCAGCAGCGGACGGAACGGTGACGCCGGCCGCGCAGTACGCCTATCGCCGCGCCGAGGCGGCCGCGCCGCAAAGCCCGGGTGTGCCGTTCTTCGTGGGCGTCGCCCAGCTCGAGGCCGGCAACTTTCTCGACGCGCGCAGCCTATGGCTCCAGGCCGCCGCGCGCGCGCCGGAGGGCAGCGAAGCGCGCAAGGCGATCGAGGGACGTGTCGTCCGCCTCGACGAGGTGGTGAAGCAGATGACGAAAATGCAGCAGTCTCAGCAGCAGGGCGGCGCTTCCAAGTAGGGCGTCAGAGCGTCACCACCACCTTGCCGATCTGATCGTTGGATTCGAGGTACTCGTTCGCCTCGCGCAGGGCCTCCAGGCCGGAGAACTGCTTCGCGATTACCGGCTTGAGCTGACCGCCCGCCAGGCCGGCGAGGATCGTCTCCCTGGCCCGCTCGAAGCGGTGCGGATGGTTCCAGATTTCGCTCGCCACCCAGCCGCGCATCGAAAGGCCTTTGAAGGCGCATTGCCAGTGCGGGTAGGGCGTCGGCTGTTCGCTCAGTCCGCCGTAGACAAACAGGATGCCCCGCGGGCGCAGCGCCGTGGCAAGCGTCTCGACGTAAGGCCCGCCGACGGGGTCGAAGGCAACATAAGCGCCTTTGCCGCCGGTGATCGCCATTACCCGCTCGACCAGATCTTCCTCCTCGGTCGCCACCACATGCGCGGCGCCCTGAGCGCGCAACGCGTCGGCTTTGGCGTTGGTGCGGGTGGCCGCGATCGACACCGCGCCGGCCCAGTTGGCGAGCTGGATGGCGGCGATCCCGACGCTCGACGAGGCAGCGCGGACGATCACCCCATCGTCGAGCCCAACGTCGGCGACTTCGATCAGCGCGAACGCGGTCATGTACTGCATCCAGATCGACGCCGCCTCGGACGCCGAGAGGCCGGGCGGGGCGGGGAGGAGGATGCGCGCGGGAACGATCGCCTGGTCGGCCCAGATGCCGTACTGACCCTGGCTGATCATCGGCAGCACGCAGACGCGGTCGCCTTCCTTGTAACCCGTGACGCCCGCGCCGAGTGCTTCGATCGTGCCGACGCCCTCGTAACCGATCAGGCTGGGAAGCTGCGGCTTCACCGGGTAACGCCCGGCGCGGTACATGGCTTCGGAGCGGTTCAGGCCGACAGCTTCTACCCTGATCCGTACTTCGCCCGGGCCCGGATCGCCGACGGCCATTTCCTCGACCCGCAGCACTTCGGCGCCGCCGAGCTCGTGAACGCGGATTACCCTGGCCATGTCATTCTCTCCATCTCTTGCAGGGGTCAGAAGGCCCTCCCTCGAAGGGTGATTCAAGCCCTTTTCTGGCCGCTCAAAGAAAAGGGGCCCCTCCCGAAGGAGGAGCCCCGAATATTTTCGGCTTTCGCTTTCTTGCGGATCAGAACTTGGCGTTCGCCCCGATGTAGAAGGTGCGGCCAAGCGTGTCGTAGAAGCTGCCGTTATAGCTGCCGCCCCGGAGGGTCGGCACACCAGCGGCTGCGCCCGTATTGTCGAAGTTGGTGTTGTAATTGACCAGCGGCGGCGCCCGATTGAACAGGTTGTCGATACCGCCACGGATCGTGAAGTTGTCGGTTACCTCAAAGCTGCCATTGAGACCGAACAGGTCATACGAATGCTCGGTGCCGGTGGTGTTTGGAGTCGGCTGGCTGGCCTGGCCGCTGTCCTCGACCGAGGGCAGGTGCCGCCACTGCAGGCCGATTGCTGCCGGGCCGACCTTGTATCCGACGTTGGTCAGCAGGCGCCATTCGTAGGCACCCGTCTGAAGCCCCAGCGCGCTCGTTCCGAACGTGCCCGTGTAGTCGACCATCGGGTTGTGGGCGAGTTCCTTCACCCTGTAGTGGATGTAGTAGCTCCCCACCACGTTCAGCGAGAGCGTGCCCGGGCCGATGTCCGCGCCCCAGTCGAGCTGGGCATCGATACCTTCGATGTTGGCCTTGCCTTCGTTGGTGTAGCTCGCCGTGACGCGGCCCAGGCCGAGGCCCGGGGACGGATCGTAGGTGAGCGCCGTGGTCGGACCCGCGCAGGCGTTCGATGTCGCCGCGGCGACAGCCTGCGTCGGACTGCCGGCGGCACCGGTAACCAGCGGATTGTAGAACGGATCGAAGCAGCGCTGGATGGTCGCGGCCGGCGAAACGCCGATCGCATGGCGCAGCTTGATCTGGTACCAGTCGACCGTCAGCCGCAGCCGCGAAAGCAGCGGGGTCGAAAACGGTGAGCTGAGTGCGACGCCGAAGGTGTAAGTATCGGCGATCTCCGGTTTGAGGTTCGGGTTGCCCTGAATGGTCGGGAACGAGAACCCGCCACCGGCGGCCGGTTGCAGACTGAGCGGACGGGCGTAGTAGGCCGCCGAGGTGCCCGCCCCTCCGGTGTTGTCCATCACCGCCTTACAGACTGCCAGGATGTCGGCCGCCTGCGTGGCGCTGTTGCCAGGCGCGCTGGGATTGGTCGAAATGAAGTAGTTCGAGTTCTGCGAGCAGATGTCGCCGATGGCGTTGAAGGCGAAGGTCTGCTGCGGAGTGAGGAACAGCTCCGAAATGTTCGGCGAACGCTCGGCCCGGTTGTACCCGCCACGGAAGCGCAGCCAGTCGGTGATCGCCAGGTTGGCGAGCGCCTTATAGGTGTAGCTGGTGCCGGTGGTGTTGTAGTCCGAGATACGACCGCCGAGCTCCAGGCTCAGCTCCTTGATGAAGCTATCCTTGAGGATCGGTACGGCCAATTCGCCGTACACTTCCTTGACGTTGATCTGCGACTTGAAGTCGATGCTCGGGTAAATGCCGATCGACTGGTCGAGGAACGAGGCGTCCTGCGTCGTGATCGTGTCGTTGACGAACTGGTAGTCCGTCTCACGATAGCTGACGCCCAGCGCCGCCTGCAGCGGACCGGCCGGAAGCTCGAACAAAGTGCCGGTGGTATTGGCTTCCCAGATGTTCTGCTGGATCTTCGAACGGTTCTTCAGGTCCGCTCTCAGCGCTTCCTTACAGTCTTGCGAAATGCCGCTCCATCCGTTGAAGATGTTGAAGCCGCTGTCGCAGGTGGCGATGTTTGCGCCGAAGCCATACGGAATGCCGTTGACGACGTTCTGGCGAATACTCGCCGTGTTACTGTTGTTGACATAGCCGAGACCGAAGCCCGGCGCCTGGATCAGGCTGCGCGCACGGGTCAGCGAATACGTGCCGGTCTGCTGGGCGAAGGTGTAAGATTCACCGAAGGTGGCGAACGCTTCCCAGGTCCAGTCGGTGCCCGGGATCGAACCCTGCAAGCCGGCGGTCAGGTTGTAGGTGGTGACGTCGGTCAGCACCGTCCGCGGCTCCGGAATGCCGAAGTTCAGCTGAGCCGGGGCATTCGGATTCGGACGGCTGTTGAGCGCCGCCTGGATCGCGGCGGGCATGAACTGCCCGATCGCCTGGAAGTTGGTGCATCCGCCGACCGCGGAATTGGCGCAGGCCGCCAGCGTGGCGTTGGAGCTGCCGCCGTAGAGCGTCCTGAAAGCCGGGTTGGTCGGGTTGTCCGCCAGATTGCCCGGTGTCGGATCGACGTAACCGTTAAACCCGTTGATCAGCACCGAGCTCGGATTGCCGTACCCATTGACGTTGATCGCCTGGCCGCCGGTATTGACGATATTGGGGATCGCACTGCCGGTGTAGCGGGTGGTGTCGTTGGGGCCGCCGTAGGGAACGAACACGTCCCAGCCGGACACGATCGCGCCACCCTGGTTCAGGTTTTGCGTGTGCGTCTGGGTGAACATCGCCTGGCCGAACACGCCGATCCAGTCGTTGACCTCGTAATTGCCGCGCGCGAACATGTTGTAGCGCTTGAGCGGCAGGGTGAGGTAGTATTGCCCGAAGTTGGCCGCGGCGCCGCCGTCGGCGGTCCGGTGGTAACGGATCGGGTCTTCGTCGAAGCCGGTGAAGTTCACCAGGCCACCTTGCTGGAAGCGGTTGAAGAAGCCCCAGGTGAAGGGCGCGTTGTTGTTTTCCGGCTGGACGTAGACGGTCGGCGCGAAAATGCCGAACAACATTGAAATGTCATGTGCACCGGTACCGATGCCGAACGGCAGCGGGTTGGAGCCCGGGAACAGCTGTTGCAGCGCCGCTGTGCTGGGCATGCCGCCCCAGTCATTGCCAAAGGCCACGCCCGGGTACTCGATGAAGAACTGGTCGCCGCCGACTTGTGGATCGGTCCACAGATCGCGGTACCACTTGCGGTCGATCTGGTAGCTGGCTTCGCGCTTGTTCATCGACATCGCAACGCTGACGTTGCCCCTGCCGTCGTCGAAGTCGGCGCCCATGATCCCCGAAACCTGGAACTCGAAGCCGTCTCCGTGCTCGCTGAGGCCGGCGCGGCCGTCGAGCTCGAGGCCCTGGAAGTTCTTCTTGAGGATGAAGTTGGTGACGCCGGCGATGGCGTCCGCACCGTAAGTCGCCGAAGCGCCGCCGGTGATGACCTCGACGCGCTCCACGGCCGCCGAAGGAATGGTGTTGATGTCCACCGAGCCCGAGGCGTTGCCCGGCGTCGCCCGGCGCCCATCGATCAGGACGAGGTTGCGGTTGATGCCGAGGCCGCGCAGCGACACGGTTGCCGCACCCGGAGTGTTGGTCGCGGTCGGCTGGATGTCGCCACCGGCGGTCGGGGTCTGCGCGGGGACGAACTGCGGCAGCTTGTTGAGCTGCTGCTCGAGCGCGGCGGTCGAGGAATTCTGCAGAAGGCCCTGATCGACGGTGACCATCGGGCTGTTGGACTCGAAGTCCTTTTTCACGATGCGCGAACCGGTGACGACGATGCCCGGCTGGTTGGGGTTGGTCGCCTGATCGGTGACTGTGCTGCCTTCAGGCTGGTCTGGTGAGGTCTGGACCGGTTCCTTGGTCGGGACCGGCTGGCCGTCTTGCGCGTACGCGGGCTGGGCCAACGCGATGACACCGGCGCTGCCGGCGAGCAGGGCGGCCTTGAGCGCGCACCCACGGGTTGTCTGCAAACTCCTCACTTCCAGCTCCCTTCACACAATAGGTCAGCGGCCGGGCGGCCGATGCCAGCTTCTTGCAGAATCACGCCGGAGGCGGCGAACCGCCCCAGGGACAATTCAGTCGTTGGAGAACGCCGACCACCGAGCCCCGTCGAGGGCACTCCGTCCGCGCGAACCTGCGCCGTGGCCATTGAACCTCCCCTACGGTCGCGCTCCTGAGTCGGCGGGTTCCGTCAGCCAATGTTCATATGGCGGAGCGTTGACAGTGTCTAGTGCTGCGATGTTGCGAAGGCGTGCATTCGTGTCCGAATGCGCAATTTTAGCACACCTTCGGGCTCCCGAACGCGCTTCCGTTACCCTCTGCAACACTGTCCCAGGCGTCGAAATCCATCCAAATAGCGTTAAAATGCAATGCTATGGACCTTTGAGTGATGAGCGGTGTTGCCAAGGTGCATCGGTCGGCGATCCTTCGCGCCGCTGGCGGTTGATAAAGTCCGACAATTGGCCTTTCACCAGTTAGCTGTCGCAATTTGCATCCAGGAATGTCACACGGCGCGCAGGACTGGGAGACTCTGTTGCCGATGGCCAAACGTGCCGCCGCCGGATCGAGGGCGGAAAAGAGCATCAACGCGGCGAATGACGGCCGCAAGGACGAAGCTCGCCAGGACGACTGGCGCGCGGCGTTGCGCGAGCACGGCGTGGCGCTGTGGCGCGAGGGGGCGGGCGCAGCGACCGCCGCAGTGCCCGACTCCAGGCTGCTCGCGCCGCTGGGCGCGTTGGCCGACGAGGCGCTGGAGCTGGTCGAGACTTTCACCCTGGGCTCGCTGGCTAAGGCTCGCCGGCGGGGCACGGTGCCGGCCAAGCCGCCGGAGGATTTCATCGCCCGGTTGGGGATGATCCTCAAGGGACTGCAGCCCCCTGCCAAGGGCGAGGAAGGCAACAGACCGACCGCACCGATCATCTTCCAAAGCGAGTTGTGGCAGTTCCTTCGCAAGACGCGCGAGAGCGCCGAGTTGTCCTATGCGCGCGAGCTGGACCTGGTCGAACTCGACCGCCGGATCCTGTTCCTGCTGCGCACGCAGGGGCCGCTGGTGCCGGCCGACCTGTCGGGCTCGGTCGGCGTCGACAAGGCGCAAGTCAGCCGTTCGGTCAAGCGGCTACTCGAGCTGCGGATGGTCGAGCGCGAGCAGATCCGTTCTCCGGTCACCTTGACGCGCAAAGGCGAGAGCCAGGCCGACCGCCTGTTGCGCTTGGCGGATTTGCGCAATCGCGAGTTGACCTTTGATATCGACGACGACGAACTGAGCGGCTTTTTCGCTGCCATCGAGATGCTGCTCGATCGCTCGATCGCGCTGTACGAGAAGGAACGCGCGCGCACTGCGGCTGATGAACGGAGCGATGCCGAGGGCGACGACATATCGAGGCGTAGCAACGAGCCTTTGCTGATCGACCGCGCGCGAATCCTTTCGCCTTTGCTCACGCTCAGCGCCTATTTCGGGCGCAGCGGCGGGCTGATGTTCAAGCGCCGGACCGGCCTGTCCCAATTCGAAGCCTGGGTGCTCAACGAGATCGGGATGGCCGCGCCGATCGACTGGCCAATGCTGACGGCGCAGCTGGAGCGCGATCACAGCCAGGCGGGACGTACGGTAGCCGCCTTGATCGAGAGAGGGTTGATTGCCCGGGAGGGCCGGCCAGGACGCCGTCATGGCCGATTTTCGCCGACAGCCGAGGGTTGGCGGCTTTACAACATCATCCAGGAAACAAGCGTCGAACGCAGCAGCTTCCTGATGGCCCCGCTCGGTCAAGATGAGCGTAAGCGGTTCCTCGGTACGTTCGACAAGTTGCGCCGTAATGCCGTCGCCCAGCTGGAGCGCGAGCGGGCCTTCGAGGCGCTCGACCGCGGGGACTGAGCGGCGCCGGCCTACTTGATGCGCATGACCTTCACGCCGGCCTGCTTACCGACCATCATCATGTAGCTGCCGAGCGCCCCGCGTTCGATGCGCACGGCGTCACCCTTGCGCGGCGGCTTGTACGTCTGGCTAACACCTTCGGTGAACAGCCACTGCGCGCCGCTGGCCAGCGTGACGAGATAGATGCCTGGCTGGCGCTCGCGCGCATCGGCGATCGTGGTTGCGATTTCCGAGGGCCCGCCGCGGCCGGGATTGAAGCGCTCCGGCGATTGGGTGCGCAAATCGTCTGCTCCGAAGCCGCTCGGCGCGTTCGGATTGGCCACCGCGCCGCCGCCGTTCGGGCGCGCCATTTGGCCCGGAATGGAGTTCGGAGCGCCGCCGATTGCGCGGATGTTGTTGTCGTAGCACGCAAGGCGCGCGGTCGGATCGGCAATCTTGGCGCACTCGCGCATGATGTTGAGGACGATGCTCGGCTCGACCTGAGCCGAGCTAGCGGTCGCGGAAACCGCCAGGGCGGCGCCTGAAAGCAGAACAATCGCGCGCTGCGCCGTGATCATCGAAACACTCCCTCTCCGTCCCACGTGCTAGTGGCGTTTCGCCAAGTTTCGCGCAAGAGCCTTGCGGCGTTCTGAATGCCGCTGGGCCCCGCAGCACTCACTTGAGCGCGTCGAGCCCCGCCTGCGAGATCACCGTATCGCCGTCGGCGCCGCTGCCGCCGCTCGTGGCGATCGCCCCGATCGTCTCGTCGCCGAGCTTAACGGGCAGGCCGCCGGCGAGCGGCATGACCCGATCCATCGCCAGAATGCCGGTGCGCCCCGCGGCGAGCGCATCCTGCATGCCCTTGCTGGGGCTGCCCCAGTCCGCCGAAGTCACCGCCTTGCGCCGCGCCAGCTCGTAAACGAACGCCTTGGTTCCATCCGTTCTGAGCGAGGCGACCACGTCGCCGTGATCGTCGACCACCACGATCGCGACGTGATCGTTACGCTGTTTCGCCGTGTCGTAAGCCGCGCGGAGCATCGTCTGAGCCTGTTCTGCGCTGAGCGAATGATGAGTGAGCGGTTGGGCAGCTAGAGGGGCGGCGAGAGCGGCCATGGCGAGTATAGTCCCAGCGGCACGAAGCATGACGGTCCTCCCTCTTTTCTTTGGCTGCGGACCTAGCATCGGGCCCGGACGAAGGACACCATGTTGCGGATGTCCGCTAACGACCCATTGCGGACATTACGTTGTTCGCGGATAGTAACTGGATGGCGAGCATTGGCCACGTTCAGAAGCTCACGCCGCGGCAGAAGGAAATACTGCGGCTTCTTCTAAATGGCTTCGACGCGAAGTCTGCGGCGCGGGAATTAGGCATATCCGTTCACACGGTGAACGAGCACTTGAGCGAGGCGCGACGGCACCTGGGAGTGTCAACCAGCCGGGAAGCTGCGCGCATCCTGAGGCAGGTGGAATCAGGCCCCCCGAATAACTTGGGACCCGAGAGGTTTGGGGTGGCTCACCAGGCTCGCCGAGGCCCTTGGCTGGGCCAGCTCAGCCGCACCCAACGACTGACGTTTGCAGGAGTGTCGCTCGTGGTCATTATCGCTGCTGTCGCACTTACGCTTTCGATTGCGGGTGGAAGTCCCGCATCGAACCACGCCGATAGTCCGACGAGAGCCAGGTCGGCCGAACTTCGTGCTGCAGAACGGAATCCAAGCCCCTATCAGTCGCGCGACTTTGGGGTCGACAGATTTGACCGATTGAGAGCGTCGGGTCCGTTCAAAGTGGGCGTTCTCGTCAGCAGCGAGCCTGCCCAAGTGCACCTGCAGGGCCCACCCACTCTTCTAGCAGATACCATCGCAACCGTCGATGGCGGCACACTGACTATCCGTTTCCGCGAAGGCGCCAATTGGAGTTGGAATCCGGGTTCTGGGGTGAATGTCTTCGTCACAGCACCTGCTCTCGCTGCTGTTAACGTCGAGGGCGCGGCGGAAGTTGAAATTGGTGGAGTCCGCGGTGACATGTTTTCGGCAGAAACGGAGGGTTCGGGCACCATCGCGGTTCGCGGACTTGACGTTGGGCGTGTTCAGTTGGCGACCGGCGGCTCAGGCGGGATCAACATTGACGGGCAAGCCCGCGATGCAACCTACGTGGTCGGCGGAACTGGCTCGATCGACGCCAAGCGGCTTCGGGTCGGGAGCGCGAGTATCGCGATAGGCGGTGCAGGGTCCGTCTACGCCGACGTCTCGACCACCGCGAACATCTCAGTCAACGGTAGCGGCCGAGTAGAAGTCGTGGGCGGTGCTACCTGCATGAAGCAACCAGCCAATTCAACTCAAGTCGATTGCCGATGATCCCTTCGGCAGTGTCCGGAATCCACCCATTATGGACGTCGAAGGTCAGTCTTCGACGGCCTCGCTTTCATCCACCTTCAGAGCCCCGCGCCTGAGCTGATCCGCCTCCATCGACTTGAACAGCGCGGTGAAGTTGCCTTCGCCGAAGCCTTCGTCCTTCTTGCGCTGGATGAATTCGAAGAACACCGGGCCGATCTGCGTCTGGCTGAAGATCTGCAGCAGCAGGCGCGGGTCGCCATGTTCGGTCGAGCCGTCGAGCAGGATGCCGCGCTTCTGCAATTCGGAAACCGGCTCGCCGTGGCCGGGTAGGCGATCTTCGAGCATCTCGTAATAAGTGTCGGGCGGGGGCGGGGCGAAGGGGGTGCCGCGTTCCTTCAGCCGGTCCCAGACTTCATAAAGATTCGAGCTCGACATGGCGATGTGCTGGATTCCCTCGCCGTTGAACTCGCGCAGGTACTCCTCGATCTGCCCGCCGCCTTTCTGGCCTTCCTCGTTCAGCGGGATGCGGATCTTGCCATCCGGCGCGGTCATGGCCTTGCTGGTGAGGCCGGTGTATTCGCCCTTGATGTCGAAATAGCGGATCTCGCGGAAGTTGAAGATCCGCTCGTAGAAATCGGCCCAGTGGGCCATGCGGCCCCGGTAGACGTTGTGCGTCAGGTGATCGATGATCTCCAGCCCGGCGCCGACCGGGTGTTTCTCCACCCCCGGCTCCCAGGCAAAGTCGATGTCCCAGATCGACAGCGCGCCGTTGTCGTCCACCTCGTAGCGGTCGACCAGGTAGATCAGCGAATGGCCGATGCCCCTGATCGCCGGGATGTTCAGCTCCATCGGGCCGGTGCGGACGTCCGCCGGCTCGGCGCCGCGGGCGAGCGCCTCGGCATAGGCCTTGCCGGCGTCGCGTACGCGGAACCCCATGCCGCAAGCAGAAGGGCCGTGCTCGGCGGCGAAGTAGGCGGCCGGGCTCCTCGGTTCGTAGTTGGCGACGAAGTTGATCTGCCCCTGGCGCCACAGCTGCACGTCCTTGCTGCGGTGGCGGGCGACGAGCACGAAGCCCATCGCCGCGAACGACGCTTCGAGCACGCCCTTCTCGGGCGCTGAAAACTCAAGGAATTCGAAGCCGTCGAGGCCCAGCGGATTGTCGAACAGGTCGGTCATGGTTTCAAATGTAACCGTTTGCTGGCGAGGCGACAAGCCGAGATGCCGATGAGCCGTTCGAAAATGCGGTGAGTTCCCTGCGAAACCGCTTGAATCGCGGCGTTAACTGTGATTCTCTTAACCGATGAATCGACCTGCCACCGTTCCGTTGCTCGATCGCGAAAAGGTGCGGCAGTTCGGTGCGCTCGGTTATCTCCTGGTGCTGGGCGGCCTGGCGCTGGCGGGGCCTTACGGTTTCGTCGCCTGGGGTGAGAACCTGTCGCTGCTCGACAAGCGGGAAGCGCAGATCAAGCAGCTCGAGGCTGAACGGGCGGACCTCAAGAACCGGGTCGCGCTGCTCGATCCCAACCACGTCGATCCGGACATGGCGGGCGAGCTGATCCGCGGCGATCTCAACGTGGTCCATCCGGACGAGTACATCTACCAGCTCCACGACAAGTAAGGCGATCGCGACTGTGCGTCCGGCAGGCGTTGCAACCGCGCGCGTTGTGCGCTTATAGCGCGCCGCACCGCCGGTCCCCGCACCGCTCGACAGACAGGGAAGAGTCGCCTTGGCCAAAGCCGCCAGTTCCGCTCCGAAGAAGCCGGCAAAAGCAGCCGCGAAACCGGCCGCCGACGATGAAAACTTCGCGCTCCACAGCCTGCAGGAAGCCTTCGAGAAGGACCGCCGGTTCAAGGCAAGCAAGGAACAGTTGCTGCACCTTTACGAGCAAATGCTGCTGATCCGCCGCTTCGAAGAGCGCGCGGGGCAGCTTTACGGCCTCGGCCTGATCGGCGGGTTCTGCCACCTCTACATCGGTCAGGAAGCCGTCGCCGTCGGGCTGCAGTCGGCGCTTCAAGAGGGCAAGGACAGCGTCATCACCGGTTATCGCGACCACGGCCACATGCTCGCCTACGGGATCGATCCCAAGGTGATCATGGCCGAACTGACCGGCCGCGAGGCCGGCATCAGCCACGGCAAGGGCGGCTCGATGCACATGTTTTCGACCGAGCACGCCTTCTACGGCGGCCACGGCATCGTCGGCGCGCAAGTGCCGCTCGGGGCGGGGCTGGCCTTCGCCCACAAGTACCGCGAAGACGGCGGTTTGTGCCTGGCCTATTTCGGCGACGGCGCGGCCAACCAGGGCCAGGTCTACGAGACCTTCAACATGGCAAGCCTGTGGGGGCTTCCGATCGTGTTCGCGGTCGAGAACAACCAGTACGCGATGGGCACATCCGTCAAGCGCAGCAGCGCCGAGACGGAATTCTATCGCCGGGGTACCGCATTCCGCATTCCAGGGATGCTCGTGAACGGAATGGACGTGCTCGAGGTTCATCAGGCGGGCAAGGTCGCGTTCGATCACGTGCGCGCGGGCAAGGGTCCGGTCCTGCTCGAGCTGGAAACCTACCGCTATCGCGGGCACTCGATGTCCGACCCCGCGAAATACCGCACGCGTGAGGAAGTGCAGGACGTGCGCGAGCACAACGATCCGATCGAGCGCGCGAAGCACGATCTCGGTGAGATGGGCGTGTCCGAAGACCAGTTGAAGGAAATCGAGAAAGCGATCCGCGCCAAGGTGGCGGACGCCGCGGACTTCGCCGAAAATTCGCCCGAGCCGCCGCCCGCGGAACTATACACCGACGTGCTGGTGGGAGCATACTGATGGGCATCGAGCTGAAGATGCCCGCGCTCTCGCCGACAATGGAAGAGGGCACGCTGGCCAAATGGCTGGTCAAGGTAGGCGACAAGGTCGCCGCCGGCGATGTGCTCGCAGAGATCGAAACCGACAAGGCGACGATGGAGTTCGAGTCCATCGACGAAGGCACGGTCGGCAAGATCCTCGTGCCGGAAGGCACCGAGGGGGTGAAGGTCGGCACGGTGATCGCGGTGATCGCGGGCGAGGGCGAGGATGCCACCGCCGTGTCCGCGCCAGCCGCGAGCGAAGCGCAAGGCCCGGCGGAGGAACAGAAAGCAGCGGAATCCGGCGCGCCGAAAGGCGATGCGTCCTTGGGTGCCGACAAGCTCGTCAGGCCCGCCGCCGCGCCTCGTGCGTCGGACCCCGACGTCCCCGCCGGCACCAACGTCGCGACCGTCACCTTGCGCGAAGCCTTGCGCGACGCGATGGCCGAGGAAATGCGCCGCGACGACCGCGTGTTCGTGATGGGAGAGGAAGTCGCCGAGTACCAGGGTGCCTACAAGGTCACCCAGGGGCTGCTCGAGGAATTCGGCCCGCGACGGGTAATCGACACCCCGATCACAGAATACGGCTTTGCCGGCATCGGCACCGGTGCGGCGATGGGTGGCCTGCGCCCGGTCGTCGAGTTCATGACCTTCAACTTCGCGATGCAGGCGATCGACCACATCGTGAACTCGGCGGCCAAGACCAACTACATGTCGGGCGGGCAGATGCGCTGCCCGATCGTGTTCCGCGGGCCGAACGGCGCCGCCAGCCGCGTGGCCGCGCAGCACAGCCAGAACTACGCGCCGTGGTACGCCGCGGTGCCCGGCCTGATCGTCATCGCGCCTTACGATGCCTCGGACGCCAAAGGTCTGCTCAAAGCCGCGATCCGCAGCGACGACCCGGTGGTGTTCCTCGAGAACGAGCTGCTTTACGGCCGCAACTTCGAGCTCGCCCAACTCGACGACCACGTGCTGCCGATCGGCAAGGCGCGGATCATGCGCGAAGGTGCGGATGTTACCATCGTCAGCTATTCGATCGGCGTCGGGCTCGCGCTCGAGGCGGCCGAAACGCTCGCCGGCGAGGGCATCGAAGCCGAAGTGATCGACTTGCGCACGCTGCGCCCCCTCGACACAGAGACGATCCTCGCCAGTCTCGCCAAGACAAATCGCCTGGTTGTCGCCGAAGAAGGCTGGCCGACCTGCTCGATCGCTTCGGAAATCGCCGCGCTATGCATGGAGCAGGGCTTCGACGATCTCGACGCGCCGGTGCTGCGGGTGTGCAACGAGGACGTCCCGCTGCCTTATGCGGCGAACCTGGAGAAGATCGCGCTGATCGACAGCGCCCGGATCGCCGAGGCGGTGCGCAAGGTCTGTTACCGGGGCTGAGCCGCGCCGGCAAATCCGCGTCAGGTCTTCGTCAGGAACATCGGTCGAGAGTAACTGATGGTCGGTCCCTCCAAGCCCATTGAACCGAGAACCGACGGTATCTTGTACTGGATGGTGAGCGTCTTTTCCTGAGCGCCGGTGATCTGCGGCGTGGCGACGTTGGTGACCGTGACGAGTGTGGTGGATGTGAGGAGATACGGCGCGTTTTGCGCTACAGTTTCCGCATAGTCCGTCATCTGGTCGTTGCTCAGTTTGTTTCCCGTTGCATATTGGATCATCGCATAGCGTGCGACGTCCGCCGAGACATTGCGCAGCGCGTTGTAGTTCTGCAGCGCGATCCCGACCTGAATCACGCCGAACAGCATGACGATCATCGCCGGGCCGATGATCGCGAACTCGATGGTCGCAACACCCGTTTCGTTCCCGCGCAGGCCGCGCCAAAGCCTTCGCGCGATCATGAGATCTGCACCATTCTGACGACGCTGTAGTTCACCGGGCCACCGACCCCAAACGATGTCCACTGCGGTGTGTACGTGTCGGTCAAAGTGATCTTGATGTAGGTCGATACTTGCGCAGCGTCGGTGCAATCGTTGACGGTCACGAAGTCCGCGCCGGTCGTGCAGCGATAGATTTCGGCAACTGTGACGGTCGTACTTGGATGGCTGTTGTTCGGGTTGGCGGACGCTAGCACGGCGTTGCGCAGTTCGGTTCGTGCGTCGCTGTCCGTCGGCACAGCAGCCTGCACGATCGCCTCCGCTTCGGCTGCGGCGCTCTGAAGCTCGCTCTGCCGGGCGACCATGCGCCCGGCATCGAAGGTGCCGAGCGAAAGCAGGAGCAACACCGGCGCGACGATCGCGGTTTCGATAACCACCGATCCCCGTGTCTGGTGGCGGAGCTGCGAGAGGAGTGTCGCCGCCATCGTCAGGCCACCAGTTTGACGGTCGAGGGCAGCCGGCCGACCACGGTGTCTTCCGATTTGCCGGCGGGACAGAACGTGCTCATGTTGGAGGTACCGACGAACCTGATCGTTGCCGAAGCGATCATCAGGCATTGCGAGGTGACCGAAGCCGTGCCGGAGAAGTCGATGTTGCTCTTCGGCAGGTAGATCTTGCCGTTGAGAACCGTGTTGGAGTTGCCGTTGAAGTTATCCTTGCTCGAACCTTGCGAGTTGCGATCCTCGAACACCAGCATCCCGGCCAGCTTGTTGGCGTCGGCGTCAGCTATGCCGCGCGCGATCAGATCGGACGCCTGAATGGCGGTGAGGTTGATGTTGGCGCCGCCCCGAATGTCGATGTAGGCACCGTTCTTCAGCACGAACATCACGTTCGCTCCGGTGACGGAGTACTGCCCGGAGATGTCCAGGCCGCCGCCGTCGAGGATGTACACGCCGGTCGCGAAGATCGTGTCGCAGGAAATCTTGATGCCGCCCGCGAAGGTTCCGGGCTTGACCGACGCGGTGCCCGGCGGGATCGTCGTGACGATTCCGGTGTAGGCGTTGTTGGTGACGACGACCTTCTTTTCCCAATTCGTGTTGGCGCCGTTCCCGTTGAGTTTCGTCCAAGTCGTCGTCGTCGTGGTCGCGTCGGTCGGAACGCCGTCGACGAGGACATAGGATGTGGCGCTGGTCTTAGTATTGGGTGAGCGGTTGGTGTTGTTTGCCACGCTCATACCGGCTGGATTGCCGATCGGGTCCGAGCCCTTCCAGTAGGTGTAAGTCGTCTCGACGCCGGTTGTCTGCGTCGCCGTGCTGGTGGTTTTTCCCTTGGTGCAGACGTAGCTGCCCGCGCCCTGACTCTCGGTGGGATTGGGCGGGGTGAGCGACTTGAATGGATCGAACAGGCCGGTCTGATTCTCGAGAATGACGTCGTCGGTATTTTCCTTGAACCAGGGGTCGATGCCGCCGGCGGCGATGACCTTGCCCAGGTCCACGGTCGGGTTGCCGTCGACGGTGATCGCCTCGTCCGCATCGGACAGCGCCATCATGCCGCAGCCGGCGGTCAGCACGGTGTTGCCGCCGACGATGATCGCCCCTTCGGTGTGCTCGTCCACGGCGACGAGGCAACTGGTGAACTCTGTCCCTTCCTCGAAGGCTGCCTGAGCATAGGCGTAGATTTCCGGAGTGTTGCCGGTGATCATGCCGGTGAACGGCAAGCGGTGGCTGACGGTTGCGTGAACCGTGACGCTATTCTGTTTGAACGAGCCGTCGGCCTGCTTCACGCCGCCTGAATAGAGGGCCAGGCCCACGACCGGCGCCGTCGTCATCCCTTGGGTTGCGGACAGATTGGCGTTGAATTCCTTCAGCGCCCGGGTCTGGTAGTCGGCCTCGGTCGCCGAGTCGGTGCGCGCCCAGGCGCCTGCCACGGCGGCCTGGTCGACCGCGTACTGCAGTTCACGCTTCCACATGTACCATTGGGCCAGATCGACGCCGAGCCCGGCTCCGCCGATCAGCACGGGCATGCCCAAGGCCACGAGCAGGATGGCGCTTCCACCCTTGTCGCCTGCCAGATTCTTGAAAAACCGCTTCAAGTACGGGGTCTGGGATGCGCGCATATGCCCCCGGCTCATGGTTGCTTGAGCCACGGGTTTACGCCCGCCATGCCTACCCCTCCGTCAAGAGGCAGGGTTAACGGGTTCTTTATGTCGGAAATGCGTTGCACGCGGCCGGATCATGGCCAGCGCGGCAGAGTTGCGGATCGCAGGTTCTCTGAGTGCAACTTCGTGTCTGAATGTATCGGGTGGTCGGTTCTCCTTCTTCGGACGTTCGCTCTGTCTGCCGATGCGGCAGGGTATCAGCTTGTGACGTAAATCGGGCGGGTGATCGAAAGTGTCGGCGCGTGAAGACCTGTGAAGTCGAGCACAGTCGGCGGCGTGTAGCTGAATGTCAGGCTGATCTCGGTCATGCCACTGATGTCGCTCGGGCTAACCGGATCGGCCTGGACGGTGCCGATATTGTCGATGTTGAAGTCGTACGGCGAGTTGACCGCCACTGCGATCGCCTTGGTTTCGATCTGGTCGGTCGTGATCTGATTGCCCTTCTGGTATTCCACCATCGCATAGCGTGCAGTGTCTGCGACTATCGAGCGAAGCGAGTTATAGGACCACATCTGTAGGCCGACCTGGATGACGCCGAATAACATCGCAAAAAACGCCGGCGCGAGAATCGCAAACTCGACGAGCGCCGCCCCGCTCTGATCGTGCCTCAGCCGCATAATGAAGGGCCGAACGCTCACGGGACGAGCTCCTGCGAGATCTGGACGAGTCGCTGGACTTCGTAGTCCACCGGCGTGCCGACGCCGAACTGGGTCCAAATGGGCGTGTAGGTGTCCTGAAAGGTGACCTGGAGATAAGTCGATTCGTAAGCGCCGGAGCTGCACGCCGTGGATTGCAGCGCCGTCGTGGTGTCGCAGCGATAGAACTTGTCCACGGTGATGTGGTCGGCATCGTTGGGAATGCCCAGGGTATTCGCCAGGACGCTCTTGATCGTGTTCGTGTCCGTCGATGTGCCTGATGCGGCTGCCAGCACGATCTGTTCGGCATCGGCGGCACCGCTCTGCAATTCATGCTGGCGGGCGATCATCCGGCTTAGGTCGAATCCGCCCAGCGCCATGCAAAGGACCACTGGAGCGACGATCGCGACTTCGATCACCGTCGTGCCTCGCTTATCGCAAAGCAGGCGCCGCATGCGCGCGAAGAGGGAACGCGGGGCCTTCATCCCACCAGCCGGACCGTCGCCGCTCCACCGCCCGCGCCGTTCGTCTGCGAGGTCGTGCAGCGGGTTTCGAGGGTCGCGTTGCCGAGCACCGTGATCGTCTGCGCCGTCAACTGAAGACAGCTGCTGTTGATGTTGGCGGTGCCGTTCACGCGGACGTTGCTTGACGGCAGGTAGATCGTGCCCTGGATCAGCGAGTTCGAGTTGCCGTTGATGATGTGCGAGCTGGTCGGGTTGCTGTCTCGGTCCTCGAATACCAGCATACCGGCGTAACGATCGGCGAGGGCCTGCGAGTAGCCGAGCGCGGTGAACTGCGCCGAGACCATCGGGGTGAGCGTGAGCGTGTTGCCAGCGCCGCTGCCACCAAGCTTCAGCGTCGCGCCGTTCTTCAGCACGAACATAACGTTGGTGCCGGTGACTGCATAGTTGCCCGTCAGGTCGAGAGTGCCGCCGTCTACGACATAGATGCCGGCACCAAAGTTGGTGGTGCAGCTAACGGTCAGGCCGTGATACGTGCCGGCCACAGGGGAGGCCTGCGCGTGCGAACCGTGACCGATGCAGGAGTAGGTCCGCGCGGTATCGTTGGTCGGCGGGTCGAGGTCGGCGAATTCGTCGCTGAGGCCGTGGACGTTTTCGGTGACCGCGCCCTTGTTGGCATCTGGCACGTTGGCGGTGCCGCAGGTGGCGATGGAATCCGCAACGACCGTCGCGGAACCATCGATCTCGATCGCTCCCGATGAACAAGACAGCGCCGCCATGCCGCAGTGCGCCGTCACGGTGGCGCTGCCGCCGACCGAAAGGGTGGTGCCGCTGGTGCCGGTTGCGATCAGGCATGCGGAGTAGCTGCCTCCCTCGGCAAAGCTCGCTTGCGAATAGGTCCCGATCGTGGCGCTTTGCCCGGTTAGGAACGTGCTGAACGGGAGCGCTTTCGTCGCAGTCGCCGTCACCACGACGCTGTTTGAGTTGCCATTAGAATAATCGGCAAGTGAGATGGACGGCGTGCTGGCAAAGTCGGACGTGATCGCCAGGTTGGCGTAGAAGTCCTGCGTTCCGCGCGTCTGGTAGTTGTCCTGCGTGTGGGAGTCGGTGCGCGCCCAGGCGGCGCCCATTGCCGCCTGATCGGTCGCCAATTGGAGCTCGCGCTTCCACAGATACCATTGAGAAAAGTCGACCGCCACGCCAACGCTGCCGATCAGGATCGGCATGGCGAGGGCGACGATAAGCATCGCGTTGCCGCTCTTGCTGCGGGCAAGGCGCCTAACGAACAGGCTCAGGAGTGGGTACCGAATGGCGCGCATTAACCCTACCTCACGGTCGGAATCCGACTATCGTTCGATAGGTCCTAGCGGGCCATGCTCACCGGGACGTGAAAGGAGACGGTTAACGAAAGATTGAGCATCGTCTAAGGGCTCCGGGCGCCGGTCGCTTGACCGCCCGCGCCGGGCCGCCGATGGCCGGACGCATGTTGCCGAACTTGCTCGACGAATTGCCCGCGGCGCAACGACTGGCGCTGGCCTATGCGCCGCGTGCGGCGCGTGCGTCCACACTGGCGCTGCTGGCATTGGATGCGCGGTTGGCGGTCACCATGCGGCGGAAGGGGGAGCCGGTCCTGGCGCAGATGCGCTTTGCCTGGTGGCGCGATAGGCTGGCCGCGGAGCCGGCCTCCTGGCCTGCCGGCGACGCCGTGCTCGACCTGCTGCGTGGCTGGCGCGAGCCGGCGGCTCTGGTACCTCTTGTGGATGGCTGGGAGGCCCTATTGTGCGACGCGCTCGACACGCAGGCGATAGCCGAGTTCGCGGGCGGACGCGGCCATGCGTTTGCTCAGCTCGCCAGAGAACTCGGCGTCGCGGCCCCGGCGGCTGCCCCTTGCGGAGAGCTGTGGGCGCTTGGCGACCTGGCTGCAAACCTGGCCGATCCGGGCGAACGCGCCGCTACGCTTGCGAGGGCCGCCGCTCTGCCGCCATGCCCGACGCTGCCGCGCGCGCTGCGCCCCCTGGCGGTGCTGGCGGGTCTCGCGCGGCGCTCGCTGGAGCGCGGAGGCGCGCCGTTGCTTGAAGGACCTGGCGCGATGGCGCGTGCCATGCGGCTTGGCATTATTGGACGCTAAGCTATTGTAACGGCGATGAGGGGTCGCTCCTGGTGAATCGCATTGTCCTTGGGGCACTGGCCGCGCTGGTACTGGTCGGCATCGGCCTGTTCTGGCTGCAGGGCAGGGCGCAAGTCGAAAAAGGCGCGCCGCCGCCGGTGGTGCCCACGGCGACGCCAACCGGCCTGCCCAGCGGCGACCTTGCCGATGTCAGCGGTCCCGGGCTGCCCAAGGCGAGTGAACTGACCCGCGAGCAGCAGCGCTTCTTCCGCTACGACCGCAACCGCGACCTCAAGATCACCCGCAACGAGATGCTCTCGACCCGGGTAGACGATTTCCGCAAGCTCGACGCCGACGGCAACAACCTGCTGACCTTCGAGGAATGGGCGGTCGCCACAGCGGACCGTTTCGGCGGCGCCGATGCGAACCACGATGGCTGGTTATCGCAGGCCGAGTTCGCCACCACCGCTCCCAAGCCGAAGCCCAAGCCGAAGTGCGCCTGCGCGAAGTAGCTCAGGCGGGCACGCGTTCCTGCTCCGCCAGCCAGGCGCCGAAATCGGCCTTGGCCCTTTCGGTATAGGCTTCCTTGCGCTGCTTCTTCTTCACCTCGGGCAAGGGTGGAAACAGGCCGAAGTTGACGTTCATCGGCTGGTAGGTTTCGGCCTCGGCGTCGCCGGTGATGTGCGCCAGCAGCGCGCCCATCGCGGTGCTGCGCGGCGGCGATTGCCATTCACGGCCGACCAGTTCGTTTGCCGCCATCACGCCCGCCAGCAGCCCGACTGCCGCGCTCTCGACATAGCCTTCGCAGCCGGTGATCTGCCCGCTGAAGCGGACGTGCGGCGCGCTCTTCAGCCGCAGCTGCCGGTCGAGCAGCATCGGCGAATTGAGGAACGTGTTGCGATGCAGCCCACCGAGCCGGGCGAACTCGGCGCGCTCCAGACCCGGAATGGTACGGAACAGGCGAACCTGCTCGGCATGCTTCAGCTTGGTCTGGAAGCCGACCATGTTCCACAGCGTGCCGAGCTTGTTGTCCTGCCGCAGCTGAACCACCGCATAGGCCCAGCGGCCGGCGGGATGTTCGGCGGTCGCCCAGTGCGGGTTGTCGAGACCGACCGGTTTCATCGGCCCGAAGCGCAGCGTCTCAGGCCCGCGCGCGGCCATCACCTCGATAGGCATGCAGCCATCGAAGTAGGGCGTATTCGATTCCCACTCCTTGAACTCGGTCTTTTCACCGTCGAGGAGGCCTTGCACGAAGGATTCGTACTGCTCGCGGGACATCGGGCAGTTGATGTAGTCCTTACCTCCCTTGTCCCACCGCGCGGCCATCCAGCACACATCCATGTCGATGCTCTCGCGGTGGACGATCGGGGCGATGGCGTCGAAAAAGGCGAGGCTCTCGCGCCCGGTCGCCGCGCCAATGCTGGCGGCGAGCGGGGCGGCGGTGAGCGGTCCAGTGGCGACGATGGTAAGGCCGCTTTCCGGCAACCGATCAATGCGCTCGCGGACGATTTCGACGTTGGGCAGGGTGCCAAGCTCGCGCTCCACCTCCGCCGAGAAGACATCGCGGTCGACCGCCATGGCCGAGCCGGCGGGCACTCGCGCTTTCTCGCCGGCGCGCATCACGAGCGAATCCAGCCGGCGCATTTCGTAGTGCAGCAGGCCAACCGCGTTGCGCTCGTCGTCGTCGGAGCGGAAGCTGTTTGAGCAGACCAGCTCGGCCAGGCCGTCGCCCTGGTGCGCCGGTGTCATGTCCCCGCCGCCGCGCATTTCCGACAGCCGCACGCGCAATCCGCGCCTCCCGAGCTGCCAGGCTGCTTCGCTGCCGGCGAGACCGCCGCCGATGATGTGCAAGTCGTGGGCCATGGTACCCGCCTAGTGCTTGCTTGCGGTCCAGTTCAAGGGCAACTGGCGGGAAACGCGAACGGGGAGGGCGCATGCCGAATCGCGCGCTGATCGAGAAGTGGCCGTGGCTGCTTGCCAGCATCGCTGCGGCCATGGCGTTTTGCGCGCTGCGTCTGACGGCGATCCCCGAGCTCTGGCTGCTCGCGCTCCCCGGCCTCGCAACCGGTTGCCTGGCGCTTTACGCCTGGCTTCAGAAGGCGGGCAGGGATGGCAACCATCTGACCGCCATGATGGCGGTCGCGGCGGTTCGCGATGTCCTGTTCCAGATCGATCTCGCCGTCTCGGCGCTGCTGTTCTTCGCCTACCACATGCTCGCCATGGCGCTGTACTTGCGCCACGTTCGCGCTCAGACGACTGCAACGCAAAAGGCGGCTGCTTTGGCGATGCTGCTGCTCACGCCGGTGCTGATATGGCTGCTTCCGGCCGACCGAGCGCTCGCCCCGCCCGTGGGGCTCTATGGCCTGGCCCTTGGAGGGATGGCGTCCTGTGCGTGGATGAGCGCGTTTCCGCGTTATCGAGTGGGTGTCGGCGCGGTCCTGATCCTGGCTTCGGACCTGATCGTGGTGGCCGGAATCGGCCCGTTGATGGGACAGCAAGTGCCCGACGCGCTCGCGTGGCCGCTGTACTACGTCGGGCAACTGCTCGTTGCGGTGGGCGTGATGCAGACCCTTCGTCGCGGTAGGACGAGTTAGGCCAGCCGCGCCGCATAGGCCTTCATCGCGGCAGCCAGCCACTCTGCGAAACCTTCCCGTTGCTCTTCGAACCGGACGCGGAAATCCGCGTTCTCGAGGTACAGATCGGAAAGACCGACGTAGGCCTCAGGCGAACACGCCCGGTTCCACATCGCCGAAATCCAGGCGTGGTGACGCGCGAGGAGAGGATCGTTCGCCGGGTCGTCCGCCTGCGCCCCCGCCTTGAAAGCGTCGGCCAGCGCGCGGCCAGCGGCTTCCCCTTCAGCGAGCCGGGCCTGCAAATCGCCTTCGGGAAGCGATGCGAGCTTCGCCTTGCTGGCTTCGATCCGCTGACGCATGTCCCCGCCGTAGCGCTCGACCAGCCAGTCCTCATATTCCGCCTGCTTGGCCGAGTTGAAGCCCTTGTAAAGTTCCTTGTCGTCCATCGTCCCTTCTCCGTTCAGTTGCGCGATCGTGCGGTCGATCGTGCGCAGGAGTTGGCGAGAGCGCTTGATCCGCTGGTCGAGCCATGCGCGGTGCTCGCTGAGCACCGCCGCCCGGTCGCGGCCCTTTAGGTTGAGCAAGCGCCCAATCTCCTGCAAGGGCACGCCCAGCTCGCGATGGAACAGGATATCCTGCAGGCGAAGCAGTTCCTCGCGGCCGTAGTAGCGATAGCGATTCTCGCCGGTGAACGCCGGCTTGAGCAGCCCGATCTCGTCGTAGTGATGCAGCGTGCGAATGGAGACTCCGGAGAGCCTCGCAAGCTGCTTGACGGTATAGGTTGCCATGGTCGTCGTCCTTCCGCGAGGACGGCTGATAGTCCCTCACGCCGCGTGAGGGTCAAGGGGAATCCCCCTCCCGCGTGCGGGAGGGGTTAGGGGTGGGCGCTACTCCGTCTCGTCGTCGTCGATATCGTCGCGCGCCTGCTCTGTCTGGGGCGCGGTATCCTCGCTCTCGCGGGCGAGCATTTCCTCGACGATCGCCTCCTCGGCCTCGTTCTCCGGCGCTTCCTGCTCGTCGAGCCTCACGGCACTGACTACGTGCTCCCTGTCGGCGACGTCGAACAGCTTCACGCCGGCCGAGTTGCGGCCGATCACGCGCAGCGAATCGAGGCCGATGCGGATCAGCTTGGCCTGGTCGGTCACCAGCATCAGCTGATGCTCCTTGGTGGCAGTGAAGCTGGCTACCACGGGGCCGTTGCGGGCGATGTTGTCGATGTTGACGATGCCCTGGCCGCCCCGACCGGTACGTCGGTATTCGTAGGCCGACGACAGCTTGCCGTAGCCGTTGGCGCAGACGGTGAGGATGAACTGCTCCTTCTCCGCCAGCTCGGCGAAGCGCTCTGCCGACATCTGCGGCTCGCTCTCTTTGTCCGGCTTCCACGGCGCGTGACGCAGGTAATCGTCGCGCTCTTCCTGGTCCTTCACGCCGACGCGGTGAAGGATCGACAGCGAGACGACCTCGTCATCGGGCCTGAGACTCATGCCCCTCACGCCGGTGGACGTGCGGCTCTGGAACTCACGGATGTCATCGGCGGCGAACCGGATCGCCTTGCCTTGGCGGCTCGCCAGCAGGACGTCGTCGCCTTCCTGGAGAAGGGCGACGCCGATCAGGCGGTCGTCACTGTCCTCGTCGAAGCGCATCGCGAACTTGCCGCCGCGGGGGATATTAGCGAACGCGTCCATCGAGTTGCGCCGGGCGCGGCCCTTGGCTGTGGCGAAGACCACGTTGAGCGCGCCCCAGCTATCCTCGTCCTCCGGCAGCGGCAGCACGGTGGCGATCGTTTCGCCGGCGTCGAGCGCCGGCAGCAGGTTGACGATCGGCCGCCCGCGCGTGGTCGGTCCGCCTTCCGGCAGACGCCAGACCTTGAGGCGATAGACCTTGCCGGCGGTGGAGAAGAACAGCACGGGATTGTGCGTCGAGGTGACGAACATTTCGGAAATCGCGTCTTCGTCCTTGGTCGCCATGCCGGCGCGGCCCTTGCCGCCACGGTTCTGCGCGCGGAAGGTCGAGAGCGGAGTGCGTTTGATGTAGCCGTCGAGCGTGACCGTCACGACCATCTCGTCGCGCTCGATCAAGTCCTCGTCCTCGAGGCCGTCCCATGCGGGTGCGATCTCGGAGAGGCGCGGCGTGGCATAGGCCGCGCGGATTTCCTCGAGCTCCTGGCGCATCACCGCGTAGAGCTTCGCGCGATCGGCCAGGATCGCGAGGTATTCCTCGATCGCGACCGCCAGCTTGCGCAGCTCGTCACCGATTTCGTCGCGCCCGAGGGCCGTCAGGCGGTGCAGACGGAGATCGAGGATCGCCTTCACTTGCGCGTCGGAGAGGCGATAGTTACCCGCGGCGGCGCCGAGGTCGGGCTCGACCGCTTCGACTAGCGCCAGGTAAGGGGCGATCTCGGCGGTCGGCCATTCCTTGGCCAGCAGGCGGGCGCGCGCTTCGGCCGGATTCGGCGCGCCGCGGATCATCGCCACGACCTCGTCGAGATGCGACACCGCGACCACCAGGCCGAGCAGGATGTGCGCCCGGTCGCGCGCCTTGTTGAGCTCGAACTTGGTCCGCCGGGTGATGACCTGCTCGCGGAACTGGATGAAGCTCTGCACGAAATCGCGCAGCGTCAGCGTTTCGGGCCGGCCGCCGCGGATCGCCAGCATGTTGGCCGGGAAATTGGCCTGCGCCGGGCTGTGCCGCCAGAGCTGGTTGAGCACGACTTCGGGCGTCGCGTCGCGCTTGAGCTCGATCACCACCCGCACGCCCTGGCGGTTGGATTCGTCGCGGATGTCGGAGATGCCTTCGATCCGCTTTTCCTTCGCGCCCTCGGCGATCTTCTCCACCAGGCCCGCCTTGCCGACCTGATAGGGGATGCTGGTCAGCACGATCGAGCGCCGGTCGCCGCGGCCTTCCTCGATCGTGTGGCGCGCGCGCATGATGATCGAGCCGCGCCCGGTGGTGTAGGCGGCACGGCTGCCGGCGCTGCCGAGGATCAGCGGCGCGGTCGGGAAGTCCGGCCCGGGGATGAATTCGATCAGCTCTTCGGTGGTGATCCCGGGATTCTCGATGAACGCCAGGCAGCCATCGATCACCTCGCCCAGGTTGTGCGGCGGGATGTTGGTCGCCATGCCCACGGCGATGCCGCCGGCGCCGTTGACCAACAGGTTGGGGAACCGCGCCGGGAGGACGGACGGCTCCTGCCGGCTGCCGTCGTAGTTGTCGATGAAGTCGACGGTGTCCTGGCCGATGTCCTCGAGCAGCGAGGTCGCCACCTTGGCCAGGCGCGCTTCGGTGTAACGTTCGGCGGCGGGCGGATCGGGGTCCATCGAGCCGAAGTTGCCCTGGCCGTCGATCAGCGGCACGCGCATCGACCAGGGCTGGGCCATGCGGGCGAGCGCGTCGTAGATCGCCTGGTTGCCGTGCGGGTGATAGTTGCCCATCGTGTCGCCGGTGATCTTGGCGCTCTTGCGATAGGGCCGACCGGGCACGAACCCGGCCTCGTAACAGCTCCACAGGATGCGGCGGTGGACCGGCTTCAAGCCGTCGCGCACGTCGGGCAGCGCGCGGCTCACGATCACGCTCATCGCGTAATCGAGGTAGCTGGTCTTCATCTCATCGACGATATCGATGCGGTCGTACCCGCCGGGTTCGACGGGGGGATCGAGGGTATCGGTGGTGTCGCTCACCTGCGGAGTAGGCCTGTTCTGTTATAGGGTAAGTGGCGTGGCGCGGACCCTAGGCGATAGGGTGCCAAAGGGCCAGCGGAAGGGGGGTTATGAAGCGCATATGGCCCTTCGTTTTCCACACTTCCAGCCGGGTTCCGGCAGGATCGCGCGTTTCGTCGCAAGAACGCCGTGTTCAATCGCTATTCAGCGCCGCGACCCTAGCGGACATTTGCAAATTTGGACGCGGCGCGGCAGGAGCGCGCGCAAATCGTTTCACGGGCCAAGGTGCCCGGACCATCTTCAGGAGAGACCACTTTATGATCCGCAGATCCACTCTCGCCGCGATGCTCGCGGGAGGCCTGATGTTCGGTGGCGCGGTGGCATCGATCCCGGCGGCCGCGAAGGACAAGCCGGAGGCAGCCAAGGCACAAGGGAACTCGAAGGCCTTCGCTGCGGCCTATGAGCCGTTTCAGGCGCTTGCCAACAATCCGGCAGCAGACGCCGCCGCGGGCAAGGCGATGGTTCCCGCCCTGCAGGCCGCCATCCAGAACGATGCCGATAAGAACACGCTCGGCATGGCGCTCATCGCCTTCGGCGGCAAGGTCAAGGACCAGCAGTTGCAGGAGCAGGGCATCCGCCTGGCGCTCGAAAGCGGCAGGGCGACACCGGTCCAGACGGGCGTGTTTCACTTCTTCCTCGGCAGGTTCGCCTTCGACGCGAAGAACTACGCCGAGGCGCGCGCACAATTCCAGGCTGCCCAACAGGCCGGCTACACCGAAAACGATACCCGTCTGTTTATCGCCGAGACCTATTTCTCCGGCAACCAGCCGGCCGAGGGCCTCCAGTACCTCACCGGAGTGATCAAGCAGGAACAGGCGGCCGGCCGCAAGGCACCCGACGAGTGGCTGCTTCGCGGGCTGCAGGTGGCTTATAAGTCCAAGCTGGCTTCGCAGGCGGCCGACTACACCGAAATGCTGGTCAAGAACGATCCGACACAGAAGAACTGGATGAGCGGCTTGCAGGTGATTAATGCAATCAGCTCGCTCGACCCCCAGGCGCAGCTCGACCTGCTGCGGCTCATGCGCCTGACCGGCTCGCTGACCCAGCGCGCCGAGTACGTCCAGTATGTGCAGGACGCCGATGCGCGTCGATCGGCTGGCGAAGTGCTCGAGGTTCTGGACGAGGGCGTCAAGGCTGGTGCGCTCACCACCGCCGATCCTGTCTACGCCGAGAACAAGGCCGCGGCGACACCGCGTGTGGCGATCGACCGCAAGGATCTCGCCGGCCTGGTGGCCGACGCCAAGGGCGCGGCCAACGGAACGACCGCGCAAGGCGCCGGCGACGCGGCCTATTCGCTGGGCGACTATGCGCAGGCGGCCGACATGTACAAGCTGGCGATCGACAAGGGCGCGAAGGACAAGGATATGGTCCTCACCCGCCTGGGTATCGCCCAGGTCAGGGCGGGGCAGCTCGCTCAGGCGCGGGCGAGCCTCCAGCAAGTCGGCGGCGCGCGGGCAACCGTCGCGAAAATGTGGCTCGCCTATATCGACACGAAGGGCGCAGCGCCGGCAGGCTGAGCCGACTTGCCTTAGGTTCGAGGGCGCGTGAGCATCGCTTTCGCGCCGTTGCCTAGCCGGGTTCAGACGTTGAACTTGAACAGCATCACGTCGCCGTCCTGCACCAGGTATTCTTTGCCTTCCTGGCGCAGCTTGCCGGCCTCGCGGGCGCCGGATTCGCCGCCGAGGGTGACGTAATCGTCGTAAGCGATCGTTTCGGCGCGGATGAACCCTCGTTCGAAGTCGGTGTGAATCTCGCCCGCGGCCTGCGGCGCCTTGGCCCCTCTGTGGAAGGTCCAGGCGCGGGCTTCCTTGGGCCCGACGGTGAAGAAGGTATTGAGGCCGAGCAGCTTGTAGCCCGCGCGGATAACCCGGGCGAGGCCGCTTTCGGTCAGGCCGAGATCGGCGAGGTACTCGGCCCGTTCGTCCGGCTCCATCGCGACCAGCTCGCTTTCGATCGCAGCCGAGACCACCACAGCCTCGGCACCTTCGGCTTTGGCCTTGGCGAAGACCTGCGCTGACAAGGCATTTCCGTTGGCGGCGTCTTCCTCGGCCACGTTGCAGACGTAGAGCACCGGCTTGGCGGTCAGGAGCTGCGCCTGGGCGAACACGCGGGCTTCGTCATCGCCGTTCTGCTCGGTCAGCCGCGCCGGCTTGCCTTCTCGCAGGAGGCCGAGCGCCTGGCCGAGCACGCTGGCCATGACCTTCGCTTCCTTGTCGCCCCCGGTGGCCTTCTTGGCCGCGGCGGGCACGCGCTTCTCCAGGCTTTCGAGGTCGGCCAGCATCAGCTCGGTCTCGACCACCTCTGCATCGCTGATCGGGTCGACCTTGTTGGCGACATGCTGGATGTCGTCGTCCTCGAAGCAGCGCAGCACATGGACGATCGCGTCGACCTCGCGGATGTTGCCGAGGAACTGATTGCCCAGGCCTTCGCCCTTGCTCGCGCCTTTGACGAGCCCGGCGATGTCGACGAAGCCGAGTTGGGTAGGAATGATCTTGGCGCTGCCGCCGACCTTGGCGAGCGTCTCCAGCCGTTCGTCCGGCACCGCGACCTGGCCGACGTTCGGCTCGATCGTGCAGAACGGATAGTTCGCGGCCTGGGCAGCCTGCGTCTCGGTCAGGGCGTTGAACAGTGTGGACTTGCCGACGTTTGGCAGTCCCACAATACCGCAGCGGAAACCCATTTGATGTCCTCGAAATCGAATGCGGGGCGGCGCTTAGCCTGCCGCGCGGCGCTTGGCTATCGCTCCGGCTTGCCGCTGGCGATTTCGTGTGGCCGCAGCATGAACAGCGCGACGAGGCCGGCCAGCGCCGCGCCGGCGGCCGCCGCCAGCGCCGCATGGTCGAACGCCGTCTCGAGCGAGTCCCCGCTCGCGCCGAGGACCGAGCCGAGCAGCGCGGTCGCGATCAGCCCACCCGTGCGGGCGATCGCGCTGTTGAATCCGCTGGCGGTGCCGGTGTGCTGCGCGTCGACCGAGGCGATGACCGCTGTCGTCAGCGGCGCAACGGCTCCGGCCAGCCCGAACGCGACCACCACCAGAGCGGGGAACAGCGTGGTCCAGTAAGAAGCGTCCGCGGCCGTACGGGTAGTCAGCAAGAAGCCCGTGGCCACCACCAGCGGCCCGACAGTCAGCGGCCAGCGCGGCCCGATTCGGGCGGCCAGCGCGCCCATGAAGCGCGACCCGGCGCCGAGCGTGATCGGGATAGGCAACAACGCGGCGCCGGCCATGACCGGCGAATACCCATGGTTTTCGATCAGCAGAAAAGGGATCAGCACGAAGGCGGCGCCGAGGGCACCGTAGAGCAGGAAGGTCAGCAGCGTCAGGCCGCCGAAGCTCATCGTGCCGAACAGCGTCAGCGGCATGCTCGCGCATTTCCCTTGGTGGGCCTCGACCCAAACGAACAGCGCGAGCCCGGCGGCGCCACCGATCGCCGCAACCAGGCCCGGCCCGAGCATGGGGTCGGCGCCGCTGAGCACGGTCAGGCCCCAGGTCAGCGCGCCCAGCGCAGCGGTGGCGATGCCGACGCCGAGCCAGTCGAGCCTCTCCTTGCCATCGGCGGTCTCGGCCACCCGAGATAGGGCGAGCGCGATCGCGCCGGCGGCGAGCGGCAGGTTGACGTAGAAGATCGCCCGCCAGCCCACGGCCTCGATCAGCCAGCCGCCGACAAGCGGACCGACCGCAGCCATGATCGTGGTCGAGGCCGCCCAGGTGCCGATCGCCTTGCCGCGGGATTCGCCCGAATAGACTGTGCCGAGCAGTGCCAGGCTGTTCGGCAGCAGCATCGCCCCGGCCGCGCCTTGCACGAAGCGGGCGGCGAACAGGAATTCGAGCGACGGCGAAAGTGCGCAGGCAAGCGAAGCCGCGCCAAAGCCCGCGATGCCGCCGACGAACACCCGCTTGCGCCCAAACCGGTCGCCCGCCGCCCCGCCGAGCAACAGGAGCGCGCTGAGCGGCAGCAGATAGGCATTGATCACCCACTGCAGCTCGGCGGCGCTGGCCGCCAAGTCCTGCCGGATGGCCGGCAAGGCGACGTTGGTAACCGACCCGTCGACGAACGCCAGGCTCGACGCGAGGATCGACGCGGCGAGCGTCCAGGCTGGGGCGTGCTTTCGAGCGCCCTTGGCCGTCATGCCGGATCCGGGGAAATGCCCGCGCAGGCCGGGTCGCTCAACGGATGGGGCTGGAATTGCTCGCGCGGCAGGCCGCCAACGGTCGTCAAGCGCTCGGTCGGCAGCTTCACCACCTGACTCGAATGTTCGAGACGGTTGTCGTCGACCGCACCGACCAGGCCGGCCATTCGCGTGCCGCACACCGTCACGCCCATCGCGTCGAGGCCGATAGCCATGCCTTCGCCCATGCTGCCGGTCCAGCGATCCGCCAGCACCCTCGTCGGGCCGGAGTGGTGCTTGCCGGCGCGGGGGATGACGTATTCGACCCACATCCGCGGAACGCCGGTGGCGCGCTCCTCTTCCGGGCTCGAATGGACCTGGTACGGGCGCGGCCGGTCGATGAACCAGCCGATCACCGCGCGGGCGATCGACGAATTGCCCCCGCTGGCGGTGTCGGTCAGGTCGAGGATAACGGGCGTCGCATCGGGTATCTGAGCCATCGCCGCGTCGAACGCGGCGATCGTCGCGTCATCGCCGATGCTGTCGTTGAAGCGCACACGCCAGGTCGTCCCGTCGTGAGTGACCGTAACCGGCGGTCGGTCGCCCTTGCGCACGGCGTAAAGGCTCGGCAGCTTCATGGGGAGGTGCTTGCCGCCGCGCTGCACCGTGAACACCCGCTCGCGGTCGCGCCGTCCGGCGAGCAGGACTCGCGATGCGTAGGCGCGGTGGACCGCATCGGGGCTGTCGAGGCCAAGATCCTGCCAGAACGCTGTGACCGCCTGGGCGATCGGAATTCCGCCGACGGCAAGCAGCTTGTCGCCCGGCTTGACCACTTTCTCGGCCGGCGAGAGCGAGCGGACCGAGGTCACGGTGTAGACCCCGTCTTTTTCCTCAACCCACATATCCGAATAGCTCGGCACGATGGCCCAGCTGTCGTTGAACGAGCTACCGGTGATCGCGTGATGATCGGCGAGGAGGGCTACACCGCGTTCGAGGAATTTGAGAAGCGATTTGTCGTCGTGCACCGCCTCGGCCTCGCGCCGCAACGCTGGCGTCAGCTCGAAACGCCCGCCCAGGCGATCGAGATAGGCGTAGCGATCGTTGACCAGGCGCGCGAACGACAAGGCATCGGCGCGATAATCGGCCGATTTGTCGACCGCCTCCTGCCCCGATGCCGCCGTGCCGAGGAGCGCGAGGGCGCCGCAAATCAGGGCCAGGCAGGGGCGCTGGGTCATCCGATCAGTCGTCCTGCATCCGCAGCGCGACGTCGCTCATGAAGCGCGCGTCGTCGCCTTTCGCCAGCCATTCGGCCTCGGCGGCGACAGCCGCGAGCATGTCGGTCAGATCATCCATTTCGGCTTTCGCGTAATTGCCGAGGACATAACCGGTCACCCGGTCCTTGTGTCCCGGATGGCCGATGCCGAGGCGGACGCGGCGGAAGTCGGGGCCAAGATGCTGGTCGATGCTCCGCAGGCCGTTGTGGCCGGCGAGGCCGCCGCCACGGCGCACCTTGACCTTGAACGGGGCGAGGTCGAGCTCGTCGTGGAACACGGTCAGCGCATCAACGTCGAGCTTGTAGAAGCGCAGCGCCTCACCGACCGAGCGGCCGCTTTCGTTCATGTAGGTCGCTGGCTTGAGCAGGAGGACCTTCTCGCCGCCGATGCGGCCTTCCTGCAGCCAGCCCTGGAACTTCTTCTGCACCGGGCCGAAGCCATGCATCTCGGCCATCACGTCGGCTGCCATGAAGCCGACATTGTGCCGCTCCATCGCGTGCTTTGGTCCGGGATTTCCGAGGCCGACCCAGAGTTGCATCGCGGCGTCCTATTCTGCGCGGCGCGAAAAGCAAAGCGCCGGCCCCTTGCGGAGCCGGCGCCTCGTGTCCGGTGATCGGGAGGAGAGGATTACTCCTCGCTCGTCGCTTCCTCGCCGGCTTCGGTCTCGCCTTCGGCCTCTTCAGCCTGGCCTTCGGTCGGAACGGCGCCTGCCTCAACGGCCTCGCCTTCGCCTTCGGTCTGCTTCATCGCCGACGGGGCGACGACGGTGGCTATGGTGAAGTCGCGGTCGGTGATCGCGCTGGCCGAGCCTTCCGGCAGGTTCACATGGCTGATGTGGATCGAATCGCCGATGTCGAGGCCGGTGACGTCGAGCGCGATCTCGCCCGGGATCTTGTCGGATTCGCACACCAGCTCGAGCTCGTGCCGCACGACGTTGAGCACGCCGCCCTTCTTGAGGCCGGGGCTGGCTTCCTCGTTGACGAACACGACCGGAACGGCGACGTGGATCTTCGCGTCCCGCGCCAGGCGCAGGAAATCGACGTGCAGCGGCCGGTCGGTAACCGGATGCATCGCCACGTCCTTGGGCAGGGTGCGCACTTGCTTGCCGCCGATGTCGATCATCACGATCGAGTTCATGAAGTGGCCGGTGCCGAGCTGGCGGGCCAGTTCCTTGGCCTCGACGTGAATCGGGGTGGGTTCTTCCTTGCCGCCGTAGATCACGGCGGGGACACGGCCTTCGCGGCGCAGTTCACGGGAGGCTCCCTTGCCAGCCCGTTCGCGCGCCTCGGCCGGCAGGGTGAGAGCGTCGCTCATCTTTCATGCCTTTCGAATTGCATTGGGTTTGCCGCCACGCCTCCAGGGATGACCATGACGGAGGCGCGCCCCTAGGGGAAAGCGGTCGCGAACGCAACCCTTGCCGCCTCGGGCAGCGCAGCGACAGGCAACCAGGAGCACTATTGGACCCGCCGCACCCTGTAACCGCGCGCCTTAAGCAATTCCGGCAGGTTCGCCTCGCCGAACATGTGCGCCTCGCCCACGGCGACGAAGGGGCGTTCGTGATCCGAGAGCAACCGCTCGATCCGATCGGCCCAGCGCCTGTTGCGCGAGACCTGCAGCGCCTCGCGCAGTTCCGGGTCGGCGAGCACGCCGGCCGAGGCCTCGCGCTCGAGCGCGACGAGGTCGCCGGTTAGCCAGGCGCGGATCTGCCGGTCGTCGGAGGCCTTATCCGCCTCGGCAGCCAGCGCCAGCAGCAGGTCCGCCTGCTCGGCCGGGGGTAGCGCGTCGAACGCGCCGTATTGCTCGGCGAAGGTTTCCAGCCCCTCGACCCGTTTCGCCCGGGCGATCAGCGCGCGGTCCACCCCGGTGCCGGGATCGCGCCCGCGCACACGGTTGGCGAGGACCATCGCCGCGCCCCAGGTCTCGGTGTGCGGAAAATCGTCGTCATGCACGCCGGCCCGGTCGAGGAAGGCGGTGAGGGCGGGGCGCCCCGCCGCGGGCACTCGTTGCAATAGCGGCGGCAGGCCGGGCGTGGTCGCCAGCCGGTCGAATGTCCGGCGCGCCGCCTCTGCGTCGCCGAGGTCGGCGATT
>Ga0105246_10000102_pt1 | contig 37463 bp, 38 predicted proteins | sample KBSM64metaG_FD_99694 | JGI IMG/M metagenome (GOLD analysis project Ga0105246, IMG submission 99694) | Miscanthus rhizosphere microbial communities from Kellogg Biological Station, Michigan, USA - KBS M6-4 metaG | ecosystem: Host-associated > Plants > Roots > Rhizosphere > Soil | place... | reverse complement strand
CTCTTGCCCCACCACTCGGCACCTCGCCTAGGCTCGGTGTGCCCTCACTCCGGCTTGAATCCGTGGGCCGCCGCAATGGGCCATCCATGGCCCAGTGCGGCTAACCCGGCGTCCTGCCGGGTTTCCCACGGATTCAAGCCTGCGTTCGGCCAGCGTGGTTTAACGGGGCGCCTGAGATCAAAAGCAAAAGCGCGGCGGCCTTAGAGCCGACCGGTATTTTGTGTCGACCCCGGTCCAAATGTGGGAGGGGCGGTGCGACGATTCGACTTGCCCCCGATGGCGGCCTCCGGGCCGACCAGGATGCTGGATCAGACCGGGGACATATCCGTTCCTGCGTTCGGCCAGCGTGGTTGAACGTGGCGCCTGAGATCAAGATCAAAAGCCAGATCAAGAGCGGCTCGCTTCGCATCGTGGTTAGCGTTGGGGGCTACAGCGTTGTGTAGATAGCTATGGCTATCGGGCAAGCCGCATCGATGAACCTTCGAGCCTTTCAGCGCTCACTTATGAGGTGGCACTGTTTTTCGTCGAAAGGAATCTGCATGCACCCCACCTCGGCAATCACTCCCGTAGAACGTGAACTCAGCCTGCGCGCGGTCATCACCGGGATTCTGCTCGGTATCCTGCTCACGCCGTCCAATGTGTACGCCGGCCTCAAGATCGGCTGGTCGTTCAACATGTCGATCATCGCGTTGCTGATCGGCTACGCGATCTGGCAGGGCCTGGCCAAACGCTCTGCTGCGCCATTGCCGTGGACGCTGCACGAAAGCAATATCAACCAGACCGTCGCTTCGGCCGCGGCGTCGATCATTTCCGGTGGCCTGGTCGCGCCCATCCCGGCCTACACCTTGCTCACGGGCAACCAGCTGGAGGCGATCCCGATGATCGCCTGGGTGTTTTCCGTGAGCTTCCTCGGTATCTGGATCGCGTGGTACCTGCGGCCCTCATTGCTCAACGACAAGGCGTTGAAGTTTCCCGAAGGCATGGCCACCCTGGAGACTCTGCTGCATATCTACAACCACGGTCGCGAAGCGGCGACTCGCTTGAAAGTGCTGCTCGGCGCCGCGTTGCTGTCGGGGTTGGTCAAGTGGGTGGATACCTTCCTGTGGGCGTTGCCGCGCTGGTCGCCGACGGCCCAGTTGGAACGCCTGACGTTTACCACAGACCCGTCGCTGTTGCTGCTCGGTTTTGGTGGCATCATCGGCCTGCGCGTGGGCCTGACCTTGCTGCTCGGCGCCTTGCTGGCCTGGGGCGGGCTGGGGCCCTGGCTGTTGGCGCACGGGCTGGTGCACGTTGCGCCGGGCAGCAGCGGGCCGCAATTCGCCGCACTGGTGGAGTGGCTGCTGTGGCCCGGCGTGAGCCTGATGGTTTGCTCTACCCTGGCGTCCCTGGCGATTCGCTTGTGGGCATTGCACCGAACCACCCGCGCGCACGGCGGCACACCCTGGACCCTGCCAAAGCCGGGCCCGGCCGCCGGGTTTGCCTTGGCGATCATCCTGGTCGTGAGCCTGCAGGCGTTGCTGTTCGGCATCAACCCGTGGATGGCGCTGCTCACCATCCCCCTGGCCATCTGCCTGGCCGCTGTGGCCGCACGCGTGGTGGGCGCCACCGGCATCCCGCCGATTGGCGCAATCGGGCAATTGTCCCAGCTGAGCTTCGGCATCGTCGCGCCGGGGCAGGTGCCGATCAACCTGATGAGCGCCAACACGGCCGGCGGTTCGGCCGGGCAATGCACCGACTTGATGAATGACTTCAAGGTCGGCAAGGCGATTGGCGCCACCCCTCACAAGCAGGTGATCGCGCAGGTCCTGGGGATTTTTGTCGGCAGTATCGTCGGTGTATTCGCCTACCTGGCGCTGATCCCCGACCCACAGACCATGCTCCTCACCGAACAATGGCCGGCCCCGGCCGTCGCCACCTGGAAAGCCGTGGCGCAAACCCTGACCCACGGGCTGGACTCGTTATCGCCGAGCATTCGCTGGGCCATCGCCATCGCGGGCTTGATCGGCGTGTTGCTGGGTGTGCTCGACAGCACCTTGTCTGCGCATCGCGCGCGCTACCTGCCCAGCGCCGCCGCCCTGGGATTGGCGTTTGTACTGCCGGCGCCCATTTCGCTGATGATGGCTTTGGGAGCGGTGCTGACCTGGTTGGTCAGCTGTCGTCGGCCACGTCTTACCGAACGTTTTGCGATTACCGCGGCGGCCGGGCTTATTGCCGGCGAGAGCATCACCGGCGTTGGGGCTTCCTTGTGGCAAATGATGGTGCAGGCGGGCTGATAGGCAAATCGCGCAGCTATTGCCCAATGGAACTGTTCGTGGACGGCCGCCACTCATCTCTCGCCGGTCTCACGTTCGCTGAGCAGGTCGCCAACGGATAACTCAGGGACGCCAGTTATAACTCCAGAAGCAAGGCTGCTTACGCTGAGGGGATAGGCTGTGAGTTCTGATATTGCGAAAACACTCCGCGAAACCTTGTTGGACCTTGGCGTACCCCAGGAACGCCTCGGCTCCTTTGATCGCCACTCCTCGATCGCGCTTAACTTTAAAACGATCAGCCCGATCATGCTCACTGCCGACCGTCATGGGGTGTGGATGTGGAGTGAGTTGAAAAATCTGAACAGCGCCACGCTGAATATCCATGCGGAAAAACTGCTGCTTTCCCTGCAACACGCATTGCCATCGGTGGTGACCGGCCAGCCGGTGTTGGGCAAAGGTCTGCGCGGTTACGAAGTCAAAGCCCTGCTGGACGACGCGTGCACGGGGTCGGCCAAAACACTGCAGATTGCGTTGGATGGTTTTTTCAACCTGATGACATCGCTGCACAGCATTTTCAAATAAACCGTCGCAACGACGCTCGCCGCCTTATTCAAAGGTAGAGGCAACCACTATGCTGATCAACAATGATAACGGCCCCAGCGCGGCGGCCCAATTGCAGGCCAACGCTGGTAACCGGGTATTGAAGAATGTCGAGTTTGTGAAGAACTTCGACTCCATAAAAAACAAACCTATTGAAGTCACTTCCAACGCCCTGCCTACGGTCACGCTCAAAGCCGACGGGCAAGAGCGCCCGGTCAGTTTTCTGTACGACGCCCCGCAGGTCGCGCAAATCAGAAACGGTGCTATTTATAACGCCGTGATTGACAGTGATATCGTTGAAAAACACTCCCAGGACCGTATCGCGCCGGGCAAGGCGTCCATCAAGGATGGTGCGCTGAGCCTGGGCTTGAACAGGTTCAGGATCGCGGGGCCGACTGAAACCGAAACCCAGAAGATCCTTACCCGACTGCGCGGCATTACCGATCCGGAGCAGCGTAGAGCCGAGCTGACCAAGCTGGTCGCCAACGGCTCGCCGCACGCAGCCGACGGTTCGATGAGGCTGAAAATGGTCAACGACCCGGTGCGGCGCGCGTTCGAAAGTTACTATGCCAAGCATGCCCTGCAAGATTATTTCCGTTCGCCGGAAACCTATAAAACCTTTGTCGCTATCTCAAACAATCAGGTCAATTACATCAAGGACAACTACGTGTCTGCGCCGTTGTTCGAGAAATACGAGGCCGCCTGGAAGAACCAGCGTTTCGACACGAGCATCGAGGGTTTGGATCAACTCCAGGGTTTCTATACGCGTGCCGAGAAAACCCTGGAAACCCTGAATATCTCTCCCGAGGCCAGGACGGCCTTGTTTGATATCTACAAACACCGTTATTTAAGTTACGCGCTGAGGAATGAGCCGGATGTCGCGGCAAAACTCCCGGCGGGCCATTGGGACGGCGTGTTTGATCCCATCAAGGCACCCGGAAAAGGCCGTATTGAACTCAACGCCCGAGAAGGTAATTTGTTCAGGCAGGCAGACAGTCATAACGTCGGTATTTTGCGAAATATCGATGCCACCCCCCGGGACTTGCGCCTGAATGAGCCTTTCAATATCAAATATGAAAGCGATTACCAGAGCCAGTTGCTGGCCGGCGCCAGCACCCGTTGCCCCGACAGGCTTGAGATGCAGGATCCCGAGCATCCGGATGCATCCAAGCCGGGTTCTTATGTGAAGGCCTTGTTTGAAAAAGACACGGGGACTTACGTTAACGGGCCGTCGGGTTCGATTGTGATCGAACAGGGGGCGGTGCGTGCCTGCAAGGATGTGCATGCCAATACCCGGCCGGACGACCTTGAAGCCTATTTGGCCATTCAATCCGCGCTGTTCATTTATGTGGATGGCGGGCATTCGATGGATGAAATTTCATATGCGCTGGCCCATCCGGCTGTACGCGGCAAATTGCTTGAAACGTTCCCGGGAAGGCCCGGCTTCGAGCACATCGGCGACAGACTTTTCATGAATGACAGCGCCCTGGAAAACGCCGCCAGGGACGCCGGGGTCTTCAATGAGGTGCTCAAGGCCAAGGATGCCGTGCATCAACACATCACCCATGGCAACCCGGCGGGCCAGTCCGCTCAGGCGACCACCAAAGCGTTGGCGTTGGCACAGACTGTCGCGGCGCGAAACGTGCTCTACAAGCCCGGCGACGTCTTGACTCAAGAGCTGGCCGGTGCCGCCAGCGTCTTGCACCGTGTGGTCTCGAACCTGAGCCCGCAGCATCAGGGCATGCTGGGCGCTCATTTATTGGGGGAGGGCAGGCTGTTGGCGGGGAAGACAACGGATGACTTGCTGGCAGCATTGGCGCGCGCCGGCAGCGGATCGGCAAGCGCCACCGATAGAGCGGTGGCCATCGCATTGATGGGCGATATCGGCGGGTTTTACACCACCCCCGGCAACGCGGACCAGGGACTGATGACGGCGCTCAACCGGCAGCTCCAGGCACAGGGGCTGCAAGTGCCGGATGCCGCCGCCGTCCAGCGCATGCGCGAGCACGGCGGCTCTGCGGCGGTAGGCCCGGATAAGCGCGCTGAACGAAAAGTCCGTTCGTTCGATTCGCCTGCCCACATGCCTTTTCGGGCAGGCGTGCATAACAGCGGGCTGGAGGCGGATAAAGCGCTCAATGTGCCGGCATCCGAGCGTATTCCTGATAATCGCTGGGCGGTTTTCGATATCGGTACGGCCCGCATCAAGGAAACTACCGAGCCGCTTGTCGGGCATATGTCAGCCTCGCCGGCCGAAATTTTGCAGACCTGGGACATGCTGCGCGGGGTGAGCGCGAGCGATCAATATGTGGGCGCGCTGCCCGCTCGGGACGGTAGCGGGCTCACGCCTATGTCGGATTTGACGCCGGCCGAGCAGGAGCAGCGTTATGCGCGTGCGGCTGGGACCGGCGCGTTTTTGGTCGGCTTGGGTTATCACAGCGCAGTCGAAGTGCTTGAGGGAACGTTGGTTTATACCGGGCAGAGCATCAGAGGCGAAGGCACACTGGACCCCTCCCAGCGTGACTCCGCGCATGTCTTCGGGCATGGAGCGGCCACCGAACTCATGAGCGAATTATTCAAGGCCGGTACCGCAACCTGAGGAGCGGTGGGTTGCAGGCGCCGGCTCGCCAGCCGCCGTAACCGATCGGCAAATGTCGAGATCAGACACGATGATGGCGTACTCAGGCTACTTTGGCCCGGCGCAGCGCCCTTAAGGTGAGGGGTATTGGTCGCCCGAGAACAACAAAAACAATGAATAGCCTAAATTCCAACGATTCCAACGGTCAGTTGGCGCAGGGTTTCAAGCCGCGCCACGTCACCATGTTGTCCATCGCAGGCATCATCGGCGCGGGGTTATTTGTCGGTTCCGGCCATGCCATCGCGGCGGCGGGGCCGGCGGTGTTGCTGGCGTATCTGTTCTCCGGCTTGCTGGTGGTGCTGGTGATGCGCATGCTCGGGGAAATGGCGGTGGCGCGTCCCGACACCGGTTCCTTTTCTACCTACGCCGACCAGGCCATCGGCCGTTGGGCGGGCTTCACCATCGGGTGGTTGTATTGGTGGTTCTGGGTGTTGGTGATTCCGATCGAGGCGCTGGCTGCCGGTTATGTACTCAATCAGTGGTTTCCCCAGGTCGATGCGTGGCTGTTCGCCTTGTTGTCGATCATCCTGCTGGTGATCACCAACCTGTTCAGCGTGGCCAAGTACGGTGAGTTCGAGTTCTGGTTCGCGATGGCCAAGGTGATCGCCATCATCGGGTTTATCGGCCTGGGATTCAGCGTGCTGATGGGCTGGGTGCCTGATCACCAAGCCAGTGGCTTGAGCCGGTTGATGGAGGAGCACGGCGGTTTTGCGCCTAACGGTTTGTCGGCGGTGGTCGGGGCGTTCATTACCATCATGTTCAGTTTTATCGGTACGGAGGCGGTGACTATTGCGGCGGCCGAATCGAGCAACCCTGCGCAGAACATCGCCAGGGCGACACGCTCGGTGATCTGGCGCATCGGTGTGTTTTACCTGCTGTCGATCTTCGTCGTTATCTCCGTGGTGCCCTGGAATGACCCGTTGCTGGCGTCCGTGGGTTCCTATCAGCGCGCGCTGGAATTGATGAACGTCCCCAACGCCAAATTCATGGTCGACGTGGTGGTGTTGATCGCCGTTGCCAGTTGCATGAACTCCTCGATCTACATCTCCTCGCGCATGCTGTTCTCCCTGGGTAAACGCGGCGACGCGCCTGCGGCGCTTAAACGCACCTCAGCCGCGGGCGTGCCCAGGGCGGCGGTGATTGCCAGCACCATCATCGGCGCAGGGGTGACGCTGCTGAGCTACTTCATGCCCGCCGGCCTGTTCCAGTTTCTGCTCGCCAGTTCCGGCGCCATCGCGTTGCTGGTGTACCTGGTCATCGCCATCTCGCAACTGCGCATGCGGCGGATGCTGCTCAGGCAGAACGTCGAGCTGGCCTTCCGTATGTGGCTGTTTCCCTGGCTGACGTACCTGGTGATTGTGTTCATCTGTGCGGCGTTGGCCGTGATGATGGTGACGCCGGAGCACCGCACCGAAGTGTCCTCGACCATTGGCCTGGCCTTGCTGATCTCCTTGATCGGCGTGGTCACGGCGCGCCAGCACGGGCAGTCGGCCAAGGCCGTTGTGGTTGAGCCCTCCTGATCACGCGTGCGGAGTACTGTGATGGAACCTGACGCGCCTGCCTGCAAGACCCTCGGCTTTTTGCTGCTGGACCAATTCACCCTGATATCGCTGTCCTGTGCGGTCGAGCCCTTGCGCATGGCCAATCAACTGGCCGGTGAGGAACTCTATCGCTGGCGCACCCTCAGCCTTAACGGTGAACCGGTGTGGGCGAGCGATGGCGTGTCGGTCACACCGGATGCGGTGGCGCATGAACAGCGCGACCTGGACGCCGTAATCGTGTGTGGTGGCGTGGGCATCCAACAGGCCGCCACACCCGCGCACATCACCTGGCTGCGCAATCAGGCGCGTCTGTACTGCAACCGCCTCGGCGCGGTGTGCACCGGCAGTTGGGCGCTGGCCAGGGCGGGCTTGCTCGATGGTTTCCAGTGCAGCGTGCATTGGGAACTGATGGCCTCCATGCAGGAAGCCTTTCCCCGTGTCACGGTCAGCGCCAGCGTCTTCTCCCTCGATGGCAACCGCTTCACCAGTTCGGGCGGCACCGCCCCGTTGGACATGATGCTGCACCTGATCGGGCGCGATCACGGGCATGAACTGTCGGCGGCGATTTCGCAGATGTTTGTGTACGAGCGCATCCGCAACGAGCGCGACACCCAGCGCGTGCCGCTCAAGCATCTGCTGGGCACGCAACAGCCCAAGCTGCAGGAAGTGGTGGCCTTGATGGAAGCCAACCTGGAAGAACCCATCGACCTGGATGAACTGGCCGCGTTCGTCCAGGTATCGCGGCGCCAGCTGGAGCGCATGTTCCAGCGCTACCTGTACTGCACGCCGTCGCGCTACTACCTCAAGCTTCGCCTGACCCGGGCTCGCCAGTTACTCATGCAGACGCCTATCTCGATGGTGGAGCTTGCGGCGATCTGCGGCTTTGTGTCCACGCCGCACTTTTCCAAGTGCTATCGGGACTTCTTCGGCGTGGCACCCAGTGACGAACGCTCGGACATGCGCCTGCGCCTGCCGATTGCGCCGCGCCCTGTGGCCAGGCCGGGGGCGCCGGCCAAACCCAAGAACATGCTGGAACAGGCGCGGGAAGAGTCGACGTTTGCCAGTGTGAAGCTTCAGCGGCGTTGAGGTGGGGGGCTGCTGCGCGATAGCCCTGGCTCAGGCGGCCAAACTATCGATTATGCCGCCGCTCGCCATTACCGCACCCGCGTGCGACTCTGCACCGCCAGGTCCAGCGCCTTTTGCATATCCAGCCGCGCCGAGCGCCCCACATCCTTGTCATTGAGCTGGTAATTGCGCTCCGACGGCAGGATCGGTGCCGTGAGGTCCTGGGCGTCGCTGCGTTCGAAGTCATGGTTATCGCCGATCGCCAGGGCGCTGCGGCGCAACAGCGTGCGCAACTGTTCCGGCTGCAACTGCGGGTTGATCGACAGCATCGCCGCCAGCAGGCCCGCGACCATCGGCGTGGCGTAGGAGGTGCCGCAATGTACGGCGCCCTCCTGGTCGGCGTCCTTTGTTGAGGCGTGTGCACAGGCGGCGGCGGTGATGTCGACGCGCATGTCCACGTTCGAAGAGCTGCGCGTGACGGCGTAGGCGGGGTCATCGACGGCGACGTCGTCGCGCTCATTGCGCTGGTGCCCACCCACCACCAGCAACTGCTCGGTGATGAAGGAGGAGGGCAGGCGGTACTCGTCGCTGCCCGAGAAGGCCGAACCGTTACCGGCGGAGTTCACCACGATCACGTCGGGGTGTTCCTTGCGCAGCCACAGGAAGAACTCTTCGAGCAGTTCTTCGTAGCCGCTCATGGCTATTCCTGAACGCACCAGCGAGTCGACGTCATGGCCGTTGACGTCTTTGGTGCCGACGCGATGAACGCCCCAGCTCCAGTTGAGCACGCGCACGCCGTCCTCCACGAGGTTGACTGATGCGGCGATGTTGGCGGTGATTCCGGCATCGGAGTTGCGCTCGACAATCACCTCAAAGTCCCCGCCGGCCTTGTCCAGGCCACGCAAAAAGCCGGTATTGCCGCCGTTGTTCCAGCCTGCTGCGAGGATGCCGGCGACGGTGGTGCCATGGCTGTCCGCCGAACCCGTATCGCCCGCGTAGACGCAGGTGCGCCGGGGCGCGCAGGCGCCCAGGTAGTCAGCGAAATCTGCCGTGTCGAAATCCACGCCGCGCTCGATCACCCCGATGCGCACCGGTTGCGGCATGATGGGCGTGTGCTGGCCCGGGATGCGTCGCTGGTAATAGGCCACCGCATCGAGAAAGCGGTTGGCGGCCCATTCATCGGAGTCGGGCGCCGGCTTCTTCGGCGCCTCACGGCGAGGGGCGGCCTGCTCGGCTTCTTCAGCGGCGGATTCTTCGATGACCACCGCATCGACGCTGGTCTCGCTGCCCAGGCGCAGCACCAGGGCGTCGCGCTGGATCAGGTCGGTGGCGGGCAGGCGCAGTTGAAACACGTTCAGCGGCGCGATACTGCCCACCACCGTCGCCCCGTATTTGCGCGCCAGGCGCTCGGCTTCCTGGCGGCCATCCTGGTCTTCTTCGATCAGTACGCTGACCAGATCGACATAAGTGGTCAGGCCGTCCATGTTCTTCGCCACTTCGCTGGGCCCGGCGGCCACTACCTGGCTGTTGCGCAGGCTCAGCCAGGCGGCGTTGCTGGCGCGCGGGCCGTCTTCGAGCCACAGCGGGCCGCTCTGGTAGCGGCGGCTGTCCAGGCGCAGGCGCAGGTGGTCGCCGTCGCGCTGCACGGCGTCCTGCGGCAGCACCGTGCCGCCCAGTTTCAATTGCGCGGTGGTATCGCCCATGCCGCGCACGCGCAGGCACCAGTCCTGCTGTTGGTTTTCCAGCAGGTCACCGCAGCGTTTCAGCTGTTCCAGGCGCAGCGGTTCCTGGGAGGCGAGCGCCGTACCGGCGGTCAGGCTCAACAGCAGTGCGAAAGCAGCAGGGTTCAGAGGCATCAGTGGGTTCCTTGCCGGGGCCTGATAGTGCGACTGCGCCATCCGCCCCTTCGTTCAGCGTAACAACGTTGAACTCCCCCTCAAATGACTCACTCATAACTGACGAGGGACAGCACATGACGGATGTGACAATGACCCAACCACACTCCACCACCCCTGGCGCGCTATTCGAAACCGACCTGCCCGCACGCCTGGACCGCCTGCCCTGGGGCCGCTTCCACACCTTGCTGGTGTTCGCCCTGGGCATTACCTGGCTGCTCGACGGTCTTGAGGTGACCCTGGCGGGTTCAGTGTCCGGTGCGCTGAAAAGCAGCACGGGCTTGAATTTCAGCAACGTCGACATCGGCCTCGCCGGTGGCGTCTACATCGCCGGCGCGGTGCTGGGTGCGCTGCTGTTCGGTTGGCTTACTGACCGCCTGGGCCGGCGCAAACTGTTCTTCATCACCCTGTGGCTCTATGTGGGCGCCACCGCCGCCACGGCGTTTTCCTTCAACCTGGAAAGCTTTCTGCTGTTCCGCTTTCTCACCGGCATGGGCATCGGTGGCGAATACACGGCGATCAACTCGACCATCCAGGAATTCATCCCGGCGCGTTATCGCGGCTGGGTCGACCTGACCATCAACGGCACCTTCTGGCTGGGCGCCGCCCTCGGTGCCGGCGGTGCCATTGTGCTGCTCGACCCGCAGATCGTCGGCGGCGACCTCGGCTGGCGCCTGTGCTTCGGCATCGGTGCCGCGTTGGGCCTGGTCATCCTGGTGATGCGCCTGTGGTTGCCGGAGAGCCCGCGCTGGTTGCTGATCCACGGCCGCCACGCCGAAGCACAGCGCATCGTCGACGGCATCGAGGCGCGCCTGCGCGAACAGGGCCATGCGCTGGCACCCGTCACCAGCCCGCCGCTGCGCCTGCATGCCCGCGACCACACGCCACTGGCGGAAATTTTCCACACCCTGTTCGTCAGCTTTCGGCGCCGCGCCCTGGTCGGCATGACCCTGCTCACCGCCCAGGCATTTTTCTACAACGCGATCTTTTTCACCTACGCGCTGGTGCTTACCGACTTCTACCAGGTACCCGCCGAACACGTCGGCTGGTACGTGCTGCCTCTGGCCCTTGGCAACTTCTGCGGGCCGCTGCTGCTCGGCCGGCTGTTCGACGTGATCGGTCGGCGCGTGATGATCAGCTTTACCTACGCCACCTCCGGCGTGTTGCTGGCGCTCAGTGGCTATGCCTTCCAGCAAGGCTGGTTCGACGTGACCGAGCAAGCCATCGCCTGGATGGTGATTTTCTTCTTCGCCTCGGCCGCAGCGAGTTCGGCGTACCTGACCGTGGCGGAGACCTTTCCCCTGGAGATACGCGCGCTGGCGATTGCCGTGTTCTACGCGTTCGGTACGGGGCTGGGCGGGATCATCGGGCCGACGTTGTTTGGCGAGTTGATCCAGACGCAGCAGCGAAGCAGCCTGTTGATCGGCTACCTGATCGGCGCGGCGCTGATGCTCATCGCAGCGCTGGTGCAGGCGATCTGGGGCGTGGCGGCTGAGCGCAAGGCCTTGGAACAGGTGGCGCGGCCGTTGTCGCAGGCGGCTGGGTAAGGGGTATTTCAAAGGCGATTGTTTACAACTGTTAACGGTTTTCGCGGGCTATTCGATTTAGGCTGTGCTACGCGAATCCCATCTGCTACAGAGCGCATTCCCATGAACCTGCACACTATCGCCGCCACGCTTCTCGTTTTCGCCGCCGCCCAGGCGCACGCCGCTACGCCGATCACCCATGTGGCCATCTACCGGGGCCCGGCAGGCTGTGCCGATTGTTCGCAAAACGTCAAAGCGGCGCTGCTGCGCCTGGACCCGCATTACCAGATCGATTTTGTCGGCGCCGATGAACCGGTCGACATCACCCCGCAAACCCTCGCGCGCTACGACCTCTACGTTCAACCCGGGGGCGGCCAGGACATCCCGGCCGCGCTGGACAGCCTGGGCGACGCGCGCGCCGATGCCATCCGCGATTACGTCGCCGGGGGCGGGCGCTACCTGGGGTTGTGCATGGGCGCTTACCTGGCCGATGACAACAACCTCGGCTTGATTACCCAGGACCTCGACAGCGAAGCAGGCCGGCCAGGCTTCGAAGTGAGCGGCATCGAAGACGCCGCCGTGCGCGTCACCTGGGACGGCAAGCCGGATACGGTGTTCTACCAGGATGGCCCGTACTTCCCCAAGGCCACCTCGACCTCTGCCTATACCACCCTGGCGACCTACCAGAACGGCGACGTGGCGGCCGCGCGTTACACCTATAAAAAGGGCGTGGTGGTGCTCAGCGGACCCCACCCCGAAGCCGGGCAGGCCTGGTTCGAGGACGCCGACATCCCACTGGACAAGATGCCGCGTGGGAACCTGTTCGGCACGCTGATACGCAGTGTGCAAGAGTAAGGCGTGCGCGCCTGAGCGGGCCTAAAGATCGAGCCCTTCGCGTCGATAACCTCCATGAACCCGCCAATCATGGACCGATTGAAATGTCACTTTCCGTCAGCGCTGCCCATCTAGCCCCAGCCAACACGCGCCTTGCGCCTTCCGAGCAGACACTCACGCCCAAGGCGCCGTCCGAGGCCGCCGGCCAGGCCTTGGCAAACGCCGGCCCGGCGGCCGTCTACCATCCCAGCGAAGCCGCCCAGACCCTGCGCGAACCGCCGCAGGTGATCGACACCTGGATCGGCCGCTCTGAATCGCCCGAGTTTCCTCGCTTTGCCGAGCGTTTCAATGGTGCACAAGCCGTGCTGAAGAGCGCCTTCACCGCATTCGAATCAACGTTGGCCAGCACCGCGCCTGACCTGGCCGCAACCGAATACGGCTTTACCGCCGAAGCCGACGGCCGCCTGAAAGTGCTCGACAAGTCCGGTCAGCTAGGCGAAGCGAACATCAAACGCCTCACCGTGCTGCTCAACGGCTCCGCTGAGCTGAAAACTGCCGCCGTTGCCTACCGCGACGCCACCATCGACATGACGGACGCGGGCTCGCCCTGGTCCGGCAGTGTCATGGGCTACTACAGCGTGACCAACGAAAACTTCGCCAAATCCATCGACCTGGCGCCGATGCTCAGAACCTATGACCCGTCGGATCTGACGGACATCAAGGACCGGTTTTTGGTGACCCAGTTGGCGTACAAGGGGGAGCGGGCGACGGAGGAGACGGAGAGGGCGATGTATGAGCGGCGTGGGTGGAGTCTTCAGGGTTGAGACAGGCATGATCAAATGACCCAGGTTTTACTTTTCTAAAGCTGATTTATTAAGGCGTGTCATGGTAATTGCAATTTGTATAGCGGCTGTTGTTTTCGGTGTTTTCATAGTGCGCAAACTCTGCATGGGAAAATACTCCCACGTATCAGCAATTTCATCGTTGTTAACTTTTTTGGTCGCAGTGGCGGCGGCAGGTGTTGCTTATAATCAGCTGAATGAGTCAAGGGTCGCTGCCGCGAAGTCAATATACCGTGAGTATTTGAGTATGGCGTTATCCCATCCGCAGTTTTCGGCCGCCTCCTATCCGTTCAATAACCCTAAACTCTATAGCCTCGAGGCCGGCAAAGACCTTGAACAGTACGAGAACTATGTCGCCTATCTGATTTTTTCGGCGGAGGAGGTTTTGGAGGTTGACGACTTAAGGGCGCAGCGTGGATGGTGTGAAACTATACGAGATCAGTTCAAATACCATGCGCTGTATCTGGACAGCCGCACGCCTAATATCATGCAGTACTCCGAGGTTGTCGATAAATTGATCAGGGAAGGCATCAGCATGTACCTGCTTGAAAAAGAAGTTGATGCTTCAAATGGAAGTCCGGCGGCCAGGATAATGCTTGAGCAGCTGCGAAGTGATTGTCGGCCGTGACGCTGCGCTGGCGCATTTCAAGGACCGAAAGCGGCTAATGCCAGTCAGTTAAGCGAACACCGCCCTCTGTAGGAGCGAGCTTGCTCGCGAAAAACGTCAACGATAACGCGTGTTTCCTGAATGAACACGGTGCCTGTGAGTTTTTCGCAAGCAACAGCCAGGCACCCCCTCGCTCCTACAAAAAGCCTTAACTGGCTGGCATTAGCCGAAAGCGGCCCCTTTCTTCGCCAGCCGGTTTACCATGCTCGCCCCGGCAGTGGTTACACGCGCTACCGACCTCATTCTTAAAGGTGCCGCCATGTCCATCGACCAAATCTCCCTGCCCAAAGGTGTAGGCCCGCACGCCGTTAAACTCCTGGACGCCATCACCGGCGCTGCCACCCACGAAGAACTCAACCGAGCCGGCGGCAAGGCCGAAGGGTTTGTGTTGGGCCTGGAGTCCACCAAGGCCATCAAAAGCCAGATCGCCGAGTCGTTGTACGTGGCCTACGATGATGCGGCGAGCAATCGTGCCGGTGAGTTGAAGGGCTGAAGGTACGTGGTCCCTGATGCCGGTTGTTTTCCGCCACCAGGGCCCAACTCAGGGCAACGCTCAGGTTGTTTGCCGATCCTTATAGTCCACGGCCAGTTCGGTGAGGGCGATCATGCGCTCGTAGCGCACAATGATGAACTGCACATAGCAGCACATCACGAAGAAAAAGGTATTGATCGCCGCTATCGCCAATAACCACTCCATATGCTCAGTAATGCCGACGCTGACCAGCATGGTGTCCAGGCTTGAGAGCGCGACAACGAGCGCCAGCAAGCCGGGGAGGATACCAACCTTCTCCAGCGCGCCCGTCACCATATGCGTGCGTTTTTCCAGGCTGTCGCGCTCGCTTTTCAGTTCCAGCGCACCCAGCTTCAGCGTCTCGCGCGAGAGGGTTGCCAATTGCGGTAAATAACGGGCCTCTACCTGCATGAGCGTTTTGACGTTCAACTCCAGCAGGTTGGCGAAGGGCGCGGTGAACACTTTTTTCAGCGAGTCGCGGTACAGCAACACCCCCAGCAACGGGTAGAAAAACATCGCCAGGTAAGATAGCGCGATCAGTCCCGCACTCACGTTGTACAGCCAATAGGCTTGAACCCATTTGCCAATAATGGTCAGCGGTATGGCCAGAATCGATGGCCCGACCAGGGCAAACCAGAAGTAGGCCCTGTCGAGCCGGGCATCCTTGCCTGCCCGAGTTTGCTGGCGTTTGCTGCGCAGCGTTTGTTTGTAGGTTTGCTCGATCTCGGCGTTGATTTGCAGGTATTTTTCGATTTCGATGGTCATTGGTGTTCCTTCATGCCTGCTCGCAGACACGTGCTTACGCCAACCCTAGTCTCAGTAAAAATCATAATAAAACGCCCATTCCCCAGTCTCAACGTGCTTCCAGAACATCAGGCTCCCATTGTCGACCACATTCAGATTGATCTTCGCATCCGACGAAATCTGGAAGACAAACTCAAAGCCTTCGCCCGGATCTACCCCTGACTGGCAAAACGACGGATAGCCGCCGATTTTGTGCTCGTAGGTGTGAGTGACCAGGTCGTAGTAGCTCTGCAGTTCGCCTACGCGTTGCAGCTCGAGTATCGCCTGCTCAACATCAGCCGGTACGCCGCCGCCATCCCACAGCGGAAAATCTTCCGGCACGACCTGGGCGTTCAGCGCGAAGGCTTTGAGAAACTTACCCTCCACCGGCAGCACCTTGCGCACCAACATATCCTGTGGCCCGTATTCGCGGATCACCCAATTGTCGCCCATGGGCTCAAAGGGTTCGGGAAATGGATTTGAAATAAATACCGTCAGCACACGCACTCCCGTCAGTAACGGGCTGATGAAGGGCAGGGCGGGCAGGTAGAACTGGGCATAGGGCAGCAACGGCTGCCCTGCCTGATTGACCGGCACGCCTTCATCGGGACTGAACAGGAAGACGTTGCCTAGCCAGCTTTCTTCGTCAGTACCGAGAGGGCGAAAGCCCCCGGCGGTGAGTTTCAGTGTGGGACGGGCCAGGTGGTGTTTGATTTGGTGGAGGTCCATGGGGGAGGCGTCCTTGCTATCAGGTATTAGCTAGGCACTCAGGCGTGCCGTCACTTCATTCAACTGTCCAGACAACCCATGGAGGTTGTGGCTTGCCGCTTCAGTGCGCTGCACATTGTCCAGGTTGGTACTGGCAATCGAGGTGATTTCGGTGAGGTTGCGCGAGATATCTTCGGCCACAGAGGTTTGCTCTTCGGCGGCGGTAGCAATCTGACGGTTCATGTCGCGAATGGCTTCCACCGCATGGGTGATGCGCTCCAGCATGACACCGGCCTGATTCACTTGCGCGACACTTTCTTCACTGCGCGTCTGGCCGCTTTCAATCGCCTTGGCCGCGTCTTCCGCGCCGGTTTGCACGGTCTGGATGATCTGATTGATCTCGATGATCGATGTCGCCGTACGCTGAGCCAGGCTGCGCACCTCGTCTGCGACTACCGCAAAACCGCGTCCGGCGTCACCTGCACGGGCCGCTTCGATCGCCGCGTTCAGTGCCAGCAAGTTAGTCTGCTCGGCGATGCCGCGAATGACCTCCAGCACCTTGCTGATGCGACCACTGTCGGTTTCCAGACGACGGATCACGGTGGCGGTGTTGACGATCTCGCCACGCATCTGGGTGATGGTGTGAATGGTGTTGCTCATGACTTTTTCGCCCTGCTGCGCGGACTGGTCGGCATCATCGGCCGCATGACGTGCCACTTCCTGGGCGGTGGCGGACATTTCGTTCATCGCCGTCGCCACTTGATCGGTACGGTTGAACTGCTCGTTGGTGCCGCTGGCGATGAGGCCGGCGATGGCGCTCAGCTCGCCACTGGCGCTGTCCAGGTCATGGGCGCTGCGCTGCAGGCGGCTGAAGGTTTCGGCAAGAAAATCGCGCAGGGTGTTGGCGGCCATGGCCAGTTTGCCTAACTCGTCTTGACGAGAGCTGACCGCGCGTTCGGCAAATTTTCCTCGGCTCAGTTGCTCCACGTAGTCGATCAGCTTGCGGATGGGGTCGACCAGGTTGCGGTTGATCAACCAAAGGCTCAACAGGCCGATCAACAGCCCCGAGGCGAGCATCACGGTAGTCCCCACCATCACCGTGCGATCGGCTGCTGCGCTGATCAGCGCCGATTGCTCGGTGCCCTGCTTACGCAGTTCGCTGACCAGCTCACTCATCTGATCGCTGGTGGCGCGGTCCACACCTTTGACCGCGGCGTCGCCCGCGGTGGGGTCCGCCCCGGCGGCGATATAGGCATCGCGACCTTTTTGGTAAGCGCTGCCCAACTGACGGTGTTCGTCACGCAGGCGCTCGATGCGGGCCTTGAGTTGGCCGTCCAGGCCCTTCTGGCCGGCCAGTTCGCCGAGGATCCCCTGTACGTCGCGCTGACGGTCTTCGAATTGCTTCCAGTATTTGTCCAGGTCTGCCGGCTGCTTGCCCCGCAGCAATACGTTTTTCCACTCCTGAACCTGCACCTTGAATTGCAAGTTGGCCTCATCGATCAACTGCGAAGTATGCAGCGGACCTTCGATCAGGTTGGCGTAGTTTTGCACGCCGTTGGACAGAAAATGAAAGCAGGCCAAGGCAATCAGCAATATCGCCAGCAGGCTGCCGCTCAGTAGCGTGAGGATTTGGGCTCTCAGGGATTTTTGCAGCATGGGTTGATACTCATGACAGGATTGAGGTGCGCCGGGTTGGGCGTGAAAGACGTCCAAACTTCCCTGTCTGCGGTCGAGGTTGGCGGCTGTGGCCGCGCAAGCTATTAACCGTGTCATCGGCGTGGTAGAGCGGTTCTTGAGGGGAGTTCGACCGGCGGCGTTAGGAATTTTTGTTGTGTTTCCCCTGGAGATATTCTGTTGTTTGGAGTGGAGATGAAGGGCGGCTTTCGGCGTAGCGAGGTCCCAATGTCGTTACCGAAAGACGCCTTTCGACACAAAGCGGACGTCGAGGGCGAGCTTCTGAGAATGCTCGCTAAGACGATTTACGCGGCAAAAGTAAGCACTCTTGCCTCTTGAGTATCCGCTATGAACGCATTGACTTGCTCTTGCGGATGCGGGGAAAGTTCTGGGTATTCATCTGCAAGGTATTCGATGACCGTATCTTCTTCCCAAGGGCCGAGCGAAGTCATGTAATCAGGGTACTGATTTTGAATTTCTCTCCATGATTGGTAAGGATGCTTGGAGAGCAACATGATTGTTCGGGTGTAGATAATATGAATCTGCACGAATCTATTTCCGTATGTTGACGTCTGGGACACCGCCAGACGAGTTTATATCCTTTTCAAGATTGCCTTCCTGTTGGCAGCTTCTCCCTGAATAAAGTGGTGGGCTGGACGTCCGCTTCTGGCCGATAGCCGCCCGATGCTTAGGGCTGCAATCGACCCAGAGCGGACAGATCGACCCAGAACTTGAGTCGATCTATCAATGCAGGTTAGAAACGCCAGTCCTCAGCATGAACGACACGACAGAATGGGCCCGCCAGGGTTGCATTGTGATGAGCGACGATACTTTCAGCCTTCAATGCGGGAGTGTCAGTGCAGCTATGACCATCGGCGATCAGCACTGCATCGAATCCAAGATCTTGCGCGGCGCGGCAGGTGCTATCGACACAATACTGGGTCTTCATTCCGGCAATAACCACGCCTTGAGAACCACAAGCCTTTAGTCGATCGGCCAGGTCAGTCATGGCGAAAGCGTTAGGTCGGCTTTTTTCGAAAATCACTTCGTCGCCTTGCAGCAACAGTTCCTGCACCAGTTGCGTCAACGGGCTTCCAGGTTCGATAGGCGAGCCGGGCGGCCCCACGTGGCGAGCAAGAAAAATTGGCGTGCCGGCCCTGCGGGCTTTATTCAACAGACTATTCAACGTATTTAGCAGCGCCTCACCAGCCCATGGTTTATCTGGGCCATGAAACAATCCAACCTGCATATCGAGAATCAACAGTGCATGCATAGTGCTTTTCCTTGCGTTTGGACCAGCGACACAAGGGCAAAAGAAAAGGCCCTCTCCATCACTGGCGGGCCTTTGAAGTTCGTGCGTTATTGGCTCACGACACCTCTCACGACCCGCCTCGGGCGGTCGTGGTAGTGGTGGTCGAGGCAATACGTAGCTGATTCATAAGTGGACAGTATCTGCACGGTGCTTGGTTGGCAAGGGGACAAGATCTGCGCGATGGCTACTTCTTGTATTGCTCATTGAGGTCCGCTTCTGGCCGATAGCAGGCTCTTGGGCATGTGTATGACCTTTAAGCAGGGCGTTCAACGTCTTCTATCCCCGTTGCTACAAATTCGTAAATTCCACTGGGTTAATTCCCCCAACGTGGCGGGTATGGTTGTCACCTAGGAAGCCACAACTGCATTCGCAGTGATCCTAGGTCTTTGTCGCTTCCAGGATTCTCCCCGCGTCCCTCGCTGGAGGTAATCCGAACACTCGTGCGTAATCTCGACTGAATTGGGTCGCGCTTTCATAACCAACCTCGAATGCCGCCGACGTGACGCTTTTGGCACTGGCGATGATCAGCATGCGCGCTTGCAGCAGGCGTACGCGCTTTTGATACTGCAAGGGGCTTAACGTAGTCACTGCCTTGAAATGACGATGGAACGCCGAGACGCTCATAGCCGCTCGCTGCGCCAGGCTCTCGACCCTGATGGGTTCGGCGTAGTCACGGCGAATCCATTGGATGGCCTGGTTTACCCTGGCCATGGCCGTGTCGGGCGCCGCGATCTCTCGCAACATCCAGCCATGAGGCCCTTGCAGCACGCGAAACAGAATCTCGCGCTCATACGCAGGAGCGAGTGCCGCGATGTCGTCAGGCTTGCCCATCAAGCGCAGCATCCGCACCCAGGCGTCCATCAATTCGGGTGTGGTAGCGGCGACCGAAAAGCCTGTATCGTGATCGTGTCGCCCGGCAGGTTTGGGCAGGTCCGCCAGCAGTGTCGAAAGCACCATGGGATCGAGTGTCAAGCTGATCGCCAGGTATGGCTCGCCAGTGACGGCAGGGTGGACAGCTCCCACAGCTGGTAACTCGATGGACATGACGAAATAGGTGGCCGGGTCGTACCGCAACGTACGGTCGCCCACCGTCATGGTTTTACTGCCCCGCAAAATCAGGTTGATCATCGGGTCGTAGACCGCAGCGAGCATGTGCTCCGGGATCTTGCCCTGGACCATCGCCACGCGCGGGATGCCCGTCTCGGTGCGACGGTTTTCGGCCTTGGCGGCGAGGGTGCGCAGTTCATTCAGTTGGCTGTTCATGCCGGGCATGCTGACGTGGCTTTGGTGCGCAGTGCAAGCGAAAAGCAGAAACAGGCAAGTTTGAAGCAGGAACCGTCGCGCTCATCAAGCCCCAGTCCCTTACCGTGGAGGCTCATTTAACGAGCAGCGGAGCATGATCATGAGCGTAATCGTCATCACCGGTGGCAGCCGCGGTATAGGTGCCAGTGCAGCGGAACACGTAGCGCAACGCGGCATGGGCGTCATCCTCACCTACAACGCTCACCCAGAGGCTGCGCAGGCGGTCGTGCAGCGCATCGAGCAGGCGGGCGGTAAAGCCGTTGCGCTCAAACTCGATGTTGCCGACGTTTCCAGCTTCCAGGGTTTTCGCAGCACTGTGACCACGGTCATTCAGGAAGTCTGGGGCACGACAGTGCTCGCAGGCTTGGTGAACAACGCGGGCTACGGTCTGCTCAATCCGCTGGAGTCAGTCACCGAGGCGCAGTTTGACGGCCTCTTTAATGTTCACCTCAAAGGGCCATTCTTCCTGACTCAGGCGTTGCTGCCACTGCTGGGAGAGCACGCGAGCATTGTCAATCTGACCAGCGCCACGACCCGCGTGGCCACCGCCGGGGTAGCGCCTTATGCAGCCTTCAAGGGCGGGCTGGAGGTGCTCACCCGGTACATGGCCAAGGAGTTCGGCGAGCGCCGTATCCGCGCCAATGCGGTTTCCCCAGGTGCGATTCGTACCGAGTTGGGCGGTGGGCTCAACGATGAGTTCGAAGACCTGCTGGCCGGGCAGACGGCACTTGGCCGGGTGGGTGAGCCCGAAGATGTTGCACGGGTCATCGCCATGCTGCTGTCGCAAGAAGGCGCCTGGATCAACGCTCAAAGCATCGAAGTCGCTGGCGGCTACATTATCTGAGAGGTGTCACCATGCTGGATCATATTTTCCTGTCGGTCAGCGACATTGCACGCTCTATAGCTTTTTACGAAGCGGCGCTCGCGCCGTTGGGCATCACAGCTCGATTGGACTACGACGGCTTGGATGGCCCGCCCGGGCATCCTGACCTGAAGGGGTTTGGCGCCAATGGGCGGATGTTCTTCTGGTTGCGCAACGGCGTCGTCGAAGGGCGGGCGCTGCATGTGGGGTTCGTCGCACACAGTAAGGCCGAGGTTGAAGCCGCCTATGCTGCGGCGCTAAACAATGGCGGTGACGACAACGGCGCACCTGGCGCGCGTTTGCACTACGATCCCGATTACTACGCCGCCAATGTGCTGGACCCGGACGGGTACAGCTTGGAATTCGTCTTCAAGAACTGGCAGCACGTCCAATGAACACGCTTCTGATTTATGGCGCCACGGGCTATACCGGCCGCATGGCTGCCCATCGGGCCAAGGCACTGGGTCTGCCTTTCGAAATAGGCGGTCGCAATCGCCAGGCTCTGGTCGATTTCGCCGATCAGCTTGAAGTGCCTTATCGCGTGTTCGAGGCAGACGCCGATGCTGCGCGTTCGCTGTCGGGCATCAGTGTGCTGCTGAACTTCGCAGGCCCCTTTGCGCATACGGCTCCAGCTCTGATGGCAGCGTGCATCGTAGCCAAGGTCGACTACCTGGATATCACCGCAGAGATCAATATTTATCGGCTGGCCGAGCAATTAAGCATGCAAGCCGCCACGGCAGGAGTGATGCTGTTGCCCGGCGTTGGCTGGGATGTTGTTCCCACTGATAGCCTCGCGGCGCACGTTGCCCAGCGCGTCACGAATCCCCTGGCGTTGAGCATCGCACTCCAGGTACCGGGATCGATGTCCCGGGGGTCGGCGATGAGCGTTGGCGAGATCATCGGCGCGGGTGTGCTGGCGCGAATCGATGGCGGACTGATCTCGACCCCGGACGCCCAGCCACGCCACTTTGATTTTGGTGACGGCGAGGCCTTGTGTGTGCCGTTGTCATTCGGCGATTTGGTGACCGGTTGGCATACGACACGGATACCGAACATCGCGATGTTTGTGCATATCTCCGGTGATGCGTTTCCTGAGGGTGATTTGTCACTGCTGCCCGATGGTCCCAGTGCTCAGGAGCGTGATGCCCATCGAGCCCGCGCTGTGGTCGAGGTGATAGCGCAAGATGGCAGCAGGGTGTGTTCGAGGATCGAGACGGTAAACGGATATTCCTACACACCGCTGGCGGCCATCGAGGCGGCGCGGCGCGTTCTGGACGGTGACCGACGCTCCGGCTTTGCAACGCCCGTAGGCGTTTTTGGTAACAGGTTCGCCGAGAGCATTCCCGGAACGGTCATCACCGATCTCTAGGTGCGATGCCCCGTTTTCACGAAACGGGTTTTGCCTAGGCCGCGGGCGGCAGTTTGAATCTTGCTGCATCGCGCGCCGGCGGCAGACCAAAAAGCCGTGCGTATTCGCGGCTGAATTGCGAAGCGCTCTCGTAGCCCACGGTGTAGGCAATCGAGGTGGCATCTCGCGTGTCGAACAGCAGCAACCAGCGTGCCCTCAGCAAACGCAGGCGCTTCTGGTATTGGATGGGCGTCATGGCGGTCACCGACTTGAAATGGCGGTAGAAGGCCGCCACGCTCATATCCGCCATCATAGCCAGCGGCTCCACGCGAAATGGCTCTGTGTAATGTTCGCGGATCCACAGGGTCGCCCGTCGGATTTGCGCCAGTCGACCCTCCGGACGCGCAACGTCTCGCAGCACCCCGCCCAGGGGGCCCTGCAATGCGCGGAACAGGATCTCGCGCTCGGCCATGGGACCCAGAACCGCAGCCTCATGGGTGTGATCCATCAAGCGCAGCATGCGCAACCAGGCATCGATCATCTCGGCCGGTGCCTGCACAGGTTCAAAGCAGGAGCCTCTGGAGGGCTTGGCGGTGCTGGGGTCTTCAAACAATAGCGTCGAGATCACCACTGGATCTAGGGTGAGGCTGACAGCGAGATAGGGTTGGCCGGTGGCGGCACTGTGAATCTGCCCCGTCGCGGGTACATCCACGGGTACCAGAAAATAGCTGCCCGCCACGTATCGAGATACGGCATCCCCTATCGACAGCGTCTTTTGCCCCTGAAGCACCAAATGCAGCATGGGCTGATAGACCTGGTCGGCGCATGCCTCGGCGCGGACCATTTGCACGCGTGGCAATCCCGTATCGGTCCATTTATCGTGTGCGCGCATCACGATGCTGCGCAGTTCTGCCATTGCTTTGTCCATGGCTGAGAAGATGATCTTGTTATCGGGACAGCGCAAGCCGTGTGAGAAGAATAGGCAAGGATGTGCGAGAAACCGGCATACGGTGGAGCAGGCGGGGGGCGAATACTAGGGCACGTAGTTCGTTGCGTTCCGGCCAGAGACCGGTGGCGACGAGCCTTCAGTAGAACCCTGACTCAGAGAAAATCAAACATGAAACTCGAAGGAAAAATCGCGGTAGTCACAGGCGCCTCCAAAGGCATCGGCGCGGGCATTGCCAAGGCACTCAGCGCTCAGGGTGCGACAGTCATCGTCAATTACGCATCCAGCCAGATCGAGGCCGGGGCCGTAGTCGCACACATCACCGAGCAGGGAGGCAGCGCCTATGCCTTACAGGCCGACATGAGTATAGGCGCCGATGTCGTGCGTCTGTTCGATACCGTAAGGGCTGAGCATGGAACCCTGGATATTCTCGTCAACAACGCGGGCTTGGCGGTGTTCCAGATGATCGATGACCTCACCGAAGAGGCCTTCCACAAACAGTTCAATCTCAACGTGCTGGGCTATCTGCTGGCAGTGCGCGAGGCGGTCAAGCTGCTAGGAGCGAGTGGGAGCATCATCAATATCAGTTCCATCCTCAGCACCGACCCCTACCTGGCCTCCAGCGTCTACTCGGCCACCAAGGGGGCCGTCGATACCTTGACCTTTGCTTTGGCGCGCGAGTTGGGCGTACGGGGCATCCGGGTCAATTCCATCCTGCCAGGGCATACCAATACGCCAGGTACCCACGGTAACTTTGCCGGAGAATTGGGCGAGAAGCTGCTGGCAGGAACGCCGCTAGGGCGCTTCGGTGAGCCGGAAGATATCGCTGCGCTTGCTGTCTTCCTCGCATCCGAGGATTCGCATTGGATCACCGGAGAGTCCATTCGCGCTTCGGGCGGCGTGCGCGGGGTTGGTTACTGACCGTTGCGATGAGAGGGCAACACGTGAGGCCACGCGTTGCCGGTGTCATTCAAGCCATCACATGCGGGTGCGTCGCAAAACATTCGACCAGCCAATCGACAAATGCCCGCACTCGCACGCTCAGATGCCGATTGGGCATGTACACCACCGAAAGGGTATTGGCGCGCGCGAGGGATGGCAGAGCGGTTCGCGCGCAGCGAGGTAGGCAGGGGCCGCATAGGTGACGAATTCCACGCTGCCCAAGCGACGGGCGATCAGGGAGGAGTCGCGAAGATCACCGCCGCGAATGACACAGTCGATGTTTTCGCTTGCCAGGTCTGCGGTGCGGTCGCTGGCATCTATTTCGATCTGGATGTTGAGGTAGTGGGCGTTGAACGCTGCCAGTGCCGGTATCACCAGGTGCGTGGCAATGGTCGTGCCCATGTGGCGACTACGCAGCCAGCGTTTGGTGGGGCCGGATGCGGCCTACATTACGGGCGCAACGCTGAATGTGGATGGTGGGCAGAACAGCTGAGTTCGGAATGTGGGACGCTATGGTGGACGTGTGCGCTAACGGGTCATTTGCTGCTCTTTATCCAGCTCATGAGCAATGAACCGGCCCGCCGTCTGCGCGGCCTCGATCAGCCTTTTACGCGGCATTCCGTTACACGCCGCAGAAGATAGCCCGCGCAGGGTAATCGAAAGGTAGTCGGTAAGGCATTGGGCTTTTTCAGGCAGTGCCTGATCAAGATAATCCCGAATTACTTTGATTCCTCCGTCCGCCAACGTTTGCGCCATCTGGCGGGCCAACTCATCGTCCGCGCGCATGCCCTCAGTGATCATACAGCCTCGCAGAACACTGTCCTTTCCATACTGCTTCGCCGCCGCGACCAGCAAGGCGGCGAGTGCTTCAGGCACTGGCCGGTGCGGCGCTAGCAGTTTGTCCAACGGTAAAGCGTGCTCGCGGGCATAGCGCTGCATGGCCTTCTCGAACAACTCAGCCTTGCTGCCATACGCGGCATAGAAGCTGGGCGGCTTGATATCCATGGCTTCGACCAGATCGGTGAGGCTCACCGCGTCGAAGCCGTGTTCGTGGAACATGGCTTGGGCGATGGCGACTCCAGCCTCTCTGTCGAAGGCAGGGCGGCGTTGGCGGATTTTGTCGGTCATGTTGATCTCGTTGGCGTGGTCGTGATTGTAGCGACCGCTATATGCCGGGGCAACTGTGCTGAGCTGAACGGTGAATCTATATAGTGGTCACTAAATATCTTGCTTCATGCTCTAGAGCTATATAGTGTTCGCTATATAAATTCATTCCTCCTCAGCATTCACTGGAGCATCAGCATGCAGTTTCAAGACAAAGTCGTTCTCGTCACCGGAGGATCCTCAGGATTGGGCCTTGCCATCGCCCAAGAACTGGCGGGGCAGGGGGCCACAGTGGTGATTACCGGGCGTCGGCAGGAGCAACTGGACGAGGCATTATCGAAGCTCGGGGAGCGGGCCAGCGCAGTGGTCGCGGACGTTTCGGTAATAGCCGACCTCACTGTGCTGTTTGATGCAATCAAGACCCGCCATGGTCGAATCGATGTGCTCGTCGCCAATGCAGGTATGGGCGAGATCGCTCCGCTTGGCAGCATCACAGAGGCCTACTTCGACCGCGTATTCAACACCAACGTCAAGGGTGTGACCTTCACCGTTCAGGGAGCGCTGCCGCTCATGGGCAAGGGCAGCAGCATTATCATCATCGGCTCCACAGCCTCCATTGATCCCGGTCCTGGCCTGAGCGTATACGGTGCAACCAAAGCTGCACTGCGCACGCTGGTCAGAAGCTGGACGCTCGATATCAAAGGCAGCGGGGTGCGTATCAACCTCTTGAGTCCGGGCCCCGTGGATACCCCATCACTGCGTCATATGCTCGCGGAACACGCTGAGGCGGTGATCGAGTCCTTGAGTGAAAAAAGCACCATCGGACGTATCGGCCAAGCTCATGAGATTGGCGCTGCCGTGGCCTTCCTGGCCAGTGACGCCGCCAGCTATATCAACGGTGTCGAACTGTTCGCGGATGGCGGAGCGTCGCAATCCTAGATCACTGGATCGCTGCGGACCTCGAGGTTTAACCGCAGGGTTGATCCCATTTCGTCCCCCGCCACAAGGCTGACAACTCGCTTATCAAAATCATTGTTCGTCTGACGCCATATTGGATTGCCGCCAAGGTCGTCTGCCGAGCGCATCAAATGTATGGCCGCCGCTATACATCATTCCTTTGTGGGCTAAGGCCCCGGAGAGAGTCATGACCTACTCACCAGAAATACTCGCACGTCTCGCCGCCGAGAGCGCCATTCACCGCCTTCACGCCACCTATATCCATCGTCTTGATAGCGGAGATTTCTCGGGTGTCGCCGAGGTGCTTCAGCATGCGGTGATTCATGTGCTTGGCAACGAGGCCTCGTCGGTTGAAGGGCTGTTAGGTTTCTTCGAGGCGGGCCTGCAGATACATGCCGATGCTACGCCCCGCACATGGCATTCGATCACCAATGTGCTGATTGATGTCGGTCCTTCGGGCGATAAAGCGAGTTCTGCGAGTTACTACACCGTGCATCAGCAACTCGACGGCTTTCCATTGCAGCCTATCTGCGCCGGCAAGTACATCGACCAGTTCGAGCTGCATGATGGGGAATGGCGGTTCACTCGTCGTGAGGTGACTTTGCGGTTTGCCGGCGACCTACGGCACCACGTCCAGGGGGCTCAAAGTGATGCGGTAGCCCAGACCTCCTGACAGGAAGACAGGCTCCATGCCCGGCTTGTAAGGCGGCTCGGGTATGGGGGGCGGGCTCTTCAAGTTGGCAGCCTAGAGCCTTGCAAAAGGAAGAGCATCTTTATATTTCGAGGACTATCGCGATGAATAACAAACGACAGGCGCTCGTCACCGGCGCAAATAAAGGCATCGGACTGGCGATTGCCAAAGGGCTTGCCGAGGCTGGGTTCTTTGTCTGGATCGGCGCTCGCGATCGGAGCCGTGGCGAGCAGGCCGTTGCCCAGTTACGTAATATCGGGCTCGATGCAGACCTCCTGGATCTCGACGTTGCGGTCGAAGACAGTGTGTATCGAGCTGCAGCGATTCTGTCCGAGCAAATCGGTGCGCTGGATATCCTGATTAACAACGCCGGGATCGCGGTTGACATGACCAAAGCACCCAGTGAGGTGCGAATGCAGGATATGAAAGCCGTTTACGAGGTCAATTTGTTTGGCCCGGTTCGAGTCACCCAAGCCTTCCTGCCCTTGCTGAAAAAAGCTGACCAGGCCCGGATCGTCATGGTGAGCAGCGGCGTCGGTTCGCTTACTTTGATAACAGACCCGACATCGATCTATTCGACCGTCAACCTTCTCGATTACACCTCTTCAAAAGTGGCCTTGAATGCCGTTATGGTCTCTTTCGCGAAAGAACTAGAGTCGCTGGGGATTAAAGTGAATGCGGTCGAACCTGGGCATGTGCGGACCGACCTCAATGGTAACTCGGGCATTTTGACGCCTGAAGAAGGGGCGGCGACAGTTATCAAAATGGCGCTGCTGGGTCTCGATGGCCCCACTGGTGGTTTTTTTGGAAGTCACGGTCGGCAGCCCTGGTAGTCGCGTGAAGGCCCGTCACTGCGAGTTGATGGTTCATTCGTGCCATGCCCGAAGAATTCACCAGTCCGCTTTTGGCCGAAAGCTGCCGCATTTTGTGTCATTCGACGCAGCCATCAAAAGCAAATCGCCGCGTCGTCGTACGTGCGTACAACGACTCGGCGGGTAAAGTGTCTTTCGAGTTGGATGCTTGAAAATCAGCCTGTACACGGCATTTCGCGGTCGAGCAATCGGGCAGTGAGAAGTACCCCCAGTTCGTTCAGTTGGTGGATTGCCAAGGCGATGTCGCGGTGTTTGCCGTTGAGGTCTTCGGACAGGTCGAGCAGCAGGGTGCTGACGCTGGTGAAGGTTTCATAGCTGTTGGTGATGAGGGTTTCGCGGGTGGCGTTGGGTGCAACGGTGAATAGCATGTTTGAATTCCTGAGTGTGGCTACCGCCCTTTAGCTACTAAACAGAAGGGTGGCAGCTGTGCGCAGGTTAGTAGACCGGGGAATCCAAACGAAAGCCGGCGCACCCGAAGGTGCCCTGCGCACAGCCACCATCAAGTACAGACAGGAATGTCTGATTGATGCAGCTCATGCACTTTTGTTTGGATAAACCTTCAGGCTACTAAACCCGATCGCCGAGACATTCAGCGACCGAGCCACCTTAATCACGGCCATCCCAGCGCACAAGCCGGCGAATTCTGACCCATGCGTAAGCAAGGGAGCAAGGCGTTGCAGGGGGTTGGGATTTTTCCTGCGGGCCTCGGCATCAGGTCAGGTTAGCGACGCGCCAACCGCGCACGCCAATCGCCCGCGTGTTGCAGGCGACAGTCTTCTTCGCAATCAACGTGCACGCAGCGCTCCATCGGCAAGGGTGGGATGCCAGCTTCGTGCAGCGCCGTGGCAGTCAGTTCGCGCATGCGTTGGTCGGCACCGCAACTGAGGGCGAGTGCCTTGTTGGCGCGGGTGTCGAATACCCAGGTCACGCGCAGGCTTTGGGGGAAGGCGCTGTAGTCGACGGTGTGGGTCAGCCAGTCGAAGCCCGGGATTTCGGCTTTGGCGGTTTCGCAGGCCTCGGTGAGGGCGGCGATCAGTTGCCGTTCCAGGCGGGCGCAGTCGCGTTTGGTCAGCGGCATCGGGGCTCCGGTTGTATGTGGTTGCGTGGGGCAGGCCCGGCCCCTGTGCGACTCTGCTTTGTCGATCAGACGCGGCTTCAATCGGACGCGCTTGAGGCGAGGCAAGGCCGTAAAACATTTTTGGGGTGAATCAGCCAGCCGTTGGAATACGCATATACTACCGGCATTGTGAGCAGTAAAAATTGTTTCTATATAGAGAGGGTTGTTTGACGTCGATGAAGACAGCTGATCTGCTTGAGTATTTGGAAGAGACCAGTACCGAAATGACCCGAGGCAATATAGATGAAGCGATGCTCCTTCATTTCGATTTGATAATGGAACGCTATCGGAGCAAACCTTTTTTCTATAAAAACCTGTTGAAATATGACAGGTTCATGGTCGCGCTGTCTTTAATCGGCTTTGGCTACAAAGATGAACAAGTTCCCTTGTCCGAAGTTAAAGCTTTTTGCCAGAAACGCGGCTATATGTCTCGCAACAGTCTGGATGCCTATTTCTCCTTTCTAGCGGTCAGCGGCTATATGAGCGTTCAGCTCCATGTTCAAGATGGACGCTTGCGTTGTTTTCATCCCACGGATAAAACATTGCGCGATGCCACGCCGATCATCAAGTCATATTTATTGCCATCGCAGATGATTCTTCCTTACGACAGTTGGTTTCCGAGCTTGGCAACGTCCGTGGATTTATTACGAATCTATGCTCGGGGGTTTACCAGAATACTGGAGTCGGATTTCCTGCTTGATAAACTTTTACCTGAAGCAAAATGGATTCTTAATCGCGATGGCGGTCACTTGCCAATGCTCGCGCTGTACACGGATGCCTTGCGCAACGGGTCGCTGGAAACCGGTTACAAAGTGTCATCCTATGTGGAACTCTCGCAATGTCTTGGCGTGTCAAAAACGCACATGCAACGCATGATCAAAGAGGGCGAGTTACAGGGCTACTTCAAATGCGATAAGCGTCTGATTGTATTGAGTCCGGCGTTTGTTGAGTTAATGAGGCGGGCCATGTCGATATGTTTTGCAATCACGCGGGTGAGTATGGAACTGGGTGTGGCTGAGCACGGTGTTAAGAATAGGTCTATGGATACTTGCAGTTTGTTGAGGGCGTGAGCCCTATATAAGCGCCTCGTTTTATTCGGCCGTCCTCTCGAAAACAGTGGTAACCACCCGCATTGTCCTTTTTTACACTCGCTCACACCGGAGGTCAGTGTGTTCAATCGTCGAATCAAGAATGCTCTCCTTGACTGCCAGGAGGAACTGACGACGTCGCTGGGTACGCTCGCCAGCATCGAATCGGTCTTTCTCTCCATACGTGTTGATGGGGCTGGGCGAATTATCTCGGCCAATCAGCGGTTTGCGGCGACGCTGGGGTATTCGCTGGAAAGACTGTCGAATATGACAGTGAGTGATATCACGGATGAGCCGCACAACGATTTTGCCCCGAACCTGTGCGCCATCGAACGGCAACGCTATCGGGCCGCCGACGGCCGTGCTGTGACGCTCGATATCGGTTGGATTATGGCGGCAAACCGCACATTTCAGGGCTACGGCGTCGCTGCGCCCCCTCCTGCCCAGGACGAACGGGAGGCTATCGAAATGTTCAGCGCGCTGGACCGTTCGATGGCGATGATTCAATTCAACCTTGCGGGTGAAGTCATTTATGCCAACGAATCTTTCGTTCAGACCATGGGTTATAGCCTTGCCGAGATAGAGGGCAGGCATCACCGTATTTTCTGCCTGGCGGAGGACGTGGCTTCGGCGGATTACGCCGAGTTCTGGAAGACTTTAAACAGAGGCGTGTTTCACGCCGGGCGCTTTCGCCGGGTGGATAAAAGCGGAAACGTGGTGTGGTTGGAAGCCACTTACAATCCCATCAAGGACGCCGCCGGCCGAGTTTATAAAATAGCCAAATTCGCCAGCGTAGTGACCGCGCAAGTGGAGAAGGCCGATGGAGTCAAGCGCGCCGCTACAATGGCTTATGACGTGTCGTTGGCCAGCGATGTAAAAGCTAACAAAGGTATGGATCTGGTCGCGGATTCGGTGCTTGGTGCTCAAACTATTGCGCAACAGATGGCCTCAGTAAACGACAGCATGACCGCGCTTGAATCCCAGTCGCAGTTGATCGGTTCCATCGTTGACACCATCGGCGCGATTGCCACCCAGACCAACCTGTTGGCGCTTAACGCTGCCATCGAAGCGGCACGCGCTGGAGTACACGGACGAGGTTTTGCGGTGGTAGCGGATGAAGTGCGCAAACTCGCCGGCCGCACCAGTTTAGCCACACAGGAGATTACGGGCGTGGTACGGCAAAACCGTGAATTGGCCGCTCAAGCCGCAGTGCATGTCCAGTGCAGCAGAGACCAGGCTGACGTTTTGCTGAAATTATCCGAGCAGGCAGGCGTGGCAATGGCTGATATCCAGCTTGGTGCCAGGCAAGTCGTGGAAGCCATTGGCAGGGTCAACAGCGACCTGGATTAAGTTCTCAACGTGCTGCGCAGTAATGTTTACGTAGCCGACGCAGTGTTATATGCATTTTCTGATTAAGGAGGGTGTTACCCGTCGAGGATCGTTTGCGTCATGGATTAACGCTCGCCCGGACATTTAAACTACATCCAGGTCATTTTGGCAAAGGAGTTTCAGGATGCCGGCGATTTTCAAGCTCAGACCAAGAATGCGAACACTGCTATCACCCGCTGTGAACATGATTGAAAGGGTGGGGCTGGTTGCCTGGATAGGGGTTCTGCTGATAGACCCCATGACGACGCTGGACGTACCAAACATTATTATCACGCTGTCGCTGTTAGGGGTCTGGTATGTTCATCGCATAACCGCTCATTTCTGGATCTGGAGAGTGCTTGGCGTTCTTTATATTGTGTTGTTGTCATTGGGTTTTGCGCACGTCATTGATGCCAATGCGGAGCTACGCGTTTTCACCCTTCCGCTTGCTGTAATCATCGTGGTGAGCAGCGCCATCCTGTTTGTTGCAGTTCAAGACTATTTCCTGTCTGCGCTGCTGGTCTGGGTAATCATGTGGCCCACGCTTGATGTCGGTTTGTATAACGGACTCGAAGTGTATCTCGCCATTTTCTGCATCGCGTCCATGTCTGTCGGCTTTACTCTCAGCTTTACCTATTTAAGGAACATGCGTTCGGTCCTGTTGGTGGAAAGCGAGTTCAGAACGTTGGCGGAGACCGACTTCCTTACTTCCATTCTCAACCGACGCGCCTTCATGGCGACCTTCCAAAGTGCATTGGCGGGAGGGCGCAGCGGGTATTTCATCATGTTGGATATTGACGGTTTCAAACAGAAAAACGATCAGTACGGTCACGATGTGGGCGACAAGATTTTATGCGCCATGGCCGCTTGCCTGAAATCGACTCCAGGCAGCCACAGTGTAGGGCGGCTCGGCGGGGAGGAGTTCGGTGTCTTGTTGCTGGGGGACAATGACGCCGTCGCCCATGAATATGCGTTGCGCTTATTGGCAAACATCCGTTGCAGCGTATTGCCTCCGCATCACTACACCTGCAGCGCGGGGGTCGCGCCGTTCTCGGCGACATCGGACATGTCAGCAGTGCTCAAATGTGCGGACATCAATATGTATAAAGCCAAGCATGACGGTAAAGATCGAGTTTTTCAGAATGGCAAACGCATCAAGCCGCTGCTTCCTGCGACTAAATGATGATGAGGGGGCTCCGGTTGCATGTGGTTGCGCAGGGCAGGGACGGTGCTGGCGTGCGCCATACCGGCGGTCGCGTCAGTCGATGAAACCTGTGGGGCAAAAAAAAAGCGAGCCGATGAAGGCTCGCCAAAGGGAGGTAAACGGTCAGTTGGCAAGCAGTTTGCCGCTGAACAGGCTGATCAGGGTTTTCACCATCAGCACGGTGAGTACCACCGTGAGGAACAGCAGGATCGCTGCGGCGATGACTGTCAGCACGCTGCTTTCCTGGGCATGTGCATATTTCAGCGCCGCATTGCTCAGGGCTGCGATGGGAAAGCTGATTGCCCACCACGAAGGGGCAAAGTGCACATCGCGACGGAACACTTTGAAGCTCAGCACCACGAACAGGAACAGGCCGAAGTAGAACAACACGCTGGCAAACCGGTCGATCTCGCCGAATACATTGGTGTACGCCAGGAAACCTACTTCAAAAGGTGCAATCAGGACCATCAGCGAAGGCACCATGCCTTTGGCCAGAGGGGCTTCATGCACCAGTCGCGAAAAAATCCGGGTGAAGAAAACCAGCGCCAGCACCGCACCCACGGCGAGGGCAAACAGGTTGAACTCAGCCGCCCAGGCCATGGGCATGTGCGCGCCGGTGACCGCGATATCGAGGGTGGCAACACCTGGAATCAGCCAGGCAGGTACGGCATTCAACGAGTCCTGGTTGCCCGACAACAGGCGCAACACTACGAAGCCTGCGAGCAACACGGTCAGTAAGCTCCCCAGTATCCAGAGCGCCTGTCCGAGCCATTCATTGTGGGGCGCGGCGACTGCCGACAGCAGCAACACTGCAATGGTGACGGTGCCAAAAAAGTTACTGGCGATCGGATGGTTGAACTCGGCTTCTACCGCGCCAGGATGTCTCGCCCATTTGGTCAGGTAACCCAAGGTCAACACCACGAATACCAGGCCGGCCAGGGCACCAATCGCTTCACCCAACGCGCCGCCGACGCCGTAATACTGCCCGCTCAAGCGCCACGCCAGGCTCAGGCCGGCCAAGCCCATGACCGAGCCAAACAAATTGACAGGCAGGTTCTTGATGGACGTCGTACCGGTGTGTACCGCTTGAGCAGCAGCGGCGCTGGGGGGGGATGCAGTGTTCATGGCAGTCTCCTGTTTGACTGAATTTGCTGTTGAGGCTATTTTCAGCCAAATGAACCGCTGGCTGAAAGAGTTGTATAGCGACGTATTCAGCCAATTAGTCGACGAGGACAGACATCATGCGCATAACGCTCCTGGCATTCCCCCGCGTGCAACTGCTTGACGTCGTCGGCCCTGCCGACGTTTTTGCCGAAGCAGCCAGGCAACTGGGCAATCCACGTGCCTATCGGGTCGAAGTGATCGGTGCCGACAAGGGGATGATTAAAAGCTCAAGTGGTTTGAAGCTGGGTATCGACGAAACCTTCAAAACTCATAAAGGCAGGATCGACACCTTGCTCGTGGCCGGCAGCCCCCACATCGACGAAATTGCGCATGACCCTGTGGTGCAGGATTGGCTGCGCCGGCAGGCGAAATCCGTACGTCGGATCGGCTCGGTCTGCAGCGGCGCTTTTCTGCTGGCCGCCGCTGGCCTGCTCGACGGCCGCCATGTCACCACTCACTGGAATTCCAGCGCAAAACTGGCGGAGCAGTACCCGCAAACCCGTGTCGACCCGGACAGCATCTATATCAAGGATGGCAACATCTACACCTCGGCCGGGGTCACGGCGGGCATGGACCTGGCGTTGGCGCTGGTCGAAGAAGACCACGGCCGAGAACTGGCGCTCAGCGTTGCCCGTGAAATGGTGATGTTCTTCAAGCGGCCTGGCGGGCAATCGCAGTTCAGCGCGCACCTGGCGGCACAGACCGCCGAACGCAGCGTGATTGCAGACGTGCAGAATTATGTTGTGGAGCACCTGAAGACCGACTTGAGTGTCCCCGTCCTGGCCGCCCGCGCCGGTATGAGTGAGCGCAACTTCGCCCGTATCTTCAAGGCCGAAGCCGGTTCGACCCCGGCCGAATTTGTCGAACTGGCGCGGATCGATACGGCCAGGCGGCTGATCGAAGGCTCGGACGTATCACTCAAACGCTTGGCCGACACCGTCGGCTATGCCAATACGGATGGGTTCAGAAGGGCATTCAGGCGGCGTCTCGGCGTGGGGCCAAGTGATTACCGAAAGCGCTTTTCATCGGTGTAATCTTACTTCAGCGCGCGCTTCCGGCCCGATAACACTCACGTGGAAGGCCTGGCGCGTAAACGCAGATAGGGCGTTTTCGGCGAACACATTCGAGCCGGATTACCTGGGAGTTTCCATGACATTGACCGTCAACACCTTCCTCGAACTGGCCATGGTCAACCCCATCAACGTCGAGATCACCGCGCGCTTGCCGGCGTTGGACGTGCCGCAGTGCATGCTCACGGCGGGCTGTCTGTTCCAGGCGGTGTGGAATCATCAGGCGCAGCGGCCGGCGGATGCAGGGGTGAAGGACTATGACGTGTTCTACTTCGATGACGACCTGTCCTACGAAGCGGAGGACGCGGTGATTCGAAGGGCCGAGGCGTTGTTCCAGGACCTGGGCGTGAACGTGGAGGTCAAGAACCAGGCGCGCGTTCACCTCTGGTATGGGCAGCGCTTTGGCCGGCCATACCCGCAATTGCACTCGGCCAGGCAGGGGGTGGACCGGTATCTGGTGGCGGGCACGTGCATCGCTTTGGACATTGCCACGGGTGAGGTGTATGCGCCTTATGGGTTGGCGGATGTGGAGCAGGGCGTGCTGCGCATGAACCCCGTGCATGCTGAGCCTGAGCTGTTTCTGCGCAAGGCCGGGAGTTATCAGGCGCGCTGGCCCTGGCTCAGGATTGTGGAGCCGGACTGATTTTTCACGACATATTGAACAGATGGCCTGCCTGTCATTTTTGCCGCGTATAGGGAATTTATGCGCGCCCGTTCGAGTCACTGGAAAAGACTGCGTTGCTTTCCACCATTGCCTCTCAAGGACCGACCATGACCTTTTTCATCTTCCTGCTCGCTTGCGCTGCCGCCGCCAGTACCGGTGTGATTTTCAAACCCGGCGCCTGGTACGAATCCCTGGTCAAGCCCAGCTTTACCCCGCCCAATTGGCTGTTCCCGGTGGCGTGGACCCTCATCTACCTGTTGCTGGCCTGGGCCGGTTACCGCTTGAGCCTGATCCCCGGCAGTGAAACGGTGTTGGCCCTGTGGGCGGCGCAGATTGCGTTGAATACACTGTGGACGCCGGTGTTCTTCGGCGCGCATCGTTTGCTCGCCGGGATGGTGATCATTGTGTTGCTGTGGCTGACCGTGGCGGCGATGGTGGTGCTGGCGGTGCGCCTGGACCTGATTACCGGCTTGATCCTGTTTCCTTACCTCGCCTGGCTGTGTGTGGCAGCGGCGTTGAACTTCTCGATTTTGCGGAATAACCGTTGATGGCTTACCAATCCTGGCCCGCCAGCGAGGCCGAACTGGCCCAGATGCGTCGCTTCAATCAGAAGCTGTCGTGGATGCCGCGCTTTAAAATTCGCAACCGCGTCACCCCCCGTGTGATCCAGGCGCTGCTGCAAACCAGCCAGCGTTTCAAGAAGGCCCCGGTTGTGGAGCGCAGGCTGGTCGGCGGCGTGCCGGTGCGCATCATGCGGCCCGACGGTGCGCCCAAGGGCGTGGTGCTGGACATCCACGGCGGCGGTTGGGTGATCGGCAATGCGCAGATGAATGACGACCTCAACCTGGGCATGGTGCGCGCCTGCGGCGTGGCGGTGGTGTCGGTGGACTACCGGCTGGCGGTCGACACGCCGGTCGAGGGGCTGCTCGAAGACTGCCTGGCCGCTGCGCGCGGGCTGTTGGCGGACTGCACGGAGTTTGCCGGCCTGCCGGTATTTTTCGTCGGCGAGTCGGCCGGTGGGCATTTGGCAGCGGCGACCTTGCTGGCGCTCAAGCAATGGCCGGCGTTGCTCGAACGCGTCGCTGGTGCGGTGTTGTACTACGGGGTGTACGACTTGACCGGCACGCCAAGCGTGCGCGCGGCCGGGCCGCAGACGCTGCTGCTGGATGGGCCGGGCATGGTCGCGGCGCTGCGCCTGCTCACGCCGGGCATCACTGACGAAGCACGTCGACAGCCGCCACTGTCACCCTTGTACGGCGACTTCTGCAGCCTGCCGCCGGCGTTGATGTTTGTGGGCGAGCTGGACCCGCTCAAGGACGACACCCTGCTCATCGCCGAACGCTGGAGCGGGGTAGAAGCCCATTTGCTGCCGGAGTCGGCCCATGGCTTCATTCATTTTCCGGTGGCGCTGGCGGACAGCGTGTTGGCGTACAGTCGCAAATGGATAACCCAGCAGCTGCATTGTGTGGGAACTAAAAAACTGATCGCTGAGTCAGGTTAATCAGTTGTTTCTCATTATGAGGATTCCCCAATGCCTGCTTACACCTTGAACTACCGGTTCAATGACGAACCGCGCACTCATGCATTTGACCTCAAGCAGTCCGAGTTGCCGGTGCATGAAGCGGCGGTGCATTTGCTGCAGTTGCATTTTGGTGATGCGGAAAACGGCTTGATCCTGCCTGCTGCGGATGCGACGCCGGAGGAAATCCTCGAGCAGGCGCAGGTGGTGGGAATCACCCATATCAAGGTGGAATGAGCCTGCCAATCCGCTAGTGCAGGCGACACCGATGCGCTGGCCTCTGGTGTTCCAATGTGGGAGGGGGCTTGCCCCCGATAGCGGTGGGTCAGTGACTGATGCTTTTGCTGACACTCCCTCATCGGGGGCAAGCCCCCTCCCACATTTGGATCACTGCGCTCCG
>Ga0105246_10000101_pt1 | contig 37467 bp, 39 predicted proteins | sample KBSM64metaG_FD_99694 | JGI IMG/M metagenome (GOLD analysis project Ga0105246, IMG submission 99694) | Miscanthus rhizosphere microbial communities from Kellogg Biological Station, Michigan, USA - KBS M6-4 metaG | ecosystem: Host-associated > Plants > Roots > Rhizosphere > Soil | place... | reverse complement strand
TCGACCAGGACGTCGCTGCGGCTCATGCTCTTTCTCCTCCGGGGCAGTTGCGGCGGGGCGTGCGAGTGCAGGGGGTGCGGGGTGCCTCCGGCGGTGGGCCGGGGCGCGCACGGGTGCCCTGAGCAGGGCGGGGGGATGCGGAGGTCTGGGCCTTCCGCTCAGAAGGGGCGACAGAGCATGGCGGCGACGCGGCACAGGTCGACTGCCCGCCGCTTCGTGAGGTCCGCCTGTCGCTTCATGGGATCGATCGTAGGGACGGACAACGGGGCGTGTCACCGCCGTGTCGTATCGTGAGACGCGATCGTCCAGGATGTGGGAAACGATCAACGCCCGGGCCGTACCGGCATGGTCTCCGGGCGGATGTATCGGTCATCACATCTACGGTGCGGACGTGAGCGTCTCGTCTTTCGGACACCTTGCGTCCACCGCCCGTCGTACTACCCCGCGAGATTGACGTTCGAACCCTTCACCGTGATCTCCACACCGTTCTTCGCAGCCTGCACACTGTCCAGCTTCACGCCGCCCGGCAGCTGGTGGATCGCCTGTTGGAAGTCGGTGATCGAGCGGATGCGGGAGTCGGCGAGGTCGACGACCAGCTTGGGCAGGTTGTCGGCGTGCACCTTGACGGTGTCGCCGTCCACGGTCACCGAGCTGAGCACGGGATACGTCTGTGTGGCGCCCGCGGCGGTGACCTTGACGTCCACCTTGATCTTGCCGTTGCCGCCGTCGGAGAGGCCGACGACCTGGGCCCTGACGCCGGGGAAGAGCCGCGTGGGCTCGGACTTGGCCGCCTTGAGCAGTTCGTCGTAGGCGATGGTGGCCGTGCCCGTCGCGGTGGCCGCGGTGGCGGAGCTGTAGTCGCCGGAGAACTTGACGCCCTCCATGTCGGCCTTCAGGTCGTCGATACGGATCGTCTTCGGGCCGCCGGTGCCGCCGGTGCCGGTGCCGGGGTCGGCCTCGTAGTCCTTGATGCCGATCTCGACGTCGTCCAGCTCACCGGAGGCGACCTGGGTGAGGAAGGGGAAGCCCTTGATGGACACGTCCGGGGTGGTGGCGAGGTTCTCGGTGGTCTTCATCTTGTCCGCCGCCTCGTTCTCGGCGAAGTGGACCGCGACGCGGTCCGCGATGACGAAGAGGCCGCCCAGGACCACGACGACGATCAGAAGTATTCGCAGGGCGCGCATTCGGTGTTTCCCCCACCTGGCCGGACGACGATGACGACGGTCACGACGGCCGAGTGGCCGCCTGGCGCGAGAGTAACCCTGCGGCGGCCTTCGGCCGGGGAATTGTCGATCAGCTGTGACAGGGTTCTCGGAGTCGGTGCGACCGTCCTCTGGGGGCTCCCGCCCCCAGACCCCCGCTTCCGGCCCTGAAGGGGCCTCGTCCTCAAACTCCCCCACTCTCGGCTTCGCTCGAGCGGGGGGACCCCCACGACAGGCTGGATTGTTACGCCAGCGCCCGCCCCAGCACGAACACCACCGGTGCCGCCGCCGTCAGTGGCAGGGCCACGCCCGCTGTGAAGTGGACGAACCTCGACGGGTAGTCGTAGCTCGCCACCCGGTGGCCGATCAGCGCGCAGGCCGCCGCGCCCGCGCCGAGCAGGGCGCCCTTCGCGCCGAAGCCGGTCATCCCGCCGACCGCGATGCCCGCCCCCGCCGCGGCGAGCAGCGAGACCACGACCGACGCCGGGGTGGGCAGCGGCAGGGCGCGGGCCAGGACGGCCACCGCCACGGCGGCCGCGCCGACGGTCACCGCGTCCGGCTCGGCCGCGAGGTATCCGGCCGCGACGATGGACAGCGCCGCCGAGGCGACGGTCGCCATCAGGCCGTACATCCGCTCGTCCGGGTCCGCGTGCGAGCGCAGCTGGAGGACCAGGGAGAGCAGGACCCAGACGCCGAGGGTGCCCAGGATCGCCGCGGGGGCGTTCTCCCGGCCCGCCACCAGCAGCGCGACGTCCGCGGCCAGCGCGCCCAGGAACGCCAGCGCGATGCCCTGCCGGGCCGGCCACATGCCGTTCAGCCGGAACCAGCCCGCCGCGGTGACCGCCTGCAGGGCGATGAGCGGGACGAGCAGGGCGTACGAGCCGACCGCCGCCGCACCGGACACGAGCAGACCGAGCAGCGCCGTGAGCCCGGCCGGCTGCATTCCCGGCTCGATGATCGGGGAACGTCCCTCCTCACGGGCGCGCTGGGCGTCCGTGATCCGGGAGTTGCCGACGAGGGTCGCGGGACCGTAGTCGGAGTCCTCCTCAGACTCCGCACCGCCTTGGGCAACGCCACCAGCGCCGGGTGCGTCGTACCCGGGCTCGGCTGCAGCGCCGGCATACCCCTGCTGCGCCAGGTACGGCTCCGCAGCCGACGCCGGCACCTGCGGCTGCGCCTCCCAGGTCTGCCCCTGCCACTGCTGCGTGTACTGCTGGTACTGCTGAGCCTGGGCGGCGTGCGGGTCGTCGTACCCCTGGTAGCCCTGGTACGGCTGCTGCCCCTGCTCGCCGGTCCACGCCTGCTGCTGGGGCTGCTGCTGATACGGGTCGTACGCGTCGTACGGGCCCTCGTACGGCTGGTTGGTCATCGTCACCCTCCTGCGAACGGCGGGAGCACCTCGACCGTGCCGCCGTCGGCCAGCCGTACCGTCTCATGTCCGCGGGTGCCCACGGGGTCACCGTCGATGAGGAACGAGCATCGCTGCAGGACGCGCGTGAGTTCTCCGGGGTGTCGCGCGCGCACGGCGTCGAGCGCCTCGGCGAGGGTGGCCGCGTCGTACGGCTCCTCGGCGACCCCGGCCGCGGCCTTCGCGGCCGCCCAGTAGCGCACCGTGACCTTCGGCATCCGGTTCCTCTGGTAGTGGATCGGCGGTGTACACGGTCAGGCTAGCCCGCCTGCGCGGCACCCCAGGTCCCGATACGGGCCAGCAGAGCGTCGGTGGCCGCGTGTTCCGCGTGGCCCATGCCGGGCTCCAGCCAGAGTTCGCCCCGGTCACCGGCGGCGTCGGCCAGCATGCGCGGGTGGTCGAGCGGGAAGTAGCCGTCCCGGTCTCCGTGCACGATCAGCAACGGCGTGGGCGCGATCCGCGGTACGGCCTCCACGGGGGACAGCGGCACCGGGTCCCACTCCCGGTGGTGGATCCGGGTACGGAATCCGTAGCGGCCCACCAGCCGGCCCTCCGGTCGTGTTACCAGCCAGTGCAGCTTCCGCATAGGTGCCGTGCCCCGGTAGTACCAGCGGGCGGGGGCACTCACCGAAACCACGGCGTCCGTCGCCGCTTCGGTGCGCCCCTCGCGCCCCTTCCCGTACAACGCCGCGTGGCGCAGCACCACGGAGCCGCCCATCGAGAAGCCGACGGTCACCACGCGCGCGTGCCCGAAGCCCCGCGCCCACTCCACCGCGGCCGCCAGGTCGAGGACCTCACGGTCGCCGACCGTCGAGCGGCCGCCGGAGGCGCCGTGGCCGCGGAAGGAGAACGTGACCACGGCCCCGTACTGCGCGAACGCCTCCGCCACCCGCCGGACATGCGGCCGGTCCACATCGCCGGTGAATCCGTGGGCGACGACGAACACCGGAACAACGGAAGGTGGCGTGGAGGCGTCGTATACGACCGCACCCGGGTCGTATACGGAATCGATCGCAACACCGTCGTCCGTGCGGAGAAACGTACGGAAAGGCCCCCCTCTGCCCGTCTCAGGATTCGGACGAACGGTGGATCGCGCCACATGACCTGCCGGACCAGTGCTCATGTGGGCTATTCTGCTGGGCAGAGGACTCGGGCAGCGTAGCCCCCGGGTCCTTTTGTGCTTTCGGAAGCGTTGTATACGAAGCGGGAAAAGCAAGGAAACCGCAGGTGTACGGGGCCCCGGGATCGCAGAGCAGTGCCGCACCGCCATACGTCCTCGCAGGGACCGAGGAGGAACCAGACTGATGAGTTCTCTGCTGCTCCTGACCAATGCCCTCCAGCCGTCGACGGAGGTGCTCCCCGCTCTCGGCCTGCTCCTGCACAACGTGCGAGTGGCTCCGGCGGAGGGCCCCGCCCTCGTCGACACCCCCGGTGCCGACGTCATCCTCGTCGACGGCCGCCGTGATCTGCCCCAGGTCCGCAGCCTGTGCCAGCTGCTCCGCTCCACGGGTCCCGGCTGTCCGCTCGTCCTCGTCGTCACCGAGGGCGGCCTCGCGGCCGTCACCGCCGACTGGGGCATCGACGACGTGCTCCTCGACACCGCCGGTCCGGCGGAGGTCGAGGCGCGACTGCGGCTGGCCATGGGCCGGCAGCAGATCGTCAACGACGACTCCCCCATGGAGATCCGCAACGGCGACCTGTCGGTCGACGAGGCGACGTACTCCGCGAAGCTCAAGGGGCGGGTCCTCGACCTCACCTTCAAGGAGTTCGAGCTCCTCAAGTACCTCGCTCAGCACCCGGGCCGCGTCTTCACGCGTGCGCAGCTGCTGCAGGAGGTCTGGGGCTACGACTACTTCGGCGGCACCCGGACGGTCGACGTCCACGTACGACGCCTGCGCGCCAAGCTCGGCCCCGAGCACGAGTCGCTGATCGGGACCGTACGGAACGTCGGTTATCGATTCGTTACTCCGGAGAAGGCCGATCGCGTCTCCGACGATGCCAAGGCCAAGGCAGACCGGGCAAAGCCGGAGGATGCGGACGAGACCGCCGCTCTGGACAGCGCCGAGGTGGCGGCCGAGGCATAGCGGACCGCCGGAAGGGGCATTGCTTCCGCACAGAGGGCGTGGAGGCAAGCTCCTTCTCGCCCTGCCCAGGGCCGGTATATCCGCGTAGACTCCGCGCGTGGCCAAGGTGACTCGGGATGATGTGGCGCGGCTGGCGGGAACTTCGACCGCCGTCGTCAGTTATGTCATCAACAACGGACCCCGGCCGGTCGCCCCGGCCACGCGCGAGCGTGTCCTCGCCGCCATCAAGGAACTGGGGTACCGGCCCGACCGGGTCGCCCAGGCGATGGCGTCCCGGCGCACCGACCTCATAGGCCTGATCATCCCGGACGCGCGCCAGCCCTTCTTCGGGGAGATGGCGCACGCGGTCGAACAGGCCGCCTCCGAGCGCGGAAAGATGGTGCTCGTCGGCAACACCGACTACGTCAGCGAGCGCGAGGTCCACTACCTGCGCGCCTTCCTGGGCATGCGGGTCTCCGGGCTCATCCTCGTCTCGCACGCCCTCAACGACCAGGCCGCCGCGGAGATCGAGGCCTGGGACGCCCGGGTGGTCCTGCTGCACGAGCGGCCCGAGGCCATCGACGACGTCGCCGTCGTCACCGACGACCTGGGCGGCGCCCAGCTCGCCGTACGCCACCTCATCGAGCACGGCTACGACTACGTCGCCTGTATGGGCGGCACCGCGGAGACCCCGGCGGTCGGCGACCCCGTCTCCGACCACGTCGAGGGCTGGCGGCGCGCGATGGACGAGGCGGGTATCTCCACCGAGGGGCGGCTCTTCGAGGCGCCGTACAACCGCTACGACGCCTACCGCGTGGCGCTGGAGATCCTCTCCGGGCCGCAGCGGCCGCCCGCGATCTTCTGCTCCACCGACGACCAGGCGATCGGCGTGCTGCGGGCCGCCCGCGAGCTGCGCATCGACGTGCCGGGCCGACTGGCGGTGGCCGGCTTCGACGACATCAAGGAAGCCGCGCTCACCGACCCGCCCCTGACCACGATCGCCTCCGACCGCTCCGCCATGGCCCGGGCGGCCGTGGACCTCGTACTCGACGACGGGCTCAGGGTGGCGGGGGCGCGGCGGGAACGGCTCAAGCAGTTCCCCTCACGACTGGTCCTGCGGGCCTCCTGCGGTTGCACATGAGGGTTGCGCACCGCCACATGAAGGTTGGCTGAAGGCCCCCGCCGGGCTACGAGAAGCGTCTTTATATCGGGCAAACAAGGTTCTGCCGGGCTTCTCAGCCAGCACTCAGGAAGCTCTCATGGTCACGGTTCAAGCTCGTTGTCATGACCGAGAGCTTCCGCCGCAGCGGCGAGTACGAGAGCTATGACAGCTACGGGAACCCCCAGGGCACCCCGCAGCACGCCTCCTCCCCTGTGAACCCCGAGTGGCCGCCCCCGCCGGCGCAGCCGCCGGTGCAGCAGGTCATGGTCGAGCCCACCGCTCCGGCACCGAAGAAGCGGGCCCGGGGCCCCTTCGCCCTGCTGGCCGCCGTGGCGATCGTCGCAGCGGCGATCGGCGGCGGCACCGCGTACGCCTTCCAGGAGCTGACCGGCAACGACACCGTCGCCACCAGCAGCACCAGCACCAATGTCTTGCCGGCCGGCAAGAAGGGCGACGTCGCCACGATCGCCGCGGCCGTCAGCCCGAGCGTGGTCGAGATCAGCGCCAGCCTGAGCAACGGCTCGTCGACCGGCTCCGGCGTGATCATCACCAGCGGCGGCGAGATCGTCACCAACAACCACGTCATCTCCGGCGCCCAGTCGATCAAGGTGACGACCAGCAGCGGGAAGTCGTACACCGCGAAGGTCGTCGGCACCGACAGCAAGAAGGACCTCGCCCTGATCAAGCTGGAGGGCGCCTCCGGTCTCAAGCCGGCCACGCTCGGCAACTCCTCCGGCGTCCAGGTCGGCGACACGGTCGTGGCGATCGGCTCCCCCGAGGGCCTGAGCGGCACGGTCACCAGCGGCATCGTCTCGGCCCTGAACCGCGACGTCACCGTCTCGACCGACGAGGGCCAGAGCCAGGGGCAGGGCCAGGGCGGAGGTGACGGCCGGTGGCCGTTCTCCTTCGGCGGCCAGCAGTTCAACGGCGACACCGGTTCCTCGACGACCACGTACAAGGCGATCCAGACCGACGCGTCCCTCAACCCCGGCAACTCCGGCGGCGCGCTGATCGACGCCGCGGGCAACATCATCGGCATCAACTCCGCGATGTACTCCGCCAGTTCGCAGTCGTCCTCGGGCTCCTCGGACGCCGGAAGTGTCGGCCTCGGCTTCGCCATCCCGATCAACACCGTCAAGTCCGACCTGGCCACGCTGCGGTCCGGTTCCACCAGCTGATCCAGGGGCCGTCCGGTCCAGTAGGGAGTACGTCATGATCCAGCAGGTTTCCCACTCCGTCGCCGGCACCGACCCGGCCGGTCTCGCCCTGGCCCTCGAGGTGGCGTACGAACTGCACGCGCCGACGACTCGGGCGCCGGAGGTGGCCCCGCAGCTGATGGGCCTGCACACCACGGCCGCCCGCCCGCACCGCCGCAAGGTGCCGCTGAACCGGCTCGCGACGATGCGCGGCTGACCGCCGCCCGCCGCTCCTGCTCTTTACGTGCCCGCAGGGAAACATGCGAGGCTGAGGGCGTTCAGCAGTGCCAGCTCCCTCAGCTCCTGTCCTCCCACCGCACCCGAGGAATCCGAAGCCCATGAGCCCCGCCGATGGCGACCGTGACCCGCAGCGCATCCTGATCGTCGACGACGAGCCGGCCGTGCGCGAAGCACTCCAGCGCAGCCTCGCCTTCGAGGGCTACGAGACGGAGGTCGCGGTCGACGGTGCCGACGCCCTGGAGAAGGCGACGGCGTACCAGCCCGACCTGGTCGTCCTCGACATCCAGATGCCGCGCATGGACGGCCTGACCGCGGCACGCCGCATGCGGGGGGCGGGCACGACGACACCGATCCTGATGCTGACGGCGCGCGACACCGTCGGCGACCGCGTGACGGGCCTGGACGCCGGCGCCGACGACTACCTGGTCAAGCCCTTCGAACTGGACGAGCTGTTCGCGCGCGTCCGTGCCCTGCTGCGGCGCAGCTCGTACGCCGCCGCGGCGGGTGCCGGGGCCCTCCAGGAGGACGAGGCACTGACCTTCGCCGACCTGCGGATGGATCTGGCGACGCGGGAGGTGACGCGGGGCGGGCGCCCGGTGGAGCTGACCCGCACGGAGTTCACCCTCCTGGAGATGTTCATGGCACACCCGCGTCAGGTGCTCACGCGTGAGCAGATCCTGAAGGCGGTGTGGGGCTTCGACTTCGAGCCGAGCTCCAATTCTCTGGACGTGTACGTGATGTACCTGCGCCGGAAGACAGAGGCGGGCGGGGAGCCGCGCCTCGTGCACACCGTGCGGGGCGTGGGGTACGTGCTGCGGCAGGGCGGCGCGGAGTGAGGAAGGTCCTGCGCCGCTTCCAGACGCTGCCGATCCGCTCCCGGCTGGCGATGCTCGTCGCTGCGGCTGTGGCGTTTGCGGTGGCGGCGGTTTCGGTGACGTGTTGGTTCATCGTGCAGGGGAAGCTGTACGACCAGGTGGACAACCAGCTCGCCAACGCCAACATCAGGCTGTCCCAGGACGAACTCACGGTTCTGCTGGCCAGTTGTCCGAAGACCGCGGATGAGTCGACCAACAGCATGCGGCCGCGGGACTACTACGCACAGGTGGTGAAGGCGGACGGCTCTGTCTGCGTCTTCGGTGATTCCGTGGGTGTCATGAAGACCACCGCCCAGGACAAGAAGATGGCAGCCGACCCCGAGCTGCGTGTGCGTGTCTTCCGCGACAGCACGGCCACGAATGGCCAGGACGTACGTGTGCGTACCACCCCCCTCCTGGTGGGGTTCGGCCCCGATACCCAGGCGTTTCCCGGCGTTGCTCTGATGGTCGGCGTGTCCCTCAAGGAGACCCAGAAGACCCTCAACGACCTCGCTCTCGTCCTTCTCCTGGTCTCAGGTGTCGGAGTGTTGGGCGCCGGCGCCGCCGGCCTCGCGGTCGCCCGCGCCGGCCTGCGCCCCGTCGACAAGCTCACCGAGGCCGTCGAACACGTGGCCCGCACCGAGGATTTGGGCATCCGCATCCCGGTGGAGGACGACGCCGAGGACGAGGTGGCCCGGCTGTCCCGTTCCTTCAACTCGATGACGTCGTCCCTGGCCAGCTCCCGCGACCTGCAGCAGCAGCTCATCGCAGACGCGGGCCACGAACTCCGCACACCGCTGACGTCGTTGCGCACGAACATCGAACTCCTCACCCGGAGCGAGGAGACCGGCCGCCCCCTCCCCCCGGCCGACCGCAAGGCGCTCCTCGCCTCCGTGAAGGCGCAGATGACCGAACTGGCCGCGCTGATCGGCGACTTGCAGGAGCTGTCGCGGTCGGCGGGCCAACGGGGCGAGCGCGTCCAGGTGATCTCGTTGGAGGACACGGTGGAGGCGGCGCTGCGCCGGGCGCGGCTGCGCGGGCCGGAGCTGACGATCACGGCGGACCTGCATCCCTGGTACGTACGGGCGGAGCCGTCCGCCCTGGAGCGGGCGATCGTCAACATCCTCGACAACGCGGTGAAGTTCAGCCCCGAGGGCGGCACCATCGAGGTGGAGCTCGGCAGCGGCATCCTGACCGTCCGCGACCACGGCCCCGGCATCCCCGCCGAGGAACTCCCCCACGTCTTCGACCGCTTCTGGCGCTCACCGAGCGCACGGGCACTGCCGGGCTCGGGCCTGGGTCTGTCGATAGTCGCGCGGACGGTGGAGCAGGCGGGCGGCGAGGTCACGCTGGCCCGCGCGGAGGGCGGCGGCACGGTGGCGACGGTACGGCTGCCGGGGGCGCCGACGCCGCCGCCGGAGGCGCCGTAGTCCGGCCGGCTCAGCCGCGCTTCGGACCTGTGATCGTCTCCCCGATCACGAAACCCTTGGCGGGGCCTTCGGGAATGGTGACCTCGGTGCCGTAGGGGACACGGTGGATGTCCTCCCAGTCGGCCTTGTCGGGGCGGGGGCCGGTGAAGAGGGTGACGGCGTCCTGGCCGTCGTAATCGTCGATGATCACGTAGACGGGGATTCCGGCGCGGGCGTACTCGCGACGCTTGCGCACACGGTCTCGGTCCTGATTACGCTTGCCGGGGGAGACGACTTCGACGACGAGGTGCACGGAGTCGGCCCTCACTCCCATGTCGTCCTCGTCACCGCACGGTTCCGTGTCCTCCGGGGCGACGATGGCATCCGGGATCCATGCCTTGCGGTTGTGGATCACGTTCACATCCTGATGGCAGGCGTACTCGCCCCCGTCCAGGAACTTGTCCAGGGCCCTTCGAACACGATTGGTGACCAGGCCGTGCGTGCGGCGAGCGGTGGGCGACACCTCGATGGCTCCCTCGATGATCTCAGCGCGGTAGCCCTCGGGGAGTTCCATGGCCTTCCATGCCTGCCACAGGACCTCGTCCAGGTCGGGTACGTTCACGATTTCAGCTGAAGCCTCGGACATGGTCTCGGGCCTCTCATGTGCGAGAGCGGTCAAGGTGGCGCCTCCTCCTCAAGTGTGGGCTGGGCGTGCCAATGGCACAAGCAACACGATCACGGTAAGTAAGGCGATGTGGGTGACCTGGACAAACGCCCCCAGCTCACCGTTCGAGCGAAGCCGGAACGATCCGCCGCTCGCGTCCCGGCAACCTTTCCCCGCGGGGTGACGACCCATCACCGGTCCTGTCCATCCCCGCACGGAACGGATTCCCGCATGGCTCAGCATCGCCGCCGCAGAACCGCTCTCGCCGTCACCGTCCCCCTCGCCCTCACGGCGGCGGGGACCCTGGCGTACGGCATGTTCCCCGGCGCCCAGCCCAAGGCGTCCGCCGCCACCGCCGCGCCCGCCTGGGCCACCGCGGTCGCCGACGGCTTCGCCTCCGTCAACGCCCTTGGTCAGAACGGGACTTACGGGGGCCGGGACGGCAAGACCGTCACCGTGAAGACCCAGGCCGATCTCGAGAAGTACGCCACGGCCTCCGACCCTTACGTCATCGTCGTCGCCGCGGCCATCAACATCGATCCCGTCGGGAAAGAGATCAAGGTCCAGAGCAACAAGACCATCGTCGGGTCCGGGACCTCCGGGCAGATCGTCGGCGGTGGGTTCTTCCTCGGCCAGGGCGTCCACAACGTGATCATCCGGAACCTCACCATCCGGGACACCTACCAGGGCACCTGGAACGACAAGGACCACGACTTCGACGGCATCCAGATGGACGGCGCCCATCACGTCTGGATCGACCACAACGACATCCGGCACATGGCCGACGGGCTGATCGACAGCCGCAAGGACACCAGCTACCTGACCGTCTCCTGGAACAGGCTCAGCCAGGACAACAAGGCCTTCGGCATCGGCTGGACCACCAACGTCACCGCGGACATCACCGTCCACCACAACTGGATCCGCGAGACCGAGCAGCGCAACCCGTCGACGGACAACGTCGCCCACGCGCACCTCTACAACAACTATCTGGAGGACGACGCCGGCACCGACATCAAGTCCTCGTACGGCAACTACTCGCGCGGCAAGACCAACATGCTGCTGGAGAACTCCTACTTCCAGGGCATCAACAACCCCGTGATCAGGGACAGCACGGCCACCCTCGTCCAACGCGGGAATCAGTTCTCCGGGACGACCGGACGCAACGAGAGCGGCGGTTCGGGCGCCTCCTGGGACCCGAAGAGCTACTACCGCTACACGCTCGACAAGGCCGCCGACGTGCCCTCTCTGCTCAAGTCCGATGCCGGGCCGCGCAGTTCCATCGGTACGACCGCCACGACCAAGTCCGTCACTGCCACCACCCTCACCGTCGCCAAGGACGGCAGCGGGCAGTACTCGACCGTGCAGGCCGCCGTGAACGCCGTACCGGCCAACAACTCCTCCCGCGTCGTCATCTCCGTCAAGCCGGGCGCGTACCGTGAGCTGGTCAAGGTCCCCGCCAACAAGCCGCACGTCACCATCCAGGGCACGGGCGCCAGCCGTAAGGACACGGTGATCGTCTACAACAACGCGGCGGGGACGCAGAAGCCCGACGGGTCGGGTACGTACGGGACGGGCGGCAGCGCCACCGTCGCCGTCGACGCCGACGACTTCCAGGCGCGCAACCTGACCATCTCCAACGACTTCGACGAGGCCGCCCACCAGGACATCGCGCAGCAGGCCGTCGCCCTGCGCACCGGCTCCGACAAGGTGTTCCTGGACGGTGTCATCGTCAGCGGCGACCAGGACACGCTGCTCGTGGACACCGCGGCCAAGGACAAGCTGGGCCGCGTCTACATGAGCAACTCGTACGTCGTCGGCAACGTCGACTTCATCTTCGGGCGGGCCACCGCGGTGATCGACAAGTCCGTCATCACGCTCAAGAAGCGCTACAACGGCACTTCGGCAGGGTTCGTCACCGCGCCCAGCACCGCCGCCAACCGCAAGGGCATCCTGATCGCCAACTCCACGGTGAACGGGGATGTTTCCGACCGGTCCTTCTACCTCGGTCGGCCGTGGCACGCCGGTGGTGACGCCACCCTCGACCCGCAGACGACGGTCCGCAACACCAGCCTGAGCGCGGCGATCAAGACCACCCCGTGGACCGACATGAGCGGCTTCTCCTGGAGGGACGACCGCTTCGCCGAGTACAAGAACACCGGCGCGGGATCGGGTGCGGCAAGCAGCGACCGGCCGCAGCTGACCGACGCGCAGGCCGCGGACCAGGAGGTCGCGGACTGGCTGGCCGGCTGGACACCGACCGCCTCCTGACGCCACAGCTCCCCGCTCTACGATCACCTCGGACACGGATGCCGGGGAGGGCGTATGGGCGGGGACACGGGCGGGATCGAGCGGGTGTACCGAAGACGGCGCGGGCTGCCTTGGCCGCAGCTGGTCCTGTGGGCGGTGCTCGGCGGGAACGCCTTCATCCAGGCGACCCGATTCGACGATCCGTACGCCTATCACGACGGACCGCCCGGATGGGCGCCGTTGACGGTCTCGCTGCTCATGGTGGCGACCTTCGTCCGGGTCGCGCTGGAGCAAGTGCGGGCGCACACCCTCGTCACGGCTTCCGGCATCACCGTCCAGGGGCGGCTGCGCTCACGCTCCTGGGCCTGGCACGAGGTGTACGACATCCGGGTCGAGCAAGCCCCGCGCGGTACGGGCCCGCAGGGTCCCCGGTGGCTCACCTACCTCTACGACAACGAGGGCCGCCGTCACCTGCTCTGGCATCTCGACGACTGGCAGCTGGGCGACCCGTACGCCGAGGTCTCGGAGCTGTGCCTGTCGGCCGCGCCGTACCGCAGCCTGGCCTGGGAGCCGCGGCCCGAGGTCGAGGCGCGGATCCTGCGCGGGGCGGCACGGCGCAAGGCGTGGAAGTGGGCCGCAAACAGCGCACTCGGGGTGCTGGCCGCCATGTTCGTGGTCGACTTCTGGGAGATCATCGACGGGCGGCCGGATCACCCGTTCCTGCTGCTCGTGTGCGTGCCGCTGGTCTCCTTCGGCGTCCTGGGCGCCGTACTCGACCGGTACTGGACCGGCCGTCCTCCGCTCTCCCCCGCACCACGGCCGTAGCGTCCGGGTCAGGAGAAGCCGAGCATGCCGGGGGAGTCGATGTCGACGGTGACCACACCCGGTGGGTAGGCCTCCTCCCGCGTTGTGAGCAGGATCGACATGCCCGTGAACTCGGCACGCGGCAGCGCACAGTACAAGGCGTGGCAGGTATCGGGGCCGCCGTACCCGTCCCGGATCATGGTGCCGACCGTGACCGAGGAGACCGTGTCCAGCGGATCGACGACCACGGAGGAGAAAGCGAGTACTCGTCGCGCGGCGTCGGCGTCCTCGGACTCCGCCTGCATGAGGCACAGGGCGGGAATCCGGAGCAGGTCGCCCGGGGTACGCGCCATGTTCGCGGCGAGCAGGTTCAACGTCTTGTGTCCGTCCGCCAGCGCCCGGGTGGCGCCGGTGTCGAGGATGATCACGCGGCCGTGCTCCTCGCCAGACGGACCTTCTCGGCGGCGATCTTGTAGATATTGCCGAGGACGTCGGGCGCTCGCTCGAACTCCTCGTCAGTGATGTCCAGCCCGATCACGTCTCGGACGACCTGCCGGTCGGCCGCCACCCGCTCCGCGATCTGCTCCGCCGTCGGCTGCTCGGCGGCCAACTGCTCGACAAGCTGCCCCAGAGTCATCCCCCGCTCCTTGGCCACCTGGGCGAGATGGTCGCGGGCCTGCCGGGAGACCTGAATGGTCGTGTGCTCTGCCATGGCTCCACCATAGGGCCACCACGGAACCCCGGTGCCTGTTCCGTACCCACATCACCTCGCCGTGTCAGGGCTACCACCTGAGGATCATCGTCTCGTCGTGCGCCGGCGGTACGTCGGCCACGGCGTCCGGCAGCGGCTCGGCGAGCCGGGCGTAGGCGCCCGAGCGGGCGAGGAGTTCCTGGTGGGTGCCCGCCTCCACCAGGCGGCCCCGGTCGACGACCAGGATCCGGTCCGCGTCCGGCGCGAGGCTCAGATCGTGCGTAATCATGATCGTCGTACGGCCCGCCATCAGCTTGCGCAGCGGTGTCACCACCTGGCGGGCGGCCACCGCGTCCAGGCCCGCGGTCGGTTCGTCGAGGACCAGGACCGGTGCGGCGCGGAGCATCGCGCGGGCGATGGCGACGCGCTGCAGCTGTCCGCCGGAGAGAGCGGCCGTGCCAGGCGCGATGTGGGTGTCGTACCCCTCGGGCAGGGCGGTGATGAAGTTGTGCGCCGCCGCCTCCTGCGCCGCCTGCTCGATCTCCTCGTCGCTCGCGCCGGGGTGCCCGCAGGCGATGTTCTCCCGGATGGTGCCGTTGAGGACGAGGGTCTCCTGGGGCAGCAGCGCCACGTTCTCGCGCAGGAACTCCAGCGGTATGTCCGTGAGCGGGACGCCGTCCAGGGTGATCGTGCCCTGCGAGGGGTCGTAGAAGCGGGTGAGGAGCTTCGAGAGGGTCGACTTGCCTGCGCCGCTCGAACCCGTGACGATCACCAGCTCGCCGGGTCCCGCGGTGAACGTCACGTCACGCAGGGAGGCGCGGCGGGACTCGGGGTAGCGGAAGGACACCTCGTGGAAGGCGACCCAGCCGCGCACCGGCCACTCGGCGACCGGTTGGGCGGGGTCGGCGACGGCGGGCTTCGCGTCCAGGATCTCGTTCAGGCGCTGGGCGCCCGCGGTCGCCGCGGTGAGGGTGAGACCGAGCTGCCCGAGGTTGCGGACCGGCGGATAGAGGTAGCCGAGGAAGGCGGCGAAGGCGAGGAGCTGGCCCAGCGTCATCCGGCCGGCCGAGATCTCCCAGACGCCCAGGCCGATGACCGCCAGGACGCAGAGCGTCTCCACGACCTCGACGAACTGCTCGTACATCTCGCTGAGGCGGGCCCCGCGGACCGACGCGGTCATCCAGGCGCGCGCCTCGCGGTCGAGGCGCTGCTCCTCGTCCCGGCGGCGGTTGTAGGCCTGGGTGAGGACGATGTTGCCGAGCGACTCCTCCACGACGGAGGTGATCGCGCCGTCGGCGATCCGTTCGTCCTGGGAGGCCGTCCTGATACGGCCGGAGAAGCGGCGGGCGGCGAGGAGGAAGAGGGGCGCGAGGACGAAGGTGGCCAGAGCCAGGTCCCAGCGCAGGTAGAGGGCGGCGCAGGAGTAGAAGACCGCCGAGAAGGCGGCCGACACGGTGCCGACGACGCCCGACACGACCATCTGCTCGATGGCCTCGACGTCACCGGTCAGCCGCTCGACCAGGTCGCCCTGGCGGTGCTTCTGGAAGAAGTGCGGTGGCAGGCCCTGGACATGCCGGAAGACGCCCGCCCGTAGCCGCAGCACGAATCTCTCCGCGGTCCAGGCGGCAAGGGAGTTGCCGAGGTAGCCGACGAGGGCGCCGAGCGCGGCGACGGCCAGCCAGGCACCGGCCGGGCCCCAGAAGGCGGAGAGCGAGCCGGCCTTCAGGGCGTTGTCGGTGAGCTCCGCGAACAGCAGGATCGAGGCGGTCTCGGCGAGCGCGGACACCACCACGCACGCGACGATCGCCGCGAGCCACCTGCGGGCGCCGCGGGTCAGCGGCCAGAAACGGCGGAAGGCCGCACGGACCTCGCTCATGGTCGACTCCCTTCGGGCGCACGGCCCTTGATACGGCCATCGGACATGGCCGAGGCGGGGCCCCGGTGCGAGCGGGATGCTCGCCGACCGGTGACCCCGCCTCGTGGCGTGGCTCAGCCCTGGTGGCCGACGGGGCGGCGCTTCGGGGCCGGGGCGGGCTGCTTCGGCGCCTTCTTGCGGGGGGCCGGGGCACCCTTCTTGCAGTCGTTCTTCTTCACCGGGGCAATCTTGTGGAAGCTCATGAGATTCTGCCTTTCTCGCTGTGAATTGCTTTGATTTACCGAGATAAATTCTGTGTCAGCACTTGTGGCCGACGGGGCGCTTCGGAGCGGGCTTCTTCGGGGCCTTCTTCTTGGGGGCCGGCGCGGGCTTGTGGGCCTTCTTGACCGGGACGATCCTGTGGAAGCTCATTATGTTCTCCTTCGTTTCGCGTCGTTCGCTTTCGACATGGAAAACATTACGGCATTCCCGAAGCAGGAAAAGGCCAATAACGCTTAGAGGTTCCTGAGTTGTTCCTGTGGGAGATTCATATGTCGTTTGCGGAACCGAACCCGCACTCACACAGGTTTTATCGGGCGCCGGGGGTGCTGCCGACCGAAAGGCCCGAGCCCTCGATCCGCACCCGAATCCCGTCCTTCTCCACCCGCACATCCCGCAGCCGCAGCTCACCGGGGTGCGGTGTGGGCAGGCGGAAGCCCAGGGACAGGCGGTCGACCAGCACCGGGCGGGTGAGCCGGGGCAGGGCGTCCAGGAGGGACGGGTCGAAGCCGAGGCGCTTGAGCAGGGCCGGGTGTTCCAGCGCCAGGTCGATGAGGTTGAGCCGCATGGCCCGGTGGATGAAGCGCGGAGAGCCCGTCACGCGCGCCAACTCGGAGTCGGAGCGCAGAGCCGCGCGTACGGCGGAGTCGGGCACGCCGAGCCGCCGTACCACGGCCGGAACCGCGAACAGCGCCTTCGCCTTCTTCGTCTCGTGCGCGAGGCGTGCGGCGGAGGAGCGGGTCAGGTGCAGGCCCTCGGAGGCACGGGTGCCGGGCCGGTAGGTGGCCAAGTCCCCGATGTCCAGGCGCATTCCGCCGATCTGCGTCGCGATGCCGTGCTCGCCGTCCCGGCCGATACGGGCGTCGGCCCGCAGCCGGAGGTCGTGGCCGGCCACCGGGAGCGTGCCGCGCGCCAGCACCCGGTCGTGGCCTTCTCCCGTGAACGTCACCTGGGACGCGCCGAGTTCGCGGTTCAGGTCGTCGAAGGAGAGCAGTACGTCGCCGTCGAGCCGGGGAATCCCCGCGCCCCGTACGGAGGTCGGTCCGTCGGGCGCGTTCAGCCGTACGTCGTGTGCGGTCGCCGTCACCGTGGCCAGCGTGACCCGGTCGGCGGCGACGTCCGGCACGGTGACCTTCACCGACTTCAGTCGGCCGTCGGCGAGTTGGGTGAGGAAGGGGAAGCCGTCGATGTCCACTTCGGGCGCCGCGCTCAGGTGCATCCGGGCCTTGAGCTCATCGGCCGCCCGGCGCTCGGCGTACAGCAGCGCCCAGCGGTCGGCGAGGGTGAGGAAGGCGGCGAGGACGACGACGCCCACCACCGCCTTCAGCGCGAGCGGCAGGCCTGCGAAGCGTTTTCGCCTGCGGCGGCCGCGGCGGCGGTGGTTGGGCGGAGCCCAGGGCTCGTCCTCCTCTTCCTCGCTCGCGACAAACCCGGCCTCGCTTGCGGCAAAGGCACTCGCAACAAAGTCGTTGATGTTTGTACCAGGCTGCGTCGTTATGTGGTGGGGGGAACGCATCGAGCCATCCGACCATGCGAACGCCCCCCACCCGCAACCTCAACCTCAGGTATGCGATCTAGCTCACGATCGTGATCCGGTCGGCCGCCGGGGGTGAAATCGGGCTGCCGGCCGATGAGTTGGCCGTCAGGTACTTCTCCAGCGCCGCCAGATCGTCGGTTCCGACCAGGTCGCCCGTGCCCTGCCCGAGCGTCGGGAAGCCGTCGCCGCCGCCCGCGAGGAAGCTGTTGGTGGCGACACGGTAGGTGGCGGCCGGGTCGATGGCGGCCCCGTTCAACCTGATGGAGTCCGTCACCACCCGGTCCGCGCCCGTCTTCGTCAGGTCCAGCGTGTACGTCAGGCCCGACGACGGCTGCAGGATCTTCGGCGCGGCGGCGTTCGTACCGCTCACCTGCTCCTTCAGGACCTGGATCAACTGAGCCCCGGTGAAGTTCTGCAGATTCACCGTGTTGGAGAAGGGCTGGACGGTGAAGCCCTCGGCGTAGGTGACCACCCCGTCGCCCTCGCTGCCCTTGGCCGCGTAGGTCAGTCCGGCCCGCACACCGCCCGGGTTCATCAGCGCGAGGTCGGTCTCCGGGTCGAGCTCCTTGCCGTACGCGAGCTGCGCGTCGGCGATCAGGTCGCCCATCGGGGACTCGGTGCCGGTGTTGGGGACGTCGGCGGAGATGTAGCCGATCGCACGGTTGCCGATGGGCGCGGCCAGGGTGTTCCACTTGCCGATCAGCTCGGTCATGTCCGGCGCCTTGGCGACGGTCCGGGTGACCACGTGGTTCGCCGACTTGACCGCCGTACGGGCGATGTCACCGGTGACACGGTCGTACGTCAGCGTGGTGTCGGTGTAGAGGCGGCCGAAGGACGCGGCCGAGGTGACCATGCGGGGCCTGCCGGCCGGGTCGGGGATCGTGCAGACGTAGGCCGCGTGCGTGTGACCCGTGACCAGCGCGTCCACCGACGGCGTGATGTTCTTCGCGATGTCGACGATCGGGCCGGAGATGCCGCTGCCCGCGCCCGCGGAGTCGCAGTTGTAGTTGTACGAGCCGGAGGCCGGAAGGCCGCCCTCGTGGATCAGCGCGACGATCGACTTCACGCCCTGCGCCTGGAGCACGCGCGCGTACTTGTTGATCGTCTCGACCTCGTCCTTGAACTTCAGGCCCTTGACTCCTTCGGCGGAGACGACACCCGGGGTGTCCTCCAGGGTCACGCCGATGAAGCCGATCTTGACGTCCTTCTTCTTCCACACCCAGTAGGGCTTGAGGATCGGCTTGTTCGTCTTCTCGTCGAGGACGTTCGCCGCCAGGTAGGGGAAGTCGGCGCCCTCGAACTCCTGGTCCGTGTAGCAGCCGGCCGTGGGGTGGCAGCCGCCGTTCTGCAGCCGGGCCAGTTCCCTGGCGCCCTCGTCGAACTCGTGGTTGCCGACGGAGGTGACGTCCAGGTCCAGCTTGTTCAGCGCCTCGATGGTGGGCTCGTCGTGGAAGAGGCCCGAGATCAGCGGGGAGGCGCCGACCATGTCGCCGCCGGCCGCCGTGATGGAGTACGGCTTGCCCTTGCGGGCCTCGCGCAGATGGGTCGCGAGGTACTCGACACCGCCGGCGTCGATGGTCTTCGTCGTACCGTCGGCCTGCAGCTCGGTGACCCGGCCGGATGAACCCGAGGGCGGCTCCAGGTTGCCGTGCAGGTCGTTGAAGGACAGCAGCTGTACGTCCTGGTAGCGGCTCGGGTGGTGGCCGCCGCCCTTGGTCTCGTGCGCGTCCGCCGGGAGCGCGGCTGCAAGGGCGCCGGCGGTGGCGAGTCCGGCGGCTGCGGCGACGAGACGGTACGCCCGTCTGCGGCGCGGGTACGGCTGGGAAGTGGCTGGCATGCGCCCCCCTGAGGGTCCGTTGAGGCCTGCGGGTCTGCTGAATGTCATGGCCTCGTCCGGCGCAGCCTAGGGTCAACGCGCGTAGCACGAAAAGGGATTCGTGGTTACATCCTGGTTTCCCTTTGCCCGGGCCTTGACCGCCACTTTGCAGGCACCTCCGCTTACCCTCGTACGCATGACCAGCGACGACACCGCCCGGCCCGGCCGGACCCGCTCCATCGAGACCTATTCGGCGCTCTCCCCGGAGCAGACCGAGGCCGTGCTCTCCCTGCTCGCCGCGGCCGCCCAGGACGACGGCCAGCAGGCGGTGTCCGAACAGGGGCGGCTGCAGCTGCGCGGGGGCGAGCGCGAGGGCGTGTCCCATCTGCTGCTCAGCGTCGGCGACGAGCTCGTGGGTTACGCGCAGCTGGAGGACACCGACCCGGTGGAGGCACCGGCCGCCGAGCTGGTCGTGCACCCCGCGCACCGTGGGCACGGGCACGGGCGGGCGCTCGGCTCGGCGCTGCTCGCGGCCTCCGGCAAGCGGCTGCGGGTGTGGGCGCACGGCGGGCACTCCGCGGCCCGGCATCTCGCGCAGGTCCTGGGGCTCACGCTCTTCCGCGAACTGCGGCAGATGCGGCGGCCGTTGACGGACCTGAACCTGCCCGAGCCGGTGCTGCCGTCGGCCGTGACGGTCCGTACCTTCGTCCCCGGCGAGGACGACGCCGCCTGGCTCGCGGTGAACGCCGCCGCGTTCGCCCACCACCCCGAGCAGGGCTCCCTCACCCAGCGCGACCTCGACGACCGCAAGGCCGAGCCGTGGTTCGACCCCGCGGGCTTCTTCCTCGCCTTCCGAGGCGGCGAACTCGTCGGCTTCCACTGGACGAAGGTGCATGCGGCCGACCGGCTGGGTGAGGTGTACGTCCTCGGGGTCCGGCCGGGGGCGCAGGGCGGGGGGCTGGGCAAGGCCCTGACAACGATCGGGCTACGGCATCTGGAGGCGCAGGGGCTGCCGACCGCGATGCTGTACGTCGACGGGGACAACAAGGCGGCGGTGTCGGTGTACGAGCGGCTGGGGTTCACCACGTACGAGACGGACTTGATGTACCGCACGGAGACGTGAGCCTCCGGCGGTCGAGCGGTGTGTTGTGCAGGCAAGTGGGCGTGCGCGTCCCTGGGGGCTACGCCCCCAGACCCCCATCGGCCTTCGGCCTCGTCCTCAAACGCCGGACAGGCTGAAAAGACCTGACCGGCTCCGGCAGGCACGACACCCACGCCACCACCCCGGCCCCCAGCAGCACCCCCCACCGCTCATGCGCATCCCCCCAGCGGGGATCGCCGGCCCCGGTGAGCAGGGTCCAGCGGCTGGGGATCAGCAGGGCCCCCAGGGTGGCCGCGGTCAGGAGGGCGGCCGCCACCGACGGGCCCGGCTCTGGCTCGTCCGTGAGGCGTACGGCGGTGGCCGCCGCGGCCAGGGCGAGGGCGGCGGTTGCGCCGGCCTCCAGGGTGACGGCGCCGACCGGGGGACGTACGCCGTGCGGGACGAGGGCCAGTGCGGCCGTCCACCACAGCGCGGCCACCGGCGCGACCAGCGCCACCCGCAGGCTCGTGCGCACCCAACGCGGAGTGGTGACGGGTGTGGTGAGGTGCCGGGCCGGGTCGTCCAGCAGGAACGTCAGGCCCAGGGCGAAGGCCAGGGCCGCGGCCCGCAGCAGGGTGAGCGCGAGCCAGGCGCTCGGCGGACCGTCGGACAGCCGTGGCAGGACGACGAACAGCAGTCCCACGCCCGCGCCCGCCCCCAGCGCCCGCCACGGCACCGTACGAGCCACGGCCGCCACCAGCGCCCCGCTCACCGGCACGGTCCTGTGCTCACTGCCCACACTCGTCCGCCCCCTTCGGCACCTTGGTCCCCAGCACCCGGGCCACCTCGGCCGTGGTCACCCCGCGAGCCGTCAGCTGCGCCCAGTGGGACTTGACCGCGGCCGTGACGTCGGCGCGCGGGCGGGAGAGCAACTCCCGTACGACATCGGTCTGTCCGGTCGACATCGGCATCGGGTTCGTCGGAGTCAGCACGGTCGCCGGGCCGCTCAGGCTGTCGTCGACGCGGACGTTCCTGAGGTCGGCGACCGGGTCCGCATCGCGGCCCAGTGCCAGCCACATCACGGTGACCATGCGGCCGTCGCAGAGCTCGCTGCCCGTCTTCTCGTCCCCGCCGACCAGCACGGAGGCGACCCCCACCGCGAACTCGGGCACCCGGTTGCCGCCCCAGCGCGTGCCGACCGTCACCTGGCCGGGAGTGGTGGACGGTTCGATCGCCGCGTCACCGTCGAGGCCGTAACGGGCCTCGATGCGTTGCCTCACGAGCAGGGGCCTGCTCGCGGCCGTACCCCCGGCGAGGGCCTGGACGCGGTCGACGACCCCGGCCCAGGTACCGGTCCGGGCGTTCCACTCGTCGAAGGCGCAGTACTGCGAAGCTCCGTGCCGTACACACGACTGCTCCTTCTCCGGGGAGACCGTGGCCCGCTCCCGGGCCGCCGCCAGCTCCGGCGAGACGCCTCCGGACTGCCCGACCGCGCCGGTCAGCGCGAGGGCCAGCGCACCCGCGAGACCCGCCTTCAGCGGCCAGGACCGGCCGCCGGCCGCCAACACCGCGGCCATGGCCGCCAGCAGAACCAGCCCGGCGAGGTACAGGGCGTGCCAGGCCGCGGGGCGGCCGAGCAGATCGGACGGCAGCGTCGAGCTGCTGTTCTCGCTCACGACCGGCGACAGCCAGCGGCTCCACTGCGCGCCGCCCGTCCCCGTGGCGACGAAGAGCAGGAAGGTGAAGAGACCGATCACCAAGATCGGGGCGGCGAACGCGGACGGGATCAGCCGGGCGACCAGCAGGCCGAGGGCCCCGAACAGCAGCACGTACAGCGGAGCCACGGCCAGTTCGGCCACCGATCCGTGGCCCACCGCGCCCGGCCGCAGCGCCTGCCAGGTGAACTGGGTCAGCACAACCAGTGCGGTGAGCACGGCGAACGGCACCACGGACAGGGCGTGCCCGACCGTGCGCCGCCACGGCTCCATGACCAGCACGTCGAAGTGACGGTCGGTACCGCGCCGGCGGGAGCGCAGCGCGGCCCGGTTGACGCAGACGAACAGGGCGATGCCGAGCAGGATGGGCGTGGTCTGGGTCGCACGGTCGGCGTCCTGGAGCGCCGGGTAGGCGGCCATGCCGTCCGAGGGGGACACCAGCTTCCAGCCGGTGTAGCCGACGTAGAACAGCAGGGTCGCCGCCACCGGGATGTACTGGAGCAGTTCGCGTGCCTCGAAGCGGGCGAGGGCGAACACGGCCGCCCAGCTGCGGCGCTGTTCGCCGTGGACGACGGGCGGGGCCGTCGCCTCCATGACCGTGCTCATGCGGCCGCCACCTCCGCGCCCGCGCCGTCCAGGGTGAGCAAGTAGCCGTCCTCCAGGGTGGGTTCGAGCAGGTCTGCGCCTGCGGGCGGGCTGCCGACGTTGCGGAAGGTGCCCGTGCCGGTGCGCCAGCCCGCCTTCGCGCCGGGGTCGCGCTCCGTGCTGCTCCACACCCGTCCGCCCGCCCGTGCGGTCAGCTCGGCGGGAGTGCCGTCGAAGCGGATGCGGCCGCCCGCCATCACCAGCACACGGTGGCAGAGCATCGCCACGTCCTCGGTCTGGTGGGTGGAGAGGAGAACGGTGCGGCCCTCCCCTGCCTGTGCGATCAACTCCCGGAAGCGCATGCGCTGTTCGGGGTCGAGGCCGACCGTCGGCTCGTCGAGGACGAGGAAGCCGGGGTCGCCGACCAGCGCGGCGGCCAGCGCGACCCGCTGCCGCATTCCGCCGGACAGCTTCTTGATGCGCTTGGCACGCACGTCGGCGAGGTCGACCTCGTCCAGCACGCGCCGCACCTCACGGTGCCGGGCGCCCCGGTCCGTCAGCTCCTTGAGGATCGCCACGTAGTCGACGAACTCGAAGGCCGAGAAGTCCGGGTGGAAGCCGGGCGTCTGCGGCAGATAGCCGAGCCTGCGCCGCACCTCCTGCCGGCCGGCCGCCGTCGCCGGGTCTTGCCCGAGCACGGTGAAGGCACCCCGGTCCGGGGGCACGGCGGTGGCCAGCACGCGCAACAGGGTGGTCTTTCCTGCCCCGTTGGGCCCGAGCAGCCCGGTGACGCCCGAGGTCAGCCGCAGCGACACCTCGTCGAGGGCCTGGGTCCCGCCGAAGCGGAGACTGAGCCCGGAAGCGGAAACGGTCGGTGTCATACGGCATCCCCCTGGAAGCGGTCGAAACGGTCACGTACGAGGAAGAGCAGCCCGCCGGTGAGCGCGGCGACCGCCGCCGCCACCCCCTGGCCGGCCGCGGTGAACGGCACGGGCGTGGCGCCCGCGTCGTAGGCATGGGCCGCCAGCAGCACCGCCACCCACACCCCGCCGACCAGCGACGGCGCGAGCACCGGGCCGAGCCGGGCGGAGAGGACCAGGCCGGTCGAGGTCAGGGCCAGCGCGGGCAGCAGCCACGCGAGGGCGCCCAGCCCGTAGCCCGGCAGCGCGAGCGTCGCCAGGCCGCTGAGGCCGAGCACGGCGGTGAGCACGGCGACCGTCCGCACCATCAGCAGCCTGAACCCGTGCATCGGCGCGACCACCGCCATCTCGTACGTGGGGTCCAGCGCGGGCCCGTACGACAGCGCGACCCCGCCGAGGGGCAGCAGCGGCGCGAGGGCGAGGAAGAGCGTGGGCGAGGCGGCCGCCGTACCCGCGTGGGCCGCCACGACGCTCATCACCAGCACGGCGACGACCGCACCCAGCCAGGAACGCCGCAGCACGGGCGTGGCCGCGAGCAGCCGCGCGGTGTGATCGGCGACCCCCAGCCGCATCAGCAGCCCCTCGAACACCCCCGGCCGGGGCGCATCCAGCTCGGCGTCCAGCCGCTCCCAGCCGTCGTCGACCCGCTCCGGGTCACCGACCTCGGCGAGCACGCCCCGGCACTGCGCGCACGCGACGAGATGGGTGTCGGCGGACCACAGCGCGGGCGGCGCCAACTCGCCCCGGGCGTAGGCCCGTAGGTCTTCTGCATCCACATGCCAGGTCATGCGGCCCTACCTTCTTGAGTGCGTCCCGGCAGACCTCGGTCGCGCACCTGCCTGCCCATACCGCCACCTCCATGCCGGTGCGGCAGCCCCGCGACCCGGCAGACCCGATCGCACAGCAGCCCGCCGGCGTCGCCGCTCCCGCGCCTGCGCGCGGCCCGGCAGACCCGATTGCACATCCGCCCGCTCATGTCAGCGCCTCCCGCAGTTGCTTACGGGCCCGCATCGCCCGTGTCTTGACCGTCCCCGGCGGTATCCCGAGCAGCACGGCCGCCTCCCGGGTGGTCAGGCCGTCGATGACGGTGGCCTGGAGCACCGCGCGCAGCTCCGGTGAGAGCCGGACCAGGGCGCCCGCGAGGTCCCCGTGCTCCACCCCCGCGAGCACGCGTTCCTCCGCGGACGCCTCGTCCCGGTGCCGCAGCCTGGACAGTGCCTGCCTGAGGCGTCCCCGGGCCCCGTCGCCCCGCAGCGCGTCGATCAGCCGCCGCGAGCCGATCCGCCACAGCCATCCGGCGACGTCGCCGTCCTCCCGGTAGCGGGCCTTGCCCCGCCAGATCGCGAGGAACGTCTCCTGTACGACGTCGTCGACCACGCCGACGTCGGCGCACCGGCCGCGCAGCCGGGCGGTCAGCCACGGCGCGTACCGCCGGTACAGCTCCTCGAAGGCGCGCCGGTCCCCGTCCGCGGCGGCCCGCAGCAGCTCACCGTCGCTTCTCGTTTCGCTCACGTCCCCTCATCGGACCGGCCCCGCGGATCGGTTCACACGATTTCCCTCGACTTTCTCAGGCGGCTTGACTTTCGCAGGCCACTTCCACCACCCTTTCACTACTCAATTAGTGAAAGGGTGGTTGTCCGCGTGGTCGAGTACCGCATCGACCGGCGCTCCGGCGTCGCCACCTACGTCCAGATCGTCCAGCAGACCAAGCAGGCCCTCCGTCTGGGCCTCCTGGAACCGGGGGACAAGCTGCCCACAGCCCGCGAGGTGGTCGAGGCCACCGCCATCAACCCGAACACGGTCCTGAAGGCCTACCGCGAGCTGGAACGCGAGGGCCTGGTCGAGGCCCGCCGGGGCCTGGGGACCTTCGTACGGCGGTCACTGGGCACCGCCCCGGCCGAGTCCCCCCTGCACGGGGAGCTGGACGTCTGGGCCGCGAAGGCCCGCGCGGCCGGCCTGGACCGGGACGACGTGGCCGCGCTCTTCACCGCCGTACTCGAGAAGCACTTCGCCGACATCCCGGCCCAGCACAGCTCTGACCAGCACAGCCAGGGGGACCTTTCATGACGGACACCACCGGCTTCGCCCTGGAGGCGGCCGCCGTGGGCAAGCGCTTCGGCAGACGCCGGGGGTCCGGCGGCTGGGCGCTGCGCGACTGCGGCTTCCGGCTGCCCGCGGGCCGCGTCTGCGCCGTCGTCGGCCCGAACGGGGCGGGCAAGTCCACGCTCCTGGCGCTCGCCGCCGGGCTGCTGGTCCCGACCGAGGGCAGGGTCACCGTCCTCGGCACGGACCCGGCCTCGGCCCGCGCCCGCGTGGGCTTCGTCGCGCAGGACAAGCCGCTCTACCCGCACCTCACGGTCGCCGAGACACTGCGCATGGGCGCCGACCTCAACCCCCGCCGGTGGGACGCACCGACCGCCGAGCGGATCGTCGCAGACGGCGACCTCGGCCCGAAGACGAGGATCCGCGCCCTCTCCGGCGGCCAGCGCACCCGCGTCGCGCTCGCCCTCGCCCTCGCCAAGCGGCCCGAACTGCTGCTCCTGGACGAGCCGATGGCCGACCTCGACCCGCTGGCCCGGCACGAACTGATGGGGGTGCTGATGGCGCAGGCCGCGCAGTACGGCACGACGATCGTGATGTCCTCGCACGTGGTCGCCGAACTGGAGGGCTCCTGCGACCACCTGCTGCTCATAGGCGGCGGCCGCGTCCGCCTCGCCGGGGAGATCGACGAGCTGCTGGAGGCGCATGTGCGCGTGTCCGGCCTCGCGCAGACCTCCCTCGCCCCGCACACCGTCGTCGAGTCCCGTACGACCGGCCGCCAGCTCAGCGCCCTGATCCGCCCGGCGGGCCCGCTCCCGGAGGGCCTGCGCACGAGCGCGCCCTCCCTGGAGGAGCTCGTCCTCTCCTACCTGCGCAACCCCCAGGCCCCGGGTACGACACCGGCCGAAGCCGCCTCCGAGTCCGAGAAGGCCACGCTGTGAGCGCGCTCCGGGTGCCGGGACTGCCCCGGACGGTCCTGCGACTGCACCGCCCTGCGCTCATCGTGTGGGGCGCCTTCGTCGCCGCCCTGATCGGCTGGCTGGTCTGGCTGAACACGGTGACGTCGAGCGCGGGCGAGCGGGAGCGGGCCTACTGCGACCATCACGAGACCTGCAACATCCTGGACCAGCTGAACTACGGCCAGCGGACCGTCTGGGTCGCGACGCTCGTCTGCTACAGCTCCCTCGCCGTTGCCGCCTGGGCGGGAGCCTCCCTGATCGGCCGCGAGCTGGAGTCCGGTACCGCGCAGTTGGCGTGGACCCAGGGCGTCTCCCCGGCCCGCTGGCTGGCCGCCAAGCTCGCCGTGCCCGCGCTGCTGACCACGCTGGGCTGCACGGCACTGGTCCTGGCCTACCGCCGGGCCTGGAGCGCGCACCCCGGCCTGCGGGACGGCGACTGGACCTCCGTCACCACCTTCGTGGCCCGCGGCCCGGCGACGGTGGCGTACGCCCTGTGCGCCCTCGCCCTCGGCGCGCTCACCGCCCTGCTGCTGCGCCGCACCCTGCCCGCCCTGGGCGTCTCCCTCGCCGCGACCTGGGCGCTGCACTTCGCCCTGGAACGCTTCCGTGAGCACCTCTGGCCGTCGGTGACCCGCGTCACGGCGACCGAGGACGTATGGCCCAGGCATGTATGGCAGTTGGAGAGCGGGACCATCGAGCACGGCCACCGCGTCGCGCACGCCGGCGGCTCCCCGTGCGAGGGCAACCCCGCCCAGGTCAAGCAGTGCGCCGACAAGCTGGACATCACCGGCTACTACCAGGTCTACCACCCCCGGTCCCACTACTGGCCCCTGCACCTCGTGGAGAGCGGCATCGTCCTGGCCGTCGCCGCCCTCGCGACCGTCCTCGCCTTCCGTCTCCTCCCCCGCCGCACCCGGGCCGCCCGCAAGGAGTCCCTCGCATGACCGCCCTCGACATCAAGGCGCCGGTCACGGCCCGGGGCGGCGGCGAGAGCGCGGGCCTGGCGGCGGTGCTCCTGCGGCTGCACCGCCCCGCGCTGGTCGTCTGGGCCCTCCTGGTCGCCCTGACCTCGGCGCTCCTGCTGTGGGCCCACGGCCCGGGGGCCGACGCGGCGCACGCCGAGTGGCTGCGGATCTGCGACGGCGGGGAGCCCTGCACATGGGGCGGCGCGATCACGGACTACTACCGGGCCCGCACGCTCGCCGAGGCCGTCGTCGCGGTGCTCCCCCTGCCGGTCGCCGCCTGGGCGGGCGCCGCCCTGATCGGCCGCGAACTGGAGTCGGGCACCGCACACCTGGCCTGGACCCAGGGGGCGAGCCCCGCCCGCTGGCTCACCGCCAAGCTCGCGCTCCCCGCCGCACTGCTCACCACCGGCTCGGCGCTCCTCGTCGTACTGCACAGCCTGCTGGCCGCGACGGCCCCGTTCCCGTACGACTGGCGATGGCACAGCCAGAACCTCCCGTCCGACGGCGCCCTCGCCCTGGTGAACCCGTTCCTCGGCCTCGCCCTCGGCGCCCTCGCGGGCCTGGTCCTGCGCCGGTCCCTGCCCGCCCTTGCCGTCGCCGTCGCGGTCACGGAAGCGGTCCTCGCCACCACGGGCTGCCTCCGCAACCCGCACGCCTCGTCCCCCTCCTGGCCGCTCCGCCTCGTCGAGACGGGCCTCGTCCTCGCCGTCGCCGCCGCGGCCGCCGTGATCGCCTTCCGGCTGCTGCGCCGCCGCACCGTGTGAGGCATCCGATGCGCGTACGTCCTTCCACGGGGGGATGGACGTACGTATTCTCGGGGCGGCTCCCAGCAGGCTCTGACGCCGGTCCCGCCGACGTGGACGCCCGGGAGCCGCCCCCAGATATCCCGCACGCCATGTCGCCGTAACCAACGGTTCAGACAGGCTTGCGACGCTCAGCCAATGACGCCCTCCGTGCCGAAGCCTTCGCCGCCCCCCGAGGGGCCCGCGGGGAACGGGGACGCCCTCCGCTCCGTAAAAGCACTCCCACCCGCGCTTTCCGACGCGCCCGTATCGCTGGGAACGCGGAAGAATGGGTTCATGAGTCAGCCAGACACCGCCCAGGCACAGGTCCAGCACGCGCAGCCCTCCGTGGGCTCCATCGCCGCGCACCGCCCGCACACCGTGTCGGCCGCGGTCTCCGACCTGGAACCCGACATCGATGCCGACCTCGACGCCTACGAGGAGGCACCGTACGACGGGCCCCAGCTGCCGCAGGGTCGTTTCCTCGACCGGGAGCGCAGTTGGCTGGCGTTCAACGAGCGGGTCCTCGAACTCGCCGAGGACCCCAACACCCCGCTGCTGGAGCGCGCCAACTTCCTCGCGATCTTCGCGAGCAACCTGGACGAGTTCTTCATGGTCCGGGTGGCCGGTCTGAAGCGCCGTATCGCGACGGGTGTCGCCACCCGCTCCGCCTCCGGCCTCCAGCCCCGCGAAGTCCTGGAGATGATCTGGGCCCGCTCGCGCGAACTCATGGCCCGGCACGCCGCCTGCTACCACGAGGACGTCGCCCCCGCGCTCGCGGAGGAGGGCATCCACCTGGTCCGCTGGAGCGAGCTGACGGAGAAGGAGCAGGCCCGCCTGTTCACCCTGTTCCGCCACCAGATCTTCCCGGTGCTCACCCCTCTCGCGGTCGACCCGGCGCACCCCTTCCCCTACATCTCGGGCCTCTCCCTGAACCTGGCCGTGGTCGTACGCAACCCGGTCACCGGCCACAAGCACTTCGCCCGCGTCAAGGTCCCGCCGCTGCTGTCCCGCTTCCTGGAGAGCTCCCCCGGCCGATACGTCCCCATAGAGGACGTCATCGCCGCCCACCTGGAGGAGCTGTTCCCGGGCATGGAGGTGCTGGAGAGCCATGCCTTCCGGCTCACCCGCAACGAGGACCTGGAAGTGGAGGAGGACGACGCCGAGAACCTCCTGCAGGCCCTGGAGAAGGAGCTCATGCGGCGCCGCTTCGGGCCGCCGGTGCGCCTGGAGGTCGAGGAGTCCATCGACCGCGAGGTGCTGGACCTGCTGGTACGCGAGCTGAAGATCTCCGAGGCCGAGGTGTACCCGCTGCCGGGTCCGCTGGACCTCACGGGCCTCTTCCGCATCGCGGGCCTCGACCGCCCCGAGCTCAAGTACAAGAAGTTCATCGCCGGCGTCCACCGCGACCTCGCCGAGGTCGAGTCGGCGTCCGCGCCCGACATATTCGCCGCGCTGCGCAGCCGGGACGTGCTGCTGCACCACCCGTACGACTCCTTCTCCACGTCGGTGCAGGCGTTCCTGGAGCAGGCGGCCGAGGACGAGGACGTCCTCGCGATCAAGCAGACCCTGTACCGGACCTCCGGCGACTCCCCCATAGTCAACGCGCTCATCGACGCGGCCGAGGCCGGCAAGCAGGTCCTCGTCCTGGTCGAGATCAAGGCCCGCTTCGACGAGCACGCCAACATCAAGTGGGCGCGCAAGCTGGAGGAGGCCGGCTGCCATGTGGTCTACGGCCTGGTCGGCCTGAAGACCCACTGCAAGCTGTCCCTGGTGGTCCGCCAGGAGGGCGACACGCTACGGCGTTACAGCCACGTCGGCACGGGCAACTACCACCCGAAGACGGCCCGCCTCTACGAGGACCTCGGCCTGCTGACGGCCGACCCGCAGGTCGGCGCGGACCTCTCCGACCTGTTCAACCGCCTCTCCGGCTACTCGCGCCGCGAGACGTACCGCCGTCTCCTCGTCGCCCCCAAGTCCCTGCGCGACGGCCTGATCGCGCGGATCAACAAGGAGGCCCAGCACCACCGTGCGGGCCGTCCGGCCTTCATCCGCATCAAGGTCAACTCGATGGTCGACGAGGCCCTCATCGACGCGCTCTACCGAGCGTCCCAGGCCGGCGTGCCGGTCGACGTCTGGGTCCGCGGCATCTGCGCGATCCGCCCCGGCGTCACGGGCCTGTCGGAGAACATCCGGGTCCGCTCGATCCTCGGTCGCTTCCTCGAACACTCCCGGGTCTTCGCCTTCGGCAACGGCGGCGAACCCGAGGTCTGGATCGGCAGCGCCGACATGATGCACCGCAACCTCGACCGCCGTATCGAGGCCCTGGTCAGGGTTACCGACCCGGCCCACCGCGCAGCCCTGAACCGGCTGTTGGAGACCGGTATGTCCGACACCACCGCCTCCTGGCACCTCGGCCCGGACGGCGAGTGGACGCGACACGCCACCGACGCGGACGGCGGGCCCCTGCGAAACATCCAGGAGATGCTCATAGACGCCCGGAGGCGCCGGCGTGGCACAGCAACACCTTGACCCGACGGCCCCCACAGGCGAAGCCCTCGCGGGCTACCTGAGGGCCCAGGCCACGGAGTTCCTCCGCGCCCTGCGGCTGCACCGGGAAACCGGCGGTGCGACCGGCAACGGCACGGAGGACTCCGTCGACGCGGCCCGCGCCCTGCGCCGCTCGGTCCGCCGCATCAGCGGCAGCCTGCACACGTTCCGCCCCCTCCTGGAAACGGAATGGTCGGAGTCCCTCCAGCCCGAACTGGCCTGGCTGTCCGGCACCTTGACCATGGAACACGCCTACGCGGCACGGCTCGAACGACTACTGCTGGCGCTGCACAGGCTGTCGGGGGCGACGGTTTTCCCGTCCCAGGCACGAGCTGCGGTGGCCGCCGTCTCTTCAACCGCCGCCGCGGGCACCGACGCAGTCGTGGGCAGCCGCGCCAACGCAACTGCGAACAGTCGTGCCGACGTAGCTGCGGGCGGCCGCGCCAACGCAGCTGCGGGCAGTCGTGCCGCTGGAGCCGGCCATGCCGACGTAGCTGCGGGCAGTCGTGCCGCTGGGGCGGCACGGGTGGGCGCAGCGGCACCCGGCACCGCCGGCCCCCCCACCCCCGCGCCCACAACAGACCGCGGCAACCTGACAGTTGGCGCAGCAAAAGCAGGCGCCCTGCTGGAGCGCCAGCTCACACTGGCCCGCACCCGAGCCCACAGCACAGCCCTCCAGGCACTGGGATCCAGCCGCTTCCACGCCGTCGCAGACAAAATCGCCGTACTCGCCAGCGAAGTCCCCCTCACCCCCACCGCCCCCACCACCCCCCTCCACCCCCTCGCCACCGCGGCCGAGGAGCGCCTGACCGACGCCATCACCGCGCTCCCCCTCGTCACCGCAGGCAGCCCCTACAACGCGGAGGCCCTGATCCACGGCCTCTCCCCGGACCCGTCCCCGCACCCCCAGGACGCCCCCTGGCACCAGGTCCGCCTGCTGCTGCGCCTGCACCGCTACGCCCGCGAGGCCCTCCACGGCACCGGCGGCCCCATCGACGTCCGCCTGCTGACCGCGGGCCAGGCCCTGGACCGGCACCGCGACGCCTCGGAGGCGGCGGCGGCCGCGGCCTCGGCGGCCCGTACCCCCCGGATCGCCCCGGCGACGGCGTACGCGCTCGGGGTGCTCCACGCGGACCAGCGGCACGAAGTGGAGGCGGCCCGCTTCGCCTTCCAGCAGTCCTGGCAGAAGCAGGCGGTGAGCACGCCCTGAGCCGGTGACCCCGGCGCCCTCAACCCCTGTCGAAGGAGGCGGTGACCCACCCGTGACCCACACCAACGACACCATCGTCCAGGCATCCGGCTGCGTCCTGTGGCGACGCTCCCCGGTCGACGGCGAGCTGGAGATCTGTCTCGTCCACCGGCCGAAGTACGACGACTGGTCCCACCCCAAGGGCAAGCTGAAGCGGGGCGAGGACCACCTGACGGGCGCCCTGCGCGAAGTCGCCGAGGAGTCGGGCTACACCGCGGAGCCGGGCGCCGAGCTGTCCACCCTGCGCTATTTCGCCAACGGCCGCCCCAAACAGGTCCGTTACTGGGCGGCCGAGGCGGTCTCGGGCGGCTTCACCCCCACCACGGAGGTGGACCGCATCCTGTGGCTCTCCCCCGCCGCGGCCCGCAGCCGGCTGACCCAGTACCGCGACCGCACCCTGGTCGACGAACTGCTGACGACGCTGCGTCACGCCTGAAGGCTCATGTGCCCTTCGGCGTCCGTCCGGGCCTGGCTGCGCGCTCTGCGGGCCGGTCCGCGCCATCCGCAGCTGCACCTGGCAAAACAGAAGCGACCCTGCTCGACGGTCGTCGTCCGATGTTCGTGCTGCGCCACGCTGACAACGTTACCCACCCACGGCTGCATTCATCAGCCGCCTCCGGCAGCGGAGCCGGTATGCGCGTGACGAGCCCACCCACCCGTCGTTATCCGGAACGACAGGGGGCCCGTGACGGACGTACCGGCTGGGGGTAGACAGGCGATGGCGGAGCGGCAGCACAGGGGGACGGTCGTCACGGCAGGACTCATGGTCTGTGTCTGCATGGGGGCCGGCGGATGCTCCGGCACCGGGTCCGCCGCCGAGGACCCCCGCGCCTCCGATCCCGTCGAGACCCTGCACCGCGCCGCCGAAACCCTGGTGGAAGCGGGCAGTTCACGGGCGACCACGTCGATGGAGATGGCCATCGGCGGCACCCGTGTCACCATCCGCGGCGAGGGCGACTACGACTACCGCCGGCAGCTCGGCCGGCTGAAGGTGCAGCTCCCGCAGAGCCCGGCCGGCACCGACGACCACCGCCCGATCACCGAACTCCTCGCGCCCGGCGCCCTGTTCATGAAGAACCGGGGCGCGGGAGTGCCCGCCGACAAGTGGGTGCGGGTCGACACGGCCACCCTCTCCGACGGCAACCTGGTGACCGGCGGCGCCACCGACCCGTATGCCGCAGCCGAGTTGCTGCGCGGGACGCGCAGGGCGACGTATCTCGGCCGGACCGAGTTCGCCGGGGCCGAGGTGCGGCACTACCGCGGCACCGCCGACCTCACCACCGCGGCGCGGCACGCCTCGAAAGGCGTCCGGGAGGCCCTCGCCGCGGCGGCGAAAGGGTTCGCCACGGCCGAGGTCCCGTTCGACGTCTACCTCGACGACCAGGGCCGCATCCGCAAGATCCGGCACCGGTTCAGTTTCGTCAACGGCCTCCAGAAGGGCACCGTCGCGGTCGCCTCGACGACGCTGCTGTACGACTTCGGGGCCCCCGTCGACGTACGGCTTCCGGCCTCGAAGGACATCTACGCAGGGAAGATCGCCGAGCAGTAGCCCGTACTGGAGGATGACTGACGGGCGTCAAGAACTAGCCCGTCCGTGCCATGCGCGGTGTGTAGGCCGCTCCCTACTCTAGGAAGTCGGTAACGGCAGAGATGAGGTGATGCACGTGGCTCCGGTCGGCGGTACGGCAGTTCAGGACCACGTGGCCCTCGCCGAGATCGAGCTGTGCGGAGAGCTGATCATCGCGGCCTCGGCCGCGGAGGACCGGCTCAGCCTGGAGAGCATCGACGAGGTGCTGAAAGTGGCCGAAGAGCGCGACGCCTCCGGCGACTAGCCGGAGGCCCCGCACCGGCGGGTTCAGGTGCGCAGCAGCCGGGCGATCGCCTTCGTCGCCTCGTCCACCTTGGCGTCGATCTCGTCACCGCCCCGGACCGCGGCATCGGCGACGCAGTGCCGCAGGTGTTCCTCCAGGAGCTGCAGCGCGAAGGACTGCAGGGCTTTGGTGGAGGCGGACACCTGGGTGAGTATGTCGATGCAGTAGACGTCCTCGTCGACCATCCGCTGCAGGCCGCGGATCTGGCCCTCGATCCGGCGCAGGCGCTTGAGGTGCTCGTCCTTCTGCTTGTGGTAGCCGTGCGTCGCGTTCTGCGTGCTGTCGTCGGAGGGCGCCGTCGCGCCGGCCTCGGTGGTCGTCATCGCGTCCTCCCGTAAGACATGCGGACATATACCCCTGGTGGGTATATGGTATCGAACTTTGCTGGGTATACGGCCCTTGGCCCTTGCCTGGATCGGGCCTCCGTACGGCCCCCGTGCCGACCACTCTGCCCGATGGGCGACACTGGGGGACGGCCCATTAGCCGTGGCCGGATGATGCGCCTAGCATCAGCCTGACCGAAACCGAAGCACCCCGAGGACCCCACGTGCGCTTTCGTCTGACCCCCAGGGAGACGAGCTTCTACGACATGTTCGCCGCCTCCGCGGACAACATCGTCACGGGCTCGAAGCTCCTGATGGAACTGCTCGGGGCGGACGCACCTGCCCGGGCCGAGATCGCAGAGCGTATGCGGGCCGCGGAACACGCGGGTGACGACGCCACGCATGCGATCTTCCACCAGCTGAACTCCTCGTTCATCACGCCCTTCGACCGCGAGGACATCTACAACCTCGCGTCGTCCCTCGACGACATCATGGACTTCATGGAGGAGGCGGTCGACCTGGTCGTCCTCTACAACGTCGAGGAACTCCCCAAGGGCGTCGAGCAGCAGATCGAGGTCCTTGCGCGCGCTGCCGAACTGACGGCGGAGGCCATGCCGCACCTCCGCACGCTGGACAACCTGACCGAGTACTGGATCGAGGTCAACCGCCTCGAGAACCAGGCCGACCAGATCCACCGCAAGCTCCTCGCCCATCTCTTCAACGGCAAGTACGAAGCCATCGAGGTGCTCAAGCTCAAGCAGATCGTGGACGTGCTGGAAGAGGCAGCCGACGCCTTCGAGCACGTGGCGAACACGGTGGAGACCATCGCCGTCAAGGAGTCCTGACCCCTCCATGGACACCTTCGCTCTGGTCGTGACCATCGCGGTCGCGCTCTTCTTCACGTACACGAACGGCTTCCACGACTCGGCGAACGCGATCGCGACGTCGGTCTCGACCCGGGCGCTGACGCCGCGGGCGGCACTGGCGATGGCCGCGGCGATGAACCTGCTGGGTGCGTTCCTGGGCAACGGAGTGGCCAAGACGGTCAGTGAGGGGCTGATCGAGACCCCCGCCGGATCGAAGGGGATGGGCATCCTCTTCTCGGCACTGGTGGGTGCCATCGTATGGAACCTGATCACCTGGTACTTCGGCCTGCCCTCCTCGTCCTCCCACGCGCTGTTCGGCGGCCTGGTCGGCGCGGCGCTGGCGGGCGGCACGGACGTCCTGTGGAACGGCGTGCTCGACAAGGTCGTCATCCCGATGTTCGCCTCGCCCGTCGTCGGCCTGATCGTCGGCTACCTGGTGATGACGGCCATCATGTGGCTGTTCCGCCGCTCCAACCCGCACAAGGCCAAGCGCGGCTTCCGTATTGCCCAGACCGTCTCCGCGGCCGGCATGGCGCTCGGCCACGGTCTCCAGGACGCCCAGAAGACCATGGGTGTCGTGGTGATGGCCCTGGTGATTTCCGGCCACCAGACGTACAGCGACCCGATCCCGGTCTGGGTCAAGATCGTCTGTGCGGTCATGCTCTCCCTGGGTACCTACGCGGGCGGCTGGCGCATCATGCGCACCCTCGGCCGCAAGATCATCGAACTGGACCCGCCGCAGGGCTTCGCCGCCGAGACGACCGGCGCCTCGATCATGTTCACCACCGCGTACCTCTTCAAGGCCCCCATCTCCACGACCCACGTCATCACGTCGGCCATCATGGGCGTCGGCGCGACGAAGCGCGTGAAGGCGGTGCGCTGGGGCGTCGCCAAGAACATCATCCTGGGCTGGTTCATCACGATGCCGGCGGCGGCGCTGGTGGCGGCGGGAGCGTTCGGTGTTGTGAACCTGGCGTTCCTGTAAGGCGTTTCCTCTTTCAGCCCGTCCGGCGCTTGAGGACGAGGCCCCGTCGTTCAGCCCGTCCGGCGCTTGAGGACGAGGCCCCGTCTTTCAGCCCGTCCGGCGTTTGAGGACGAGGCCCCTTCAGGGCCGAAGGGGGGTCTGGGGGCGCAGCCCCCAGGGAGCGCGAACCCCCACGCACCCGCAGGAACACGACGACGGGCCCGCCCCCGGAAGCCAGGGGCGGGCCCTTCATCGTCCTCGCGGTGGCACCGCCATGCAGCACCGCGAGGGGTTTGTGGCGGCCTAGCCGAAGCGACCGGAGATGTAGTCCTCGGTCGCCTGCACCGACGGGTTGGAGAAGATCCGCTCCGTGTCGTCGATCTCGATCAGCTTGCCGGGCTGCCCGACCGCCGCCAGGTTGAAGAAGGCCGTACGGTCCGAGACACGCGCCGCCTGCTGCATGTTGTGCGTCACGATGACGATCGTGAAGCGCTCCTTCAGCTCACCGATCAGGTCCTCGATGGCGAGCGTCGAGATCGGGTCGAGGGCCGAGCAGGGCTCGTCCATGAGCAGCACCTTCGGCTCGACCGCGATCGCCCGCGCGATGCACAGACGCTGCTGCTGACCACCGGACAGCCCCGAACCCGGCTTGTTCAGCCGGTCCTTGACCTCGTTCCAGAGGTTCGCGCCCTTGAGCGACTTCTCCACGACATCGCTGAGCGCGCTCTTCTTGTACGAGCCGTTCAGCCGCAGCCCCGCCGCCACGTTGTCGAAGATCGACATCGTCGGGAACGGGTTCGGCCGCTGGAACACCATGCCGACCTCACGGCGCACGGACACCGGGTCGATGCCCTGCCCGTACAGGTCCTCGTCGTCCAGCAGCACCTTGCCCTCGACCCGGCCGCCGGACGTGACCTCGTGCATACGGTTGAGCGTGCGCAGGAACGTCGACTTGCCGCAGCCGGAGGGACCGATGAAGGCCGTCACGGAGCGGGGCTCGACCGTCATCGAGATGTCTTCGATCGCCTTGTGGGCACCGTAGTAGGCGGTGAGTCCGCTTACGTCGATTCGCTTGGCCATGATTACGTCACTTCCAGATTTCTTCGGTCGCATATGGCCGCGTCAGCGACCGGTCTTCGGGGCCTTCCAGCGGGCGATGCCGCGGGCCAC
>Ga0105246_10000099_pt1 | contig 37789 bp, 33 predicted proteins | sample KBSM64metaG_FD_99694 | JGI IMG/M metagenome (GOLD analysis project Ga0105246, IMG submission 99694) | Miscanthus rhizosphere microbial communities from Kellogg Biological Station, Michigan, USA - KBS M6-4 metaG | ecosystem: Host-associated > Plants > Roots > Rhizosphere > Soil | place... | reverse complement strand
GCGTTCAAAATGTGCAGCTTGTCGTCCACCAGAACATAGTGATCGGTTGGATAGCGCCCTTCGCGTCGGCGCAGGCGGGGGTGCTCTCCTATCAATCGTCCGTGGAACCTCGGATGGGCAAAGTGGCCCTGGGTCTGCTCGAGAGAGGCTATTCGGCACAGAAGGTGCTGATCGACATGGCACAGATGGACACTCATTGGGAATACAGACAGGTCGGTGTCCTCGATTCGCGGGGTGGAATGGCCGTCTTCACGGGCAAGAACAATCGCCAATGGGCCGGGCACCGGATCGGCTCCGATTTCATTGCCTTCGGCAATGTGGTCGCTGGCGAAAAAACCATCGATGGGATCTGCGACGCTTGGGAGAGCAATCGCACAGCAAGCTTCGACGACCGCTTGCTGCGGGCGATCGAAGGTGGTCGCGATGCCGGAGGCCAGGTGGATGGCCAAACCTCAGCGGCAATCAAGACCTTCGGTCGCAGGGGCACGGCGCGGCTCGATCTGCGCTGCGACCACGCGGCGGAGCCGATCGCGGAACTGCGGCGGCTCGTCGACTGGTACATGCCGCTGGTGCCTTACTACGAGGCACTCGCCGATGATCCGACGGTCATGCCCCGCCATAAGGAATGGCTCAAGGAACGCGGCTTCGAACGCGAGTTCGGCAAACCACCGGCGCACCTGGCCTGAGCGTCATCTCATCGATCTCACACGATCTCGAGCGCAACCCTTAAACCTGTTGTGGAGCTAAATATGAGCACCAACCGTTTCCGTTCGGCCGTTTCGCGCCGAGTCGCGTTAGCACTCGCGACAGCAGCACTCTTGTCCGGATCCGCCTTCGCTCAGACGACGTATCCGACAAAACCTGTGCGGATAGTCGTCCCCTGGCCGGCGGGAGCTTCGCCGGATGTAACGGCCCGATTCATTGCAGACCGCCTCACCAAGGATCTCGGGCAGCCGGTCCTGATCGACAACAGGCCGGGCGCGAGCCAGATCATCGGGACAGACCTCGTGGCAAAGGCTCCCGCTGACGGACACACGCTTCTCTACACCGCGGCTCCGTCGGTCTCTCTCAATCCGCATGTGTTCAGCAAACTTCCATACAAGGCATCCGATCTGGTGCCGGTCATCCAGGTCGTGGAAGTTCCTTTTGTGATGATCGTTCGCACAAATTCTCCGTACAAGTCGGTCGATGAATTGTTGCAAGCTGCGAAGCGGGAGCCGGGAAAGCTGAACTACGCGACATACGGGGACGGCACGCCAAGCCATATTGCCGGCCTCCAGCTGCTGCAGAAGACGGGGACAACCATGACGGCCATTCCGTACAAGGACGGGGGCATCCTTTCTGTCATGAGTGGGGATGTGGACTTCTCGATGGAAGCGTCGGCCGCCGCCATCCCTCAGATCAAGGGAGGCAAGCTGCGAGCGCTGGCAGTGTCCGCAAACAAGCGCATGTCAAGTCTGCCTGATGTCCCCATCCTGTCGGAAATGTTGCCCGGCAACCAGCTGCATTCGTGGAACGGCATCTTCGCGCCACGTGGCACCCCGCCGGAAGTCTTGGACCGTTTGTCGGTGGCATTGCAGAAGATCATCGCATCGAGCGAGTTCCAGCAAAACGCGATTGAACTCGGCTTGATTCCTGTTGGCGGAACACAGGCACAGTTTCGTTCATTTCTGGCCAAAGACTTCGAAGAGTGGGGAGCCGTCGTTAAGCGAAACAACATCCGCCTGGACTGAGCCCATACCCTTACCCTGACGATCAATTTTCAACATGACCTACACAGTAATCGGACGCTGCCCTCGGACTCACCAGATGGGTATCGCCGTCGCGACATATTCAATTGCCTTTGGATCGTTCACGCAAGGCGCGCACAGCGCGTTCGGCGTGGTCATGTCACAAGCCAACGGACGCAGGGCCAATGCGCCGCTTGGGCAGAGCCTGCTGCAGCAGGGGCTGTCGAGCAAGAGCGTGCTTGCGACCTTGGTCCAGAACGACCCGCACGAGAGTCACCGCCAGATCGCCGTGATGACTCGCAACGGCTCGGGTGCCGTCCACACGGGCGCTAGCGTTCAGGGGTGGGCTGGAGCCAAAATCGGCGCTGACTACACGATCTTCGGCAACGTGCTGGCAGGTGAACATGTGCTCACCGCAATGGAGGCCTCGTTCCAAGAGGCCGAGGAGCAACCGCTGGTTGAGCGTCTCATCCGCGCGCTGGAGTCCGGCAGGGACGCAGGCGGCCAAGCCTCCAAGGATCGACATGTTACCGAGCGCTCAGCCGGTGTAGTAGTGATGGATCGCAAGAGCTATGCGGCATGGGACCTGCGCGTTGACCTGCACGGAACCGCGGTCGAGGAACTGCGACGAATTTACAGCCTGTACAAGCCGTATCAGCCCTACTACGAAGACCGCGAGGAAGACCCCAGCAGCTGCCCGACGCAGATGGCATGGGAGCGCGAAAACCTGACGGATGCCCAACTGCAGGAAACGCTGAAGTAATCAGCACCAGCGACTGCCGGCCCACTGTGCCGGCTATCCGGGCGCCTTGCGCGCAATCGATCGGAACACCCAAGCACTCTGTCTTCATGATCTTCGCCGGCAACTTCGGCTACGTAGCGGTGGAAACTGGGTCGATAGGCCGGCTGCTGTGAACAGGCAACCCAAGCGACCGCCAAAGGCTCCATGACGGTCCCTCTTTTGGCTGGGGCCGCATTTTTCAGCGCGGCCGCCTTGCGCATCTGCGACGCGATGCTGCCTCGACTGGCGAGCGACTTCAGCGTGACTCCGGGCGCGGCTGGGCAGGTCATCATCTGGTTTGCCGTCGCCTACGGCTTGGTGCAGCTGCTGTTCGGGCCCCTGGGTGACCGTTATGGCAAGGCACGTCTGGTTCGTCTGGCACTCGCCGGCTGTGCGGTAGCGTCACTGGCGTCGGCGCTTGCGCCCGATTTCGAGATGCTTGTCTGGACCCGGGTCGCATGGGGCATCGCCGCCGCTGGCGTGATCCCCCTGTCCATGGCGTGGATCGGCGATACCGTACCCTATGACCAGCGCCAAGTCACGCTGGCGCGTTTGCTCACAGGCACCATCATGGGCATGATGGCAGGCCAGTTGGCCGGCGGTTTGTTTGCCGAATCGGCCGTCGGCTGGCGGGCCGCCTTCTTCAGCTTGAGCGTGGGCTACGCCGCGGTGGCGCTCCTGCTGATGACACGAGCGCGGCAGGTACATGCCTCGATCGACGCGCCCTTCAGTGCTGCTCCTCGGGTTCCGATGAGACAGCAGCTGCTGGCCGTTCTGCGCCTGCCCTGGGCGCGTATCGTCCTGTTGGCGGTACTGGCAGAAGGATTCTTTCTGCTGGGACCGCTGAGCTATCTACCCACATACCTGCACGTGCACCACAAGCTGCCGCTTTCCACGGCCTCGGGCCTCGCGGCTCTCAATGCGGTCGGCGGCCTTGCATACGCCTTCACCGCCAGACACATCGTGGCCCGCTTGGGGGAATGGCGAATGGTACTGGCGGGCGGCTGGCTGATGGGATTCGGCTTCCTGGCCTGGTGGATCTCGGCGTGGCCCTTGCTGGCCGGCCCCATCGCCCTGGTGGTGGGCTTCGGCACCTTCCTTTATCACAACACCTTGCAGACTCACGCGACCCAAATGTCGCCCTCGGCACGGGGCACGTCAGTGGCGGTGTTCGCATCTTTTCTTTTCACCGGGCAGGCGCTGGGCGTGACAGCCGCCGGGTATGTCGTGGACCACTTCGGCTTCGCGCCGGTGCTGCTGTCGGCGGCGATCGCCTTGCCCGTTGCGGGATGGGGTTTCGCACGTGCGCTTCGTCGCCGGGCGGCGGACCATTGAGCATCGCGGCCTCAATGGTGCGCACCGATAAAGCGGTCAATTTTTCCAGCTCCCGGAAATATCATTTCCACTTCAAAGGCTTTCTATCTACTTTGTGAAATTTTAAAGTTGAACCAAGCCTGCTGAAAACGGGCTTTTTGTGAACCATGCGAAACCTCAATCAAGACAACATCACTCAGGCTGTGATCGCCAGCTTCGCCAATGCCGGGACTCCTCGTCTCCAGCACATCATGACGAGCCTGGTACAGCACCTCCATGCCTTTGCACGTGACGTGAAGCTGACCGAGGGAGAGTGGGCCCAGGGAATCGACTTCCTCACGAAGTGCGGGCACATCACGGACTCGAAGCGGCAGGAGTTCATCCTGCTCTCCGACGTGTTGGGACTGTCCATGCTCACGGTTGCCATGAATACCGAGAAGCCACGAGGCTGTACGGAGTCGACCGTATTCGGTCCCTTCCACGTCGAAGGTGCGCCCCGGTATGAGCTCGGCGATGACATCGCCAACGGGGCGAAGGGCACGCCTTGCCTGGTGCGCGGGACCATTCATGACATCTCCGGAAACCCCATTCCGCAAGCCGTGCTGGACGTGTGGCAATCCGACGAAGACGGGCTGTATGACGTGCAGCATGAGGGCCTGAATCAGGCCCAGGCGAGAGGTGTATTGACGGCGGATCACGACGGGACGTTCTTCTTCCGATCCATCCTCGCCGTTCCATACGCAATTCCTCACGATGGTCCTGTGGGCAGATTGCTGGAAGCCACGGGACGCCATCCTTGGCGCCCTGCGCACCTTCATTTCATGATCAAGGCGCCCGGCTACGAGACGCTGGTCACGCATGTCTTTCGCGACAAGAGCGACTATCTCGATTCGGATGCCGTATTCGGCGTGCGCCAGTCGCTGATCTGCGAGTGGAAGGAGCAGGCGGATGGCAGCTACCTGCTGGAATTTGACTTCGTGCTCAACCCGGCTCGGGGGCACTCGGGTTGATGGGCATGAAGGACTTCGTCTATACCGCGCAACCCTCGCGAGTGGTTTTCGGTGCCGGAAGCTTGTCGCATCTCGAGCGGGAGATCGATCTGCTGGGCGCCAGGCGAGCGATCGTGCTTTCGACACCCGAACAGGCCGAGCAGGCTCGCGCGATTGCCGAGCGCATCGGCAACCGAGCTGCAGGGGTGTTTGCACGTGCGGTGATGCATGTGCCGATCGAAACCGCGCGGGAAGCCCGTGAGTTCGCGCGTCAGCTCAATGCCGATTGCGCCATTGCGATCGGCGGTGGATCCACGACCGGACTGGGCAAGGCGATTGCGCTCGAGTCTTCCCTCCCTGTGCTTGCAATTCCGACGACCTACGCTGGAAGCGAGATGACGCCGATCTATGGCATCACGGAAGCCGGGCTCAAAAAGACAGGCAAGGATCTGCGCGTGCTGCCTCGCACCGTGATCTACGACCCCGAACTCACGCTGACGCTTCCAGTCGACATGAGCGTCACCAGCGCGATGAACGCCATCGCGCATGCCGCAGAGGGTTTGTACGCGCAGGACAGCAATCCGGTCATGGATCTGATGGCCGAGGAAGGGATTCGCGCACTTGCACAGGCGCTGCCGGGAATCCGGGCGGACGCCACGGAGATAGCGGCCAGGAGCGACGCGCTGTACGGGGCTTGGCTGTGCGGCACCGTGCTCGGAACGGTCGGCATGGCGCTGCACCACAAGCTTTGCCACACGCTTGGCGGAACATTCAACTTGCCCCACGCTGAAGTCCATACCATCGTGCTGCCCCACGCGATAGCGTTCAACTCGACCGCGGCCCCACAAGCAGTCAGACGCATCGAGCGTGCGCTTGGAAGAAATGGGGTGAGCGCGGCGGCTGGCCTTTTCGACCTTGCGCAGCAAAACGGTGCCCCGGTGGCATTGAAGGATATTGGCATGCGGCACGAGGATCTCGACAAGGCTTCTTACATTGCGGTTGCCAACCCATATTGGAACCCGCGTCCGATCGGCAGCGCCCAGCGCGCCGAGATCCGCGATCTGCTGCAGCACGCCTATGAAGGCGTGAGGCCGAGTTCGATTGGCGCACAAGTGCCTTAACCGCCTGCCTCTCGAGGCAGATTTAACCAACCTTTAGGAGAGCAACATGAAGAGAACCGTCATTCACACGAACAAAGTCCCGCCAGTGAAGGTACCGCTGTCACAAGGCATCAAGGTTGGCGACTGGATCTACACGTCCGGCATGCTCGGTATGGATCCCGCCACGGGGCAACTGGCTGTGGGCGGCATGGAGGCGGAAACGCGCCAGGTCTGTGAGAACCTGAAAGCCGTTCTCGAAGCCGGTGGTTCGTCGCTTCAAGATGTCCACAAGGTGGTCATCTATGTTGCGGACCTTGCGGAAATGTTGCCGATGAACAAGGTGTTCAGCGAGTATTTCCCGAACGATCCGCCGGCGCGTACGACGTTCCAGGCGGCAGCGCTGGTCATGGGCGCCCGGGTGGAGATCGAGGCGATCGCCACCGTCAAGGACTGACCAGGCCAATCAAAGCCCCGCCGACGGGAGCCATGAGGCTCCCGTCGGTGGTGATTCGATACGCCGGCATATCGCGACCATCATCAACGCCCAGGCTCCACGACCTCGAGTAAAGGGACCTGGACGAGTCAAGGCAAGCAAAGCCGATCGTCGGCGGTGTCCGATGTCCGGTGGCCTTTGTTTTCCCCGAAGAGCTGCGCGGTTGAACGCCGCGCTCTTGGGGCTTCTTCGATATTGCGAGCGTCAACCCGCCGACTGCGATGTTCCCTGTCCACGGCACTTGCGAGGATGCGATATCCCAAAATGCTCTACACATTCTTTTTGATCGACAAGCCTGGTTCGAAGGAGCTACGCCTGCAACTTCGGCCCGCCCACAAAGCATATCTGGCCCAGGTAGCTGACCGGATCGCCTTTGCCGGCCCCCTTCTCACGGACGACGGAACGTCGATGATCGGTAGCTTGCTGTCGATCGAGTTCGCCTCCCGGGACGATGCACTCACATGGCTCAATGACGAGCCGTTCACGCACGCTGGCGTCTATGCATCAAGCAGTATCCATGCCTTCCAGAATCTATGGCCTCAGAAGGCGGGCTTTCCGCCCGCAAAGTAAGCGTCATGGAGAGCAATGTGATCAAACACATCGTCATGTGGAAGCTGCGCGGCGAAACGCCTGAACAGCGTCGGCAAAACGCTGGCCAGCTCGCGGAGAGCTTCCACAGCCTTCGCGGGCGAATACCCGGCCTTCTGCACCTGGAAATTGGAATCGATACAAGCGGCGTGGACTATGCGTGCGACGTCGTGCTGTACAGCGAATTCGCCTCCCAAGCAGACCTGGAGGCCTACGCGAGTCACCCCGAACACCTGCGCGTGAAGCGCGAAGTTGGCAATCTGCGTATCGCGCGGCACCAGGTGGATTACTTCACTACAAGACTCGCGGCATAGGTCCGCGGACCTCGTCTAATTTCGACTGGAAACCCGATGAACATTCTTGGCCTGTCCGGCAGCCTCCGCGCCGGCTCTTACAACACGCTGGCACTCAAAGCAGCTCAGAAACTCGCGCCTTCAGGAATCAGGATCGAGATCGCAAGCATCGGCGATGTTCCCATCTACAACGACGATCAGCGCGTTCAGGGTGAGCCCGCCGCCGTCGCAGCGCTGAAGGAAAAAGTGCGCCGCGCGGATGGACTGCTGATCGCCACACCAGAATACAACTTCTCCATCCCCGGAGTGCTGAAGAACACTCTCGATTGGATGTCGCGCCCGCCGGAGCCCCCCTTCACAGGCAAAGTCGTCGGCATCATCGGCGCGAGCCCCGGGCCAGTCGGGACGGCGCGCGTGCAGTACGACCTGCGCAAGGTCCTGGTGTTCATGGATGCGTTCACGGTGAACAAGCCCGAGGTGTTCATCAATCATTGCGCGGACAAGTTCGATGCGCAAGGACAGTTCACCGATGAGGGTGGCAGCAAGCTCATCGTTGATTTGCTGCTTGCCATGCAGGCCCTGAAACAGCGGCTCGGCTAAGCCATGATCGACGATCCAGTACGGCTGCTCTCCATCCTCTGCGGATTGATGTTCATCCCGCACAGCGTTGCGAAGTTCACTGCGCGCCAAGCCGTGGACAAGGTCTTCGAGTCCGCAGGATTGCGCCCAGTCGCCTTCTTCGTCATCGTGTCGCTGATCATTGAAATCATTGCGACTATCGGTCTCGTGTTCAACCTGCTGCAGCCATACACCGCGTGGCTTGGGGCATTGTTCATGCTTTCCGCGGGAGCGGCCTCGTACAAGATCTCGGGCGGTAAATGGAACTGGAGCCTGGGGGGCTGCGAACTGCATGTCTTCTGGGCACTCTGCATGGTGATCGTCGCCATCCATGGCTGATGTGGCGGGCCAATCCGTTCCCCACTTGTCCGTCGCGACGTCAACTGCGCCTTTTACCCGTGCGGCGTTGACCAGGATCTCGTGGGGATCGCCTTCCAATTGAACGGTCGGAGCCGATCTTGTGATCGGCAATCTACAGATCGACGGCGGATCTCAGCTTTTTCAAGCTGGTGAAACCGTCGGGTCCGATGTCCTTCCTGGAAATATCAGGGCTGAGGACTTCGACTTGGAAGGAAACGCGCGGTTGACGAGCTGACTCAATTCTTCCGATCTTCGTAAATCTCAATTCCAAGTTCCGTTCTTCTCTAAAGAATGTCGAAATCGTAGATTCCGTCTCATGGCGCCAGTTATGGCACATCGCATTCCCATCCAACCATACGATCATGAGGTCAGAATGAGTTCTGCTATCACCCGCCGTACCGCATTTGCATTTGCCGCGGCAACATACTTGGCTGGAGCCGCTGGCGCCCGTGAAAGATCAGCAATTTTCGATCGGGGCGCCGAGCTGATGGCACCGCTGGCACCGCCCCCTCGCAAGCTTCTGATTCGAGGCGCCACGATCATCAGCATGGATGACAAAGTCGGCAATATGCCCAAGGGAGACATCCTGATTGCCGACGGCGCCATTGCTGCCATCGGCGTGAACCTTGATGCTGGCGGAGCCGAAGTAATCAACGCCGCGGACATGATCGCCATTCCAGGCATGGTCGATACTCATCGCCATTCCTGGGAAGGCCAACTGCGTCGCATTAACCCCAATGCGGCAACGCTTGAGGACTATAGCAACGCTACCCACCTCTCATTTGCCAAGTACTACCGCCCGCGCGACATCTACGTAGGCAACATGATCACGGCGCTGGGTTGCATCGATGCCGGTATCACTACCGTGGTCGACGATTCGCACAACAGCCGTACGGCCGCGCACTCCGATGCCGCAGTTGACGCACTGCTCGAGTCAGGCATCCGGGCGGTGCACGTCACCGGAGCGCCGGTCGCGGGCGATTGGGATACGGCACATTGGCCGGGCAACCTTGCACGTCTGCATGCCAAGTACCTCGCCAATCGGCCTGCAGGCTTGTTGACACTTGGCGTGATGGACGCCTTTCCAAAGCTTGAAACGGACCAGTGGGCCATTGCACGGGAACTGGGCGCTGTCATCGTGACCGAGTTCATTGGCGCCGACCTGGCAGCCCAACTTCCGGACCTGCACCGCAAGGGGCTGCTACGTAGCGACAACATCTTCAACCACTGCATCGGCCTGCCGGAATCCGCCTGGAAGATCTTGCGCGAAGCAGGTGTGCGCGTCAGCGTGACCCCACGTTCAGATGCCCACTACGGCATCGAGGATGGCATGAATGCGTGGCAGAAGGCGCTCGAGCATGGCATTCGCCCTGGCTTGAGCGTCGATAACGAGACCTCCTACAGCGGTGACATGTTCATGGAGATGCGCGTGGCCTTCTATCTGCGACGGGTGCTGGGACACGGTGGCAATCCCGATGTGTCTGCATCGACAAATGCCTCCCGGTTGCTGCAGGCTGCCACGATCGACGGCGCAGCAACTGCGGGACTGGAAAAGCGCACTGGCAGCCTGACACCGGGCAAGCAGGCCGACGTGGTTCTGATCCGAACGAGGGACCTCAACATCTACCCGGTCAACAACGCGATCGGTACCGTGGTGCACGCGGCTGAGCGCAGCAATGTCGATACCGTCATCATCGGTGGGCGGCTGCGCAAACGTGATGGCGTCGTGCTGGGCGTAGATCGAGCAAAACTGCGCGCCGCGATCGACGAGTCCCGCGCTTATCTGTTCAATGCCGCCGGCTACAAGCCAGATCCATTTTCGGAATCGTTCATGCCGCTCCGCCGTATGTAAGCAACGCTTGGGGACATCGCAGCGCTGGTGTCCTCCATCGTCGGCTACCGGCGGGCTCTACTCAAAGTTGAACTCCACGCGTTAGCGCTCCGTCAACTACCAAGTTGGTGCCGGTAATGAAACTCGCCGCCGGACTGGCGAGAAACACCGCCGCATTGGCCATTTCCTGAGGCGTGCCCATCCGCCCTGTTGGATTCAGCGCGAGGGCTTCCGCAAACAGCTTGGGATTGTCAGTCTCGATCTGAGTCCAGACGCCGCCGGGAAAGTATGTGTTTCCCGGTGAGACCGAATTGGCACGGATGCCCTTACCCGCCAGATGAAAAGCCAAGCCTTGTGTGTAGTGCACGATCGCGGCCTTGAACGCGCCGTACGGCCCAGAGGCAAAGTCGATCTCTCGCGCGGAGACGCTGGCGATGGTGACCAAGGCCGCGTGTGCACTCTTTTCCAGCGAAGGCATGGCCGCGTCAACCAAACGGACCGTGCCCATCAAGTCCACCTCGAACCCGTTGCGCCAGGCAGCTTCGTCGTGCGAGATGGCGAGCGCACTGACATTGGCGACGACAATGTCTATGCCGCCAAAATCGGCGTTGATTTCGGCAATCCAAGCTTTGAGTGAGTCGCCATCGCTCACATCCAGTGCGTGGCCCCGAACCTTCGCGCCGCCGGCCGAGAGTTCAGCTTGCACTTGTGCGACTTCGGCGCCATGGCGCGCGCAAAAAGCGACCCTTGCTCCCTCAGCCAGAAGCGTTTCAACGATCGCTCGTCCAATGCCCTTGGTGCCGCCGGTGACAACGGCTTTCAATCCTTGCAATCGCAGGTCCACATCGATCTCCTATGCCTTGAACAGCTGACTCAAGCCAGGTCGGCGAGGTACTTCTTCTCCACGCCGGCGGCCACCGAGTACTTGGGGTCCACAAAGTTGCCCAGGCGAACCTTGCCGCACTGACTGAGCATCATGTAGGCATCCCACTGGTCGTAGCCGTACTCCTGGGCCATCCAGAGCACCAGTTCACGGTAGGCGATGCGGGTAGCGTCCTCGAGCGGCCGGGCACTTCCGATCACCATGATCTTGTCCTCCGTTTCCAGACGGGGCCAATCAATCTCCCAAGCCTTGATGAGGTCTACGTGAATCGTGGTTCGGCTCGCGTACTCCACCGCCGTGCCGCAGACCTCACCGTCGCCTTGGCAGGCGTGCGCATCACCAATGAACAGCCGCGCGCCGGGCGAACGAACCGGCAGGTAGGTGATGCTGCCCGGCCCCATGTCGGGGATGTCCATGTTGCCCCCGTGGTTGTCGGGGGTGAGCGAATTGATGGAGTCGATCTCGGGCGAGAGGCTCAGGGTGCCGATATGCGGCCGGTAAGGCAGCGTGACGCGGCGACTCCAGTAGACGCCGTCTTCATCGAGGTCGATCTTGCGAGTGATCTCCGGCAGCGGATCGTTGAGCAGTGCCGTGAAGTCCGTGGCTGCGAGTCCACCAAAGCGCGGGATCAGGCAACAAGTGCCTCGGGGGTTGGCGCCGCGCGGCAACATCGACTCGATGTAGACCGCCACCACGTCGCCCTTTTCAGCACCCTCGATCATGATCGGGCCGCTTTGGGGATTGAGGAACGGAACTCGCAGCTTCTGGCTGGGGAGGTCCTGTTCGGTCTGGATCTTCCCGTCGAACGCATCACGGGTGTCCACGACGATACGGTCACCCGGTGCGACTTGCATCACCGGCTGCGAGTAGGGGCCGATCGTGTAGTGAAAGGTGCCTTGGCGGGCCTCGCTCAACTCATGAGTCTGCCCCACTTCACCGCGGGCGACACCTCGCATGTGCATGATCGATTGTTTGAGCCAGTCCATTGTCTTTTCCTTGCTTTGGTTAGGTTGAAATCAGGGAGAGGTCTGCCGGGCTGGTCAGACCGAAATCAGAGAACGAATGTCGGTGGCCGCCATGTCACGGCCTTCACCACAGGCCGCGACCTGACCTCGCACGAGCACAGTGAAATGGTCAGCCACCGATTCGGCAAAGTCGACGTATTGCTCCACCAGAAGAATCGATAGCTGCCCCTTGAGCGAGGCGATGACGGCCTGGATCTCCTGCACGATGGAGGGCTGGATGCCTTCCGTGGGTTCATCGAGAATCAGCAGCGTTGGCTGGGTCAGTAGCGCCCGCGCAATGGCCAACTGCTGTTGTTGACCGCCCGAGAGATTCCCGGCCAACCGCTGCCCCATGCTCTTGAGCACGGGAAACAGGTTCACGACGTCTTCGTAGGTGTGGCGGGGCCGGCGGTCCGGTCCGGCACCGTCTCCATGCCCTACTGGCCTGCGCCGCCGCTCAGCGGTGATTTCGCCCACGAGCAGGTTTTCACGCACCGTGAGTTCTGGAAACACCTCGCGGCCCTGAGGCACGTAGCCCATGCCTGCCTGCGCGCGGGCTTCGGGTGTCCACGATGCCACCTCCTGACCACCCAACATTACCTGGCCCGAACGAATGGGCAGCAGTCCCATGAGGCAGCGCAAAAGAGTGGTCTTGCCGACGCCGTTTCGCCCGAGCAGCACCGTGCAGCCGCCATCAGCCACCTGCAGGCTCACCTGCCGCAAAACGTGGCTGCTGCCGTAGTACTGGTTCAGTCCTTCAATCTTGAGCATCACCATCACCTTCCCAGATAGACCTGGATGACCTTCGCGTTGGTTCGCACCGCCTGCATCGACCCTTCGCCCAGCAGCCGCCCTTCGTGCAGCACGCTCACCAGATCGGCCACGCGACCGACAAACTCCATGTCGTGTTCGACGACCACGATGGCCCGGGCGGGGGAACGCAGAGAGGCAATCAACTCGACCGTTCGCTCGGATTCCGCCTCGGTCATGCCCGCCACCGGCTCGTCCAGCAACAACACCTTGGGCTCGGCCACAAGCAACATGCCGATCTCCAGCCACTGCTTCTGGCCGTGCGAGAGTTCGGCCGCCTTGCGCTGGCGCTCTTCCTGCAATCCAATGGTCACGAGCACCTCATCGATGCGCTCCCGCTGCACCGCGCTCAGCCGCGACATCACCATCGCGCCCCAGCCCAACCCGCGCCGCACGGCCAGTTCGAGGTTCTGCGCCACCGGCAACGCCTCGAAGACGCTGGGTTTCTGAAATTTGCGTCCGATGCCGCTGCGCGCGATTTCGGCCTCGCCGCGCACGGCCAGATCCAGCGTGCGGTCCAGAAAAACCTCGCCACTGTTGGGTCGTGTCTTGCCGGTGATGACGTCCATCAAGGTGGTCTTGCCAGCGCCATTCGGCCCAATCAGGGCACGTGTTTCGCCGTAACGGATTTCCAGTGTGAGATCGGTGATGGCCGCGAAGCCCCCGAAACGAACGTTCAGCCCGTTGATGTACAAGGCGGTCGTCTGGCTCATGACACAGCCTTCCAGGCACGCAACTGCTGCAAACCGCCCCACAGCCCGTTTTGCAAGGCCACCGTGATGAGCAGCGTGATGCCAGCCAGCACGAAAGGCCAAGCGCTGGGAATCTCGGCGCTCAGCCAGAACTTGAGGCAGCTGAGGATGACCGCCCCGAGCACCGCACCAGCCAGCGTTCCACGCCCCCCGATGGCCACCCACACCGCGATCTCGACCGAGAGCGTGGGCGAGACGATGCCAGGATTGATGATCCCGACCTGAGGCACGTACAGCATGCCGGCCAGTGCGGCCACGGCAGCCGACAGGCACCAAGCGGCGAGCTTGATGCGGTCGGTCCTGAAACCCAGAAAGCGCAACCGCGCCTCATCGTCCCGCACGGCCACCATGGCTTGCCCGAAGCTGGACAGTGCCAGCCGGCGCAACAGAAAGAACACCGCCGCCAGCACGACGGCCGACAAACTGGCCAACGCTACCTGGGTCGATTCGTGGGCCAGGTTGAAGCCCGCCAGCAGCGTGAAGCCCGTCAAGCCGTTGTTGCCACCGAGACCCAGGTCGTTGTTGAACAGCAGAAGCATCAACGCGTACGTCAAAGCCTGGGTGATGATGGAGAAATACACACCGTTGATGCGGGACCGGAACGCTGCCAGCCCGACCACGCCACCCACCAGCACCGCCAGCACCAAACCCAACAGCAGGGCCATGGGGAGGTCGGCAAAGGGCCTCAGTGCCGCCGGAAATGTGCTCCATCCCATGAACTGCATGAAGTCAGGCAACACCTTCGTGTCTGCATAGGCCGAGTTGAGAAGGTGGAACCCCATCACGTAGCCGCCGATGCCGAAGAAGATGCCGTGTCCTAGGCTCAGCACGCCCAACAGACCCCACACGAAGTCCAGCGCCAGCGCCAGCAGCGCGAAGCACATGATCTGCCCCACCAGATTCACGACGAACAAGGACAGATGCAGCGGGTGGCCGGGGGAAAAGACCGCGTTGAAGAGCGGCAGCACGAACGCCACGCACACCAGCAGCGCAGGCAAGCCGATGCGGCTGGCTGAGCGAAAAGGGGTTCGAGGGGAAAAGACGGAATTCGGCATGGTTCAACCCCGGGTCTTGAGCGCAAAGAGGCCCTGCGGGCGGCGCTGGATGATCAAAACGATGAGCAGCAGTACGGCCACTTTCGCAGCCACAGCGCCATGGAATGGTTCGATCAACTGGTTGACCTCGCCCAGGATCAGGGAGGACACGGCCGTCCCCACCAAACTCCCTGCCCCACCGAGCACCACCACCATGAAGGCATCGATCACGAAGCCGGTGCCCATGGAGGGATTCACGCTGGCGATCTGGGTAAGCACAACGCCAGCCAAGCCGGCCAGGCCGCTGCCCAGTCCGAACGCCAGGCGGTCGATGGAAGACGCGGGAATGCCCAGTGCCCGTGCAGTATCCCGCCGCTGCGTTGTGGCGCGGATCAACAGACCGAACCGTGTTTGGCGGATCAGTGCGTAGGCAGTCGCAAAAATGACCAGCCCCAGTGCGATGGCGAACACGCGATTCCAAGTGACAAAGAAACCGGGATACAACTGCACCCCTCCCTGCAAGAACGACGGTGTGATGAACTCGACGTTCTGCGAGCCGAAGAGGATCTGTACCAGCTTGATCAAGGCGATGCTGACCGCCCACGTCGCCAACAGCGTCTCCAGCGGCCTTTTGTAGAGGTGTCGGATGATGGTCATCTCGAGCACGATCCCGATCAGCGCACACACGAGGAAAGCAAAGGGAATGGCGAGGAACACATACGCATCGAACCAACCAGGCGCGTGAGCCTGAAGCCATTTTTCGACCACATAGGTGGCATACGCACCGATCATGATGAATTCGCCGTGCGCGAGGTTGATCACACCGAGCAAGCCAAACACGATCGACAGACCCAGTGCGGTGATGAGAAGAACCCCCGCATAGCTCAGGCCGCTGAAGAAGATCGAAGCGGCCTTCCCTACCTCCAGTGCACGATCAATCTGCGACAGTGACTGCGTCAGTGCCGCGCGCTCGCCGGCACTCATATCCGGGCGATCCTCTTGGTACTTTTGCAAGAGAGAGCGTGTGCTTTCGCTGGGCGCCTTGCCCATGGCGCGTATGGCTTCGACGCGCACTTCCACTGACCCGCTGGCGAGGCTGCGCTTGGCCAGGGCGAGCTCGAGCGTCGCGATGACTTCAGGGTCCGCAGCCTTGGACAATGCCAACCGCACGAGGGGCTCGTTGATCTGTGCGTATGCCTGGCTCATGCGCTGGGCCGCCGCTCGGCGAATGAGCACGTCGGGACTGAAAAGCTCTATCTCTGCCTGCGACGTTTTCAGCAGTCGCGCCAACACCAGCGTAGGCACCATGGGCAATTCATCGACGGCCTCGGTGACGGGTTCGAACGTAGCCGCGTCCACAACGCCGTGGTCCACCTTGAACACCGGGGCACCTTGCGCGCGGCAGATCACCGCCACGGCTTGAAGCCGCTCCAGCAATGTCTTGCCCCAGGCGGCGTCCTCCGAAGAGGCGCCAACCACCGCTTGAACGATGCGATCCAGGGCGCCGCGATACGACCCAGGATCGGTACAGATGGACGCGACGATAGAGCTGCGCTCTTGCGCGGGCATGGCTGCCTGTGCCTGCAGCAATGGTCCGCACAGGCACGCGAGCATCAGATGCTGGAACCAGCGGCGCCAACGCGCTGTTCCGCGCAATGGTTCGAACAAAGACTTCATGAGAGAGCTCCACAGTCAGGAGATCCGACGTGCCGTGCACGTCGGCCGCGCGCAGGCGCGATCACGCCTTGACGAAAGGGCTGTAGGGAACCGGCGCAACGATGTCCTTGGACTTCCAGAGAATGTCGAAGCCTTGCTTGGCGTTGATGGAGCCGATCATGGTGCCGCGCCACAGGTATTGATTGGTCGCATCCATCTTCGCGACGTAACCTGCAGGATCCGCGACCGTCATGCCCGCCATGGCTTTGCGTACGGCCGCGGGCTCGAACGACTTTGCTTTGGTAACAGCCTGCGCCCATAGCTGGATTCCCATTACCGTGCTCACCATGGGATCGATCACCATGTCAGGGCGGTGCTTGAGTTGTTTGGCCTTGACATAGCTCGCCCAGTCGGACTTGAGCTGGCGATTTGCAGGGGTGTCGACGTTCTGGAAGTAGCACCAGCAACTCAGATGCCCCGTGAGTGGCGCCGTGTCCAGCCCTTCGAGATCGCTGTCCACCACGTCCAGGCCGAGGATCGGGATGTCTGTGGCACGAATGCCCTGGTTGATGGCCTCTTTGAACATCGCGGGAATCGAATCTCCCACCACTGTCAGCACCACGATGGCCTGGCCGCCGGGCTGCGCCGCGAAGGCCTTGATGTCGCGCACGATCGACTGAAAGTTCGAATGGCTGAAGGGAACGTACTGCTCGCGGATAGCACTGTTGGGCACACCCTTGGTCGTGAGGTAACCCTTGAGCATTTTGTTGATGGTGCGCGGCCAAACATAGTCGCTGCCCAACATGAAGAATCGCTTGGCCTCACCGCCTTGGGGGGTCATCAGGTATTCAACTGCAGGAAGCACAGAGCTGCTGGGCGGAGAGTTGAGGTAGACGACGTTCTTGGATTGCTCCTCGCCCTCGAAATGCAGCGGATAGAACAACAGGCTGTCTTGCGCCTCCACTACAGGCAACACCGACTTGCGCGAAACCGAGGTCCAGCAACCGAAGATGGCCGCCACCTTCTCGCTGAGGATCAACTGCTTGCTCATCTGTGCATACATCGGCCAGTCGCTCGCGGGATCCACCACGACACCTTCGACCTTGCGCCCCATCACACCACCTTTGGCGTTGATCTGATCGATCGTCATCAGCGAGATGTCCTTCAGCAACGACTCGTTGTTCGCCATGGCGCCAGATTGAGAGAACAGCAGACCCAGCTTGACGGGACCACTACCCGAAGGTGTTGCCGCGAGCGCGGTCTGGGAAAGATTGCCAGCCGACACCGCCACGACACCCGATCCCACTGCAGACAGAAAATTTCGTCTTTTCATTGCTTCACTCCGACTGAAGAAATTCGCGAACAAAAAAAAGAGCCCGCACCCCTCGGAGGGGTCGGGCTCTTTTGCCGTTGTCGCCATGGACGCCTTTGTCCGCAGCAACGTGTCCTGGATGCTTGACGATGGTGCGCATCCCAGAGACTGCTTCCACGATGCAAACGGCGTGCCACCCTTCAACACGGCTGCATGTAAATGGTCCTCACCTTGCGCGTCTGCGTGCTTCTCTCACAGGTGGACCGACGGGAGCCGATGGCTCGCTTCTTGCGCCGAGGTCTGCTCCACAGCGGCATGCACCGCGTCCGCGCACCCACACCGCACCATCGCGGTGCTGCATGGTGAACCAGCACAGCACATTCATACACATGGCACCCATCGAGATCGGCGTTCTTTATTCTTCAACCGGCGTAACGGCAGCTGTCGAGGAAACGCAGCGCAGAGCCGTGTTGATGGCCATCGAGGAAATCAACGACGCCGGCGGCGTGCTCGGCAGAGAGATCGTCCCGGTGTGTGTCGATCCCGCATCCAACCCGCGTCTGTATGGGCAGTTGAGTGAGCAACTCATCATTGAAAGCGGCATTCGTCTGTTCCTGGGTTGCTATATGTCGAGCAGCCGGAAGGCAGTCATTCCGTTGGTGGAACGACACGACGCGCTGCTGTTCTACGGCACTGCCTACGAGGGCTTCGAATTCAGCCGCAATGTCTTCTACGGCGGTGCCGTGCCCAACCAGAACATCTTGCCGCTCGCGGGCTACATGCTTGAACGCCATGGCAGCCGCGTCGCCCTGATCGGATCGGACTACGTCTGCCCCCACGAAGCCAACCGCGTGATGAGCGAACTCATCCACGAGCGCGGCGGCAGCAAGGCCCTGGAAACCTACCTGCCGCTTGATGCCGGTGCGCGTGACTACGAAGCAGCGGCCCAGGCCATCCGGCGCAGCGGTGTCGATTTCATCTACTCGACCGTGGTGGGTGAAGGAATGGCCCGGCTGCACAGAGCACTGGAACGCGCCGGCATCGATCGTCAAAGGGTGCCGGTTGCCAGCCATATGAGTTGCGAGGCCGACGTCCAGGCCATCGGCACCGAACTGGCAGAGGGGCTGATCACCTGCTCGACCTACTTCGAGTCTGTGGACACGGAAGCCAACGGCAAAGCCATCCAGCGTTATCGCCAGCGTTTTGGGGCCGACGCACGCACCAATGCCTCCTGGGAGGCGGCCTACGTGCAAACCCATTTGCTCGTCCGAGCCATAGGCGTAAGCGGCAGCACGGAGCCGGTTCATATCTCGCGCGCCATGGCGGGCCTTGAAATGGATGCGCCTCAAGGGCGCATCTGCGTGGACGGCAACAACCACCACACCCACTTGAACCCTCGTATTGGACGCTGCAATGCCAACGGCAGTTTCGACATCCTGGCGGAAGCGCCCGAACCCGTGATTGCGGACCCTTACGTCATGTCGCATGTCCCCCCCGCTTGGGCAGGCCGTCCGTACCCGCGATACAACGGCACAGGCAAGGTTGCAGTGGGGGCCGCATGACCAGAATCAACGAAAGCCAGGCCATCTTCAAAGACATCCGCCTGCTGCAGCTGCTGGTAATCCACCCCGATGACGCAGACCGGGAGGAACTCACGGCCCAGCTTTCGCGCATTGGGTGTTCGTTCAGCTGCACATGGCCGGCGCTAGACACTCTGCCGCAGGGGACCGACATGGTCCTCATGTCCGTTCACCCCGACACACTGTCGCAGCCCTGCTCATGGCTTGAAAGGCCGAATGCACCTCCCGTCATTCCCATCGTTGCGTTCGAGAATCCCATCACCCTTGCGGCGGTATTGCACTTGAACGCATTCACGACGATTGCTTCGCCCGTGAGGCCAGCCGGGGTGCTGACCGCGCTCGCGCTGACACTGCACCAAAGCAAGCAACGCCGATCAAGGGAGCACTACATACAGCGCCTTGAGCAGAAGGCGGCCCACCAGCAAGTCATTCACAAAGCCACGCGTGCACTCATGGATGCGCGTCGGCTCAGGGAAGACGAAGCCTACGAGGTCCTGCGCGAGCGAGCCATGTTGCAGCGCGAACCGATCGAGAGTGTGGCGCGCCAAGTTCTGAAAGCTACCGAAGCGCTGGGAATGTGATTCTGTAGCGCGCCCCCTCCCCCAAAGACTGCTGGTTCGCCGCCGTTGCCGCACCAACGCCGAGCGCGAAGTTGCCTCGGCCGGCGACCGAAGCGCTTTTCGCCGATTTACTGACCCTGCCAGACCGGCTTGCGCTTCTCCGCAAAAGCCTTGGGGCCTTCAATCCTGTCGGCGCTGGAGTACAGGGCAGCGACCGTCGGCAATTGCTTCTGCATCGGATATGTTCGATCAATTGCCGGAGCCGACAAGCCTGCGTTCACCAGCGCCTTTGATGCGCGTATGGCAAGTGGCGAGGCCCTGAGAATTTCCTCGGCCCAGCGAAGTGCCGCTGGAAGCACTTGGTCCTTGGCAACTACTTCATTGACAAAGCCCAAAGACTTCGCTTCGGCGGCTCCGACGCGTCGGCTCGTCAAGATGATCCCCATCGCTTCCTTGAGTGCAATCTGCTGGGGCAGACGCAAGAGTCCGCCGCAGACTGCAGCCAGCCCCACTTGCGGCTCGGGTAGAGCAAACTCCGCGTGCTCGGCGGCGATGATCAGGTCGCATGCCAAAGCAATCTCGAAGCCCCCGCCCAACGCAACGCCGTTCACGGCTGCGATAACGGGCTTTTCAAGTTGATGCCGAGCAGTCAGACCGCCGAAGCCGCTGGGCGGCCAGGTGTTGTCATTGCCTGCCGCTTGAAACTTCAGGTCATTTCCGGCGCAAAAAGCTTTGTCGCCTTCTCCGGTGATGATCGCCACCCAGGCTGATGAATCTGCGGCAAAACGATCGAATACTTCCTCAAGTTCGAGGCATGCAGGCCGATGCAGTGCGTTCCTCACTTCCTGCCGACAAATCGTGATGACGGTGATGCGCCCACGATGTTCGACGCGGCAGTACTGCAGTTCCAGGATCGAAGACGCGTTCATTCCTTCAACCTCGCGACCTTGGAAAGCGAACGAATGGTCGCTTGGTCGGACTGCAAGCGTTTGAGGAAGTCGGCACCCGTGCTACCAACACCAGTCACACCCAATGCGGCGACCGACTTCGTGAACTCCGGCGTCTTCACCACGTTCACGGAAGCTCGCTCGAGCTTTTCCAAGACTGCCTTTGGCGTTTTGGCGGGCGCTACGATGCCGTACCAGACGTTGAAGTTCATGTTCTTGACGCCGGCCTCGTCGAAGGTCGGTACATCAGGCAGCAGAGGAAAGCGGCTGCTTCCCGTCACTGCCAGGGGACAAATGCGCTTCCCTGTGATGTGGGGCATGGCGACCGGACTGACGAACGTGAACTGCACCTCGCCACCGATGAGGCCCGTGATCGCAGGTGCCTCGCCCTTGTAGGGGACGTGCAACGCTTTGATGCCGCTGCTGCGCTTGAACATCTCTCCCACGAGATTGCTTGCGCTTCCATAGCCCACCGACGAATAGTTGAGCGCGTCGGGCTTGGCGCGCGCCATCTCGACCAATTGCGCAACGGTCTTCGGGCCGTTGCGGCACTCAGCGACGAGGAGCCATGGCAGATCGGTCGCGAGACTGACCGTAGCGAAGTCCTTCACCGGATCGAAGCCGGCCTGGTCGTTCAGTACGGGTTCTGCCGCGAGCGAGGATGTGCTGCCGAACAACAACGTATAGCCATCGGCTTCAGCCTTGGCGACGAAACGGGTGCCGATGGCGCCAGAGGCTCCCGCCTTGTTATCGACCACGACTGGCGTCTTGAGCTGCTCCTGCAACCCGCGCGCGACCAGTCGCGCCTGCACATCGGTGCTTCCGCCGGGTGGGAAGGGAACGACGAGAGTGATCGGCTTCGTTGGGTAGTCTTGCGCCGAAGCCGTCAGCGCAAGAGTTCCCAACATCAACGCAAGAATGCTCTGTCGCAGCGAACGTGGTTGTTTTTTGTTGATGGACATGACGTGTCTCCTTTTCGATTTAATTTCAGCCAGCAGGATCAGGGCGATGACCCTGCACAATGTGCATGCATCTAGATCAGGTTGATCGGCCGCTGGCCGCCCGCGACTTGCGAAACTCTGGCCTGACCGCACGGTCTCCTATCACGCCTGCCTCCCGCAGCGCGTCGATTCCGGTTTTTTCGAGACCCAACAGATCGCTCAAAACTTCGTTGTTGAACTGGCCGAGCGTCGGCGCTGGGCGCAATGGAGGAAGCGTTTCCAGGGAATCGCGATAAGGCGGCGAAGGTTGCGGGTGCGGGCCGACCAGTTCCCGGTCGATCCACTGCCAGAAGCCTCTCGCCTTGAGATGAGGGTCGTTCAGCAGTTCCAAGGGCCGTCGGCTCACACCAGCCGGAACACCCGCACGCTGCAGTTCCTCCATCGCGATCTGCGGCGTGCGAGTGGTCGTCCAAGCGGTTATGGCATCGTCGATTCGGGGAAGCGCCCCGCGCCGTCCTGCCGGAGTGGCCAGCGCGCTATCGCTGGCTAGGTCAGGCCTGCCGATCACTTCGCATAGACGCAGCCATTTGGCGTCGTCGGTGACGGCGACCAACAACCACTCGTCCTTGCCCATGCAGCGGTAGAAGCCGTGAGGCGCATGATGAGGGTGGCGTGTGCCCATCCGGGCGGCAACATGGCCATTGGCGGACTGCTCGACGATCCACGGCCCCGCCATGGACATCATGCACTCGACCTGGGAAAGAATGATGCGCTGGCCGCGCCCTGTCCGCTGCTTGTGGTACAGCGCCACCAACATTGCCGACGCCGCATGCAGGCCGCCGATCGGATCTCCATACGCGATGTGCACCATTGAAGGCGGATCTTCCGCACGCCCAGCCACCGTGGGCAGTCCTGAAGCCTGTTCGAGGGTGGAGCCGTAGGCTCGGCATTCCCGCCATGGACCGTCGGTGCCGAAAGCCGGCATCGACAGCATGATGATCTCAGGGTTGGCCTGCTTCAGGTCTGCGTATTCAAGACCCAGTTTCGAAAGCACGCCAGCGGAATAATTGTCGATAACGACGTCCGCGTCTTTCACGAGCTCCTTCACCAGTCGCCGACCTTCTTCCGTCGTCAGATCGAGTGTGATGCCGCGCTTGCTGCGGCTCAGCACGTTGAAGTAGGGGCTTTTCTCGTACAACCGTTGCTCGAAGACAATCGCACGGTCGTCGACCCCGCGCCACCAGTCGGGGTATTGGCAGGCTTCGACCTTCACGACGTCAGCACCAAGCTCAGCGAAGTGACGTGTGGCGAGTGGCCCAGCCCAGCCCATGGACAGGTCGACAACGCGGATGCCGTTCAGCGGCGCGCTTGGATCGCCGTGATCCAGCGGTACTTCGGCGCGTGATTCTGAAAATTCGCGCCAACGTGCTTCATCTGCGCAAGCCACCGGAACCGATCCCCCATGCAGCGGGGGCGTATCCTGCAACCGCAGCGGAGAAGCAGGCTGCTCGTGTGTGCGGCTACCGTGACGAATAGTCTCGAAAACCTTGCGTCGACGGTGCTCGGGCGTGTCGAGCAATTCCTCAACGCTCGGAACCACCACGAGCGGAAGCATCTTCTGCAACGCCAGAGAAAACCATTCTTCCGCAGTTTTTTCCAGAAAGCGGGAAGCGAAGCGGGCTTCCAGTTCGTCAGCAAATTGCAACCGGCCGGTGCGTTCTACGAAGCGCGCATCGCGCCCCAAATCTTCCACTCCAAGCAGCGAGCAAAAATTTCTCCACTGGACTGGAGTAACGACGGTCACTCCTACCCAGCCACTTTTGCAACGGTAAATGCCGAGTGGAAAATTCGGTGAGAAGCGGTTGACCCCCCAGCGTTCATCCAGGCCGTTTGTCGCCCAACTCAGCGCAACGTTGTAATCCGCCAGCGCAATGGCAGCATCGAACAGCGGCAACTCCAGCCGCCGCCCGCGCCGCGAAGATGCCTGCACCGACGAAAGCGTGGCAATGAAAGCGGTCAGTCCGCCGACGAGGCCAGCCTGGTAGTCGTACAGCGCGGTAGGCGGGCCTTCCGCGGATCCTACCAATTGGGTGCCGCCGGCGAGCGCGCGGCATACCGCATCACTGCCGCAAAAATCGCTGTACGGGCCATCGTCTCCAAACCAGCTCATGGCGGCGACCACGAGGCGTGGATTCGACGTTGCAAGAGCTGCGTGGTCGACCCCCAGCTCCAGACGCTCGGCCGGCGAAAGCGAATCGATCAAAACGTCAGCTTCGACCAGCAGGCTGGCAAGGGCTTCGCGGGAGAGAAGTGCACTGCGCTTTCGGGCATTGAGAAACGAGAAGAAAGCGCCTTCGCCAACCCCCTCGCCGATGTCGATCAAAGGTGCAACGCGGCGCGCGGGGTCGCCGGCAGACGGCTCCAGTTTCAGAACGTCAGCGCCAAAGTCGGCAAACATGCGAGCGCAAAGAGCACCGGCAGGAAGATCGCCGATTTCCAGCACTCGCAAACCGGAGAGAGCGGAGAGAGCAGCTCCCGCCGACCTCATGCCTGCAGCTCCATGAGCCGCGCGCGGTCTTGGTGGCCAAACTTTCGTCCCGACTGCGAGCTCGAGGATTCTTCTTGTTTTGCCGCTGCGGAGTGAATGCCGCTGCAAAAAGTGTGTTGAGGGGAAATTGCCTCAAGCGTTGCTTGGGCAAGGGGCGACGTAAGCACAGCCATATTTTTCTTCCGGATATGTCTCGTTGGGCGGGACTTCATTCGGCGGTGCAGAAGCTGGACAACATGAAGATGTAGCCACTTCAATTTCACCGATCGGCATCCCGCCAGAGCGAGCATAAGGAAGCTCGGATCTGCTGTGCACACAACGCGCGCAAGCCTGGGTTGCGCAAAAATGCAAACCAGCAGGGCGAGAATTGCAAAGCTAGTTGCTATCGCCCGGCTTGATCCCACATGCCCTTGTCCCTCTGGCTTCCAATGATTTCCGTAATTTGGCTGGCCACTGCCGATACAGCTCGAGACGGCCCTTTCTTCCTCGATAAAACCATGGAAACGATACGCCGAATTTCAGGCGAAACAATTTTCGCGGCCTGAAGGCGATTTTCCTGAATCTGAGCCCAAACTGCATGAATAGGCAATACCGTATACAAGCCCGAATCCGCTACTCCGTCGCGCATGAGTGGCAGCGAATCAGCTTCAATCACTGCATTGAGGGATATGCGGTTAAGCCGCGAAAGCCTGTCCAGTGCTGCCCTTAAGCCATTCGGAGCACCGGGCAAAATGAAAGGCAATCCGTGCAAAGAAGAAAAAGGGATCGTCGAGGCAGAGGTAAGTCGATCACCCGCCGGACCTATGAGATAGCTATCGATCGTCGCCAAAGCCTGTTCATCTTCCAATGGCTGATCGCCGTAGCGATATAGGATTCCTATGTCAATCCGCGCCCCGGCCAGTAACTCTTCCACCTGGCCGCTGGAACCTTCTTGAACCTTAAGTCGAATAGCAGGATATCGTTCTCGCACACGCTCAAACAGGCGTGTGGCGATAGCGCTTGCAATAGAGGGAAGCAAACCTAGCGTAACTTGCCCTGCTGGCTCGAGGGCATCACCATGGATTTCGGCCTCGAGTTGCTCCGCATCAGAAAGCAGGTCTCTTACGATCGGGAAAATGCGTAATCCTACGTCCGATAGAGCTAAGCCCCGCCCAGTACGATTGAACAGGCGAGCCTTGCAGTCACGCTCCAAAGAGTTGAGGTGGCGACTCAGATGCGATTGGCTTGTATCAAGAAAAATCGCGGCATGCGTCAGACTTCCGAGTTCTGCTATCGCCACAAAGGCACGCCACTTGCGAAGGTCGGATGTAAGATTGAGTTGAATCTGGCTTGGACTTTTTGGATGCATCTGAAATACCTCTGATTTCACAACCTTCCAGCGAAATTGAGCAACCGCGATAAGGCTTTTTCAGTTGGAGCTATGCAAACGAGATCCACTTGCCCATAACTCGACCATTCAAAAAATAGATCGAAGAGATGTTGTACAGCACCAAGCGCACGATGGAGTCGAGGGTGAGCCAGCGCGACTGACCAACATGAGTCATGAAGCGAACAGGGCGTGAATCGCTACCCATACGCACTGAAAGCTGCGGATCGGGCCCAACCATCCGGGCCGCAGGCAAAGACAACGGGGCATCACAAGAAGTTGCGCGACCACGCACCGGGCTCGACCCAATCAGGCACCAGATCCACGCTCCCTGCTGGCCAACTGGCCGGGTTCAGCCCCTCTTGGCTACAGCGTCCATGTAGCCATCGATGCCAAGCCCCACCGCATCGAAGTTCTGCGTGGATGACCGAACTCACGACCGATTGCCGCGGCCCGACGCGAGGTTGGCGCTGATCCACGATGCCACGTCGGTGACCGGGATGGCGCGCTGTTGATTGAACGTCCCGGTCTTGTCCCATGCGACACCGCGCCCTTGAGCAAAGGCCGCACGATACTTGCGCATCATGTTGGTCGGGTCGCGCGCCAGCTCGTCCAGCAGATACTGTTCGCTCCATTCCGAACGGCTGAAGGGGCGGCCGAGGCCCGTCTGCAGCTTGTCGGCGACCTCACCGTAAGTTACGGTGTCACCGGCCAGGAACACGATCTCGTTCCGGATACGGGGCGTGGTGAAGACGATCTCGGCAGTCAGCGCTCCGATGTCATCGGGAGTGGTCAGCGTCACGGCAGTGTCGAGGCTGCCGATCGCGTGGACCGCGTCGTTCTGCAGGTCGACCACGCCGAATTCCGGCTCGAACAGGTAGCTCATGAACATGCCTGTAGAGATGATGACCCACTCGGTCTGGTGCTGGCTGCGCAGCAACTCGCGCACGTCCAGCTGTGCATCGAAGATGTCCTGCGGACTGCCGCGGCCGATCACGTCGAAATCGACTCCGAACTGCCACGGGAAGTACCTCGGGATTCGCGCCTGCAAGGCGGCCCGCGCCAACTTCATCGGTGTGTCGATTCCGGCCGCATAGCCCGCGCAACCGATGACCGTGTCATATCGCGCGAACACCACGGCGAGTTCGTCGATGGAGCTCTTCACAAGATCGCCTATGACGATCTCGATTCCGAGACCTTTGAATGCTGCGATGGCTTGCTGCTTATCCGGTGCACTGGACTCCACGGCGCTTGCACGCAGCAGCACGCTGATCTTCGCACCCTCCACGGCTTTCGCCCGTTTCGCAAGGCTGCGCAGCACCGGGAGGCCGAGTTCCCCGGCGCCGAGCACGAGAATGTTTTGGGAGGTCAAGTTAGGATCGGTTTGGTTCATCGTATGGCTTAGTGGCATCAGAAGTTGCGGGCCTTGATCAGACGTCGTTGATTTCGCCGTAGGCATCATGCGGATGCACTTTAAGGAGTGCAGCAGCGCAGAAAAAGGAGCCCGGGAGGTTTTCATCATTCAGGAAACCCGAACAATGGGTTGTGACGCCGCTTGCTTTACCGCTACTGGGACAAGATATGGATCGCGTACAAGCAATGCAGGTTTTCCTTCGCGTGGTCGAAAGCGGGAGTTTTGTGCGCGCAGCGGAAACCCTGGGCTTGCCGCCATCGTCCGTCACAGGCCTCATCAAGAGGCTTGAAAGACATCTGCAGACGCGCCTTCTGAACCGCTCCACCAGAAGCCTCAGCCTGACACCAGAAGGCGAGCGATACTTCTCTCGCTGTCGCGAAATACTTGAACTGATCGAGGACACCGAATCCAGTTTGCGCCACGACGAGCGCCCGCAAGGGCGACTGCGCGTAGATGTGCCGGGCGGCATCGCACATGCCTTGATCCTGCCGCAGTTGGGTCAATTCCGGCGACAGTACCCGGATATTTACCTGGCTATCGGTGTCAATGATCGCCAAGTGGACTTGATCCAGGAAGGTGTTGACTGCGTAATCCGCACCGGCAGCCTCAATGACTCGGCTTTGGTTGCTCGACGCTTGGGCAATCTGCGCTGGATCACGTGCGCGGCTCCTTCCTATCTGGAAGACAACGGCATCCCGGAAGTGCTGGGAGACTTGCAACGACACCGAGCGGTCCATTACTTCTCCAGCACGACTCGAAGGGGCAGCGAGTTGCATTTCATCGATGAGGGAGTGAGCTTCGACGTCCCAGTCCCCGGTACTGTGGCGGTCAACGAGACTGCGCTGTACATAAAGCTTGGCCTCGCGGGCCTCGGCTTGATCCAGCTACCTGAAATTCTTGTGGCGGACCATCTGCAGTCAGGAGATCTGGTCGAGGTGCTGGCAGGCATGCGGCCCGAGTCTGTGCCGGTATCGCTTCTGTACCCCCATCACACTTTTCTTTCGCCGGCGATGCGAGCGTTCTCTGATTGGGCGACCGAACTGTTTGCCGTGCCCGGGCTGAAGTGAAGCGGACCATCAGCCGGTGCCATGAAGCTCCCCGAGCCACGATGATTGCTGTACATCTGAGCGGCGAGAGTCCGCTGTAACCAGTCGCCGCACATCTGTCTCACAGAATGGAAATGTCGCCAATCGGAGCGGCCTCCATGCGTTCTGGCTTCCAGTCGATGCGCTGCGCGTGCGGTGGATTGATACCCAGGCGCCGGTGCAGCGGCAACATGGCCGTCACGCACAAGAGGTCAGCGGGCTTGCTTCGAGAGGGAGGGAAAGGAAGGGCAGAAGGCCTTCCTGCCAGGTCAGCCCAGAGTTGCGCCTTGGCTTGCACTGGGCACGTCACTGCCCGGCATGGCGTCGGGCAGCTCGTGCTGGGGTCCTCCGATTTCCGGCTGCAGCCGTTTTGCCGAATGAGACACATGCTCTTCGGACTTGCCGGACACATAGTCACGCCACACCAGCGGCAGGATGCCGCCGTGACGCCAGTAGTCCACGTCCTCTTCAGTGTCGAGACGGATGATGAGCGGGACGGTCGTGGTGGTTCCGTTGATGCGGCGCACGATGGCCTCAATGCGGCCGGAGACCTCGAGGTGCTGAGCGAGCGCTGGTACGTCGATGGTTTCGCTGCCGTCCAGGTTCAACGATTCCGCCGTGGTGCCTGGCTCAAACTGCAGCGGCAGCACGCCCATGCCCACCAGGTTGGTCCTGTGGATGCGCTCGAAGCTCTCGGCAATCACTGCCTTCACTCCAAGCAATGCAACGCCCTTCGCGGCCCAGTCGCGGGACGAGCCGCACCCATAGTTCCTGCCGGCGATAACAGCAAGTGGCACCTCGCGACGCAGATACTCTTTCGCCGCTTCGAAGACCCGCATCTGCTTGCCCTCAGGCATGAGCTTCGTCTCGCCCCCTTCGACGCCAGGAACGATGCGGTTGCGCAAGCGGATGTTTGCGAACGTAGCGCGTACGGCCACGTCATGATTTCCACGGCGCGTCGTGTAGTTGTTGAAATCGCGGCGTTCGACGCCCCTCGACAGGAGGAAGTCGGCGGCGGGCGTCCCGAGGCTGATGGCCCCGGAAGGAGAGATGTGGTCTGTCGTCACTGAATCACCGAGGATGACCAAAGGCCGCATTCCTGTGATGTCCTGAACGGGAGCAGCTTCGCGCGAGAGCCCTTCGAAATAAGGGGGCTGGAGGATGTAGGTGCTGGCGTCATTCCAAGGGAACCGCTCGCTTCGCTCGCCGGCCAGAGCATCCCATGGCTCGCCCCCTTCGAACAGGTCCGAGTATTTCTGGCGGAAGATTTCCGGCTCGTAGGCCCCGTCGACTGCCGCTGCGATCTCGGCTGAAGTGGGCCAGATGTTGCGCAAGTACACAGGTTGACCGTTGCTTCCGGTTCCGATGGGCTCCTTGGTCACATCGACCGACAAGGTGCCGGTAAGCGCATAGACCACCACCAGTGCCGGCGAACCGAGGTAGGCGGCCCGAACATTGGGATGGATGCGGCCCTCGAAGTTGCGGTTGCCGGAGAGCACTGCGGTACCGACCAGTTTTTCTGCTTCGATGGCCTCCACCAAGTGCTCCGGAAGTGGACCGGAGCCGCCATTGCAGGTCGTGCAGCCGAAGCCGGCAACATGGAAGCCGAGCGCATCAAGCGACTGCTGCAGCCCGGCTTTTTCAAGCACGGCGGCCGTCACATGGCTGCCTGGCACCAGAGATGTCTTCACCCACGGCTTTGCCTTGAGGCCCAGTGCCACGGCCTTCTTCGCGACGAGGCCTGCGGCCATCATGTTTACGGGGTTGGCTGTGTTCGTGCAGCTGGTGATGGCTGCAATGAGCACGTCGCCATCGTGCAGGGAGAACTGCTCGCCCTTCACGGGGGCGACATGCTCGGGGTCGAGGGGCCGACCGGCAATCTCCTGATAGTGCTTCACGAACGCGCTGGGCACTGTCTCCAGCGGCAGATGGTCCTCGGGGTTCCGGGGGCCGGCCAAGCACGGGCGAATTTCATCGAGGTCGATGGTCACGACGGCGTCGAAAACAGGTGCGGGCGTTTCGGCGCTGCGCCAGAGCTTTTGCGCCTTGGCGTAAGCCTCCACGAGTTCCACCTGCGCGTCCTCGCGCCCCGTCACGCGCAGATAGTCCATCGTGCGCTCGTCAATGGGAAAGTACACGGCAGTCGCTCCGTACTCCGGCGCCATGTTGGCAATCATCCCGCGGTCACCCAGGGACAGGGCCTCCAATCCGTTGCCGAAGAACTCGACGAACTTCCCGACAACTCCGAGTGCGCGCATGCGCTGCGTGATGGCGAGGACCAGGTCGGTGGGAAGAACGCCTTCACGCAGCTTGCCCTTGACCTCGATGCCGACCACTTCTGGAAGCGCCAGAGCGACGGGCTTGCCGACCATGACAGCTTCGGCTTCGATGCCGCCGACGCCCCAGCCCAACACACCGAGGCCGTTGATCATCGGCGTGTGGCTGTCCGTGCCGACGCAGGTGTCAGGAATCGCCAGTTCGCCCTGGCCGTCCTTTTCGGTCCAAACCACCTTGCCGATGTACTCGAGGTGTATCTGGTGCATGATGCCCTTGCCCGGAGGCACGATTCGTACACCTTCGAAGCTGCTGCTGCACCAACGTAGAAAGGCGAACCGCTCGGCATTGCGTTGGTATTCGCGCTCCAGGTTGACTTTGCGCGCAATCGGAGACGCCCAACTGTCCACCTGAAGCGAGTGGTCGATGATGACGTCGACCGGCACCCTGGGGCCAACTTGCGAGGCATCGCCGCCGGCCTCGGCTACTGCGTCGCGCATGCCGGCCATGTCGACCAACATCACTTGCCCAAGGATGTCCTGGCCATACACACGAGTCGGGTAGAAGCTCAAGCCGGCGCCAATCTTGCGACCGAGAAGCGCATCGATTTCGGCTTGGGTGTCCACGCCGCGCGTCGCAGCCTGACGCAGGAGGTTCTCCAGCAGGATACGGAACGAGAAAGGAAGCTGGTCCACGCCGGCCACGTCGGCGATGGAGACATAACGCACCGCCCGGTTTGCCACGGGAAGCTGCTTGATCTGGGGGGTGGCATTCATCTGCTTTTCCTTTGTTGGGGCGAGGGGCGGTGCTGAAGTATTCAAATCAGCCCGACATTGGTCATGACGGTGCGAAGCCGGTTGTGCTCCTCGTCGACAAATTTGGAGAAGTCATCGCCGGTCATGACGCTGGGCGACCAGGCATTGGTCTTCAGCGCTTCTTGCCAGACCTTGGTCTTCGTCGCGGCAATGACGGCGTCGGTCAATTCCTTGCGCTGAGCGGGCGTCAGATTGGCGGCGCCGTAGACCCCGCGCCAGTTCCCGATCTCCATGTTGTAGCCAGCCTCTTTCAACGTCGGTGCATCCACCCCCGGGATACGGGTGGGCGAGCCCACCGCCAGTACGCGGAACTGACCCGACTCGATGTATTTGGCGAGCTCGGCGTAGCCCCCGCCGATGGCGGAAATGTGGCCACCGAGCGTTGCGGAGACCACCTCACCGCCACCGCCGAACGGGATGTAGTTCACCTTGGCGACGGGGACCCCTGCGGCGGCCGCAAGCTCAGCGGTACCGATGTGATCGACTGAACCCTTGGAGCCGCCGCCCCACTTCACCGAGCCGGGGTTCTTCTTGAAGTCCGCCATCAAGTCGGCAAAGGTCTTGTACGGCGAATCCTTGCGAACGGCGATGACGTTGTACTCGGTGAAGAGCCGCGCGATAGGCGTCGCGTTGGCCAGCGTGATTTGCGGCTTGTTCTGCACGATTCCCGTCACCATGATGGCGCCCATCACGCACAGCGCGTTCACGTCGCCCTTTGAACCGTTGGCGAACTGCGCCAAGCCCAGCGTACCGCCGGCGCCGTTCTTGTTGTCATACACGACGCTCTTCGCGGCGCCGGCGTCCTGCAACGCTTTCCCGAGGGTTCGGGCAGTCTGGTCGTAGCCGCCGCCGGGCGAACCTGGCGCCATGAATCGAACAGTCTCCAAGGCTTGAGCCGACAGTACGGTAGCCAGCACGCTAGCCAACGCGGCGCGGCGCAGGATGGACTTGATGGTGCTCACGGAATGTCTCCTTCATTCGGGTTGTGGGGCAGGCGCAATTCCGACGGTTTGCCATTGTCGCCCATTTTGTATTTTCTAATCAATTTCAACAATCATAGTCGAGGGTAAACCCGGGCAGGAGGCAACGGGTTGTTGAGCGCGCGACGGCCACGCGCGAACGCAGCTGCGCCACCGGGGCCTGTCCGGCCTGGCGGTTTACTGGATTTCAGCCCTTAGGCTGCTTCGGAGAAGACGCTGGGGTCCAGCAGCTTGCCGCGCCGCGCACCGTTGAGGTGAGCCCGCATCAAGTTGGCGGCCTGCATGAAGTCCTGGCGTTCGATGGCGTCCAGGATCGCCAGGTGTTCGGACGCTTGGGTGTGTCGTGGGGTGCGCTTTGACGCCTGGCGGTACTCCACCAGCCGGCGCAGTTGGTTGATACGCCGGACCGACTGCAGGACGAACCGGTTGTGCCCCCACTCGGCAATCGTCTCGTGAAAATGGCTGTTCGCCTCGAACAGCTCAATGGGGGTCATCGTCTGGAACCCGCCGTCCACGATGCGCTGCTGCTCGCGGCGCAGTTGCTTCAGTTCCGAAGAGACGAACGCAAAGGATGGCCCCAGGATGGCCCCCGGCTCGATGGACTGCCGGAAAAGGTAGCTCTCTTCGTAGGCGTCCGGCGAATCAATCATGGACAGGAACCGCCAGCCGTGCCCCATGCTCTGCTCAATCCAGCCCTCCTCGGAAATCCGAGACAAGACTTTGCGGAGGGTGCTTCGGGCGACGCCATAGCGACGCATCAGGTCAGCCTCGGTCACCTCGTCGGCCAAGCGGTCGGACTGGCGGTCGTTGGCAATGCGCAGGTACAGGGGGTCGTCGGTCGCCAAAAGACTGGCCACCGACCCGTCCCAGTCTTTGGCATCGACGCTGAGAAAGAAGCCCCGATTGGCGTCCTGCTGGAGGACACCCAGTTGGGCCAGGTGACGAAGTGCCGCTTGAATCGGCGACCGTGAGGTGCCGATGTGCTGGGCTAACTGAATCTCAGGGAGATGGTCGCCGGAAACACGGTTGTCCCGGCGCACGAGTGCCACGATTTCCCTGGCGACGCGCTGCTGCAGGGAGGTCAGTTCCGGGGCCGAGGCCGCTTCATTCGCCGAGGACATTCCTTGTAGTCTAGGCCAGCGGACTCCTGAACATCGTGCCGATGGTCAATCAATCTTCATGCCGTATTGCTTGATGAGCCTGGACCAGCGGTCGCCTTCTCGCTGAATCAGCTCGCCAAATTCCTTGGGTCCGGCCGCGACCGGCTCGGTCATCCCAGCCAACAGCTTCTCGACGACCTCTTTCTCTTTGAGCGCTGCAGATGCGGCCACATGGATTCTCTGGATGACAGCGTCCGGCGTGCCCTTTGGAACAGTCAGCCCCATCCAGGACGAGAACTCATAGCCGCTGACACCGCTCTCGGCCACGGTGGGGACGTCCGGGAGCGCCTTCGAACGCTTCTTGCCGGTCACTGCCAGCGCCTTGAGCTTGCCTGCCTTGACGTGCGGCAGTGCCGCCAGCGGGAAAGCGACGACCGTGCTGATTTCACCCCCCAGCAACGCAACGATGGCCGGCGCGCCGCCTTTGTACGGCACATGGGTGATGTCGACCTTGGCCATCGACTTGAGCATCTCGCCCGCCAGATGGTTCGCGCTGCCGTTGCCTGCCGTGCCATACGTGAATTTCCCCGGTTCCTTCTTGGTCAACTCCAGGAATTCCTTCAAGTTGTTCGCCGGGACGGAGGGGTGCGCGACGATGACCAGGTCGATGGAAGTCAGCCAGGTCACCGGGGCAAAGCTGTCGACCTTGTAGCCCGTGCTGGGGTAGAGGTTCGGGTTCAGAGCCATGGTGCCCTGATTCACGAAGGTGACCGTGTAGCCGTCCGGTGCGGCCTTGGCGCCCAGGGCCGTCCCGATGTTTCCTCCTGCGCCGGCCCGGTTGTCAATGATGACTGCCTGGCCCAACACCTCTTGCATCTTCGTCTGGATGCTTCGGCAGACCACGTCGGCGTCGCCCCCGGCTGGCTGCGGAACGATGAGCGTGACGGGTTTGCTGGGGAACTTGTCCTGGGAAAAGCTAAGGCCGGCGAAGCCGAGGGGGAGGACGGCGGCGCCTGCCTGCAGCAGCGCGCGTCGAGAGAGATGGCTCATGGTTTTGTCTCCAAAGAGGTGGAAGGAAAGGCATCACTATTGCTGTTTTGTCGAAAATAATCATATAATGCAATCCAACGGCAGGTCAAACGATGGAGACGTATCCGCATTCCGATTCTTGCGATGTCGCCTTTCGGGCGTACGTCGGTTGTCGGACGACCGCACTTAGACGGGCGCGCGGACGAGGGCTCGAGGTCTTCGATGTTTCGAGCGCAGGGAAATGGACCCATCGGTGGACAGTTCCTGCGGGCCACAACCCCTCCTTTCTCCTCATCGACGAGGCACGGGGCGTGCTTCATTGCGTCCACGGGGACGGAAGCGAAGTCAGCAGCTTCAAAATCGACGTCGATGGCCGACTGTTCGGGCTCGGTACACGAGCCACGGGTGGTACGAATCCGGTGCATCTGGCACAGAGCGCCGGCAATCGCTGGGTTCTGGTGGCGAACTACGCCACCGGCAGCGTCGCGAGCTTGCCGGTTGAGGAGAACGGTTCAATAGGACCGATGGCTCATCTTCTTGAGTTGCCGGCCAAAGCAGGCCCTCACAAGACCCAACAGCAGGGCGCGCATCCGCATCAGATCGTGCTCCACCCCTCCGGTCGCTGGCTCCTGGTCCCAGACAAAGGCGCCGACGCAGTCCACACCCTCGCACTCGACGAGGACACCGGTGCGCTGCAACTCATAGCAACGCTCGAAGTGGCGCCTGGCAGCGGTCCTCGCCATCTGGTGTTTCGGTCTGACGGCGCCGTGGCGTGGGTCGTACTGGAGCTATCGAGCCAAGTGCTGACGGCCCGATTCGACGCGGCTACCGGTCGGTTGGAGCCGGTGCGTCGCACGACGACGGTCCCCGACTCCTTCGTCGGCGAGAACACAGGAGCAGGCATCGTTCTCCCCCGCGACGAATGCCAACTGTTCGTCAGCAACCGCGGGCACGGCAGCGTGGTCTGCTACGAGGTTGACGCGACGGACGGGGCGCTGAGCTCGCCGACCTGGACCAGGGCTCTGGGCGCGGTGCCTCGCTTCATTACACCTCTTCCCGGCACCAACGCACTTTGCGTCGCAAACGAAGACGCCGATTCCATCGTCCGTGTCTCCGGCCCCTCCCAAGTCGAACCGCTGACCTCCACCGGAAGCCCCGTGTGCGTTGCGTTTACTCATTCATCGAAAGAAATTACCTCATGAGCAAGCAGATTGGCATTCGTGCAACCTATATGCGCGGCGGCACAAGCAAGGGCGTCTTCTTCACGCCGGATGACCTCCCGGCGCCCGCTCGCCAGCCTGGCGCGGCGCGCGACGCGCTGATGCTGCGCGTCACGGGAAGTCCCGACCCGTACGGCAAGCAAATCGACGGAATGGGCGGCGCGACCTCGAGCACGAGCAAGGTCGTCATCGTCGGCCCGAGCGCTCGCCCAGACTGCGATGTGGACTACCTGTTTGGCGCGGTTGCCATCGAATCGCCTGTCGTCGACTGGAGCGGCAACTGCGGCAACCTGACCTCTGCGGTCGGACCCTTCGCAATCGAGCGTGGCCTGGTTTCAGCACCAGAGAACGGCATCGCCATCGTGCGCATCTGGCAGGCCAACATCCAGAAGAAAATCATCGCGCACGTCCCCATGTGCGACGGCCAGGTCCAGGAGACCGGCGACTTCGAACTCGACGGAGTGACCTTCCCTGCGGCCGAAATCAAGCTCGAGTTCCTGGAACCCGGCGCGGACGAAGACGGCGAAGGCGGTGCGATGTTTCCCACCGGGAACATGATTGACAAGCTCGACGTGCCCGGAGTGGGCGTCGTCGAGGCCACCCTCATCAATGCAGGCAACCCGACCATCTTCGTCGACGCCGTCACCCTGGGCTTGAGCGGGTCGGAACTGCAGCCTCGCGTCAACACGGATGCCGAACTGCTGGCGAAGGCCGAAGCCATTCGCGCAAATGCGACCGTGGCCATGGGCCTGGCGGCCACGGCAGCCGAGGCCACTGAAAAGCGCCCACACACGCCGAAGCTGGCTTTCGTTGCACGGCCAACCGGATACACGGCATCCAGCGGCAAGGACGTGAGTTCTAGCGACATGGACCTGTGCGCCCGCATCTTCTCGATGGGCAAACTCCACCATGCCATGACCGGCACTGGAGCCGTCGCGATCGCAGTTGCCGCGGCAATCCCGGGCACCTTGGTGTCTCGCGTTCTCGGTGGCGGCCGCCGCGACGAAGTTCGATTCGGCCACCCCTCGGGCACGCTGAAGGTCGGCGCCGATGCCGCGGAGCAGAATGGGACCTGGGCAGTGACCAAGGCCCTCATGAGCCGTAGCGCGCGACGTCTGATGGACGGCCAGGTCTTCGTCAGCGCGGATTGGTCCCCAAAACAATGAGGTCTATCGGTGCACTATTCTGCGCATGACGTCGAAGCACTTGCTCCAACGGGAGTCCTCCGAGCAACCATCAATCTCGGCAATCCCATACTGGCCCGTCAAGACGCAGGCAATGAGCCCACCGGCGTCTCTGTGGACTTGGCTCGTGCGCTCGCTGCACGCTTGGAAGTTCCTCTCGAACTCCTGGTCTTCGATGGCGCGGGCAAGGCTGTCGATGCTGTAGCCAACGCGAGAGCCGACGTCGGGTTCTTTGCCATCGACCCATTGCGCTCCCAAGGAGTTCAGTTCACTGCGCCCTACGTTCTCATCGAGGGTTGCTATCTCGTCCGCAATGAATCATCGTTTCGGACGCATCAGGACGTCGAGCAACCGGGCGTAAGCGTCGTTGTCGGCAAAGGCAGCGCCTATGACCTGTACCTGACCCGTACCCTCCAGAAGGCGGAACTGATTCGAAGCCCGACGTCTCCTGGCGTCGTGGATATGTTCATCGAAGGAGGCCACGCTGTAGCGGCGGGCGTCAAGCAGCAGCTTGAATACGATGCACATCGCATCGAAGGCCTGCGCCTTCTGCCCGAGCGCTTCATGATCATTCAGCAAGCCATGGGCCTTCCCTCTGCGCGAGGCGCGCTGGCGGCGTCGCTGCTTCATCAATTTGTCGAGAGCTGCAAGGCATCCGGGTTCGTACACGAAGCACTTCGACGGAATGGCATTGATGGAGCAACCGTCGCGCCGAAAGGCATTGAGTCAGCACCCACGTGACGGCTTGGCGCCCATTGCGGACTTTACGACCATGCAAGTAGTGGTCGCTCCGATACGCCAAGAGGAAGCTGTCTGACAGCAGCCTCGACCCCGAAACCGCTACTTGAGACCGACGGAAGTCTTCCAACTTCCGACTCGACCTCAAAAGATACGCAGCTGCGATTCCCTTCGCGGTGATTCCGCGCTTCATACGTCCGTACGCGAGTTCATTCGCGCTAGAGCCCCTCTGCACTCTCAATCATTCCGAAAATGAAATTCAGCCGCTCATTTTCAGAGGCAATCCGACGCGCGATTTCTTCATCTTGTGGGCCACACTAGGCACCCGATGGAGGTTCCCTCCAGCCAGTCCGGTTCGATTTAAGGATCGGCTCTTTCCTCGGACAAGCAGGCGCCGACGCGAGTCGCGTCTTGCCCGAACGTGGGAGTGAACTCCGCAACCTGATCGAGCTGCGAGCTG
>Ga0105246_10000098_pt1 | contig 38123 bp, 40 predicted proteins | sample KBSM64metaG_FD_99694 | JGI IMG/M metagenome (GOLD analysis project Ga0105246, IMG submission 99694) | Miscanthus rhizosphere microbial communities from Kellogg Biological Station, Michigan, USA - KBS M6-4 metaG | ecosystem: Host-associated > Plants > Roots > Rhizosphere > Soil | place... | reverse complement strand
GGGTGGCGAGCGATCAGCGAATCAGGGAGCTCAAAAGTAAAGTCAGCAACGCGCATGATGGGGTTCGTCTAGCAGGGCCGGGAAGTCTAGCGGAAATAGTCAAAATTGACCATGAAACGTGATTGACCAACGGTAATCACCTCTCTATACTTCGCCGCCATTGAGCCCTGATGGCGGAATTGGTAGACGCGGCGGATTCAAAATCCGTTTTCGAAAGAAGTGGGAGTTCGATTCTCCCTCGGGGCACCATCTTAAAAAAAGACCTTGAAATTCAAGGTCTTTTTTTTCGTCTGTAGAAAAGTGGGCGACAGCTGATTCATTGCTTGCCGCCCATTACCGCCCTGAAACACGATCCAAATGTGGGAGCTGGCTTGCCTGCGATTGCGCCAGACCCAACACCCTCAAACCACCCGCCTACACCCCAACCGAATCCCCCTCCTCCGTCACCCCATTCGGCAACATCCCATTCGCCAAATCATCCACCACCGCCTTCGCCATCTCGCCCAAATAATGTGCTGCCCAGGCGTAGCGGTCCGCGCTTTTGTCCATGGCTGCATCCAATGCCAGCATTTTGGAACAGTGGAGAAGCTCGGAGGCGTGTTCCAGGGCTTCGCGGATGGGGACGCCGGAATTGACGCGGAAAAGGCGGTGGAGGTTGGGGTGTTTGCCGCAGGTGGAGAAGGTGATGACGCCTAGGGTTTTGTTGAGGGGCGGGTTGATCATTGGGCACCTCCCAGGTGGGTGGAGGTACAGAGTGGGAAATTGCGAGGGTACGACCTGTCAGAAACGCTCATGGCTTTAGCTCCTAATGTCGAGAAGCTGCCACATTCGTTATCAGGCGAAAGGGTGGCAGCTGTGCGCAGGCTGATAAACCGGGACAATAGGAACCCGGCAGGCCCGAAGGCCTCCCGCGCACAGCCGCCATAACACGGATGTACGGACGCAAAAAAAGCGTCGGCATGGTGCTGGAGACGCTTGAGCGCCTATTGTTCCACGGGTTATCAGGCCCGGTCACTGAATTTGCAGTGACGAGGAAGAAGGTAGCGTAGGAGTGGGCTGGGCTAAAGGTGGAATCTGTCGCGAAAAATTTCCTTGAATAGCGCTCGAATCTCCATTCATTCAACCTAACACCGCTAAAGCCATCATGATGTAAGCTACCTTAAAGGGGTACCAGGTAAATTTTTAGACCTGAAATCAAGCTTTCTGCCTCACTTAACAGGCGCCGCTAGGATCCGCGCTAAAGGGATGAACCATGCTGACATCTTTACGTATACAGAATTTTAAAGCTTGGCGAGATACAGGAGAGATAAGACTAGCTCCGCTGACGGTAATTTTTGGAGCAAATAGTGCCGGAAAAAGTAGCTTAGGCCACTTATTACTAGCTCTTAAACAAACAGCATTATCAGCCGACCGGAAAAGGTCCCTACACTTGGGAGATGATAACTCACTAATCGACCTAGGGACATTTAAGGAGTGCATTTATAAGCACCAGCTAGATCGCCCCCTAGCCTTCGATCTGAGCTGGACCGTACCTTACAGATTAGAAGTCAAAGACCCAGTTTCCACAACCCGCTACTTTGGTAACGAACTAACGCTGAGCACGTCCATGCGAGCTCAGAAAAAAAGTGAACAGCCTCATATTGAAGAATTAACTTACAAACTTTACAACCAAGGACATTTCAGCCTATCAGCAGAATTTAAACGTGATGGGGAAAAATTAAATTTAATCACCTCTGACAATTACAAGCTCTTAAGAAGCAGTGGGCGTGTCTGGCCGCTGGAAGATCCGGATAAGTTTTATCGTATTTCAGATCAAAGCAGAGCCCGATTTCAGAACTCTGACTTCTTAGCAGATTTCGCCCTCGAAACTGAGGCCGCGCTTGGTAGACTATACTATTTAGGCCCATTAAGAGATCACCCTAAACGCATATATCAGTGGTCTGGAGACACTCCCGAAAGCGTCGGACAAAAAGGCGAATTTACAATTGCGTCTGTGTTGGCTGCAACAGCTCAAAGTAGAACATTAAATCGCGGCCCAAAAAAGCGACAATATCCTTTCGAGACATTTATAGCTCAGTGGCTAAAGCAGTTAGGAGTAATCGAGAGCTTTGAAGTAAAACCTGTAGCCGCGGGCCGCAAAGAATATGAAGTACTAGTTAAGACTCATGCGAATTCAAGCGAAGTGAAGATCACCGACGTCGGCTTCGGTGTTTCTCAAATGTTACCGGCGCTTGTGCAGGCCTTTTATTGCCCCCCGAACTCTACTGTCTGGATGGAGCAACCAGAGATACATCTTCACCCTCAAGTGCAGGCTGAGCTTGCTGATGTATTCATATCCTCAGTGCAATCAAAAGAGAACGGTAAAGATCGCAACATTCAATTAATCATAGAAAGCCATTCTGAGCACTTTTTAAATAGATTACAACGTAGAATTGCTGAAGGAGTACTCGACCCAAAAGAAGTTGCTATTTATTTTTGCAAACGAAATAGTACTGATGGGGAAGCAGAGCTTGAACCACTTACTCTAAATATATATGGCGAAATTGAGAATTGGCCGGAAGATTTTTTCGGCGACGAAATGGCGGACATCACAGCTCGCACACTTGCGGCTATTGAACGCAAGCGGGCGGACTCTCGAAAATGAAGCTCCGAATTATTGACACTAACGTAATTCTTGCCGCAAATGGGTCGCATGCGGACCTTTCTGATGAGTGTATAGCTAGCTGCATATGGGAGTTATTCGAGTTAAAAACCGGCGGAATCGTGGTAATTGATAATGACTACAGAATCCTCAGTGAATACCAAAAAAAAACCAACAATAAAAAAGGCAAGGGACCTGGAGACGTTTTCTTAAAATGGCTCCTACAAAACAACGCCAACACCAAACACTGTCATCAAGTAGCATTAAATGAGTATGAAGAGCATAGATATCACGAGTTCCCGGTACCAGCGTTAGAAAAACAATTTGATGCCCCAGATCGAAAGTTTGCTGCTGTTGCAAATGCACACCCAGAAAAACCAAACATCCTACAAGCTGCTGATTGCAAATGGCTAGACTGGTATGTTGATTTAGAGAAGGCCGGGATAAAAGTAAATTTTATTTGCAGGGCAGACGTATTAGGCTTTTACGCAAAAAAATTCCCACATAAACCAAAGCCGTATATTCATGAGTAATTTTTTTCGATTCCCTCATACTCCTCATCTTGCATGGCTAGCCGAAGGTAGCCCTAGAGATGATAAAGTAATGACCTCATACGAAATGGAAGATTTTCTTTCAACCCCCGTGATTGTAGAAGAAAAGTTAGATGGTGCTAATTTAGGTATCTCTATTAGCACCGATGGAGGCATATGTTTCCAAAACAGAGGAAGCTACTTATCTCATCCATTCACCGGACAATTTGAAAGATTGAGGTTATGGCAGGCACTCCACGAGGACGCTATTTTTGACGTCTTAGATGAATCATTAATAATTTTTGGCGAATGGTGCGCGGCCCGCCACTCACTTGACTACACTAACCTACCAGATCTTTTTCTCGGCTTTGATGTTTACGACAGGCATAAAAATAACTTCTGGTCTACAAAGCGAAGAGACAAGCTTCTTTTTGAAGCTGGCCTATATAAAGCTCCCCAAATAGCAAAGGGACGTTACGAAATCAATGAACTTAAGAAAATCGCCTCAGGCAAATCTAGCATCTATCGGAGCGGAAATATGGAAGGCGTAATTCTTCGAAAAGAAAATGATGACTGGCTTGTACAACGAGCAAAACTTGTACGCCCAGATTTTACCCAAGCTATGCAAGAGCATTGGAGCAAACGAGGTATCGAATGGAACAAACTCCATAGTGACTACTGACACTGATTACAAATTAAGTTTAAGGCAACTCCAATGCGGCAACTAGCAAAGGATTGACACACGTATCTGAAGCGATGTTATGAAACAATCTGAGACAGGGGTCTAAAGCGGCTACCGTAAAACTGCTAGGTACATTAGCATCTTGGAAAACGTGGGAAAGACAGGACCGATTTGTTTCTAGAAAAAATAAGACTATCCCTTTTTGTAAATCGGTCAAGCAACACAGCCATAATGGCAACCCTACTCCTCCGCCAGCTGCCTAGCCCAGCCAACACATTCAGTCATGGGCGATCCCAGATGCAACCACCGAAGAAATACTCTGTCGTTTTGGTCGCTTTAGATGGTGAGCCTGCTCTCTATCCGATGAAATAATGGTGCCGTCAGAACCCCAATGAAGCACCACCTATCGATCCAAACACGAACTATTGATCGTTTTCACGGCCGCCCCGGACGCTCCTCCGCGCTCTGCTTTCAGCGCAAAATCCGGCAATTGCGCTAGAGTAGAACCGGGGTCAGACCCTGAGGGATCCCGGATTTTTCTTACGAAAAATCAAGAAGTTGGGGTTATTGAAGAAGCCTGCATGAGTCGGCAACTTGGTTTGCACCACACAAAAACAAGATCCCAAACCCATGCAGGCCATCCGATTTTTACACAGAGCGCTCGCTCAAGCACTGCCTTCAATCCACTCTCGTCGCCTGACAACACTGATGAGTTGTGTCAGTTCGTTACTGCAAGGCCGCCGCCTGACGCTGACAGCGCTCGGACGTTTTATGCCAGGTCAGGCATTCCCAAAACATGCAATCAAGCGGGTTGATCGGTTACTGGGCAATCAACACCTCAGAGCAGAGCGCCCGCTGTTCTACTGGGTGATCCTGCGGGCATTGCTGGGGTCGGTGAAGCACCCATTAATCTTGGTTGACTGGTCCCGAATTGATGCTCCCGGCAGCGCTTTTTTGTTGAGGGCCGCGATACCTCTAGCGTGGCGCTCATTCCCTATTTATGAAAGTGTTCATGAACGCGAGGGCTGCCCCAAATATCAAAACCGCCTGCTCAAAACACTGGTTGAACTACTGCCCGATGGATGTGTTCCAGTGATGGTTACTGATGCAGGTTTCCGGCGCCCATGGATGAAAGCAGTGGCCGCACAGGGCTGGTACTACGTTGCTCGTATACGAAATCGGGAGCTTTATCGTGGTGACGAAAATGAGTGGCTGCCCGTGCAAAATCTATATGCGTTGGCCACTTCGTCACCCAAGTCGCTTGGTCGGGTCGAGATGATGCGTAGCGCTGAGCACTTGATCAATTTGTACTGCGTGCGACATTCAGCCAGGCGTGAACGGCAGCCCTGGTTGCTTGCCAGCAATTTGAGGCAAGACGGATGGAATCCAGCAAAAATAGTGGCGATCTATAAGCGCCGTATGCAGATCGAAGAAGGCTTTCGAGATGTAAAAAGTGAGCACTTGGGATTAGGCCTGAATCTGCATCGAAGCCACTGTCCAAAGCGCATTGAGGTGTTGTTGTTGATTGCTGCTTTGGCCAACTACCTTCTGTTTTTAACGGGGCTGCGGGCACGAGAACGCGGCTTGGAGCGACGCTACCAAAGCAACAGCATCAAAGAAAAGCGAGTGCTCTCATTGTGGCGACTAGGCTTGGAATACTGGCGAAGCTGCGCAAATTTTGGAGGACGAGAACACTTGGAAATATTGGAGCGGGCTCTGCGTGATGAGGTGCGCCATCAAGCGCAGAGCTTAGGGTGAATTTGTGGGGATTCCTCAGGGTCAGACCACCGTTATTTCAAATGTAATCTTCCCCTGATCCCACTAGACCTTTCAGCCACAGTATCAAGTTCTAGTTCCCACCCCCGGCGGCAGTTTTTTTTGGCGTCGATGATCGCCTTAGTCTGCCCCACGATTTTAGTGAATACCTCGGAAGCCAACGCAACCGAGGATGGAACGTTCGATGATCAAAGCCGCAGCTACGATGGGCCGTCATCTTACCTTTCTCGGAGAGTTTCAGTGTATGCACATAGTTCGGGTCGGCAACAACAACTGAGAGTTGCCGCTCGCGCCCGGCAGCAACCGGCCAGAAACGCTCACTCGGCGACGTCATAAATCCTGGGACGATTCACTTCACGCATTACATTGAACACAACATCAGAGCCTGACTCCAAACCCGACCGAAGGCACCTCCAGGTTTTTTTATAGATGGCTGTGCTGCGGGCATAAATGACATCATGCCCGCTCTATTCTCGCAGCGTATTGGCCACCTTTTGGCCGAGGGAGCTTTCAAGTACATGGTTTCGTTTGACCTCCCTGCCGGCGGCGGAGATATGGGGCGCCTCATACGCGAAACGGATTGGTCTGCAACCCCTCTGGGGTCCAGAGAATCTTGGCCTATGGCGCTCAAAAGCTCACTCAGTCTGATGCTGAACTCCCCCGAGAGCATGTACCTCGTGTGGGGAGACGCGTTACAACTGTTCTTCAATGACGCTTACCTCATCAATCTCCCATGCGCGCCAGAAGTTGCCTTGGGCGCGCCGATTCATTTGGTTTGGGGCCAGGCATGGGAGCAAGTACGCACCATTGCACAAAGCGCGCTTCAGGGGCAGGCAAGCCGCTTTGAAAACCATCCGATTACACTTGTTCGAGAGGGGGTGACCGAGCTGACTTTTTGGTCGTTCTCGTTTTCGCCACTGCATGGGGATACTGGAAAGCCTGAGGGAATGTTCTGCCTTGTCCACGAAACCACGACGCAGGTTCACGGAGCGCTGAAACTGGAGGAGAACGAGGCGTTCACCGACCGTGTTCTTGCGAGCATAAACGACTGCATCAAGGTACTGGATCTGGACGCCCGCCTGACGTTCATGAGCGAGTTGGGTAAAGAGATCATGGAGGTCAGCGATTTCAACGAAATACGCGGCTGCCCATGGCCTGACTTCTGGCAGGATCAGGGAAACGTGGATGCCAAGGCTGCCGTGCAATCTGCTCGCGAAGGTAAGAGTGCCAGCTTTATGGGATCCGCTTTCACCATGGGTGGGACGCTGAAATGGTGGCACGTTCAAGTAAGTCCTATTTTTGGCTCGGATGGGAAACCTGAAAAAATCCTTAGTGTCTCTCGCGACATGACAGCCCTGCGTGATGCCCAAAATGCATTGGCCAAACTCAACGAGTCGTTGGAGCAGCAAGTTGTCGAGAAAACCCGGGACCGAGATCGCATTTGGCGGCTTTCCGCAGACCTCATGCTGGTCGCTCATTTCGATGGGAAAATCTCGGCGGTCAACCCTGCGTGGAGTAAAACGTTGGGATGGCCTGAAGAACATCTCATAAATAGCCAATTTCTTGACTTCGTTCACCCTGATGACTTGGAGCGGACGATTGGTGCGATGACCGATCTGAAACGAGGGGAGCATTTCCCTACTTTCAAGAATCGCTACCGGCATTCGAATAACTCATATCGCACCATCTCTTGGACGGCGGTGCCGGATAAAGACTTTATCCACGCTGTTGGCCGGGATACTCAAGCGGAGGAAGATGCCAACGAGGCATTGAAGCTTTCGGAGGAGGCGTTGCGACAATCGCAGAAGCTGGAAGCTATTGGGCAGCTCACGGGTGGTGTCGCCCACGATTTCAATAATCTACTGACGGTTATCAAGTCCTGTACAGATCTTCTCAGCAGCCCAGTCCTATCAGAGGATCGCCGCGATAAATACATCAAAGCGATTTCAAGTACGGTAGAGCGCGCGGCGCGGTTGACGAGCCAGTTGTTGGCATTTGCACGACGACAAAAGCTGCAACCGGAAATCTTTAACGCTGGCGAGAGTGTTGTGCGAATAGGCGAGATGATGGACACACTCACTGGGTCACGGATCAGTGTGACCATCGATATCTGTGATGAGCCGTGTTTTATCAATGCCGATGTAAGCCAGTTCGAGACCGCGCTGGTAAACATGCTCGTTAACGCTCGGGACGCAATGGGCGGTGTGGGGGAGCTTTCAATCAACGTTAATACGAATACATCGCTCCCCGCAGTGCGCTCACACCCCGAGCGTCCTGGAAATTTCGTAACTGTTTCTATATCTGATACCGGCACAGGAATTTCTGCGGACAAATTAGAGCGCATCTTTGAGCCGTTCTATACAACCAAAGGTGTGGGGCAAGGCACCGGGCTCGGTCTGTCTCAAGTCTTCGGGTTTGCAAAGCAATCAGGCGGAGAGGTCCTGGTCAGTAGCTGTGAGGGTGTTGGCAGCACGTTTACTCTATATCTGCCACGGGTCGAGGCATTCGTGCAAAAGACCATTGATGCCGCACCTGCACTTACGGAGTGCGGCGAGGGATATGCGGTGCTGGTTGTAGAGGACAATGAAGATATCGGGACTTTCACTTCTGATACTCTGCAGCAGCTGGGTTATACCGTTCATTGGGTATCTGGCGGGCAGGAAGCACTTATCGCGCTCTCACCTAATCCGGAAAATTTTCATGTCGTCTTCTCAGATATCACGATGCCCGGCATGAGCGGGATCGAGTTGTTCGAACGTATCGAAGTACTTTATCCATGGTTGCCCGTAGTCCTCACCACAGGCTACAGCTCCGAGTTCGCCAAAATTGAAGCGGGTGGTCAGCGGTTCGAGCTATTGCCGAAACCTTACTCAATCGAATCGCTTTCCAGTTTGCTTGCCAACGTGGTGAAGCGCAGAGCTTCACTGCGATCATAATAAATTTCGATTGCGTCCAACGGTCTTTGGACAAAGTGAAACAGGAAAATCATGGCATTCACCGCTACCTGTATTGTTTCCCTATTTTTTTGGGCTGTTGTTTCAGCAGTTACGGGGACTAAAGAGCCATGGGACCTGGCCAGTTATTGGACCCTCATCTATCCCGCCGCGCTTGCTCTGTCGGTGATTATTGGAGCCCTGCTGAAAAGTGCCCAGTGGTCCGCAGGCGCCGTCGTAATGCTTGCTCAGATCCCAGTGGTTTTGGTTACGTCTGGTGCTTCCCCGTTGCTGGGTGTCGGCATCCTTTATGCGGCTTTTCTTTCGATTCCGGCGATAGCGCTATCGTGGCTCGCCGGCAGGGTGCGGCAGGCTTACACGCCATAAAGCCCTGATCGTTCCCAGCTTCTGCGTGGGAATGCCGCCCCGGACGCTCCGCGTCCTGCTTTCAGCGCAAAAGCCGTCACTTGCGCAAGGGTGACGCGGAGCGTCACGGGATGCATTCCCACGCGGAGCGAGGGAACGATCACAAATCGCCCAGCGTAGTGCTGCAAGATCGTACAAGCTCTCCCCCCTCCCCCTCGCTAACCTGACGACTCTCCACCACCACGAGTACCCGTCATGGTCCAAACACGTCCTATAAACCTCACCCAAAAAGCCTCCCTGATCGAGCAACGATGGAGCCCACGGGTCGTCGCCGAAATGAACGACTACCAATTCAAGGTAGTGCGCATCGAAGGCGAATTCATCTGGCATTCCCACCCCGAAACCGACGAGGCATTCCTGGTACTGGAAGGCACGCTGCGTATCGACCTTGCCGACGGCCCGGTCTATGTGGCGCCAGGCGAACTGTATGTGGTCCCTCGCGGCGTAGAGCACCGCACGGCCGCCGAAGGCGAAGCCAAGCTGATGATGATCGAGCCACGGGGCATCTTGAACACCGGTCACGAAGGTGGGGACCGGACCGCCTTGAATGATCAGTGGATTTGAACACTGCCTTTGGGTCTGGACACGATTATCATCAACGCACCGCAATGACACCGTCTCCAACCCCAACGTTGAAACTTATGAATAAAAACGAATGGCAAGCCCTGAAGCTCAGGCTTAAAAAGTACCTGGCGATTATCTTCGCGCTCTGCTTTGCGGGGTTTCTCATTTATGCCTATGTGCACAAACCCGAGCTTCCCCCCGAAATAGTCCTGAAGCAAAACTTCATACCGGGGGAATGGCTTTATATCGTCGAGGAAGCCAGGGACCGCTCGGAACCCAAGACGCTGAAGTTCTATATGGATTACCGTGAATCGACAGACGCAACCATGAAGGTGTACCTCGGCAAAACCCCGCCGTTCCTGGTCTCGGACACCGACTTGAAAGACGTGGTCATCCAGCGCGTCGCCAACGGCCTGCACATCAAACTCAAAGGTGCCGTCAGCCGTTATCACAGCGACCTTTACCTGAGGGATGGCGACACTTACACCACGTATCGCATAAGCCTCGAACAAGTTGAAACCCGACCGCCCTTGCCGAGCGGTCGGTAAGCTTATTTCAACAGGGCGATCAGCGCGCACACCAGCGTGATCGCCAGCGCCGGCCATTGCATGGGCATGAAAAAGAAGTGATGGCGCACGCCGTCGGCGTGAACCTTTCGATTCAATACAAAGCCCAGCACAACGTTGATCGCCGAGCCCATCCCGAACCCGATCAACACTTGCATAAGCGAGGTATTGCCGGGCTTGACGCTCGGATCCGGCCACAGCCACATCAACAGCAGCACCATCGCCACGGGTGTAAACAAGGTGAGCCAGCCTGCACCGCGATAAATCATCGTTCAGTCCTCATTCTTAACGCTGCCGGCGCACGCCAGCTCGCGGGTTTGTTCTTCGACCGCCAATACCGCATCAAGGGTGTTGAGGAACAGGTCGTGGCTCAGGATGCCGGTGGCGATGGTCGACAAGACAGCTGTGCCGCTCTCGTCCTTGATCACCACTTTTTCGGTCCAGGCGTTAAGGTCGACGGTGCGCAGCGAAGACATCGGCACTGTGCGGCCCTGGTATTGCAGGAATGCGCGGCTGACCACAATCGGCGAGGTGGTGATTTTCAGGAAGTTGCCGCTCATGCGCTTGCCCCAGACCTGCCCCGAGCTGATGCAGTTGAACGTCACCGACCCACCCGTCTCCAGCGTCGCAATTACCGCCGGCATGCGTGCGCGTACATGCAGCTCGCGCACCAGTTGCTGGAATTGGTAAAAGCCCTTGAGGCTTTCAAGCACTCGGTGAAACGGCTCGGACGCGTTACGACGGTAGGCCAGGTTGGTGATCATGCCGGTCATCACGGTTTGCCCGGAGCCGAACAGGTACAGGTCTTCGATGTCGGTAAAGGCGGTGTAGTCGTGCTGGTCGTTGATGAAGCGTTCGATGCCGTGCTCATACACGTTGTAACGCGGCGCGCGTAGTTTTTTGTGCCAGGCGTAGCCCGCGAACACGCCCAATGCGAGAACGGCGAGCAAGGCGCTGGTAAAGTAAATCAAGGTGTGTGGGCTGCTGAAGCTCAAGGATAGGCCGCGCGATGTCTGGCCGACGACGGGGCCTTCACTGGCCGCCGGCAGGAGGGTGCCCAGGTACAGCACGAACACCGCTAGCCCTAACAGCGCAACGCCAAATATCAAACTGAAGATAAGGAAACCCTTGCCGTGGCGAAAACTGGCGATCAGTTCCCCAGTGGCGGATGGCGTTTGGATGGGGGATGGTTGCATGGGTGTTTGCGTCCTTGTAGTGGGTTAGGTCTTGCACCCTATCCTTCCGGTCACCGGGTGCACTTGGCACGGCGAGTTGGAGCATGGCTAATTAATATCGTTCCTTGGTCAGTGGGCACTAAGGCTGCGCAAGCCAACCGGTTCACACTATGGGGTCTTTTTTTTCCCGCGCAGAACAGTGATCATCGCCCTCCCCCAAAGCCCCAGGAACCAAAACCATGGAATTGACGCTGGAAGCGGTTGCGCTCTTTGCACTGAAGCTGGTGCACGAGACGGACGGCGGCAGCCCGGTTTTGCGCGATGATCCGGTGATGGAAGCGTACGACCGCGAGGTGTTTGGGTTGTTGGTGCGCCAGGGGGATTTGGCGGGGGTTCGGTTGAAGCTTGATGAGTGCATTGCACAAGCATTGATTGCCTTAGGCGGTACCGACACGGTACTGGGGCGAGAACTGCAAAAACTATCCTCTGATGTTCAAGGCTTCTCTCACCTTGATGAACTGTCCTTGCCACTCAGCCTACTTAAGGACTACCTCAAAGACATCCAGTGAATCGGCGATCAGCATACTGGCCAAATACACCATCAAGATCGCAACACCCGCGTCCAACCAACGCCAGACTGCCGGCGTTCGAAACAACCCCGTCAACCGCTGACAGCCCAGCGCCAGCGCCACGAACCATATAAGCGATGCCGTCATGGCGCCCGCGGCAAACAGTGCTTGCTGGCTTGCCGGTTTCGCAGCACCAATGGAACCGATCAGCACCACCGTATCAAGCCATGCGTAGGGGTTGGCGAACCCCAGCACTACCGCCGTGCGCAACAACCCCCGTTGCGAGTTCCCGCCGTGGGTGTCCGGCATCGATTGATCACGCAGGCAAGCCAACAGGCGCTGAGCACCGAACCAGAGCAAGTACGCCGCGCCGGAGAGTAGCAACAGCGCTACCAATGTTGGACGACGCTCTAAAATCGAACCTAACCCAGTGATGCCGAGAGCGATCAGCAGGACGTCGGCCACTATGCAAATTGCGACCACGCCCCAGACGGGACCACGGCTGACACCTTGGCGGATTACCAAGGTGTCTTTGGGGCCGGGGGCGGCGAACAAACCCATACCTAAAAGCAAGCCTTCGAGGTAGAGCGCACTGAAGTAGGAAGCCATGGAGTGTCCGTGCCCGAGGGGATAGTTACAGGCGTTGAATAGGTTGATTACCGAAGCCCATGTGACGGGCGTTTACGGAACGACTCAAATCGATTCTCTGCCTGCGGAAAAAGCTGGTCAGCACTTGCTCCGGATTCGGGTTAACAAAATAAATCAACGAGCTTCTGTCTACCGGCTTCTGAGGTGCGAGGACCGCGTGATAAGCCGCAGGAATTGCGTGATCGGACAGCTCAGTGAGTAAAGACCCTGCTAGCACCGCAATCTCATTCTCCAAAAGACGCACCGGCTCAAGCGAGAGCCCCTTCACCAACACCAGCCCTTCGCGGCTAGGCTTGATAAGCGACAGCATGTGACCATCTTCATGGGGGTCCTGGACGAACCGCCGCTCAATGCTTGCAGCCTGAGCACGATAAACACACAACTGCACGTAGGACGCCGAGCGAAAAGGGGCAAGGGGAGATACTCCAAACTCACTGCATATACCGTCCATCAACTCTTGAGCCAACTCGCTGACCTGGCGCTCAAAAATTTCTACAGCCGCAAAAAAATCGCTCCGAGTAAATTCAAAACCATTTCTTTTCGACGCATGCGCCTGCCAATAACAGAATCGCTCACAGAGGTCAGGACGTTCCTCAACACTTGAGTATTCGGCACCGGAAGGGAAAAAACCGTCAGTGTCCTGGCTGAAAGAAAATGATGCTTTGGTGGCATGGGATATTGCTGAGTATCCATCAACAATTTGTTTGTAGTCCTGCAGCATGGCTTCCGGTAATTGCAAAGTGCCGAAACCTGATCGAGCAATGGAAGCGCAGCACGTCTTTAATTGAGTCATCGCTATATCCAAAGGTAGACGTAAAGGAATGCAACAAACACTAGGTTCGCAAGCATGCGAGAAACTACGACACTGGATATAGCCAACCAGAAAGCGACCAATCCATGTCCTTCACAACATCACCAGCAGGTCGCAAGTGTGCATTGCGTATTACCCGCAACGGCGGTCAGGTTGTCTTTTTTGGCGAACAACGTGTGGGCCTTTCCAAGCACTAGGGATAGCAATCGAATATGAGCATACGAACTCGCGACACCCTCCGCTCCCTCGTTGTACGACGCAGTCGAGAGTTGGGTAAATCCATGACCACCCTGGCCAGGGAAGCCGCAATTTCCAGAACCTATCTGTACGGCTTGGCCAGCGGCGTATCTCAAGATCCCTCGGTTCGCACCCTGATCAAACTCGCCAAGGCGCTTCAGGTTTCACCGCTGCTACTGTTTCGCTATTTTGCCGACCTGACTGGCGCACCCGTCGATGCTTATTCAACTGCAGCCACGAACCGCGCCATCGGCCTACGCGACCCCGGTGACATCGCCGTATTCAATGCAGACGTCACCACCCCCGATCAAACCGTGGTAATGCCCAGTGAGACTTTTCATAAGACCTGGGAAATCCAGAACCTCGGCACACGTCCATGGCGTGGACGAAGATTGGTGCGCGTTGACGGTGAGTACGTCATCGCACGGCGCACCGCCATGGGCGCGCCACTGGAAGTCGTCATGGACACGCATCTGCGCAGCCTTAACAACGAAATCCTCATCGCAGAAACACTGCCTGGCCAACCCGTGCATATCACGGTGGAATTCGCCGCGCCCAAGGAAACCTGCGCAGTCACTTCCATCTGGCGGATCGAGGATGAACATGGGCAACCGTGCTACGGCCCTGAGTTCATTTTGCATGTGATCGTAAACGTGATGGCGCGCTGAGCTACTTGCGCCCTTCCACCACCATCCGCACCGCCAACCCCATCAACACCGACCCCATCAGCCAGCGTTGCACCACCTGCCAGCCCGGCCGGGTGACGAAAAATACGGCGATGGAGCCCGCCAGGGTGGCTATCACCGCATTCACGCTCACGCTGATAAGAATCTGCGTGAAGCCCAGCACCAGGGATTGCATCAGCACACTGCCATGGCCGTTCGGGTCGATGAACTGGGGCAACAGCGATAGATACATCACCGCAACCTTGGGGTTCAGCAGGTTGGTCACCAGGCCCATGGTGAACAGTTTGCGCGGGCTGTCCTGGGGCAGGCTGTGCACCTGGAACGGCGAACGGCCACCCGGCTTGAGCGCCTGCCAGGCCAGATAGGCCAGGTACAGCGCCCCGCCAAACCGCAGCGCGTCGTAGGCAAAGGGCACCGCCATCACCAACGCGGTAATCCCCAAGGCCGCGCACAGCATGTAAACCAGAAACCCCAACGCCACGCCGCCCAGGGAAATAAACCCGGCGACGCGCCCCTGGCAGATCGACCGTGAGATGAGGTAAATCATGTTCGGGCCGGGCGTCAGCACCATGCCCAGGGATATCAGCGCATAGGCAAGCCAGCTGGACAGTTCGGGCATGATTTGGCTCCTGCAACGCTGTAGGGTTGGACGCCATGGTAGGGCGTTCAAACCGCGCGCGTCAGATACAGATCCGCGCGCAAAACGTCATACACCGAGCGCACCATTCACCCGAGGGCAGGCACATGATTGATTTCAACAACAAAGGCTTCTTCAAGCTCAAACAGAACAACGAATACGCCGAACGCGTGGCGGCATTGCTGCTCGATGGAGAGGAAGTGGTGGACGCGTACAAGGCCATGCGCGACGGCGTGGTGTTCACCACCCAGCGCATTATCGCGGTGAATGTGCAGGGAATTACCGGCAGCAAGAAGGATTTTACGTCGCTGCCGTACAAAAACATCGTGGCGTATTCGGTGGAGACGTCGGGTACGTTTGATCTGGATTCGGAGCTGGAGATTTACTTTTCGTCGTTGGGCAAGGTGAAGTTTGAATTTACCGGGAAGACTTCGATTGTCGAGATTTCACGGTTGATTTCAAAGCATCTGCTGACTTGATCAGCGGACAAAAGAGACCTCGGTGTGCCAAGGTCTTTTTTACTACCTATACACTTCGGCTACTGCATCCCGATCAAAAAAATGGGGGGTTTGCTCGTGAACGGCGCCCCATGAAGTCTAAAACTACAGCATCACCTCATAAGGCCCAAGCACCTTACTTGTCTGCACCAGCCCTTGGCGCATCAACATCTCCAGATAACTCTGCGTATCCATTAGCGGCCGCTTCAACGCTCGCCTCTGCTTCTGTGCCGCGGCCAGTACAGCTGCCTGATCCAAGTCCCAAAGATCCGAGATAAAGTCATCCGGGTGCATTGGCTCAATGTCATAAGCAGCCAAGATATGCGATGGGAAGTCTTTCAAGTTGAACGTAACGATGACCTCCGCCTTACTACGAATCGCCGCCGCCAGTACGTGACGATCATCAGGATCGGGCAAATCCAGGCTCGAACATAACTCCTCATACCCTGTCACCAGCCCGTCGGGTATAGCCTTGTCCATCATCGTTGAAGTGTTATCCACTTGCTCCGAAGTAAGGTCGGGGCGATTTTTTAGCACATTGCGCTTCCACTCTTCATGGATCTGGCTGGTCCATCGCGCTCGATACAAACCAGACAATCCCAGCCACATCAACAGATCCCGGAGTGCTGCCGGGTAAAGAACACAAGCATCGTATACCGCAGTGAACGGCGAACACCTCATAGGTCATACCCCATGCCTAACTCCTGAGCCTGCCGTACCAACGCCTCCATCGCCTCATGGCTTTCTGCATCGCGCTGCTGTTTAAACGCCATCAAATCTGAAAACCGGATACGCCGATGGCGACCCGTCTTCGTAAAAGGAATGGCGCCTTCTTCCAGCATCTTCACCAGGTGCGGGCGTGAAACGTTGAGCAGGTCGGCAGCTTCCTGGGAGGTCAACTCAGCATGGACGGGTACAACCTTGACGGCATTGCCAAGCGCCAGCTCACCCAAAATATCAACCAGCAGACGTAGCGCGGATGTGGGGAGTACAAGGGAGTGGGGTTTGTCTTCTTTGTCGAAGATATCGATGCGTTGAGTGTCGAATTTGGTCGACAGCAATGAGGCCAATTCGCGCTGGCCCTGAACGGCGGCTTCGACTTCCTTTTCCAGCGGAGGAATTGTTTTAGGGAGGTGCGGGGTGATCATGATGCTGCTCCGTCGTCACATAGTTCAATTGAGCTCAAGCTAAACGAAACAAACGAAAATCGCAATATTCGAAACCCGCTCAAGTGACTGTCTACTTTTCCCACACCCACCGTCGAACACTGCCAATTCCAGCCCCGTAATATCCCCCCGTAGGCTCACTCCCTCGCACAAGGAAGTGAGCCGGTCATGTCAGAACGTTCTTATCCACCTACTGAAGAAGCGCTACGCAGACAGCGAATCCTGACACCGCAACCGTCGCGGGCACCCTATTCGCCGGCGATTGATCTATACGAACCCTCCCCTGCCCCAGCCCCCACGCCGGCCAAACCTGTCGGCTGCGTCTTTATCAAGCCCTGCCAACTGCCGGACGGTTTTACCCGCTACGCCGACCCCACCGGTTATGTCCCGCTGGAGTTGGTCAAGGAGTACGCCCATTTCAGCCTGCTGGGTGGGCGCGAACTGGACGGCCGAGGCGCGGTGGCCTTGCGCAGGATCGGCGGCAGCGCGTTGCCCGCCGGCTTGGGGCAGTTGGCGTTGCGCTCTGCAGTGTGGGAATCGGCGACGACTGCCGTCGGGTCTGTCGCCGGTGGCCTGTTGGCCGGTTTGGTGGCGCTGGCCTGGCCGTCTGATCTGGGTGATAGCGCGCTCTACAGTGAGGAGCAGTTGCGCTCGATGGCGCGGGCGCGGTCGCAGATGCGTTTGCATGTCGAACAACGCGAGGACGGTACGCTCAAGGGGTATGGCTTTTACACCGGCAACCATCCGAGCTGGCAGACGATCGATGTGGTGCAGTTCCAAACCCGCGGCGAGCAGTTTGTGGCGGATTTGGGTGAGGGAGTCGAGTTGATCTGGACGCCTGCGGTTGATCCCAGTGACACGCTGGGAATTCCAGCCTTGGAGGCTGCGCCGCAAGCACCGGTGATCTGGATTTATCCGCCGACGGAGAAGGCCGCGCAGATTCTGGTGAATCCGATTTATCCGCCGGAGTACCAGGATTTTATTCTGGTGTTCCCGGTGGGGTCGGGGGTTCGGCCGCTGTATGTGGTGGTTAATGAACCAAGGAAAGGGCTAAGAAACCCAGACCATGATTACTTGCCTGCTCCCGACACCGAAGACATAACAGGCTTCCCAGGTCTGCTTCCCCAAAAGCCTGTGACACGAAGAAAAGGCGGAGCGGGCTTGCGTGAACGATGGATAGACGCAAAAGGAAGGAAAATATTTGAATGGGATTCCAAGAAAGGCGAGCTGGAAGTCTATCGAAATAGTGATTTGGGACATCTCGGCGCTTTTGACCCTTATACCGGCGAACGCCGAGGCCCGGCGGACCCAAAGCGCCGAATTAACAGATAAAGAGGCAAGCGGAAAATGGTGATGAAAATCAGATTACGGTGGTACGAAAAACACAGCAATAACTTGAAGGCGGATGAGTATTCAGCGGATATCGAGGACACAGACAGTGTTCTCGAAGCGTTGGGTTTAGGCGACGAAACCGCGATATACGCCGATGTATTCGACATGTTGCCTGACTGGATAACGACTCTTCAGCCGTATTTCCTGCACATGATTGAGCCCGAGCACCTCGACTACCAGATTTCCTTCCGTTACCAAGGCGCGTGGCCACCCTCTCCAAAGCAACCTAAGAAGGACTCTTGACGCAATGAGACCTACACTGCAAAAGCCTCTTCTCTATCGCTCCGTCAACACCCGAACCCATGGCGTTCGACACGGGAGTTGCGCTTACCGGTACGAACGACACAGCAAAAAGGAAAAGCGCGCCCTATCTACCCGAGGCTCAATGCACAGCCATCAACGACACGGCTTTGATTACTCACCGCTATTTCGGTTTCTCCTGTCCAAAGTCGGCCACCCATGGAGCAAGGTTTTCAGCGAAGCCAACGCCCGCCTGGATCGTCCGGAGCCGGTGTTCTGGATGGTTGCGCTGCATGAAAGCGACAAGGAGGAGTATGTGAGAACGGATGAAAACAGCTATTACAGCGGCTTGTGGGTGGACGAGGCCGGCCTGTTACAGAAGGTCAACCCGCAATTGACGCCCGAGCTTATGGAACCCTTTTACGACTGCTGCACCCATACCTTCAACGGTGTGGTATTCGCACAGGCTTTACACAGGGTTGAGAACGTAACGCCTGAAGGCTAGCCATACGCCGACAACCGTTTACGTCATCACTCGTGCTGAAACGTCTCAAGATACGCCAATATATTTTCAATCTTCTCCGGATCACTGATGCCCCAGAAAATCATCCGCGTCCCTTTCACAACCGATTTCGGATCTTCAATGTAGGCCGCCAGTTTTTCCCGGGTCCAGACCACTCCCGAGGTCTTCATCGCCTCCGAATACTGATAGTCCGCCGTAGTGCCGGCAGGCCGATCAATGATGCCGTTCAGTTGCGGCCCAAAACCGCCACGGGCGCCTTCGCCAATGCTGTGGCAACCGCCGCAGGTCTTGGCGAAGAGCTTGCCGCCCGCTTCTGGGTCGCCGGCGGCGGCAGCCTGGCCGGTGGTCAGCATCAGGGCGAGGGTCAACAAGGCATACTTCATCGGACAGCTCCGCGTCGAGTGTTGATGCCAATTATGCCTGTTTACACAGCAACGCCCTCAGCCACGTTCCTGCACATCGCCAAACGACCACCCATCGTTTAAAAAACATCCAATCGAACCTATGCCTGCAGCCTCCACTCAACCCTACTGAACCCTGATGGTGGAGTAAGGATCATGGCTCGGCCATCGATTTTAGTATTGGAAGACGACGAAATCATTCGGGCGTTAATAGTGGATGTGCTGGAGGACTTCGGCGCGTCGGTGACGTCGTTCCCTTCGGCGGACGACGGGATGATTTATCTGGAACGGGGCGATGACCCCGTGGACCTGATTGTCAGCGATATTCAAATGCCGGGTTTGCTCAATGGCTTTGACCTGAGCAAGGTCGTGGCGCACCGCTGGCCGACGGTGCAGGTGGTGCTGACGTCCGGCAACGCCCATCTGGCAGCACAATTGGGCGGCTCGGTGCGATTCCTGCGCAAGCCCTGGAGCACCCAGCATCTGATTGACTGCGTGCAAACAGCGCTGAATCAGCAGGGTTTGGCTATGCATTGATAGCGTCGCAATACCACTTCGAGCGAACTTCCCGGTTAGCCCGTTGGTCCATTGGTGACGCAAGGAGCGACATTTCTGATCCGTTAGTCAGCCTTTTCGCCTTGCGCGTTTAGTTACAGACTGCGAGTTGTGTAGAATCGTCGCCCATTTCCGCGCGTCACTCATGGCCGAGAGGCCCACAGTTCGAGCTTACTGAATGCATTCTCAGGCCCATGACGTCGATGCGCCCCCACTGCTGGAAGCGTTGCGCACAGGCACGGCCTCGCTGCATACCGCGCTGGAAAAACGCCTGCCGTTTTTCTCCGATCGCCTTGATGCGCAGGGGTACCGGCATCTGCTGCAGGCGTACTTCGGGTTTTATCAGCCTATGGAGGCTGCACTGTACGGCAGCGGCTTGATTCCCGAAGGGCTTGATACCGCAATGCGTGTGAAAACACCGACACTGGTCAGTGACCTCCACGCACTGGGCCTGGATGATCAGGCCATCGACACCCTGCCCCATTGCACGCAACTGCCAACGCTCGACACCCCCGCCGCCTGCCTCGGTGCCCTGTATGTACTGGAGGGTGCGACGCTGGGTGGCCAGGTGCTTCGTCGTGAAATGGCGCAGCGCCTGGGCGTCAATGCCGACAACGGCGGCGCCTTTCTCGACATCTACGGGGTAGAGACCGGGCGGCGCTGGAAAGACTTTCTTGTTTACCTGGGCGACCAGCCGCTGGACGCGCCCGCAAAACAACGCGCCGTGACCGCCGCCCGCTCGACATTCAGCTGCTTTGAGCAATGGCTCGACAGCCAGGAGGTACTGCTATGAAAACCGAAGATTTTGAAGAGCTGCTTGCCAACTGTGCCAACGAGCCCATCCGCTTTCCCGGGGCGATCCAGCCCCACGGTGCGCTGCTGACCCTGTCGGAGCCCGGCCTGAATATCATCCAGGTCAGCGCCAACGTCGGCACCTTGTTCGGCCACGCGCCCGAAACGCTGCTCGGCCAGCCGCTGCACAGCTTGATCGGCATCGAACACGCCCAGGCCGTGCAGGTCATGGCCCGGACCAATACCTTTTTCGACATGCCACCGTTGCACGTCACCCTCAACGGTGCGGATTTCGAAGGCTTGCTGCACCGCCACCAGGACGTGCTGGTACTGGAGTTCGAGCCGCGGCTCAAGGACTTTCGCCCGCGCGCGTTAAACGGCCGCACCAGTAACCTGGGCAAGATGCTGCAACGTTTGCAGGCGGCGAAAACCCTGCAGGCGCTGTACGAAATCAGCGTAAATGAAATTCAGGCCATGACCGGTTACGACCGCGTGCTGATCTACCGTTTCGAAGACGAAGGCCATGGCCAAGTGATCGCCGAAGCGTCGGCGCCGTCCATGGAGCTTTTCAACGGGCTGTTCTTCCCCGCGTCCGACATCCCGGAGCAGGCTCGCGAGCTGTATCGCACCAACTGGCTACGGATTATTCCCAATGCGGCCTACGAGCCAGTCCCCTTGGTGCCCAGGCTGCGGCCAGATACCGGCGAACCGCTGGATTTGAGCTTTGCCACCCTGCGCAGTGTGTCGCCGATCCACTGCCAGTACATGCAGAACATGGGCGTGCTGTCATCCATGAGCATCTCGCTGATGGACGGCGACAAGCTCTGGGGCCTGATCAGCTGCGGCAATCGGGAACCCCTGCTGGTGCCGAACGAGTTGCGCACCGCCTGCCAGACCATCGGCCAGGTGCTGTCGTTGCAGATCAGCGCCATGGAAGCCCTGGAACTGAGCCGTCAGCGCGAGGAAAAACTTCAGGCGCTGGCGCTGCTTGATCAAGCCATGAAGGCCTCGGAGGACAATGTGTTCGATGGCCTGGCCCAAGAGGGCCAGTTGCTGATGGACCTGACGCGGGCAGGCGGCGTCGCGATCATTGATAACAAACAATTGCACCGCTACGGTAACTGCCCGGAACCGGCGCAGATCCGTGCGCTGCACAAATGGCTGCAGGAACGCGACGAACCGGTGTTCGCCAGCCACAATCTGGTTTCGTCATACCCACCGGCCGCCGAGTTCCAGACTCTGGCCAGCGGCGTCCTGGCCATGCAACTGCCCAAGCCTGTGGACAACGGTGTGCTGTGGTTCCGCCCGGAAGTCAAAGAGAACATCAACTGGAGCGGCGACCCGCAAAAGCCGCTGGACCTGGAAAATTCCGACGCCGGCCTGCGCCTTCGTCCCCGCACGTCATTTGAAATCTGGAAGGTCGAAATGGCCGGCATCTCCACCAAGTGGAGCCATGGCGACCTGTTCGCCGCCAATGACCTGCGCCGCTCGGCCCTGGAAAACGACCTGGCCCGCCAGGTGCTGCGCGAACAACAAGCCGTGCGGGCGCGTGAAGAGCTGGTGGCGGTGGTGTCCCATGACCTGCGCAACCCCATGACCGTGATCTCCATGCTCTGCGGCATGCTGCAAAAGGCGTTCAGCTCCGACGGGCCCCATACGTCACGGCGGATTTCCTCGGCCATCGATACCATGCAGCAGGCGGCCGGGCGCATGAATGTGCTATTGGAGGACTTGCTCGACACGTCGAAAATCGACGCGGGGCGGTATGTGGTCAAGCCGGTGGCGCTGGATGTCAGCCAGATGTTCGAAGAGGCCTACTCCTTGCTCGCACCGCTGGCGTCAGAGAAAGGCATTGACCTCTCGTTCAACGCCGAGCCCGGCCTGCTGATCAACGCCGACCCGGAGCGCCTGTTCCAGGTCCTGTCGAACCTGATCGGCAATGCGATCAAGTTCACCCCACGCCAGGGTAATATCGGCATCAGTGCCATGAGCAATGGCGAAGAAATCGTGTTCTCGGTCCGGGATTCTGGCGAAGGCATTGCGCCGGAACAATTGCCGCATGTGTTTGACCGCTACTGGACCCAGACCGAAAACAACCCCACCGGCAGCGGCCTGGGGCTGTACATCACCCAGGGCATCGTGCAGGCCCATGGCGGCAGGATCGTAGCCGAGAGTGAGGTGGGCCGAGGGAGTGAGTTCCGGTTTACGGTGCCAAAGCCGATCTGAAATAAACGCTGCGACATCTTGCGATACCGTTGGCCGGGAACGTCTGCCCGGCCAGCGCCACTGATCATGGCGTACTCAGAGAGCGTCCTGGTGCGAGCCACCCTCCTTCAACTGAGCAAGAGGTATGTCCATGATCATCGGTCAATCATTTCACAGCTATAACCTTCATCAAGCGGTACAAAACGCCCAGTCCCCGGTCAGTCCCGCGCAGCCGACACCCCCAGTTGACGCCATCCCACAGGGACAAGACCAGAAACAAGCAAGAAAAGAATCGAACCTGGACCCTCTCGGACAGGGCTTCCTGGTGTGAACCGACGCTGATCCCTTGCACGGCATGCTGCGCCCTGTGTTGCACGCTGTTAACAAAACACTGACATCCTCGGGGTTATGCTTTCCCGTTCTACTCTGCATGAGCGGCATTGTTGATGCCTCAACCCGACACCCTGCCCGCCGTTATCGCGGGCCCCCTTCTTCGCCGCCTGGAACCCCGGCGACTGGTCATGTGGCTGGTGGGAAGCCGCGCCCTGACCTTGACGTTGAAGCTGTATGTACCTCAAGGCGAAACGCTGGAGATCGGCCTGGACGAACGCCAGTGCCAAGTCGTTGCCGCCGGGCGTCACGCTTTTATCCACCTGATCGATATCGCACTGGACCACGCACTGCCCCAGGACGTGGTTATCGGCTACGACCTGCTGATCGACACCCAGGGCATTGCGCAGTGGGCCGGGCATCTTCTATACCCTGAAGCCGGTACTGCGAACTTCGTGTTGCACAGCCGCCTGCATCAGTTGGTGCATGGGTCGTGTCGCAAACCTCACCACCGTGCCGACGAAGGCCTGCTGTGCGTAGACCGTCTGCTGGCGGCTGCGCCACTCCCCACCGACCGCCCGGCCTTGCTGATGATGAGCGGCGACCAGATCTACGCCGATGACGTCGCCGGGCCGATGTTGCGGGCCATTCATGCCTTGATTGCACGCCTGGAGTTGTTCGACGAGTATTTGGAGGGCGCAGTGGTAGACGACAGCGCCAACCTCTACGGGCATCCTGCCAGCTATTACCACAGGGCCGACCTGCTGCCGGCGCTGGACAGCAACGAGACCCTGCGCGAACGGTTTTTCGGCGGTGTGAAGAAGCCGATTTTCACCAGCAGCACCGCAGACAATCACCTCGTGAGCTTCGCCGAGGTCCTGGCGATGTACCTGCTGGCCTGGTCTCCCACGCCCTGGACGCTGATCGCGCCCCAGGCGCCGCAATTGAGCCTTGAAGAACAGCAGCGTTACGCTCGCGAACAGGGGCTGCTTGATCGGTTTCGTGACGGATTGCCGGGCGTTGCACGGGTGTTTGCCCACCTTTCGACCCTGATGATCTTTGACGATCACGACATCACCGATGACTGGAACCTCAGCGCCCAATGGGAGGAAACCGCCTACGGCCACCCCTTCTCCAAACGCATCATCGGCAATGCCTTGCTTGCCTATATGCTGTGCCAGGGCTGGGGCAACCAACCGCAGGCATTTGGCGAACTGGTGAAACAAACCCAGGCCCTGACGGCCACGGCACATCACAATCACCTCGACGCCAGCGCGCAGGATGACCTGGTGCAAGCGCTGTTGAGGTTCCAGCACTGGCACTACGTACTACCCACCAACCCCGCGCTGGTGGTGCTCGACACCCGCACCCGTCGCTGGCGCAGCGAGTTCACCCTCAAGCAACCCTCCGGCCTGCTGGATTGGGAAGCCTTGAGCGAACTGCAGCAGGAACTGCTCGATCATCCGTCGGCCATTATCGTCTCGCCCGCGCCGATCTTTGGCGTGAAGCTGATAGAGACCGTGCAGAAAATCTTCAGCTGGTGCGGCCACCCCTTATTGGTCGACGCCGAAAACTGGATGGCCCATCGCGGCAGCGCCCAGGTGATTCTCAATATCTTCCGCCACTCCCGTACACCCGGTAACTACGTAATTCTGTCGGGCGACGTGCATTATTCGTTTGTCTACGAAGTGCTGATTCGCTACCGCAATGCGGGTCCCAGGATCTGGCAGATCACCAGCAGCGGCATCAAGAACGAGTTCCCGCCGCGTCTGTTGGAATGGTTCGACCGGCTCAACCGCTGGCTCTACTCCCCCCGCTCACCGCTCAACTGGTTTACCCGGCGCCGTACCATGCAGGTGGTGCCGCATATTCCGGAACATGCCGAGGCCGGCGAGCGCTTGTGGAATGCTGCGGGAATCGGCCAGGTGTTTTTCAACGAGAAGGGCCAACCCGAGGCGATTTATCAGCACAACGCGGATGGCAAGCCGCGTACGAAAATGACCGCGCCACGCTCCTGAAACAACACATCTGCCCTATTCAAAGCGCACCGGCCGCGTTGTACAGTAGCGCCAGCCACGGAGTATCGGCGTCAACCACAGCTGGCCTTGGGAGCCAGTTCACGCAGGAAGCGTAAATGGACGATACAACCAGCAGTGAAATACCGCGTAATGACTTTTCCGACCTCAGCGCCGACCTGTTGCATGCCATCATGGAATTGGTCAGCGACGGTATCTGGGACTGGAATGCCAATACCGGCTTCGTCTACCGCAATCCCGGTTGGTACGAAATGTTGGGTTACTCGCGCCACTCCCTGGAAAACAGCGTATTCACCTGGGAGAACCTGATCCATCCTGAGGATTACCCCCGGGTGATGAGCGGCTTTGATGACTATATCTGCCAACGCGCGCCCCAATACCGGGCCGAATACCGCTGCCGCAAGCGCGACGGCAGCTACCTCTGGATCGAAGACCGTGGCTACGTCATCGCGCGTAATCCCGATAACTCGGTCGCGCGCATGGTCGGTGCGCACCGCGATATTCATACACGCAAATGCTCCATGGAGCGCCTTCAACAGCGTAACCAGTCGCTTGAAGCGCTGGTGGTGGAACGCACCCTTGAATTGTCGCGCGTCAATCAGCAACTGCAACTGCAATTGGACGAAAACCGCTCCCTGGCCGAACGGGACGCCTTGACCCGCATCGCCAACCGTTATCGCCTGGAAAACGTATTGCTCGAACAGTGCAGCCGCGCCGAACGCTTTCGCCTGCCACTGGCGCTGGTGGCCATGGATATCGATGACTTCAAGCCGATCAATGACCGATATGGCCATGCCGTAGGCGATCAGACGTTGATACGGGTGGTTGAAGGCCTGGAAGCGTGCGTGCGCACAGACGACTTGCTGGCGCGCTGGGGCGGTGATGAATTCATGCTGGTCTTGCCCAACAGTACGCTGGAGATGGCCAGGGAACTGGCCGAACGGGTGCGTCATAAAATCCAGGAAATGCCCGCCGTGGGTGGCGCCAGGATAACCCTGAGCCTGGGCGTGGTGGAACGCCAGCTCGGTGAGTCACCAGCAGCCCTGATGACCCGCGCCGATCAGGCGCTGTATCGGTCCAAGGCGGCGGGGAAGAATGGCGTGTCGGAATAAAACCGGCGACCTGAGCGGGCTCACCTTCGGGAGTTGCCTTGACCTGACTCCCCTGCCCCCTGAAAATGCGCGACGCTTTTTTGTCTCCCCCGTTTACTGAAGTAGTGAAATTTCAATGTCCGATTCGTACACCGCTGAATCCGCCGAAGCCTCCGTAACCGCCTTGCACGCCAAAGCCGAGTACGAGAACGCCATCAATCTTTCACAGCATGTGCCAGCGGCCAAGATCATCAGCGAAATGGTGCTGGACGCGTTTCACACCTCCAAGGAAAGCGACCAGATCCGCGAATTGCGCCTGGCCATCCGTCAGGCCCATGACGCCTTTGACGATGACAAGGCGTACGAGCTGATGGGCCGGCTCAAGCAATTGAAGGACGCCGAAGCGGCCGATAACGCCGCCCTGGAAGACTTGAGCAGCAAGTTCTCGATCAGCCGCATCCTGTCCAGCTTCAAGGACGACCCCGAGTTCCAGGAGCTGGTCTATAGCCTGGCCCTCAAGGTGCTGAACCAGTCGCACCAGGCCATCAGCAACCCGAGCGCCGGCAAGGGCAAGGCCGCGCGAGCCAAGAAAGAAGCCGAGGTGTTTGTGATCAGCAAGGATGGCGCCAGCGTCACCCTGCCACTGCGTACGCCGCGCTCCAAACTCAATGTCGACCGTGAAGCGCTGGAATTCCTCGGCTTTACCTTCGCAGGTGAAGGCAGCGAAGCGGAGCTGGAAAGTGAAACCTTCATCGACAACAGTGGCGTTGAGCAGCCGGTCACGCGCAAGAGCATCGTGACCGCTCTGCAACAGCAAAGCGCCTTTGACGGATACACTATCGCCGCCCAGTAAGCGCTCGACGCTACAGGTTGCGCAGGATCTCCAGGGCCTGCTCGACCTGGGCGAGGGTGACATGGCGACCCACCGAAGCACGCACGAAATGGCTGACGCCCAGGTCCTTGAGCAGCAAAGGAGTGTGGGCGGCAGTGCCCGCCCACAGGTTGAGCCCCAGCTCGCGGGCCTGGCCGACAAAGGCCTTGGCCGGCATGGTGTGCGGCACGAACGACACAATCCCGGTCTGCTCGAACTGATCGCACATCAGCGTGAACTGCGGCATGCGCCGCAACTCCTGCGCCAGCAATTCATAGGGTTGCGTGTCGACCTGCCCGCCTCCCACCTGTACGTATTCCTGCAGCGCTGTATGCAACCCCACCAGGGCCGAAAAACTCTTTTCAGCGATCTCCAGCACGCGCGCGCCGGACACGTCTATCTGATTGACCTGACCATCGGTGCTGGCGGCATGCAAGTCGGCGAAATTCAACTGCAATTGGCCAAGCAGGCGCGGCGACACATAAGCGATCCCGCTGCCCCGGGGCCCGCAGAGAAACTTGCGGCCCGCGCCCGTCAGCAGATCACAGTGGATGTCACGTACATCCAGCGGCAACTGTCCCAGTGACTGGCACGCATCCACTGCATACAGCGCATTCGAACCCTTGAGCAGTGCACCCAGCGCTTCTACCGGATTGATCACCCCACAGCACGAGGGCAGGTGCGACACGCTGACCAGAAGCACATCCTCGTCCAGATGACGCTGCACCCAGTCCAGGTCCAGCGCACTGGTGGCTGTGGTCGGGATTACTTCGACGCGAATCTCGCTGGATAACTTCAGGTAGTTGAAAAAGATCAGGTTTCCCGCGTATTCAGACGTCGACACCCACACCCGCTTACCTCGGGGAAAGTGCAGTTTGCCGAGGATGCCGGTCCAGGCTTCGGTGGCACTGCTGAAAAAGCCAATCTGTGAAGGCTGTGCATTCAACAGCCCGGCCGCAACCCGGTATAAGTCAACGTTGAGCAACTCGTCATAGGCCAGCTCGGTTTCATAGCTGCCCATTTGCGCTTCAAGGGCGGTAAAACGCTGGATCGCATTCAGGGTGGCCGACGACATCAGGCCCGCACCGGCAGTGTTCAGATGAACCATACTCATTTCACGCTTCCTTGTTCCACAAGACAGTTGATCCTTTCATCACCCCCACGGCCACCGCGAACAGCAACAGTACCGTGCCCGCCAGCAGCCACGGCGAAGGCAGGGATGGCTGTGATACCAGCATGAACGCCAGCGACGGCGTGATCATCACGCCGATATTGACGCCGGCCGAGTAATAGCCAAGGTTGCGGTCCACCGTGTGACGGCTGGAGATACTGCTGACGTAGTGGGTGATGCCGGGGAACACGATCATCTCCCCCAGGCTCCAGAGCACCGTGGCCACCAGTAACAACGCGCCGATATGGCTGAAGCCCATCAGGAAGAAGCCCACGCCGGCTGCCAGGAAGCCGGCCACCAGCGAGCGGCTGCTCGACAGGTGCGACATACGCTGATTGATCGGCACTTCAAAAAGAATCACCAGCAGCGCATTGATGAAAAAGATGATACCGACGTAGTACGCCGGCAATTGGGTGTAATTGATGATGTAGGCCGAGAGAAAGGTCGGCGGCAACGCGTAGGCGATGTGAACCGGCAACGCCGCCAGCAAAATCACCAGCAAGCGCGAGCGTTCGTGCAATGCGCTGTCCGGCAAACCGTTGTTCTTGCTGACAACCGCTGCCCCTTGAACCACCGGCACCGCGCGTCCGAACCGCAGGCACGCGAAGAAAGCCACCAGGGACAACGCCGCGTTGATGTAGAACACCGCGTCGGCGTTACTCAGAAATATCAGGCTGCCCAGCAGAGGCCCTATCGCCATGCCGATGTTGATCGCCAGGCGGTTGCAGGAGAACGCCACTTTGCGCGACTCACTTGTGCTGTGGCTGACCGTCTCGGAAAACGTCGCGGGGGTGAATGCCTCATAACAGGCCCCCCACAGAAACGACAGCACAAACAACAGCGCGGTGTTATCCACCGACGGAATGATCAGCAGCAGCAGCGCGTTGAGCAGCAGCGACCCCAGGATCACCCGGTTGGCGGAAAACCGCTTGATCACACCGCCGATGATCAAGTCCACGAACAACGCACCCGCGCCATACACGCCCACCAGCAAACCTGCAGTGCCTGCCGACACGGCGTGCTGATGAATCAGGTACGCCGCATAGAAAGGGAACGCCATGGTGCCCATGCGGAACACCAGGGTGATCAGAAACAGCAACTGCAAGCGAGCGTTGAGCCCGCGCAACGCGCGATAAGTGCCCATCTTCAGCGGATCACGTAGACATTGTCTTTGTACTGGCGGATCTGCTCGTAATCCTGGTCTATATCGCGCTGGTTCTCCGATACCAGGAACACCCGCAGTGGGCTGCTGAGCAGGTCCACAGTCCTTTTCATCAGCTTGCCGGCCTTGTATTTGACGCTCAGCTTGTGCACCGAGTGCAGGCCCTCGATCAGGTGGATGGCAGATTCATTGAAGCCGGTCACCTCACCTTGCAACGTGGTGTCGGTGTTGATGACGCAGGCTTCCTTGAGCTTGTGATAGCGCTTGCCGGCGTAGTTGGCCTTGAAAGCCTCACCGTCGCAGTACGCGAGGTACGTAAGCTGTGCCTGGTTGCCGCCCAGGCTGATGTCATGAAATCCCGGTTCCATGTTGCCGTTCAGGCGAGCACCGACCTCCACCAGCGCCGGGCCGGCCTCGGTGAGGATCACTTCCGAATGGGCCGGACCGTTATCGATACCCAGCGCCTTGAGTGCCTGCACAATGTAGTCCACCAACACATTGGCCTCGGCGCTGTCCGGGGCAATCAGCACGTCGCGGTCGTAGATGTTCTTGCCGCCGCTGATTTCGCGCTTTACGTAGCGCCAGATCCCGCAGACATAGGTCTGCCCGTCACGGCTGACAGTATCGACAATGTACTCCGGGCCTTTGAGATAGGACTGGCAAAGAATCTCGGTATTGGCCAGGCCGAAGATGTCCAGGTTGGACACGACTTCCTCACACGCACGCTTGACGTCGTCGACGTTATGGCAGATCGAAACCCCGTCGGTCGAGGCCGAGCTCAGCGGCTTGATCACACAGGGAAACACCTGGCCGGCCTCCACCCAGGCCAGCAGCTCGGCGGGGTCCGCCGATTTGATCTGGCGTGCCGTTAACAGGCCCGCGGCGGCGACCTTGTTGATCATGTCAAACTTGTCGCGGCGAGCGCGTGAGCCTGCACTGCCGTTGCTGGTGGATAACTGCAGCTGTTCGCTCAGGTAGTCGGCAAAGGGCACGCCAGGTTCCTGGCCGGCGATGACGGCAACCACGTTGAACTCACGCAAGCGCTGCACAATCTCTTCGGCATTGTTGTTGAACGCCAGGTTATGTTCGAACTCCGACAGGTTCGGCCCGAGCATGCTCGGCATCAGCTCGGGGGTGCTCTGTACATGGATCAGGCTGAAGCCGGCATCCCGGAAATACTTCGGCAGGAAATTACCGCTTGAGTAAACATCCACCAGTGCGACGTACTGCTTCATAAGAATGTCCTTTTCAGTAATGAGTGGCGGTTTCAGAGGCCCGTGGCGATGCCACGTCATCCAGCGCCAGGAAAATATTTTGCGGAAACTCAGCCACACGGTGCAGCAGGTGCAAGTACCAGTTGGTGCCATACACCGCCGATACTCGGGCCTTGACCTGGCCCTGGTCTTTTACCGATTTGAGCAGTTCAGGGCGCACGCCGTGGAGCATCTCCAACTCGCCTCGGTCGGCGATGTGGCTGGCGAGGATCTCTTCAACCAGCAACGGGTCCTGGGTCGCGAACGCAAATTGCCCGCGGCCGCCGTTGATCCGGTCCAGCAGCCCCAGGTAACGCTCATTCAGCGCTTCGCCACGGGGCAAGGCGATCGCGGCAGGCTCAGCATAGACGCCTTTGACCAGGCGCACTTTGCAGCCGGTTTCCAGCACCGCCCCAAGGTCATCCGGGGTTCGGTTCAACTGGGCCTGCAACGTGATACCCAGGTTGGGAAAGCGCCGGCTCAGTTGCAGGAAAATATCGAGGATCGAATCCGTCCATTGAGAGCGCTCCATGCTGATGATCACACCGACATCCTTGTCGGCCGCGTGGGTGAGTATCTTCGAGCAGTTCTCGATCGCCAGTTCCCGCGAAATGATGGTGCCGACGTTGGACAGGTCGAACCCCAACTGAGGTGGCTCGCCGAGCTTGGGATGCTGCACGATCAGATCGATCAGCTTCAGGTACTCATCGGTTGCAGTGGTCACTTCGGCCAGGGTAGTCGCTTCCTCGCCAACGAACTCGACCCCCGTGCGATAGCCTTTCTCAAGCAGGGCAGCCAGCTTGTCGAGCATCTCCAGGCGGTCTTCGGAAATGATGTAGCGAAGCGCCGCAGGCCGCAGGAAATCACGCAGCGTCTCGCTGGCCAGGAACAAGTCACGGTAGGTCTTGTTCGCCGCAAGTTTCTTCAGGGCCAGGGTGGCCAGCAAGCTGTTATCAGTCGTGTTCATGGCTTTAAACCCCGTAGGCCTGGTTGAGCATGCGACGTGCAAAACTCGAATCGTCGCCTTGATTGGCAATCTTGTGGGCGCGGAACTTGGCCGCGTAGCTGAGCAGCGTCTCCTTGTGGCGGCTATGCCGATCGCGGGTGAAAATCCCGGCCCACAGGTTGTCCCAGCGCGCGTACTCAGGGTGTGTCATCAGCAGCATATGGGCCTTGCGCATATTCCAATGCGGTATGGAGGGGTGCAGGTGGTGCACAAGGTGATAGTTATCGTCATGGCGACCGAAAAAGAAGTTTTCCAGCGCGTTGCCTTTACGGTTACGCGTCAGCAAGAGCTTGTCGGTCTCTACCGCAGGCAGCGGATAATGTTCGGCAAGTTCGATGATCCAGCCTACGGCGACAGCCGTGGTGAACAGCGGTACCAGCCAGAACAACACCAGTTCAGCAACCACCCCGAACCACACGACCGCCGCCAGAATCACCGCCCAGTAGGCCCACATCATCCAGCGTTCCTTGCGGATGCGAGCGTCCTGACCCTGTACCCGGTCCTTGATTATGTAGTTGATGTACTGAAGGGTCCTGTAGCCCGACAGCGCCATCACCACGTTTTTCAAAAAGAATTCACGCTCACTCTGTTGCAAGTCGTACAGGCCGCATTTGAGGTGAAAATTGTAGTCTGGGTCTTTTTCCGGATGCCCCAGGTGAACGTGGTGGTTCTTGATGTGGGACGTGCTGTAGGAGTGATACAGGTGAAACACCAGGTAGCCCGAGAGAAATGTGCCGGCGAACCAGTTGATCGCGCGGTTTTTCGCCAGCACTTTATGCGTTGACTCGTGTAGCACGTTCGTCAGAGCACGTTGGGTGGTGCCGATCAGAAACAACGAAACGGGATAGAACCAGTAACTGACACCCAGGGACAGGTAAATGGCAAAGACGATGATTGCATAGTCCTTACCCAGCGCAATGGCCCAGTGATAGTTATCCTTCTTGCACAGATGTTTGAGCATCCCGAAGGTTTCACGGGAAATACCCGCGGCGTATTCGCCAGCAGGCTCTTGGTTTTTTTTGACCAGCATAATCACTCCATAATTAAGCGGCGCGCTGCAACACCAGGCTCATTGCTGGGCTAAGGTTTTTTCAGGGGTTGCGGCTGTTGTTTTTTTGCCTGAGCTAAACTCATTGGCTGCAAAAAAACTAAAGCACCGCTTGATGGCGAACAAGCTGCCCTTTTAGACAGGTAGAGCCAAATCACGCGCGCAAGCGCATGCCCGCCGGGGGAATATTCACCGGCGGGCATGGCAGGGGTAGAGGGGAGTGCCTGCGAATCAGGCCTGTTCGCGAATGTAGCCCATTTGCAAGGCTTTACGAATGGCGGACTTTCCGTTGGTGACATCCAACTTGCTGAAGATATTCTTCATATGAAACTTGACGGTGCGCGGGCTCATTGAAACCAACTGCGCTATTTCGTTATAGGTCTTGCCCAGGCTGGTCCAGGACAACACTTCCGTTTCCCGAGGCGTAAGCACAGTTTCTTGTAAAACAGCGACCGGCGCGGCTACGTCGCTTTCCAATGCCTCGTCGTAGACCGAGACCAGCAGCATCTGCAGTTCACTTTTGTTCGCCAGCACTCTCTCGCGAAACTGTTGGTCCTCACCGAAACTGCACAGGTTGAGGATGGAGTAAAACCCCCGGTTACCATGCACGATAAAACTGGCGCCCTCGACGACAGGTGCACAAGGCCCGGGCACCGGAACCGCTTCAGTTGCAGGCGCGAGGATGTTTTCATCGCTCCAGAAAAACGGCTTTATGCGGCGCTTGGACAACGTCAGCAACTGACCGCGGTGGTAAAAATCATCCGCAAAGTCACTACGGTCCAGCGCATCCGGATAATTGGTGATGATTTCCGCTTCATCCAGCGTTGGCCCGCACTGATAGACCTCGAAATGCCCCAGGCCACGTCGAGTCAGCTCGGCATCGAGCAGTTGGTGCACATCAGCGGGTTGCATGGACGTGTTGTTATTGGCTTGACTATCGCTTCGCATGACTATCGTCCCTGATGAGTGACAGCGGGTGAGGCTAGCGATCTGACGGAAGCGCTTCAATCCTGAAGCCTCTGGTCAGAGTCGACCCACACCGTAGGATTTTTCCCTAAACAAGGACGAGAATGAAACATGCCCTTCGAGCCTTGTCCAGTGCTTCCGACGCAGAGCCGACCGTGTGCATGTGCCGCCCCTTCCGGTCAAGCCATCTGCGCGGCGAACACCTCGCGAAACCGTTGCATCTCCTGCTTGTTCCCCACGGTCACCCGCACCCATTGCGGCCAGTTTTCCCATACCCGCCCCACCCATACATTCTGTGCCGCCAGCCTTTCAACTACCTGCTCCGCCGGTTGTTTCACGTCGATCATGAAGCAATTGCTCTGCGAGGCGGTGCACCTGAACCCTCGGTCCTTGAGCCAAGCGATAGTCTCATCACGCACTGTGGCATTGAGCGCCTTGCGCTGGCCCAGCAGCTTGACGTCCTCCAGGCTGGCATGGGCACCCAGCAGACTGGCACCGGCCGGCACATTGTCGCCGCCGAACACGGCCAACTGCTCCAGCAACGCCGGGTGGCCGATTGCCAGGCCCAGGCGCGCACCGGCCATGCCGTAGATTTTCGAGAACGTGCGCAGTACCAGCAGGTCGTCGTGGTCCCTGGTCCAGCTCACGCAACTGGGGGCATCGCAGAAATCGATATAGGCCTCGTCCACCACCAGCACGCTGCCCTTGGGTTTGTTCGCCAGCGCCTGGCGGATGGCCTCGGTTGGCGTCAGGGTACCGGTCGGGTTGTTGGGGTTGCACAGGTACAGCATGCCGGCCTGGGGATCAGCCGCGAGCATGGCCGGTACATCATGGGCATGCCCGGCATCGAGGTTGACTTCGCGCACCGGCGCCTGGTTCGACGCAGCCGCCTGGTGCGGCACTTCGTAGGAGGGCGTGGCCATCACCAGGCCACGGGTTGGGCTGGTGAACGCCAACACGGCATAGCGCAGGGCGGCCATGGAGCCGGCAAACACGGCCACGCTCTCTTCGGCAATACCTTGCTGCCTGGCGAACAGTGCAGCCAACGCGTACATGTGCGGGTAAGGATAACGTCCCGCTGCCGCACTGCCCCGCCCCATCGCCTCAAGCGCCGCCGTTGAGGGCCCGTAGGGGCTTTCGTTGTAGTTGAGCAATACAGTGTCAGAGGTCGCCGGCGCGGGGCTGGCGACTGCCCAATCCAGGCGCCCCAGCACCGGCAAGGCCGCGCCCAGGGCGAGAAGAGATCGACGACTGACGCTGACCATGGCAACTACTCCTTGTAGACGAACGAGGATTCGTACGGGTCGTACAGGTAAGTATGACGAGGAAAGCGCAGCCTGATTTAGCGCTTTATTGTTGAGCAACACGCATGTAACACTCCCGATCACGACGCTGAAAGGCCCCGTGGCAGGCTCTAGATCCACGGTTTCGCGAAGAAAAAATGGACGATCATGACTAAAGGGAACTGGTGAGCACGTGATGCACAGACGGGAAAAAACCGAGCACCTGAAGAGCAACATCAGGTACTTGATCAAAAGTCGCGGCGAAACCCAGCTTTCGTTAAGCAGCGCCGCCGGCCTGACCAGGACCACCATCTACAACATCCTGGAAGGCAAGGTCGCCAACGTCCAACAATCGACCCTGCGCAAAATCTCCGACTTCTTCGGCGTCTCCTACGAAGAAATCGAGACGATCAATTTTGAAGCCAAGGAAATCATCGAGAGCCATGTTTCACCCCTGGGCAATATGAACCCGGCGGCGGTGCCTGTGCTCAAGGAAAGCCAGGTCATGCAGCACCTGGGCAAGCGTATCGGTGAGCTGGCCACGCTGTTCCCGCTGACTTATTACTTCGGCCTGTCCTGCAACTTGATCGGTGTACTGCTGGAACACGCCATTACCGGTCTCAATGAGCCAGGGGACTTGCTGATCGTGCAAAAAGGCGCGTGCAGCGACGACAAGGAAAAGCTGGTGTACGACCGCGCCACCCAAAAGCTCTTCATTACCCTCGAACCCTGTACGAACTCCGATCGCCTGTGTGTCATCGGCGATATCTTGGAGGAGCGTTTCAATGAGCAGGCTTGAAGCACCGGTTGAAAACAGTAAATACAAGCTGCTGGGCTTTGAAAATGACAAGCGCCTGGCGGTGATCATGGTAATCGCCACGGGCAAGGTCATCAGGATCAAGCTCAGTGAAGTGCTCAACAGCGAAATGATGGACAACTTCAACAGGTTGGAAATCAAGAACCTCTACAAGAAGTTCTATTCACAAGGCGGTGCACTTACGGCCTACGACATGAACGACCGCAATGAAAACTCATGGATGATCTACATCATCCTGAATCTGCTGCTGTTCACGTTTTATATCTTTACCAGTATCGCCGCGACCAAACCGATCTACCTGGAGTCGATGGGCATTATCGTGACGCCGGGCACGTTCCTGTATCCCCTGACCTTTCTGATCGTGGACCTGCTGAACGAAAACTTCGGGCTGCGCCTGGCACGCCGAGCGATCCTGTTTGCGTTTGCCAGTAACGCGATGATCATCATCCTGCTCTACGGCTCGACCTTCCTGCCGGGGCTGCCGGGCTGGAAACTGGATGGACCGTACACCGACGTGATCCTGCAAGTCTCGTCGGTGCTGATCGCCTCGTCGGTGTCATTCCTGGTGTCGGAGAACATCAACTCTTATCTGCTGTGCAAAATCAAGGAACTGACCAACTCCAGGTACCTGTACCTGCGGATTTTCCTCAGTACGTTCTTTGCGGTCATTATCGACAGCTTCCTGTTCTGCTTTATCGCTTTCTATGGCGTGATGCAGACCAGCGACATCCTGAGCATGATCTATGTGCAGATCGCGATCAAAGTCGGCTTTGCGTTTTTCAATATCCTGCCGGCCTATGGGGCGCGGTCATTGTTCAAGCGCTATCTGACCAGTGCATGAAACTCACTGGTTCACCGCTATCCCTGTGGGAGGGGGCTTGCCCCCGATGAGGCAGTGTCAGTCAGTGCATTTTTAACTGACACACCGCCATCGGGGGCAAGCCCCCTCCCACATTTGGATATCACTTGGCTGTTGATCGAGTTACTTCAGTTGCAGCTTGTGCTTGAGGCTCTGCATCACATCCGCTTTATTCTGCAGATACTCCTCCAAGCCCCGGGCGCGCAGGTTGCACGCATCGCAGTTGCCGCAGCCTGTGCCAATCACGCCGTTGTAGCAGGTCAGCGTCTGCTCGCGGACCAGCTCAAGTTGCCCGTGGTAATCGGCCAGGGCCCAGGTCTCGGCCTTGTTCAGCCACATCAGCGGGGTATCGAGGCGTACGTCGTATTCCATGCCCAGCTTGAGGGCCTGGTTCAGCGCTTTCACGAACGCGTCGCGGCAATCCGGGTAACCCGAGAAATCGGTTTCGCACACACCGGTGATCACGGTCTCGGCCTTGACTTGATAGGCGTAGATTGCGGCCAGGGTCAGGAACAGGATGTTACGCCCCGGCACGAAGGTGCTCGGCAGGCTTTCGCCTGAGCTGTTCACGGTGGGCACGGGGATGTTGTCACGGGTGAGGCTGCTGATCGCCAGCTCATTGAGCAGGGACACATCCATCACCTTGTGCACGGTGGCGCCCAACTGCTTGGCCAACGTGCGGGCCACCTCGATCTCTGCCACATGGCGCTGGCCATAATCGAAGGTGATGCAGTGCACTTCGTCATACTGCTTCAATGCCTGGATCAGGCAGGTGGTCGAGTCCTGCCCGCCACTGAAGACCATAACGGCTTTTTTACTCATTGCTTTGCTTCCTGCATTCGAAGAATTTGGGTATAGGAGCGAGCTTGCTCGCGATCATAAAGGGCATACCATAAAAAACCCCGCGCTTCTTGCGAAGGCGGGGCCTTTACTGCTCGGACCACTCAGTGCGCGTAGGTCAGCAACAGCTCTTTCGGTACCTGGAAATCCAGGGACATCATCACGCTGAGCGCGGTGATGGTGAAGATCGAGAACACGAACAGCTTGCGCGCCCAGACGGTGTCATCCACCGCCTTGTAGCCGGTCCAGGCCATGTACAACCAGTACATGCCCATGGCCGCGGCGACGGCGAGGTAGCTCATGCCGGCATAGCCACTGAAGGTCAACATCAAGGTCGCCACGAGGAAGGCCAGGATGTAGAGCAGGATGTGTTTCTTGGCCACCTGGATGCCACGCTTGACCGGCAGAACCGGAATCGACGCAGCCAGGTAGTCATTGAAGCGGAAAATCGCGATGGCGTAGGAATGCGGCATCTGCCACAGGCTGAACATCACCAGCAGCACCAGCGCGGCCATGTCGAAGCTATTGGTTACAGCCACATAACCAATCACCGGCGGCATCGCCCCCGACAGACTCCCCACCAGCGTGCCGTGTACCGACTTGCGCTTGAGGTAGAGGCTGTAGAGGCCGACGTAGATGACAAAGCCGATCACGGCAAACAGCGCCGCCAGCGGGTTGGCCACCTTGTACAACAACACCACGCCCGCAACACCCAGGACGGTCGCGAAGATCAGTGCC
>Ga0105246_10000096_pt1 | contig 38310 bp, 37 predicted proteins | sample KBSM64metaG_FD_99694 | JGI IMG/M metagenome (GOLD analysis project Ga0105246, IMG submission 99694) | Miscanthus rhizosphere microbial communities from Kellogg Biological Station, Michigan, USA - KBS M6-4 metaG | ecosystem: Host-associated > Plants > Roots > Rhizosphere > Soil | place... | reverse complement strand
TGTGCGTGTGCGTGTGCGTGTGCGTGTGCGTGTGCGTGTGCGTGTGCGTGTGCGTGTGCGTGTGCGTGTGCGTGTGCGTGTGCGTGTGCGTGTGCAATATTGCGAACAATAGCAGGCCCAAGGTAATATTCCTTTACAAAACTATTCCAAAAAAGGACCAAGGCAGAAGTGCTCTGCCATGATCCTTTTTTTGTTTGGTCATTTGTGGTTTATCCACTGACTTTTGTTTTTTTATGTTAAGCGAATTTAAAGCTTTTAAAGTTTCAGAAACTAAACCTTACATACCTGCTGGCTTAATCTCACTCGCCAGATCGATCCAGGCGATCTCTTCCGAACTTAGCGTGATGCGGGAGCCTTCGTCACAGGAGAGCAACTCTGCCTGATTCTGTGCACCAATTAAGGCACAGGTTGGGAAGGACTGATTCAATACATAGGCCAAGGCAATCTGAATTGCGGTTGTATTCTTGGATTCAGCCAATTCCCCGGCACGACGCAGCCGCTCCCAATTGCCTTCGCTGTAGAATACACGCACCAGATCAGCATTGTCGCGTACCTCAGGCGTGAAACGTCCGGTGAAGAAGCCGCGAGCCTGGGAAGACCAGGACAGGAGTGGCAATTGTGATTGCTCATGCCATGCGAGCGTTTCGGCATCCGCCGATACACAGCCTGCCCAGAATGGCTCATTCGCTTTGGCAAGACTGAGGTTCGGGCTGCTGAACGTGAATCCTTTGAGACCGTGGGTGGCGGCATAAGCGTTAGCTTCTTCTAACCGCTGCCAGGTCCAGTTGGAGGCGCCGATGGCGCCGATTTTGCCAGACTCGATGTGCTCGTTCAGTGACTCCAAAATGGTAGCTACAGGCATATTGGGATCGTCCCGATGCAGTGCGTACAGCTCGACATGATCCGTCTGCAACCGCTCCAGACTTTGAGTCAGGTCTTTGCGGATTGCATCGGCGTTCACGCGAGGGCCGTTCTGATCATGGTGTGCCCCTTTCGTGAGAATGACCATCTGGTCGCGATTGCCACGTTCCTTCATATAACGTCCGAGAACCTCTTCGCTCTGTCCGCCGCAATAGATGTGGGCTGTATCCACCGTGTTGCCACCGATCGCCAGAAACGCATCCAGATTTGTTGCAGCTTTCTCATACGTATCATGAAAGAAATAGTCTGTTCCTTTGATTAGTCGGGAGACTTTTTTGCCAGCACCGGCGATTTCAATATATTCCATAGATAAACCGTCCTCTCATATATAAGGGTGCAATTCGTTTTGAAGTTTTACCGTTCTTTGCAGTATCTTGTAGAGCATATGGTTTCTTGTTCACGCCTCACAGCGTAATTCGTGTACGTTCTTCTGCCGAGCGAAGGCAAGCTTCAAGCACTTTCATATTGGCTGCCGCATCCGAAGGAGCGAAACGAAGCTCTTTGCCCTGAAGTACAGCGCGAGCCATATCGTCGCCTTGCAGAGCATAATGATTGACCTGTGGCACCTCAACCTCCCGGCGTTCACCGCCTGCTGAAACAAAGAAGTTGGAGCTGCTGTCTGGACGAGCAATATAAGCAGAAGGGACTTCAATAATACCGTCAGAGCCGAGTACCTCCAGCGTATTACGGAAAGCCGCCCACATGCTGCTGTCAAATGTAACGCCAACATGGTTATCGAATTCAAGCAATCCGGAAGCCATCATATCCACTTGATCGTGTTCTGGTGAGAACATACCGATAACAGTCACGGCTTTCGGCTCCTGTCCCAGCAGGAGGCGAGCCGCACTAATGGAATAACAGCCGATATCATACAGCGCGCCGCCACCCCATTCCTTGCGGAAACGCACGTTGCCGGACGAACCGGAATTGTTAAATGAAAACGTACTGTGGATGCCACGAATTTCTCCGATCTCGCCGCTGGCAATAATCTCCCGAATCTGGTCATAACGCGGATGATGGCGGTACATAAACGCTTCAGCCAGATGCACGCCTGCATCAGCACAAGCTTCAACCATCTCAAGCGCTTCTTTTTCCGTGAGAGCGAGTGGTTTTTCGCATAAAATATGTTTGCCAGCCTGCGCTGCGCGGATTGTCCATTCCCGGTGCAGATGATTCGGAAGTGGAATGTAAACGGCATCAATTGAATCATCTTCCAAAATGGCTTCATAGCTTCCGTAAGCCTTTTCAATTCCAAGTTTATCAGCGGTTTGCTGTGCTTTATCGAGATCCCGACTGGCAATAGCGGTAACCTCGTTCAACTCCGATTGCTGCAAGCCAGGAATGACGGAACCTATTGCAATGTTGGCGCTGCCGAGAATGCCCCAGCGTAACTTTTGAACAGAATTCATAACTTGTTTCCTCCTGTAATTGAATGTATATTGTGATTATAATGAATAGATGAATGAATTAAAATGATAATATATTGAATTTGATTAACACAATATTGTTTAATGGGGTGAACCAACCATGATGAGACAAACGGTATTGCTGACCCTGCAGGATATTCCTTATTTCTGTTACCCGGAATCTGTCGGACATTATACGGATCATGCCCAGCACGCTGTATTACGTGAGGCAGGGGTGCTGGGTAATTTCAATATTCACTATGTTGCGGCAGGCAAAGGATACGTGGAGGCGGATGGGGTGGTGCATGAGCTCAGGGCAGGTCAAGCGGTGCTCTATTTTCCACATCAACGGCAGCATTATTATAGTAGCGAAGATGAGCCATGGGACGTACGCTGGGTCCATTTCTACGGAGAACGGCTGCATGATTATATGCTGGAGCGGGGATTGCACCGCAATCTATTATGGACGCTGAGACAGCGTACTTCCTGGGAAGACGCTCATCTGGCGCTGCTTGAAGAAGTGGAGCAGAACAGGATGCTTCGTCCAGCCCAGTTATCCACATTGACCTATGCTTTGCTGGCGGAATTTGTACAGCATGCGGTACCTCTCAAAAATACACGTACCACGAGCAAAACGGAGAGCCGAGTGCTGTCGCTATTGCCGCGGATGCAGCAGGAGGCTTGTGAGCCTTTTCTGTTACAAGACTGGGCAGATCGCGCAGGAGTGAGTACGTATTATTTTTGCAAAATGTTCAAGAATGCCGTAGAGATGACGCCAATGGAGTTTATCACACGTTCACGGCTGCAGATGGCCAAGCAGTGGCTGCTTGAACGCCCGTCGGCCAATATTGGGCAGATTGCAGAGGAAGCAGGATATCCCAATGCAAGCTATTTTAACCGCCAGTTTATGGCGCATGAGGGCATGACACCTACCGATTACCGAGGGTTGTACCATAAATAAGGAAGAAAAGTGGATGAAGCAAACTTCCAGCAACGCCATCCAGCTTGCGACTCTTGTGCTCATTCGTTTGACAGAGCCGTCAATCAGGTCTATTATGGATAAATTAAATCCGTATATATGAGGTGTCCTCTCATGAAATATTCCAAAGCGACCAACTATGCGTTGCATACGATGTTATATCTGGTTAGCACCGCGCCAGAACAGCTCATCAGCGTGCATCAACTGGCCGAGTTCCAGAAAGTATCTCCAACATACTTGTCGAAAATATTAACCAAACTAGTCAAGGCTGGAATGATCGAATCCACTTCCGGTGCCAATGGCGGTTATCGGTTGAGCCGTAGGAACCCTGATCCTTCTTTCCTGGAAATTATTCATGCCATCGAAGGCAAGGCTTCCTTGTTTGAATGCTCACAGAATCATAATGCAGCGTGTTTGATCCAGCAGGTTATGGTTCAGGCCGAAGAAGAGATGGAAAGCTTCCTGCAGCATAAAAAAATGTCAGAGCTGGCATCCCGGATGAGGGAAGCCCATTCACTGTAGTCTTTATTGCTCTTTATTGCTCTAATATGTCTCAAGGCTGTCTATATTCAAGTGACTTCCAGAGTAAGTATACTTCCTCTGGAACTATACGATAAGGCAATCCCCCGAATCTCGTCAGAGAATTGGGGGATTTTTGACATATGAATTAATATGTTACCTCTGGATTAGATAAAGGCGTGAGTATCATATATCACAGTAATGATATGGAATTTAATGATATAATAAGTAAATTTTTAGCATCATTTGATTGGAATTGTTTCTTTTTGGAATGATGCTTCATATTAGAGAGGTGCCTACTATGAAACATCAACAGCTCACCATTCCGTTAATGTTGATCTCACTGCCAGGTATATTTCTGTGGGTTTTACTCCCGATCTATATCAAGGAGTTAGGATATAGCACGTTTCAATATTCTTTAACCGTATCGATTCTATCTTTTACACAAATCTTGTTGAAGCTTGTACTTGGTAAAGTATCTGATCGTTATAGCCGTCATCGTATATTTCTGTGCGCATTATTATGTTGTACGGCATCTTACTTTATCTATGCATCAGCAACGAACTTATCTATTATCATTGTTGCAACTATTATGAATGGAATAGCCGGAATTCTGCTGACGATGGCATTAATCGGACTCATCTCGGACAGTAATCAAAAGTTAGGCCAACAAATGGGAGCTTTCAGTAGTAAACAGCAGATTGGGCGTCTGGCTGGAGTAGGGATCTGTTATGTCGTATTAAGTAGTTACGAATTTGTCCATGGCTGGAGTATGTTATTCCTGATTTGTGGGGTGGCTTCTCTGCTCGGATTTATGTATACGTTGAGATCGCCTGAAATCCCCAATAAAGAGATAACAAATGAAAAGAAGGGGAAAGTCAAGTTATCCAATGGGCAGCGTAAAATCTGGTGGTTTAACTTATGCCTTAGTATGATATCGGCTATATCGGGTATCATTTTTATTCCATATATGCAGAAGGTTTACGGTGCCAGCATCGAGCTTATCACTGTTGTATTCCTTGTGCCCATGATTATTTTTCCTTTTGTAAGTGCAAAACTGGGGAGGGTGGGAGATCAGAAAGGATATCGAAGAACAATTTTTGTGTCCATAGCTGTATGTAGCATGGGTGCACTCGGTCTGGCCTTTTCACCAAGTTTACTTTTGTTTGCGATCATCTGCACGGTAATGGACTTATTTTCTACTGCTCAGGAGTACGCTTTGGACGGTGCATTCATCAAAGGAACACCACAAGCTCATATTGGAGATGCATTTGGTAAATTCTCAATCAGCAACAATCTGGGAGGGATGGTTGGTGCTGCAGTGGGGGGATATATATTCGATATGTTTGGTTCCAACGTGCCCTATGTTGTGTTTGCTGTGATGATGCTATTATTTCTGCCATTCGGATTGTATTTGATCCCCTCGAGTAAAGAGCAGAGCAGGCAAGAACGGGAAGTCTAGTATTTCATGAAGGCAAAATGCTACAATAAAGAAGATGCTATATATACATACTTAATCACATTAACATCTCTGGAGGGAATACACATGAGCCAAACGACGACGATGACGGAACTGGAGCAGCTGCTGGCACTCGAAAATATTAGAAATACCAAGGCGCGTTATTGCCGCTATATTGATACGAAAGCTTGGGACGAACTCGGTGACGTATTTGCCCCGGATGCTGTTGCGGATTTCAGTACGGAAGGCAATCCTATTCCCGTTTTGACTGGACGTGACACCATTGTACAAGTGTTCCGCGATCTGGTAGACCCAGCGGTAACTGTGCACCATGTACACAGTGCAGAGGTGGAGTTTGTATCTGCGACCGAAGCGAAGGTCATTTCTCCGATGGAGGACTGGGTGACGTTCCCGGAAGGCAATGAGAACAAATCCTTTCACGGATTCGGGCATTATCACGAAACATTTGTTAAGATCGATGGGCAGTGGCGTATTAAGCACACCAGTTTGAAACGTCTGCGACTGGATCTATTTGAATAAGGAAATTTAAAATAAGATCGGAAAAGAACCTGAACAATTTCAGGTTCTTTTATTTTTGCCGGAAAATGAAATTTGACTACTTGATATAAATCTAATTTATGTGATATGAAGGATTATATGGTTTTCGGTTGAAATTGTATTATAAAATAGGCGGTTCGGCAACTAGATCTTGTATGAAGTGTTCTGAAGAAAAGTGGGGCTGAAACGTGCTGTTATATTGAACCTTTTGAAATGAGGCTGTTATCGATGAACAAAATTCAAAAAAGAATCCTTATTACATACGGCGTGTTACTGATCTTGTTTGGTATAATCCTCGCCCCATTCAAATTGGTGTATGGACCCGAGCATGTGATTTTTGATTTGAAATATGGCCCCTTATGGTCGTTAGTGGACCATTCTAATTCAGTGAATGGCTTTAACCCGATGTATGAGTTGCAAATGTCACGTTTAATCTATACCGTGTTTATTTTAACATTGTTAGGAAGTATCGGATTTTTTCTTGCAGGCAATAAGAGTAAAAACGTGGCGTGAATATAGAAACAAAGGAAGAAGCCGTTAAATTTTATTGGCTTCTTCCTTTGTGTAATGAAAGTATTCTAAAATAATTAGAAGTTAATAATTAGGCCATCTTATGTTTCCGTGACTGAATTCTCAGATAGATTTGCGAAAAGATAACGGATGCGAGGCCGACCGCGGTCATACCCCAGAAAATAAAGCTGTAAGCCGAAGATAGCTGTATGTTCTGCATCGCGGTCAAAGCAACTCCGGTTACGGCTACGCTGAATGCACCGCTGAAAAATTGACTGAGCTGGAACAATCCCATACCTGCCCCAACTTGATCCATGGACAGATTGCCCGACAATTCGTTAGATACGCTGGTCGTCAAGGAAGAAAAACCAACGCTGAGCAGCATGTATATAACCATGATGGCATAGATGCTCTGATCTGCAAACAGAGCGAACAGTCCGGCAGCCGCGAGGAGCAGCCAAGGCGCGAACTTCAGCAGCAACGTATTGCCGTGACGGTCAATCATACGCCCGATGCGGTTGGACAGCAGCATAGATATGAGTGCACCCGGGAAGATCACAAGTCCCGACTGTGCAGGTGTCAGTCCGTAGAGATGCGCTAAAACCTGGGGTAGCAGGAACAATGTAGCGAAGTTATTAATGTACGATACAATCCCGAGCGAGCTGAGAATCATATATTTTTTGTCTTTGAAGAGTGCAGGTTGCACAAACGGATCAGCTGCGCGGCGAATGCGGAACCAGAACAGCAGCAGTGCGGTTACCCCAATAATGAGTGTAACGACCTGACGAGAAGTCAGGAATAACAGAATCCCGGTTGTACCAATGGCAAGCAAGATTGCGCCGAGCAGGTCAAAGGAACCTTTTTGCGGCGTTTCTCGTGGTAACAGTTTATAAAAAACAGGAATCAAAAATAGCGCTAAACCTGTGACGATAAACAGATCATGCCACCCTAAAAACTGAGTAATGCTACCGCCAAGTACGGGGCCTAGTCCCAGACCCAGCGAACTGGCGGACATGATCACAGCCATGGATTTACCCCGGCGCTCATTCGGAATGTAGCGTGTAATTAGCACGATCGCTAGTCCCGGAACGGAAGCTGCGCCTGCCGCCTGAACCAGACGGGCAATGAGCAGAACAATGAAGTGGTCACTGAAGAAACCCAGAACAGAGGCGGCCCCAAGTAGCGTAAGCCCGGTTGTAAACAAGGTACGTATGGGCACAAAATCGGATAAACGGGAGAACGTAATTGAGGAAATCGCAAATACAATGGAATAACCCGTAACAATCCAGGATGAAGCGACAGAGGTCAGCTTGAATTCGGCTGCAATTTTGGGCAGAGCCAGATTAAACATCATCGTGTTCATTACAACGAGCACAACGGTGAATCCAAGCAACGCCACAATTAATCCTTCCTGTATGCCTGTCCGTTCCATCGGAGTTGCAGTAGTAGTCGTGTTGTTCATAAAAACCTCCTATCGTGATGTGTATTTCGCAACATTTCAGAAACGGTGTGTAACATTTGCAAAATGGTGTATAATGTCAGCCCCTGTGCTTCACACAAGGGATACATGCGAAATTTATAAGTTCGATTGGTGTCGAACATTAGAAATATATCATGGATGTATGTTAGAATACAATGCATAGTATTAAAAAAAGGAGACTGCCGTATGAAGATTTTACATCATCCGCAAGCGACGGATATTGAGCTTTCTTCCGTGCTATATGCGCTCAGCGATCCAACCCGGCTGGGAATTGTGGCCGAAGCCGCCAGAAGCGGGGAGCAGCCATGTAGTCATTTTCATGCTCGCGTTGTGAAATCGACGATGTCGCACCATATCCGTACTTTACGGGAGGCGGGTGTGATCCGAGTCCGAGTACAGGGTACACAGCATTTTATTACACTGCGGTCTGAGGATCTGGAAGAGCGATTCCCAGGGTTGTTACAACCTCTTCTCCAAGCTGCGGCGCAGACAAGTGCAGGTTCGTCCGAATGAATGTCCTTTCTTCCTTATGAAGAAGGGGCATTTTTTTATTTTTGGATAGATGTGCGCGATGACTCCAAATTGACTTGATAAAAGATTACTCCTGATGCGACATTCTGTGTCGTGCCAACGCCTCTATAATGATGGTGAACACACAAACCCTATTGAAAAGAGGTTCACAATCATTGGCTAAAACGAAAAGAGGTCGCGTTCTGTGGAGTCTTCCGTCCAGAGGACGGGGAACATGTCCGATATGCAAGAGTACACGAATCAAATTGTTGTATACGCAAACGAAAACAGATGGTACAAGTCTGAAAGTTTGTAAAAAATGCTCTAAAGCTGTGCAGTCCAGAGTAGATCTGGCAGAAGCGCATGTGTAGAGCAGAGACGGACAACTGGCATAAGTAAAAGTCATACGGAAAGCCTGTCCAGCCTGTTCTTCGGAACAGGCTATGTCCTTTTGATATAATACAGGAATAAACGGTGGAATGAGTCAGGGGGAGATGGCTTGAGCAACATGCATCGGATTCATTGGTTCGATGAACAGATTCGAAGCGGGCGTTTTCCGAACAGCGGTGGTTTGGCGCGTCAATTTGAAATCTCTCGGCGTCAGGCGCAGCGTGATATTGAATATATGTTGAATACTCTTCGAGCTCCATTAATGTATGTAGCCAAGTATCGTGGGTATTGTTACGAGGATCAGACATTCCGCCTGCCGCATTTATATATGACCGATGAGGAGCAGCGTGTTCTGAAATATCTGGCTCATCGGTATCGGCATTATAACTATGATCAATCGGATGCGGTGAAACGGGTAGCGCATTTACTGGAGCGTTTTACGATGGAGGAGCATCTTTCTGATCAGCAGCAGTTCCCGGTGTTTACAGCACAGCCGAGGCAGCTTCAATGGTTTGAATTGTTGAACCATGCCATCGCTGATGCTCGAAAGATACATATCTTTTACAAGGATCACGAGGGGGAGCATCAGATGACCTTTTGTCCCGTGAAGATGACCTCTCAGTTTAATGCAGACTACCTTGTTGGTTACGAGACAGACCCGCTGCAACAGACAGCGATTCGGCTGGAAAGCATCGTGCAGCTGATGGTGCTGGATGAACACTTTGAATGCCGTCAGGATGCATGGATCAGCAACTGGGAGGATGCATTGCCTGTGCGCAAACCGTACGGCTGGCATATGACGTTTGGATTGAAGCACTACGCTCTGGAGATTACGATGGTCCAGGGGCAGCCTATCTGCTGGACTCGTATTGTCAATCGCGTACTGAAATCCAAATGTATTTACATGATGTTCGCAGCTTATGGACTGAACTGGAGCAGGCATTGAATTGTTATAACCAGATTGCTGAACTGATCCAGCAGATGAGAGTACTTCTGGTACGGGAAGAACATGGGCTTGTGCTACGGGAGGATGCCAATGAGCAACTTGCGAAATGGCTTGGACAGGCAAAGTTACTCGAAGAGCAGGCGGTAGATTTTTTTCGTAACATATCAGTACAGTATGCGGATCGTAAACGATCTACGGTACCCCGCTGGGGCACACACTCCGCAAGGTAAAACTGGGATGCGGATGTACGATGAACAAAAGGAAGGTAGAATGGATGCAGAAATGGGGCTCAAAGAATGAAGAGAATGAGGTTTTTGACTGATTTAGCTGATTTAATTCAGTACCCCCCTCAGAACAATTCGGGTAACCCAAGTACAGATACATGGCGAAACGGAACAGGCTCCTATGTAGATGCGTTATATCGTATTTTATTACATCAAAAGTGGACATATCTCCCGCGTTATATGATTGCAGGCATGACGGCAAGTCTTTTTCGTTTCGTGGTGGACCGTCGTCTAACGAAAGAATCCATCTCGGCGTATAACTGGATGGCAGAGAACTTTGTTGCTGCCGATTTCATCGGAGTGACAGCGAGTCAGGCTGCCGGATTTTCCTTTGAACCGACCTTTCCCCTTTATCAGAAGCAAGCACTGCATGATATTAAGGCTTCCATTGACCGCGGGACAGGGGCGGTGCTATGGCACGATCAATTTGTGGTGGTTGTCGGATACGACGATGACGAAGAGGTACTGTTTTTTTGCACAGGGGATGGTCATGAAGTGATTCGTTTACCCTATACGTTATTGGGCCAGAATAACTCTCCCTACTGGTACTATCAAGTGCTGGAAGCTCATCAATCCATCGATATGTGGGAGGTGTGCAAAGAATCGTTGATACAGGCCGTATACATATGGGAAACGCACGACTATATGCTGCCAGCGCAGGATTACGCTTGCGGTTCTGCTGCGTACACCGCCATCCGTGATGTGCTGCAGTCGGGAAACTATGAGAGCGATCAAGCGGCAAGTGTGCTTCGCTATTACGCGTATACAAGGGAGGACATCGCTTTATATGTCAAAGCACTTGAGCATTTGTCGCCGTACATGGATCAAGTTATTAAAAGATACACAATACTTGCGAATATCTATGCATCGATTGTTGAAGTGCTGGATAATTCTGCGGCGTGGAATGCAAGGGAACCGGAAAGTGTACAGCGAGTTAGTGAACTCATTCGAAGCGCAGGGGATACGGAACAGGCAGCGATTGATGCAATTAAACAAGCCTTTCCCGAAACGATAAACAACCGCTCCTCGGATATTGGACTCAGATAACACCACATCGCCTTACATCAACATAGCTATAGATCAAATGACATGTTAAACACCAGAAAGGCAATGAGCCGATCTGGTGTTTTTTTAGTTGTGTTGCTTCATGAGCAGAGTGAATTTTTATTTTCATTAAAAAAATACATAAAATTTTAAATAAAGGTAATCTGAATCCTGTTTCGTTCCGAATATTATTATATATGGTCTTTTTTGGATGTATACTATGCAGTATAACAGGGGGCAGAACGATGGTACGTAACCCGGAAACCCTTCAGGAATGTATCGAAAACGCAAGGCAGAGACTTTACCAGATGGCAAACCAATATACGAGTCTGCAACATCCAGAAGTCATTCGTCAGTCGATGGTGCTGGATGAATTAATTAATGAATATAACGATGCCAAACGCTTCATTTCACAAACGAACCATCATAGCTAGGATCAAGTGTACGAACGGCTGACTGAACCTCCGAAATAAGTCGTCCGCGTTCTTCGTAGAGCGGCATCTCTTCTTCATCAAACTGAAAGTGAATCGTTCGGACATCGCCTTCAGACAGTGTTATATTGTGAGATTCTAAGAAATAGAGAAATGAGTCATCAAACCTTATTCCATCTCGATCACGGTAGCAGTGCATATAGTCAATATCCTTTTCTTCAAGCACTAACACACCTTGTTCTGTCAACTTCATCATTGTATCCTCCTTCATGGGTATGCAATGTTTATCTACAGTATATAGCGGGTAGGAAGCTTCTGGAAAGAGCTGTATATTACATGGTCTAAATATTTTATAACATAAATGATTTCTGTTTTTCTCATTCATAGGAGTTTAGTCTTCAAGTAATCGTACGAAAGTCCGACAAGGTAATAGGTAATTTCATAAATACACTGAAACGAAGCTGCTGATATCTCATTTCGGTGTTTTTTTTGTGCTTCCTCCGAAGTTTCACGCCAGAGAAGAGACTCTTGATCAGAAGCAAGTAAGGGACAACCGTGCGTAAGACTTATTGTTGCGAGTATGACCAAGCGTGTAAAATATAGGTGGATTGCGAACGGAAATACGTATTTTTAACATTGAATAGACAGGTTGCCGGGCTGGTTGAGATAGAATCATCAGGGTTGCAGAACAGGAGTACATACAACATGTATTACGGAAGGCAGGAGATAGAATGACAGCAACATTGGAACAAGCTTTGGAAGAAATGATTCAGGCTATTGATGATTGGTTTGATGAGCAAGCGGCACGAACCGATTTAGAGCAGATAATTACACGAACGACACTGCAGATGGGCATATTTGACGATATCTTTGTTTTGTACAAGCCGGGAAGAACGATTGTAGATAGTCTGGATATGGGATGGGATGAAGGATCACTGTCCACGCAGACGATCCGATTCACAGAAGAAATGGTGCGAACTGAAATTCAGCCACGACTGGTTGAAGTGGTGCAGCAAAGACTAGCCGAATGGGCGGATACACCGCTGATCGATTATCGCTTTACGTTTAGAGGCAAGTTTCCCACAAGTAGTAGGATGCTGAAGCTGACGTTGCTGGAATACATCAACGAAGAGAAAAGACAGCAGCTGCTGGAACGGATTCGGACGTATACGGAGCAAAAACTGGAGAATGGTGTATACCCGACCAAGCCGCTCGAAACGACTTTTTTGGCAAAACATCTGCTTGATCCCGTGTTGTTTCCATCTATGGATGCTGCATGTATCATCAGACAATATGAACGGATTCAAACGTTAAATCGGGAGCGGAAGGATGCTCTTGCCGAGCACCGTCATACGATCATTTATGCTTTGACATTATGGGCAGAACAGCTGTTTTTACCGAAGTATTTTGACGTGCAGATTTCAGATTATCGGGAAAATGAATACACGTTAAAGCCAGGTCAGAAGCTGGGCGGACAGATTAAGGATACAATAATTCAGGATAAAGACATGGAAATAGATACGGATCAGGATCAGGCTGAGGATTCACACCCTATAGATCTGCTGCTCTATGCAGCAGTGATGATTCTGCGTTTCGAACCCAGTTACAGCAAGCCGAGGGGGCTCAAGTTTCTGGAACTGGCCAAGCAGCTTGGCAGTGGGCAGGCAGAGCGGATGTTGGCTGAAGGCAGCGGAGCATATAAGCCGGAAGATACTTATGTTAAAACGGAGCAGGTGGAATGCCAGGCCAATGATGTTTTTGCGCGGATAACGATTCTGATCCATCAGGAAGGGCCGGAGGCATATCAACAGGCGCTTGCCTTTATTGTCCATTTGTTGGGGCAGGGTTTCCCCAAGAGTTATCACATCAAACTGAAATCCAAAGTAAAACAGTACCTGCCGATCAAAGGGCTTGCGAAATCGGATACACACCGGTTCTTTGCGAATGCACTAGAGTATTCTGAACTGCATTCGCTTCTGGAGCAGTACGCACGAGCTGCCATCCAGGAATTTGAGTTTTATGCCGATACGGAAGGGGAGAAAAGCGGGATGCCGGGCAGTTACGCTGTCTTCGGGCTTGGACTTTCAAGTGAGCAGTATTTTCCTCTGATTAACGATTATATGGGACAAGTCGATGATGAACATCAGCTGATTCAGGACAAATTTATTGCTGCGTTTGCTGAAAAGTACGGGGTGACCGTTGAATCCGTACCTGTTCTCGTAATGAGCTTGCGCCGTTCGACGGATGGATTGAAGCTCAAGTTGTTGCCAGAGTTTGAGCAGGATAAGAAGCTTGAATGGCTGCTGGAACAGGTTCAGAAACTGGAGGCGCATGATGCACAGCGTGTGCTCTACCCGATTTTTGGTAAGGTGGAGAAGCTGGTAGCACTGGCCCGCAAAGCAGATGGGAAACGAAAGGAATTATTACTTGGGCTGTCACAGGCCGCAGGCAAATAAACGATTCTTTTAAATGAGGTGGAGTTAAGATGGAAGCATTAACGAGAAAGGTCTGGCAAGGTCTGTCCGAGCAGGACAAGCAAGAGTCGATGCGCCGTATTGAGCTACTGCTGCCTGAAGGGATGAAGTATGAGGGGTTACAAACGTTCGAACGCTATGGGCAGCGGACTCAGACCGGAGTGTTTACGCACGATGAACAGCGATTCGTATTTGTTCCGGGTGATCAGGTAACATTAGGCTGGGAAAAGTGGCATAACGGAATGGATGAGGAAACTTCTGAGGAACTGCATGAAACCGTTAGTGAATATGGAGTACAGAATGTCGATTCATTTTTGGCTAGTCAGATGTCACCTGTTAGAGAAGTCAACATCGGCCCCATGCTTGTAGAATGTGAGACAATCCCCTTAGGGTGGATTGAGGTTACCGAGGAAGAAGCGTTTGCCCAGGAGCATGAAGATTTCCCTAGGGCCTTGGCCGAATTCAAGGAATCGGGGCTGAATGAATATGAACTTCACCTGGAATTTAAACTGATTCAAGATCAGGGAGAGGTTCGAATTCTCTGGTTTAATGAAGGGATCGAGTTGGAGGACATTGTACGAGAAGAAACAGCAGACGGGTTTAGTTTATTGACAGAGGATGAGTGGGAGTACGTATATGGAGGCGGATGCCGCACGTTATTCCCATGGGGGGATAGCTTCGACTATACGATGAGATTAAGGCATTTGGGGAAGCCGGAGAGACCGGTTCAGTCTGAGCAGACGTCGATTGATCCAGAAACAGATGAAGAAAATCATCACCTTTATGATCTGGAGTTACCGAACTTCTTCGGTATAAAGTTTGCCGGAGATCCATACAAATATGAACTTACACTGGGTGCAGATGGAGAAGTGATGCCAAAAGGTGGAGATGGCGGGGCTTTGATCTGTGGAGGAAGTGGGCCATTACTTAGTTTCCTTCCTTCTGCTTCGGTATTTTTCCGGGATGTGAGTGTGGATGAACTGGATTGGGAGGAATTGATGGACGCGCTGTATTATCGCCGAGTGATCCGTCTGGCGGATGTGAAATTGGATGGCGAATAACAATCGTTCGGAACCTTCGGCACATAAAACAAAAGCTACTACTGGCGTGGTCATGTATGAGGGGACGTCATATCCCGAGAAAACATTCCGAGATTATCTGGTAATCTATGCATCTGATGGAATTCGGCTCAGTGCCGGCACGCTGGTTCTGTTTTTCCTGAATGTATTTCTGCTTATTCCGATTTTTAGTGTTCCCTATCAATCTCTTTATGCTTATCTTCTTCTGCCACCATTAACGATCATGAACCTGTGGGCCATCGTTCTGATTATTGCTCCAGGCAGACTTCAATTAAATTATGTATTGTTTCGGGGTGTTTTTGGACTTGTGTGTTCAGTCAGTTTTATGGTGGTTATACAGAAGTTTGCTTACGGGACGTTGGGCATGACAACGCCATGGTATGTGATTGGTTCTTTCGTGGTGTATGTATTTACTTTAATACAATATGTGAGGTTTCGTTTACAAAAATTAAAGCAGCCGCCTCGGCCTAACAAAATAGACAAAAACTTCAGGATGCCTATAGCTGTCATAGCCGTGATTTCAGGAGGGGCATACCTGATGGCTAACATTTCACTGGCTTTCGTTACAGAACAGACAGTAGTCGTTATTTTGATTTGCGTATATAACATGCTTATCCTTGTTGTGTTTCACTTTGTTATGGACTTGCATCGGTATTACTGGCTGCGCCGAGTCATGAATACAAAATGAAGCTGGACGAACATCTCGTTTTTGATTTATAAAAAAAATTTCATATATGGAATAAATAGTGATGAAAGATTTAGATAAAGGAAATATACTTAACAAGTCTCAATCCAATCCATTATATAGAGAAGGAGTTAAGTATGTCCAAAGAGTACAAGTGGTTTGTAGTCAGTGTTGTTGTTATATTTATCTTAATGTCTAACATGTATGGATACTCCGAGGCATCCGCTGCCTCTCTGCCTCCAAGTGCACAGACTGGAGAACGAGTGAGCTCATCTGCAGATCGGGTGCAACATAACATTCGTTTTGCGATCCGAGGTACCGAAGTTGAAGTTTCGACAGTGAAGACCAGTTTTGATACCGGAGAAATGAAAAGAAACAATTACCATTTTACAGATCCAGCCGTTCTTCCACGAATACATACGGGTTTGACGACAACCTCTCACCATTATGATCCGATCGTCAGTGATACACCAGCAGGTTTAAAAGGATACATGGTTTATTACGCAACGGAAAAGAACGAGCAATACTATGTTTTGTATGAGTATGATTATAGCTCGAATAAACTTCGCAAGGTTCATGAGAGTGAAAATCGTATATATATAGAACCGCAGCTGGGCATGTTTTACACCATGTATGAGAAAAATGCAGTGAAATATCAGTATTATTCGATGGAAACGGGAAAAAAAGTATATACTCACGGTAAAATATTTAAAGAAAGAGAGATTACTGACACGAAATTTGCGGTATCTCCAATACCAAAGAATCGTAATTTCGGGGTATATTGCACAGCAACATTACAGGATTGTCATTACCTGGAGTATGGTGGAGTAAAGGGACAGAAGGCCAAGGTCAGCAATTTACAGATGATGCATGATATGAAGACAAAGCTAACATCAAAATCATTTCAGGCAAGTTCGGATGTGCAACTTAGCGTTTCGCAGGGGAATGTACATGATCGGAGATCGGACTGGACTGTGATTGCAACCAAGAATGGCAAAAAAACGACACTGATAAAAGAGCGTGTTGGCTATGTGCATTCCTTTGTCTCTCCTGAAAGAAAGACATTGGTATTGGTTACGGAGAGTGGTCTGGATAGTAAAATGGAATCATCCAAAGTACATCTCTATGATCTGAAAACACTAAAGAAAATTCGCTCCTATGACTCACCGTATAAAGCTCGTACAGAAAGTATTCAATGGGTTACCGAAGATGAGTATGTGATTGAACAATACTTCTCTAATCCAGGCGGCTACCCGCCATCCTTATATGTGATTTCAGAGAATAAACATCTCAAATTGAGGTATGACACCTATCGTGACTGGAAAAATCACTGGAATTCGTTTCAGTTCTCTACGATTTTCTTTCCAATGGAGCCTGTAGCGATTAAGTCCGGTAATGGTGTATTAGCGTATAAAGGCCAGCCGTCCTTCTATATGGGAGGTCAGAACTATGTTCCTTTGCAAGAATTTACGCAAGCCTTCCATATTCAATATCAGCTGAGCAAAGACCGGATCACCTTTACTCGTGGTCAACGCTCTTCCAGCATAAACAAACCTTCTAGCCAATTGCTAACCGTATACAATCAGACCTTCATTCCGATAGGTCAATGGAATAAGGATCTGGGATTGAAAGTTTCAGAAACGAAGGGCGGAATTCATAGTAGAGAATTGATTTTGAGTGATGAAGAAAAGGGTACTGAACTGGCAATGGCTCCTAAAGATCTTGCGTTTCGAGCATATGCACGATGGATGAATAGTGTTGGCGACGGTTACCAGTTAGATATGGTAAATACAAGAACAGTGGAATCACCAGTATCGGACCGATTAGAAAGTGTAGTGTTAAATTTTGACGGTACGATCACGTATGATTATCCTGAATCAACTTTGACTGAATTATGGTTTACCAGTCAGGATTTTAATACCGTCATTGGAACCTTGTCTGTATCCGATATTCCCGAGAAAAAGTGGGGGTTCACCACAGCTAAAATCCCTGCGAATGTAATACAAGACGGAATTGTGAATGTAATTGTTCCCGGGAAAAAAGGAATTTCAACCTATGTGCACTCGGTGAAACTTCCAGCCCCGTTTGATAAAAACAAATTTGAATAGGCATGATGAAAGGTACAGCCTCAAGGCTGTACCTTTTTCATGAACAAAACACATACCAGACCGGCTTTTACGTCTGGAGAACGGATGAGCCGAGATGGTATGTGTTTTATTTGTTAGTGTTTATCTTATGGTGTTACCCTAAAGAAGCTAAGGTTTATTTCAGTTTTTGCACCGCTACTGCCATTTGCTCCAGTTGGGTATGCGTCAATTGGTTATTTGGCGAGTTGAGTGTGACATAACGATCATCTAGCTTGAATGTAAGCATGTCAGTTTTATCCGGTGTGTACCATTTCGCAGATACGCCGTTAGGCAGTTTTACCGTTTTGCCATCATAACTGAACGAGTAATCTCTAGGAGATACCGTTACATTCATGCGGTTGAAGACAAAGTTCACGCCATCGCCGCCTGCACCCACACTTTTGAATGCATCTCCCGCAACCATATGTTGTGGAGCATAAGCAGTGGTGAAGCCATCAAATTGAGCAAATGATTTACGGATCTGTTCCATTTGCTGTTTGGAGTAACTTACATTTTCAAAAGCAGTAACACCTTGATCATTGCCGCCCTTTACTTTTTGTACAGATACGGCTACTTGTTGCAACTGCGCTTGGGACAGTTTATGATCTGGCGAGCTAAGGGTGACATAACGATCATCCAGCTCGAAGGTTAACATGCTGATATCGCTTGGTGTATACCATTTTGCACTAACACCGTTAGATAGTTTAACCTCTTTGCTCGTGTAGCCGGCCGAATAGTCTCTAGGAGAAACATCAACCTTCATATGGTTGAAAATGAAGCTTACACCGTCGCCAGCGGCAACGCTTTTGAACATATCACCTGCAGTCATCTGCTGTGGAGCATACGCTGTCTCAAAGCCATCGAATTGAGCAAATGCTTTTTGGATCGCTTCTTTTTGCGCCGCAGTATAGGTTACATTGGTAAGCGAAGTTGGGTTGTTGCTCGCTTCACCAATAATGACTTGTTTGTTAACGCCATCATAGGTTACAGGCACATGTAGTGCATCAGCCAGTGCGCGAACCGGCAGGTACGTAGAGTTGTTATACGTGATTGGTGCAAGTTTTTTACCATTGCCGTCCGTTGGTGAGTATGCTGCACCGTCTACATTAAAGCTGATTCCGTGATTCAGGTAAGCTGAAATTTTCTCAAGCTGTGTGCCTGCAAATACACCGGCCGCTCCTGTTAAGGTCATACCTAGTACCATCATCGTAGCTACGGATTTTTTCATGTTCTTTTTCATCATATATCTCTCCTTTTAATTGGGGTTATTTGTTGTCTTGCTGTTCCTTATGGCTTTATATTACCCCTCGAACTTATCCAGAATAATTCTGAATTATCTCCAACTTGTAAACATGTGTAACGATCTTTGCATCATAACGGACAGAGTCATGTAAAAGTCACAGATGAAGCATCTTGTTTGAGTTTCATATCAAGGAGGGAAATGGATGGATCATCACGTTATTAAAGGGTTTATTGAAGAGTTGTATGATATTGGTCGAATACATCGCATGGAAGTGATGAAACAGGGGACAAGCTCAGAAGCAAAATGCGTGAAGTCTTCAGCAGGTAGATTTATTTTACGTAAACTAAGAAATGAGCAGCAGGCTGTAAACGAAGAGAGACTTCATCACGTCCTGTCACTGAAAAACATCTCTCCAGCACTGGTAATTGCGCGAAATGGGTTGTCCTATGTTCAATTGAATAATGAGATTTATAATTTGCAGTACTTTGTGGAAGAAACGGTACCGTACGATCAGGGAACGGTAGATTTTGTTGGATTCGGGAATATGCTTGCCCGCTTCCACCACTCTGTTCACAAGCTTGAGATTATTAACCAGCCGGATCGCTTTGCTTTGTCTCTATTATGGTCACAAGTCTGTGATGAAGTCAGGGGATCTTCGTCAGCCATCGCCTATTCACTTGTGGAACAGGTGGAGCAATGTATGAGATATGTCGTGAGAGATGAGACCGTTACTCACGGTGATCTGGGTGTATGGAATATGTTATTTACGAAACAAGGAATGTTTTTGATTGATTTCGGAGAAGTCAGAAGAGGTGATCCACATTTTGATATAGCTGCCGCACTAACTTCGATGATATCTGTAATGGCAACAGAGAATGAATGTTTCTCGGTGTTGAAAGATGTGATGGAAGGTTATGCTGAAGCTGGAGGACTACTTACAAAAGAACGGTTGTATGAACAAATTCACCTTTGGATGCTGCGCGGCTGGCTGGCGTTGATCAGGGAGAGGGGAGTTACCTCCCCGATGGCGGAGTATATTGAGCAAGGCATGCGAAGAGTTGCCACTTTCAAGAAGATGTTGCTGTAGTGTTCATGGAACCCAATCAATTGTACAAATACAGGACAAACCCGCCTATGCCCAATACCACAGCGCCGACGTATACATATGTAAGTTTACTCAGATTTTGCCGTGTACGGCGATCATATTCGGGGTTACTGATGCGATTGGCTTTCGAATTCCCGATGATAAGCGTAGCAATTCCGCCAAATAAGGCGATACCGATAACCAATGCATAAGGCAGCCAAGTCATGAGTGGACCTCCTTTTCCAGTCGATGGAAAGCGTTTGCCTCTATTGTATCTCAGGTTCACTCGCAATGTAAGCTATTATTGAGAAATATAGGAAATTAGTGTGGTTTGAATTTAAAGGATTAACATGCATATGTAGATGGAAGAATGAATTAAATCTATACGGTATGTTGCAGTTTGAGTTGGGTGTGTTAGACTCGGATCACTAAAATTTTAATTTTTTTTTAAATGAAAAAATATTGGTGTACCAAGCATTTGCGGCTTTCTTTATTGAAAGCTGCAATTTTTTTTGCCTGGGGAGTGATCCAGAATGGAGAACCGTGCGTTACACCCTATGAAGACAACGACAAAGAAACAAAGGAACCAAAAACATACTTAAGGAGTGACTCACCAATGAAGATGAAAATGAAAACATTTATTGCCCCTGTACTTAGCTTGTCGCTGTTAATGCCAGGAATCGCGGGAGCGGCTGCTGCACCCCAGACTTCCACTTCCATGACGATGATGAAAGCATCCGTGAACACCCCCGCGGCTGACCTGAGAGCGAATCTGGATCATCTGTTGTCCGAGCACTTTGCTCTGGCGGTAACGGCTATGGCGAAAGCTTATGATGGAGCCAAAGATGCAGATGCAGCGTACAAAGCACTGGATCAGAATGCGCTGGATATGCAACCGGCGATCGCTTCCCTCTACGGTGAAGCTGGTGCCAAAGAATTCGAACGTATCTTCCGTGCACATAACAAATATACCGACGATCTCGTGAAAGCCACCAAGATGGGGAACCAGGCTGGCATCAAACAAGCTCAGGATAACATCAACGGATTCGTGGATGAATTCTCCACATTCCTAAGCACAGCGACAGAAGGTAAATTACCGAAAAACGCGGCTAAACAAGCATTGAAAGTGCATGAAGACCTCGTACAAAAAGTATTCGACGAGTATGTAGCCGGAGATTACACGGATGCTTACAAAGCATATCGTGAGGGTTTCAAGGAGATGTTTGACGTAAGTAAGGCACTCTCTACCGCGATTACAACACAAATGCCAGAGAAGTTTAACAACACCAAAGCTGATACGAAAGCAGCTGATCTGAGATCCGCACTCAACCACTTGGCTTCGGAACACTTTGCACTTTCCACGTTGCAAATGCAAGAGCAGTATGATGGACGTACAGCGGCATCGAATGCCCTCGTTAACGCAGAAGCTGGAAATACAGCCGATTTCAAAGCTGCGATGGCTTCCGTTTACGGTAATGAAGGAGCGAGTGCGTTCGAGAAAATCTGGGTGACTAACCATGTTAACGCTCAAAGTGATTATGTTAAAGCTGTAAAAGATAATGATGCTACTGCACGTGCAGCTGTGCAAAAACGGATCGATGGCTTCACAACGGAATTCGCTACATTCCTCGATTCCGCAACAGCAGGCAACCTGCCTAAATCAGCAGCACAACAAGCGCTGACAACACATGAAAACCAAGTGCAAAAAGTATTGGATCAATATGCAGCAGGCAACTATGATGCTTCTTACACCACGAATCGTGAAGGCTACAAAGTGATGTTCGGAGTAGGTCAAGCGCTGGGTAATGGCATTGTGACTCAATTCAATGACAAGTTCCAAGAGGCAGCACCGACAACACCTGCACCAACACCAGCGCCAGATATGACAACCGTTTGGATGAAGCTGAACAGCAAAATGCTGAAAATTAACGACAAAACAACCAACATGGACACTACACCTGTGCTTTGGAACAATACAACTTACATCCCGCTGCGTTTCCTGAGTGAGGGAATTGGCGCAACGGTGAAGTGGGATAAAAAAGCACAGCAAGTTACCGTTATGGCTGGTGATGATACACTCGTATTCTGGGTGAACAACAAGGTCATGGAAGTTAACGGTATGAAGAAAAACGTAGGTTCTACTGTCTTTGTTAACAAAGATGGACGTACACAAGTACCGCTGCGTTTCATTGCTGAATTGCTGCAATGGAATGTGAAATGGGCTCAGAAAGATGGTTCTATTACACTGACCAAAGCAATGTAAGGCAACCGTAATGCAAAATCAACACTGTGATTCATTACACTCTATAAATTGATATTATTAATCTCACCTTCAAACCGAAAAAGCTGCCCATGTGGCAGCTTTTTTGTATTCGCCTGAAAGAGCAAATATTTGGTATAATTAATCCCGTAATCTATTACATAAGCATTCAAATAACTCAAGGAATACAAAGTGAAATTGAAAAATTTAAATGAACAATGAAAGAGGAGGACAGAGGTATGAGTGCAACATCCAATTCAGAGAAGCCTGCACGGAGTGTAGATACCCGATTGTTTATAGCCTGGGCTGTGTCTGTTATTGCAACCTTGGGAAGTCTTTATTTAAGTGAAATTAAGCAGTTTCTTCCATGTGATCTGTGCTGGTTCCAGCGTATATTTATGTATCCCTTAACAATTCTGCTCGGTATTGCGTACTTCAAGGATGATGTGGGAATTGCCAAGTACGTGCTCCCGCTCAGCTTTATCGGGGGCGGAATTTCCTTGTATCACGTAACGATTCAGCGCATCTTCTCGTCTACCGGCAACGCAGTGGCATGTGGTAAGGTACCATGTTACACCGATTATTTGAACTGGTTTGGTTTTATCACGATTCCATTGCTGGCTCTGATCGCATTTATCATCATTATTGTGATGCTGTGGGGCATCGGCAAAACGCTCAGAAAGGACCAATGCTGATGAAGGGACAAGCTCGCTGGTTTACGCCTTTGCTCATACTGATTTTTATTCTGAATGGCTGCTCTTACACGGAACAATCTGCCTCAGGTGAAATGCCGGAGATGATTCGAGTGAAGCTCATGATGCCGGATCAGGCGAAGGTGAACGAAGAAGTCGCTTTACAGATCAAGCTAACCCAGGGGGAAAAGTCTGTAGATGATGCCGATCATGTACAATTCCAAATCTGGAACGAACAGAACGAACCTGCGGCACCTTCCATTGAAGAAGGCATGATGAATGCCGATGAGCTTGAGGCTCGCGGGGCAGTGAAAGCTAGCTCTGTAGGTGATGGCATATATGAAGTGAAGCATACATTTCAGGAACCGGGGGTCTACGTTGTCCAGGCACATGTAACCTCAGGTGCAATGCACACTATGCCGAGGGCCAAAGTTGTCGTGGAATAAAGTAGCCGTGAGGGCATTGGGATGGTTCAGGATATGAAACAGGTATATAATGAGGATGGACAAAAGAATGTAGACAGGAAAAGAGGCTGTTATGGCAACTATTCATGATGTTGCACTCAAGGCTGGTGTTTCAGTAACTACCGTCTCGCGTGTGTTGAACAACAGGGGTTACATCAGTCAGAAGACACGTGACAAAGTGTACCAAACGATGGACGAACTGAATTATAGACCCAATGAGATTGCCCGTTCCCTGTTACGCAAGCAGTCCAACCTTATCGGTTTGATCATTCCAGATGTATCACATCCGTTTTTCGGAGAACTGGCCAGTTATGTAGAGTATTATGCATACCAGAATGGTTTCAAAATTATGCTGTGCAACTCTCATATGGACCCTTCCAAAGAACGTGAATATGTAGAGATGCTTAAAGGAAATCGGGTAGATGGAATTATTATGGGGAGTCATACACTTGAAGTGGATGAATACGTTAATCTCCATTCACCCATTGTAACTTTTGATCGACAGATTGGAGAGGACATTCCGTTTATATCCTCGGATAATTATCAGGGCGGTGTCATGGCTGCGGAGTTACTGCTCTCCAAAGGGAGACGGCATATAGCTCATATCTGTGGTAATTTGGGGTTAAATATGCTTTCCAATCGTCGTACGATAGGTTTTCTTAATACGCTGGAGGCACATGGTGTCAAGCCAATCATGATTTATGAAACCGATCTCAATGTGTTTGATCAGCATCAGTATACGGAATTAATGGATAAACTGCTCACAGAGCAGCCGCTGCTGGACGGATTATTTGTAACGAGTGATCTCATGGCTGTTCATGCACTTAAAAAAACGATTTCAAGCGGACGCAGGGTACCCGAAGACATCGCTATCATAGGTTATGATGACAGCCGAGCAGCTTGCTATACGGTGCCCGGAATTACAACGATCAGACAGCCGGTAGAAGATATGGCCGAGTTGGCCGTTGATCTGATTCGACGTCAGATTGCAGAGGAACAGGTAAATATGGAGAATATTTTTCCTGTATCTTTAGTGGAGAGGGAGACGACCTGAATCAGGTTGTCTCTTTTTTTGTGTCGAAATATATTTTTTAATCGATATGTCAAACGATTGACATGTCAAACCTTTGACATTATAATCTGACTTGTAAGCGTTTCCTCTTTACACAAATGAATGGGGGCCATAACAAGATGAAAAAAGAACAACGGTGGACGGGAATTTGGGTATTGTCATTGATTATGATGCTGGTTCTGTCAGCCTGCGGAGGGAAAGCAGCCACAGATTCAAATGCTTCCTCGGGGTCAAACGATGGTGGCAGCGAGAATGTCAAAATTACGATGCTCAACTCGAAATCAGAGATTAACGATCAACTAGATCAGGCTGCCAAAGACTTTCAAGCGGAAAATCCAAATATTATACTTGAGATTGTACCCGTAGGCAGTGGACAATCTCCGTTCGAAAAGGCCTCTGCCCTCTATGCATCAGGTAATCCGACAACGATGATGATGCTGGATACCGGAGATGTTGAGAAGTTCAAGGATCGTGTTCTTGATCTCACTTCGGAGCCTTGGATGAAAGACGCGGTAGAGAATAGTACAACGGCTACAACATTTGATGGCAAAAATTACGCTTTCCCTTTCTCCATTGAAGGATATGGATTCATTTATAACCAGAAAGTGCTGGATCAAGCGGTAGGTGGAACATTTGATCCCAAATCGGTAGAGACAACAGCGCAACTGGAGGACTTGTTCAAAAAAATAGCAGCTGCCGGCAAAGCACCTTTGATTATTTCACCAATGGATTGGTCACTTGGAGCGCATTACCTACCGCTTGCTTATGGTGGACAATCCGCAGATCGTTCCCAAGTGGATCAATTCATGAACGATCTGAAAGCAGGCAAAGTAGATCTGGCGTCCAACGCAGTATTTAATGGTTTGATGGATACATTTGATGTGATGAAAACGTACAATATCGACAAGGCTTCACCACTTTCCGGTACGTATGAGCGTGGACCCGAAGTGCTCGGCAAGGGTGAAGTGGGGATCTGGTTCATGGGGAACTGGGCTTGGCCACAAATTTCCGGATTTGATACAGCAGATGGTAAATACGGCTTCCTGCCGGTTCCTGTGAGTAATAACGCAGCTGACTTCGGCAATTCACAGATTTCTGCTGCTGTATCCAAACGTATTTTGCTCGACAAAGAAAAAAGCACACCAGCACAACAAGAAGCTGCGAAGAAGTTTTTGGACTGGATCGTTTATAAAGAGAAAGGTCAGGATTTCCTGGTCAAACAAGCCAGCATCATTCCAGCATTTAGTAACATTGAGCTGGAGCCAGCTGACCCACTCGGCAAATCCATTAGTGAATACATCAAGGCAGGCAAGATTGAAGAATCCATGAGCACACTGCCAGCCGATCACTGGTCCAAATTGGGAGCTTCCATGCAGAAATATTTGGCTAATGTTATTGATCGTGCCGGACTTGCCAGCGAGATTCAAGCTTACTGGACTAACGTAAAATAAATGATTTCGTGTGGCTTTACACACCGCATCAAGGGAAGTTTTTCTCCATAGGACTGATGCTTGATATGAGGGTCAGACAGAAAATAACATAAGTTACTTCTGTCTGGCCTATCATACCGGCGAACCGCTAGGTTCATGACATGGAGAGCGATAGAGTGGAGGATGACAATGCTTACTGAAAAGGGATTATGGACACGTCTGCGCACTCGCCTGATATTTACTGGCCCTACGTTGTTTGCTTTTGCGACAGTAATGATTATTCCGTTTTTGTATGGTATCTATTTAACGTTTACGAACTGGGATGGCATTGCAGTAGATCAAAGTTTTGTTGGCTGGGATAACTATATCGGCGTGTTCAAGGACACCGTGTTCTGGAAGTCGTTTGCTATGACGCTGGAGTATGTATTTATTACGGTTGTGTTAACCAACGTTGTTGCCTTTTTGCTTGCCTATGCCGTAACCCGGGGAATCAAGGCGCAAGGTTGGTTTCGAGCCGGATTTTTCTTGCCCAATCTTGTAGGCGGCATTGTGCTTGGTTTCATCTGGCAGTTTATATTCAATCAGGTACTTGTATTTGCAGGTCAAAAACTGAACCTACCGTTCTTCTCCGCTTCCTGGCTGGCTGATCCGGACAAAGCTTTCTGGGCGCTCGTGATCGTAACCGTCTGGCAGTATGCTGGTTATATGATGGTCATTTACATCGCGGGTTTGATGAACGTACCACGAGATGTGCTGGAAGCGGCAAGCATTGATGGAGCAAGCAATCGTAGAATGCTGATGCGCATCGTACTACCACTGATGGTTCCTTCCTTTATCGTGTGTGTCTTCCTGTCACTGCAACGTGGATTTATGGTGTACGATCTAAACGTATCCCTTACAAGCGGCGGACCTTTTAAAAGTACAGAGATGGTTTCTATGCATGTATATGAGCAGGCCTTCCTCGCGCGTGATTATGGGCTTGGTCAGGCTGAAGCCCTTGTTCTGTTTATCCTTGTGGCGACCATTACATTGCTTCAGGTGTATTTTAGCAAAAAGCTGGAGGTCGAGGCATGATGGCTGGACAATCACGTATGTTGAACGGACTGAAATTAGCAGCCTTAGTCCTGGGCATGATCCTATTCGTATTTCCCTTTGTACTGCTAATCTTGAATTCATTTAAAGCCAATCAGGCCATTACTTCTGATCCGCTTGGTTTACCCAGTTCTTTTCAACTTGAAAATTACGCTAATGCGTTTGATAAAATGGGTTATTTATCGGCCTTCAGCAATACATTGCTGATTACCGTTGTCGGTGTACTGCTCATTGCACTCTTCTCTGCGATGACTGCACATTATTTTGTTCGGCATCACAGCAAGCTGAATCAGTATCTTTTTTTCCTGATGGTAGCGGCGATGATTATTCCGTTTCAGGCGATTATGATTCCGCTTGTGAAAATTTATGGCTCACTTAGCTTGCTCGATAACAAATGGTCACTGATCTATATGTACATCGGCTTTGGTAGCCCGCTTGCCGTATTTATTTATCATGGCTTTGTCAAAAGCATCCCGCTGGAACTGGAAGAAGCGGCTCTAATGGACGGCTGTGGAAGAGTGCAGACCTTTTTCCGTATCGTGTTGCCGGTACTTCTGCCCACCACCGTTACGATCAGTGTGCTGAACGTTTTATGGATATGGAATGACTTTTTGCTCCCATCGCTTGTGCTTACGTCGTCTGAGCAACGAACGTTACCGTTGTCGACCTTTTACTTCTACGGAACGTACACTGTGGATTATGGTCCGCTGATGGCTGGATTGGTATTGACACTGCTGCCTGTACTGATTGTATATCTGTTTGCGCAGAAGTATATTATACAGGGAGTTATGCAGGGCGCCATTAAATAAGTTCAACAAGGCGAGATAGAGATATAGAGACTGGAGTGAAGACATATGAAACATGAAGCGCAGAGCGAAAATCGTTATACCCTTGAAAGGGCAAAGGCGTATATAGAGGAACATCGTCACAACGTTAATCCAGTCTATCGTTTGGGCTATCATCTGATGCCGGAAGTCGGCTGGATGAATGATCCCAATGGTTTTATTTATTTTAATGGCATGTATCATATGTTCTATCAATACTATCCTTACAAGCCGGTATGGGGACCGATGCATTGGGGCCACGCCGTGAGTCATGACTTGGTTTCATGGTCGTATCTGCCTGTGGCATTAGCACCGGATCACCCGTATGATCGCAACGGCTGCTTCTCTGGTAGTGCTATTGTTCAGGATGGAAAACTCGTGCTTATGTATACGGGGCATGTAGTCACCGGGCCAGACAAAGATAAGGATTACCAGCAGACACAGAATATCGCTGTGTCAGAGAACGGAATTGATTTTGTCAAAAGCGAGTTGAACCCGGTTATTGGATTACATCAGATTCCGGAATATACAAGTCCTAAGGATTTTCGTGATCCCAAAGTGTTTGAACGGAACGGCATGTATTATTGTGTGCTTGGGTCCAATGATGATACAGGAAACGGAAATATTCTGCTCTATCGTTCAACAGACTTGTTGAACTGGACTTATGTTAATGTGCTGGCTCAGAGCGACGGAACGCTAGGCGACAATTGGGAATGTCCAGATATATTCTCGCTGGATGACCGGGATGTCCTGATTATGTCTCCGCAACGTATGCCAGCCCAAGGTGATCAGTATCGGAATCTACACTCCACCGTATACATGATGGGAACACTGGATACGGATAAGGGAGTGCTTCAATATGACGAGTATGTTCCGCTGGATTGCGGCTTCGATTTCTACGCACCCCAGACGATGGAGGATGCACAAGGACGAAGAATAATGATGGCCTGGATGGAGACATGGGAGAGTGAAATACCCACACAAGCATCTCATGCCTGGGCAGGCGCCATGACATTGCCGCGCCAATTGATTCGTAAGGGAGAACGTTTGATATTCCAGCCGCTTCCCGAACTTTCCAAGTACAGACTTGCAGGTGTAGAACAAAAGGCTCGTTCAGTGGAAGATGGCACACATGATCTTGGTATCAGCGGCGATTGTTATGAATTGCATGCTGTATTTGAAGCAGCGGAGGCTCAGTATTTTGGATTAAAACTGCGCACAAGTGAACATGAGGAAACTGTTATTACTTATGATGTACAGGAGCGGCGCTTAAGCATGAATCGCGATCGTGCCGGACAAGGACTTGGCGGAGAGCGTGCAACGACAGTAGATCTTCATGAAGGCAAATTGGAGCTTCGTATTTTTGTGGACATTAGTTCGATTGAGGTTTTTATTCAGCAGGGAGAGCAGGTTATGTCTGCACGGATATATCCTGATCCTAACTCTAAAGGGATTGAAGTTTTTTCACAAGGAAAATGCACACTTACAGAGCTTCGCAAATGGGATCTACAAGTATAAAACCTAATACAGTAATACTCCTTGACCTTGAAGTATACTTCAAGGTTTATTGTTGTTGTATCAACAACGTTTGGAGGAAAAATCATGAAGATATTTGAATGGATTTTCGTACTAGTAACGATAGTAGGGGCGCTGGGTTTACCTTTTTATGCGAAAAAGCGAAAACTTGCGATAGGCATGCTGAGTGCCTTGGTTATTGCATTTCTGCTACATGCGATCATGGATTCAGTACGGGGGATGTTACTGCCGTCTTATATTGTCGCGCTCATACTCTTTATCCTGTTAATCATTCAAGTGATTAAATGGACTCGTAGTGTTGGAAGCATGACACCGGAAATATATAAGAAAAAGTCAAAAGGGCGTACTTGGCTTCACGGCTTGTTGATCCTCATTCTTGCTGCATTCTCTGGTGTTGGATCAGGAATGCTGACTCGGTATTTCCCGGCATTTACGATGCCCGAACCAACGGGGCAATTCGCCATCGGTACATTTTCACAGCAGATCGTGGATGAGTCCCGTGAAGAGACTCTTTCCCCTGAAGCCGGAGACAAGCGGGAACTGATGATTAATGTATGGTATCCGGTCGATCCGGAGGCTGCAAAAGGCATTAAACCGGAGTCGTATCCTGCCGAATTGGGGGAAGCAATCAGTCTGGTGTTTGGCATCCCGCCTCAAGTATTCAGTTATCTGGATACGATACCTACACATGTGGTCAAAGGTGCAGCGATGTCTAATGCAAGCAGCTCTTACCCTGTTGTCCTGTTCTCTCCCGGTGTCCGGTCTGCCCGTTTTCAAAGTATGACTGCGGTTGAGGAGCTGGTCAGCCATGGCTATATCGTCGTAGGGATGGATCATCCGTATACGTCGGCTCGAGTAACATTCCCGGATGGTCACAAGGTTTCTTATGATGCCGGGCCAGAATTTGCAACATCGGAAGAACTGTATCAATATAATGTACAGGGAGTGGGCATTCGTGCGGCCGATGCACGGTTTGTACTCGACACGCTTGAACAGTGGAATGTGAGTGATCCGAATCAGGTGCTGGAGGGCAGACTTGACCTGAACCATACGGGCATTATGGGACATTCGTATGGCGGGGCAACAACAGCAGAAGCACTCGCACAGGATGAACGTTTTCATGCAGGACTCAGCCTGGAAGGTGGATTTTGGGGCAGTGTTTCCAAGTCATCGCTGAAACAGCCTTTTATGTACATCATGTCTGGTAAAACAGCTAAAAGTCTGGGCCCCAATCCTACCGAGCATGAAAAATTATTCTATCCCGAATTCGAACCCGATCTGAAACATGTTATGAATAACAGTCTGAATGATACTTATTATCTGACCGTGGATGGATTTTTCCATCAGAGCTTCACGGATATTGCGTTAATCTCACCGCGTTTGTTTGCCAAGAATATGTCTGCGGAGCATAATATCGATATTACGAGAAGTTATGCACTCGCCTTTTTTGACCGTTACCTAAAAGGTGAAGCACAACCTCTGTTGCAAGGAAGTTCAGCCAAATTTCCAGAAGCATCTTATGATCACGAATATACGCAGATACGTAACAAACAAGCGCGATGATTCAGTTGGAAAGGGGAGAGCGTTGTGCAGACCATGACAAGAGGCCAATTGGCCAAAAAGACAGGAGTAAGTATGGCCACGCTTCGTTATTATGAGGATAGCGGCATATTGCCTGCTCCACACCGATCTTCCAACGGATATCGCGTGTATACCGAGGATTATCTGGTCAAAGTCAAGTTCATCAAGGATGCACAGATGCTCGGTTATTCGCTGAAAGCCATACAGGAAACGCTGGAGCTACTAAGCAATGACGATATGGAAAAAGAAACATTGAAGACCCTTGTTCGCGAACGGATTGCCGATATTCAACAGCACATCGATCATCTGGAGCAGATGCAGAGACATCTGGCGGGATTGTTGCTTACACCCGAGGACGATATCGATAGTTATATCCAGTCCTTTAGAGTAGAGAAGAAAGAGCCTTAATCACGGCTCTTTTTCTATTTTAAGAGCAGATAAGCAGCCTTTAGCTAGCAGGAAATGGAGGTAGAGAAACGAATATAACGGATACAACGCACGCTTTAATTCTCCATTCAAGGTTGGTTAGCGTGATCTTCATATGAAGTAATTGATCTACACCAGAGAGGAGCACCATGTTACATGAGGGATATACAAGGTTTTGTTTCTGATTATATTAAAGGTAAAAGACATCTTCATCTTGAGATTGGTATCGTTACCAAGGGAGATATCGAATATCATTCATTCGGCAATCCTCCAAGGCAGAGCACAGTTGCTCCTGAACACCAATTGTTTGAAATTGGATCTCTAACCAAAGTGTTTACAAGTATGCTTTTACTGGAATTAGAATATCAACAACGACTTTCTACCGATGATATAGTCAGCAAGTACATACAACAGGGCAAGAACGATTATTTGAAGAAAGTTACCTTGAAGCATCTGGCTTCACATACGTCTGGATTACCCAGATTAGCACCAAACCTCTCCTCGAAAAAAAATCGATACAATCCATATTCCAGGTATGCGGAGCAAGATTTGCTTGCCTTTTTAGCTGATGCGGATTACACGGAACAGATCGGTTCTTTTGAATATTCCAATACAGGTGTGGGGTTATTAGGATACATCTTATGTAAAGTCACGGATCTTACATATGACGATCTGCTGAAAAAATATATAACAAATCCTTTAAACATGATGGAAACTGCCGCTGTGCTGAATACAGAACAGAACAGCCGATTGGTGGATGGACACACTTCAACTGGGAAAGTCATGCCTCACTGGGATATGAACGGAGTACACGATGGAGCGGGAGCAATCAAGTCATCTGTTCACGATATGAGTTTATTTGTACAAGCCAATCTCAATGAAAACCACCCGCTAGCCTCTGCCATGCAACGAAGTCACGTGCCTATTCAAATCGGAGAATCAGAGCTTTATTTCGGGTGGCAAGAGGATACAGCGTTGGATCAGAATATTTTGTGGCATAATGGCGGTACCTTTGGTGCTACCAGTTATTTAGCTATAAACAAGGAACAGGGCGTAGGGGTCGTATTATTATCCAATTACTGTTTTGGATCAGCCGATCGTGTGGACGTGTATCTGGATGCGATCTACAAGGTTTTCACGAAAAAAGATCTGTATCCACTCACATTTTTGGAGCCTGTAGGCAAGGATATACTGGAATCCGTGATGCAGAAATAAGTACTCCTAGTAGAAGTCGTGTTTTTGCTTATTCCTATATATTAAAGGAGGAATCCGGCATGTTTGATGAGTTGGAAATAGCCATAAAAGAGAGGATACAAGAAAGGTACAATATTCTGGAAGAACTGTATTCCATATGGTTTACAACAAGTGAGTCGGCTGTTGTTCCTAAAAGCGCATTCTACCAAACAGAACATATAGAAAAACATAGGGCGATAACCTATTTATTAGATAGGAAATATATTGTAGCCGATTTGGTAGAAAATGATGTTGAAATGGTTGCAATTACAATAACTCCCGATGGAATTGATTTTTATGAACATGGATACTTGAGCGGAAAAGCTAAAGGTTTTCAGGTTGTTTCTAATATAAAAAATATGGAGCAATAAAGCATAGAATTGCTGCTTCAAAATCGATTTTACAAGTCAGTTTACTCATAAGGAGCTGCATGGATGGAGTTATTCAAAGCGTTTAAAGAATGGTCTGATCAAAATGATGGTCAGATTGAGGATATTTCAAATTTCTTTTCTGTCTCATTACCTCCTGGCTACATAGACTATACTTGAATCCATATAGCAAAAATAATCACCTCCAGTGCACCCCAAGATGTCAATCATCGGGTTTTCTGCTGTGGAGGTGTTTTTGTTTTTCGCTCAAGCCATACTCGCTTCACGCAGAAAATGATGCACAATCTCCGTCTGATACTGGATCCGCACCGCGCACTTAACTATCAAAAGAGAAAATCAATTTTAGGTTTATGGTAATAAATTACTATGTAAGAGAGGGAGGGAATGGTAATATGTTCTTATTTATTACAACTTTAGATGGTATTTAGGACCTAGAAGATGTATTAGAGTTGGAAATATAAATATAATTTCTTGAATTTAGAAGTGAACTTAAGAAGAGATATAACAATCTCAGTTTATGTGGACTTCTAAATGAAGTTCTTTAAGCAAGACCTATATTGCGAAAAAGGGTAAAGGAGATCGAATGAATGAGGAGAACGAAATGTAGTAAAATTTTAGCTGTTTTTTTATCAACGAGCATGCTCTTGTCAAGTGTAACGCTTGTCGGAGGAGGCAGAGTTAACGCAGCGGAGACAGATCCTGTCAGTACAACGGTGTCTATGCAGACCTCCGTAGATCAATCATCCGAGACCATGAATACAGCAGAGGCACTCCTTGCGAAACCGGGCAGCTTAGTTGTAGAAACAACGGATGAAAAAATACATGTTACTTGGGATGCAGTAGAAGGCGCAGAAAAGTATACGTTAACAGTAGACGGGAACAAAGAATATGAAGATATAGAACGTAGTTACGAAAGGTTTGCACTTCCAGGTACATCATATGAAATTGCAGTGTGGGCCGTTGATCAAGCTGGTACACCGGGTGAAAAATCAACAATAGTCGCGGAAACCAAAGAGAGACTAAAACCTTCAACACCAACGAACTTTAATGTCACTACAGATGAAACTTCACTTACTGCAAGTTGGAATGCAGCAGAGAGAGCTGCCGGTTATGTCGTTACGGTAGATAACGAAAAAGTTTATGAAGGGAATGATCTTTCCTACACCCTCAAAGGGTTAACACCCAATAAGCAGTATAGGGTAGAAATATGGTCAGTTAATGAATACGGAATCAGCTGGAAATCAACGGATACTGTCAAAACTAAAGATCCAGACAATCTACCGGCTCCCAAAAACTTGAGAGTGGATTCGACTTGGAATTCAATCACAATTTCATGGGACGCTGTCGAAGGTGCTGATAAGTATTACGTTAGAAAAAACAACGACCATGTATATGATGGACCAGACACGACTTATACGATAACCAATTTAAATCCAGATGTTCCGTATACCCTCTATGTTTATGGATATAACACGACATCGAATAAACTTGGTGAACTGGGTAGAATCACTGGAGTAACTAAAAAATTTCCAGCACCAGATCATTTTAAAGCTGTACCAAAAACTAATTCTGTTCAGTTATCCTGGGATGCGGTAGATCATGCTGTTGAGTACGAGCTGAAGCGAGGAAAATTAATCATTTATACAGGTCCATTAACGACGTTTATTGATACGGATCTGGATGAAGGTAAAGCGTACAATTATACTGTCATTGCAAAGAATGATTACTCATCCGGTTATCCTGCTGCTGCGAGTACATCTACATTAGTTACACCACGGCTTCCATATCCTGAAAACGTTCGAGTGACCGAGCTGACATATAATAAAGTTCGTTTGGATTGGGATGCAGTAGATGGAGCAGACGAATACGAAATCTCTAGGAATGGAATGACTATTAGGATTCCGATGGAAACTTGGTGGGTAGAGAATTTTGAAGAAGGCCTATCGGGAGACATCTCATATAAAATAGCCGCCATCAGGAAGGGAGTAAGCGGTGCAGCTGCAGTAAAAAAAGTAACCATCCCGAGCAGACCCGTACCAGGTGAAGCACCGAGTGGTAAGCTGAAGTTAGAAGTGAACCGAATCTATCACGATCAAGTAAGCCTCAGCTGGAATCAAGTTAAAGGTGCTTCATATTACGATGTATTCCGGGATGAAACCCATAAAGTGTGGTCGGGTCAAGGGAATATAAATACAATAATAGACAGCAATTTGAAACCGGAAGAGAGTCACACATATAAAGTAGTCGCAGGTAATGAAGCAGGCATTTTAGAGTCAAACATAATTTATGTAAAAACAGCAGCAAAGCCACAGCGGATAACGATCATGCCAGCACAGCCGCTGGAAGGAACGATTACATTTGATTTCAAAGTTACGGATGGGGCTGTGATGTATGTGGAGCGTAATCCGCAAACGGTCTATACCCCTCTTGAAGATGGGACCTATCGTCAAACCTATTATAATGCCGCTACTGACGAAAGACGTGACGAAGGTGTTGTTACCCCAGTCAACGGCAGGCTTCATTTTAGTGAGACAGGCGTGTCCCCTAACAGAAACTACAACTATGATATTGTTGCTGTTGTACATAACACGGATGGAACAGAAACTGTAGTAGCCAGAGAAGGCATCAGTATCAGTACTCCTGCTGATGGCAGCGGAGCAACAGTGCCGGGAACTGTAGTTGACCCAGGTAATGGGGAAGGAAGTACACCAACACCGGGTTCTGGCTCTGGGAATGGAAACGGAAACGGCACAACGCCGTCAAATCCGTCAGCACCTGGAACGGAAACAGGTGGAGCAGCTGCCAGCCCGCCTTTTGGAGGTAATCCTTCTGGAAACAGTTCTTTCGGCGCCGTCACTACTGGTAATGCAAAGAATGATCAAGGAGCTGCAGATAATTCTGGAACGAAAAAAGAGGACACTAAAGTCACTCCTCAAGAGGAAACGAAATCTGAAACCTATACGGATATCGATGCAAGCTATGCCAAAGAAGCCATTCTTTTTCTGACTTCCAAAGGAATCGCTAAAGGGTACTCAGATGGAACGTTTGGCCTCAAGAAAAAGGTAACCCGGGCAGAATTTGCTGTTCTTTTAAATCGCGCTCTCGGGTACACATCATCATCTCCGTATGCTGGTACATTTAAAGATATTGACCCGAAAGCCTGGTATGTGTCAGAACTGAATGCTGCAATTGAGAATGACATCACGAAAGGTTTTGCAGACCAGACCTACCGTCCGAATGAAGTTATTTCAAGAGAGCAGGCAGCGGTCATGCTGTCTAATGTTTTATTGAAAAACGGGTCAATGCTGTTGTCTGCAGCTTCGTACGAAGATCATACCAACGTCGCAAGCTGGGCAAAAGAAAGTGTGAAACTGGTGACTCAAGAGTCCGTTATGAGCGGGTACCCTGGGAACAAGCTCATGCCCAAACGCTCCTTGAGTCGAGAAGAAGCTGCGCAGTTGATTTATAATCTTGTCAAACTCATAAATTAAATAAGAGTACAGCGTTTATCGCAAAAATAAAACACCTCCAAAGCGAATCCTGGATGTCGGCCATCAGGGTGCTGTTGTGGAGGTGTTTTTGTTTTTCGCTCAAGCCATACCCGCTTCACGCAGAAAATGATGCACAATCTCCGTCTGATACTTGATCCGTACAGCGCGTTTCAGGCTCCAGCACGTTTCAACGGTGACAGATTTCGCTTGCAGTACCCTTGAAGCCGCTGTCCGAGCGGAGCCCGGCAGCTCATGCCGCTTCAGGTTAAAATGATGCTTGCCCAACGGTATAGAACGGTTCATGCGTTCAATAACCCTGCGGCAGATCGGTACGCTTGAGCTGCCGGGGTTGGTGATCAGCGTTTGTCCGAGCACGCGTGGACTGAGCTGTGACAGACCGTTGGCTTCATGCAGATCGAGCCACCAGTCAGGCTGATACTCTCGTGCAAGCTTGAACACGGCGGCTGCCAGTGGATGCTTGGCTCTACCAGCTCGGCGGCGAGGAAAGGTGCGGTTCAGGTCAGGCTTGCCTCTGATTTTTTTCACATAAGCCTGCTGGTTGACTCTCGGCACAATAATCAAGGTTCCGCGATGGATCACATGCCGCCCCGAGGCACAATCATCGGCAAGCTTCTGTGCAGCGGCCATGCTGGCGGTTTCATTGCCGTGAACTCCAGATGTAATCATCATGACGGGCCCGGGATTCGTTCCACGTACGATGTAATAAGGTGTAGCATAGGGACTGGGTGCAGCAAGAATATGTTTGGTCACAAGCATGACCCTCACCTCCGTTACTAGAGTACGTCATGTCCCTCTTTCCAGTAACGGCGTTCGAACAGCCTTGCAACCCGTTTCATCGTAAAATAGGCCAACCCCTGGACTCAATAGACTTTGTGTATAACATCCTCGAAGTCCGGTTCTTTCATCTCAATATCGTCAATCTCTCCCCACTGCTCCAGCTCCTTCAAAATGTCCATCGTACGCCATTGCTTCCGGTTCACAAGTGCAGTGAGCACCTGATTGTCTACACTTGTCACCTGAATGGAGGAAGGCAATGCATCTGGCAGTTGAACCCGTCCACGGAAGGTGACACGGATCAGTGTAGGCAGACCGATGGTATCCCGAAGGGAGGCGATGGTTCCGTCATATGTAAGCTGTCCGTGATTAATGACCATGACGCGGCTGCATAGCTGCTCGATATCATCCATGTCGTGGGTGGTGAGCAGAATGGTTTTGCCGAACTCTTCATTTAATGTGCGCAAAAACTGGCGAATATTTCGCTTTGCATTCACGTCCAGCCCAATGGTGGGTTCATCGAGAAAAAGCAGTTCCGGATCATGCAGCATGGATGCTGCCAGATCTGCCCGCATGCGTTGCCCGAGGGAGAGCTTGCGAACCGGGGTAGCCCAGAAGGATTCGAGATCCAGCAGTTCAGCGAACTGGGACAGCCGTTTCTTTTTGACATCCGTACTCACACCGTACATCTCTGCCAAAATATCATATGAATCTTTCACAGGTAAATCCCACCAGAGCTGACTTCGCTGTCCGAACACAACGCCGAGCTTGCGAACCGTTTTACGTCGTTCCTCATGTGGATTCATCCCGCCAAGCATCACCTCACCCGCAGTCGGGTGAAGAATGCCTGTCAGCATTTTGATCGTGGTGGATTTGCCAGCTCCGTTTGGGCCGATG
>Ga0105246_10000094_pt1 | contig 38437 bp, 30 predicted proteins | sample KBSM64metaG_FD_99694 | JGI IMG/M metagenome (GOLD analysis project Ga0105246, IMG submission 99694) | Miscanthus rhizosphere microbial communities from Kellogg Biological Station, Michigan, USA - KBS M6-4 metaG | ecosystem: Host-associated > Plants > Roots > Rhizosphere > Soil | place... | reverse complement strand
TCGTGATGAGCTGCAGCTTCACCAACCAGGTGCTGGCGCAGATCGAGCTGTTCACCAAGGGCGACGAGTACGACAACGACGTCTACGTGCTGCCCAAGCACCTCGACGAAAAGGTCGCCGCACTGCACCTCGGCAAGCTCGGCGTCCACCTGACCCAGCTCAGCAAGCGACAGGCCGACTACATCGGCGTTCCGGTGGCGGGGCCATTCAAGCCGGATCACTATCGGTACTGATCCGTCCTCCCGGACTTGATCCGGGACCGCTGGACGCCGGGTTCGACCTGGCGGTCAGCGGTCCCGGCGTTCACCGGTACGACGCCCCCATTGCATCCCACCGTTCGCCCGCATAGCTGGGGGCGGATGGAAGTATCCCCCACCGCGCTGGTCCTGCTCGGGCTTTTGCTCGCTGGTTGGACCTTCGCCGCCGCCTGGCTCGCTCTGGCCGCGCGGCAGCGGGCGCGGCAGGCGACGGCGGCGCGCTCGACCGCCCGGCGACTGACGCGGATGATCGACGATTCGCCCGCGGTGCCGATGTTGGTCAAGGCCGACGGCAAGATCGAGGCGCCCGAGCGGATCGCCGCGTGGCTCGGGCTCAAACGCATGCCTGGCTACCTCAGCGAGCTCGGCGGAGAGGAAGACGGCCTATTCCCCGGCGAGCTGGCCGAGCTGAGCGAAGCGGTCCGCAAGACGCAGAAGACTGCCTCCGCTTTCCGCATGGTGTTGACGCCGATCGGCTCGGGCCGCAGTCTGGCGGTGCGCGGACAGCTTGCCGACGCGGCAATCTCGCCCACCGGTGCGGCGCTGCTGTGGTGGTTCGACTTTTCGGAAAGTCAGGGTGAGCTGACCCGGCTGCGCGCGGAAACCATGCGGGCGCAAGGTGATTTCGCGGCACTCGTCGGCCTGATCGAGGCAGCGCCGATCCCGATGTGGTTCCGCGGCCCCGACATGAAATTGCGACTGGTCAATAGCGCTTACGTGAAGGCGGTCGACGCGACAGACGCCGAAACCGTGGTCAGGAAGCAGGTCGAGCTGATCGAACGCGTGGACGGCCTCAGCCCGGCACAGATCGCCAAGCAGGCGCGCGACAAGGACTTGCCGGTCGAGCGCATTGTCCAGGCGACCGTCGGCACCCAGCGCCGCACGCTGCGGGTCAGTGATCTGCCTCTCGTCGGCGAAGGCGTTGCCGGTTACGCGATCGACATCGAGGAAATGGAAGAGCAGGGCCGCGAATTCCGCGCCTTCCGCGAAGCCCAACGCTCGATGCTCGACCAACTATCGATTGGCGTCGCGCAGTTCGACGGCGACCGTATGCTGGCGTTCTCCAACCAGCCGTTCCAGCGCATCTTTTCGCTGCCCGCCGCATGCCACATCGACCCGCCGAGCTTCGACCGTTTCCTCGACATGGCCCGCGACGAAGGGCGCCTGCCGGAAGTGCGAGACTTTCCCGCCTGGCGGCTCGAGCTCGGTGAATGGTTCAATCCGGGGCCCGCACGCGAGGAACCGTGGACCCTCAGTGACGGCACGCACTTGCGCATCGTGGCCCAGCCAATGCCCGACGGCGGGTTGGTGCTGATCGCCGAGGATCGCACCGAATCCCTCGCTCTTTCCGCGACGCGCGACACTTTGCTGCGTACGCGGGCGGCAACCTTCGACAGCCTGTTCGAATCGCTTGCGGTGTTCGCGCCTGACGGACGGCTGCAGCTGTGGAACCGGCTGTTCAGCAGCATCTGGGGGCTGCCCGAGGAGTTTCTCGACGAGCATCCCAGGATCGACGCGGTGCTCGAGCGACTTGGGCCGCGGCTCGCCCGGCCCGGCCAACGGGCGGCAATCGGCGAGATCGTACGTGCGGCGACCCTCGACCGGCAGCAGCGCGGCGGGCAGGTGCAGATGTCGGACGGGCGCACGCTCGAATTCGCCGGGGTGCCGCTGCCCGACGGCAACGGCCTGCTCACCGTTCTCGACATCACCGACTCCAAGAAAGCCGAGGACGTGCTGCGCGAACGCGCGACCGCGCTGGAAGAGGCCGACGCCGTCAAGACCCGCTTCCTGGCCAATATGAGTTACGAATTCCGCACCCCGCTGACCTCGATCGGCGGCTTTGCCGAATTGCTCCAGGGCGGGATCGCGGGCGACCTGACGCCTCAGGCGCAGGACTACGTCGCCGCCATTCTGTCGGCCGTGGAACGCCTGCGCGCGCAGATCGAGAGCGTGCTCGACCTGACGCAGAGCGAAGCCGGGCTGCTGCCGATCGCGACCGAGGAAGTCGACTTGCTCTCGTTCGTCACCAACGTCGTCCGCGAGCGCGAGGAGGCGATCGAGGCCAAGGATCTTTCCCTCGACTTGCGTGGCGACAAGGGGGCCGGCGTCGTCCAGGCCGACAAGCGGCAGTTGGGACGGGCGATCGGCAACCTGATCGACAACGCAATTACGGCTACCCCCCGGAAAGGTCGCATCCTCGTCGCGCTCTCGCGGCACAAGAAGGGCGCGCGCGTGGTCATCTCGGACAACGGAGCGGGCATGAAGCCGAGCGAGCTCGCCCGTGCGCTCGACGGCATGCGCCCGGCGGCGGACAGCACCGCCGACGCGCGCCGCACCGGCCTCGGCCTGCCACTCGCCCGTCAGCTGATCGAAGCGCACGGCGGGCGGCTCGAGCTTCAGAGCGAACCCGGCGTGGGCACCACCGCAACCGTCTGGCTACCGTGAACCTGGACTTGCCGGACCTTGGGGCGATGCAAGCGTTGGGCGCACGAATCGCCGCCCACCTTCGGCCTGGCGACGTGGTTGCCCTTTCCGGCCCTCTCGGCAGCGGCAAGACCACGCTGGCGCGGGCGATAATCGCTGCGCTTGGGCACGAAGGCGAGGTGCCGTCGCCGACCTTCACGATTGTCGAAACCTATGAGCTAGATCCGCCACTGGTCCATGCCGACTTCTACCGGCTCGAGCGCCCGCGAGAAGCCGACGAGCTGGGGCTCGATGACTACCGCGAAGGCGCGGCGCTGATCGCCGAGTGGCCCGAAAAGGCTGGCGGCTTCGCGGAAGAGCTGGGTTGTTTGTCCGTTGCGCTGGAAATTGCGGGCAGCGGGCGCAAGGCGATTGTCGAAGGCGGCGCGGCTTGGCATGGACGCATGCCATGAACGCAGAGTTGCCCGAAGGGCTCGACGAATTCCTTGAGCACGCCGGTTGGGCCGGAGCTACGGTCGAGCCGCTGGTCGGCGACGCCAGCTTCCGGCGCTATTTCCGCGTGAGGGATGGCGGGCGAAGCGCGATGTTGATGGACGCGCCGCCGCCGCACGAGGACCCGGGGCCCTTCCTCGAAGTGGGCCGATGGCTCGCCGAACATGGCCACCGCGCGCCGGAAATCCACGCCGAGAACCGCGAGCGCGGCCTGGTGCTGATCGAAGATTTCGGCGCCGACCGAATGCGCGATTGGCTCGACGACAACGCCCATGCCGAGGTCGAGACCTACGAGCGCGCGATCGACGCGCTGGTCCGGCTCCACCGTTCGCCGCCGGGCCCGTTCGCGCCTTACGACCTCGACACCTACGAGCGCGAGGCTGAGCTGTTCACCGAATGGTATTGCCCGGCGATGCGCCTCGACGTCGATGCCGAGGGCTACCGCGCGGCCTTCGACGAGGTGCTGCGACCGATGCTCCCGCGCCAGCGGCCCGGTGTGACCGTGCTGCGCGATTACCACGCCGAAAACATCATGCTGCTGCCACAAGGGACGCAGGGCCTGATCGACTTCCAGGACGCGCTGGTCGGACACCCGGCATACGACCTCGTCTCGCTGCTGCAGGACGCGCGGCGCGACGTTTCGCCGGCGCTCGAGCGGGCGATGCTCGATCGCTACATGGCGCACGTCGATGCCGGTCCGGACTTCGAAGCCGATTATGCCCGGCTTGGCGCGCAGCGGAACGCCAAGATCGTCGGTATCTTCAGCCGCTTGTGGCTGCGCGACGGCAAGGCGCGCTATCTCGCCTTCATTCCGAGGGTGTGGGAAGCAATGGAGCGCGATCTCGAGCACCCGGCCCTGGCGCCGGTAGCCGAATGGTTCGCCGCCAATATCCCAGCTGAGTTGCGCGCGGCTCACGGAAGCGGGATCGGCCTGTGAGCGAGCTGGCCTCCGACACGGCGATGGTGCTGGCCGCCGGGCTCGGCAAGCGGATGCGACCGCTCACCGCCAGCCAGCCCAAACCGCTGGTGCGGGTCGCCGGAAAGCCGCTGGTCGACCACGCGCTCGACCGTCTGGCCGAAGCGGGCGTAGCCAAGGCGGTGGTCAACGTTCACTACCTCGCTGACGCGCTCGAAGCGCACGTCACGGCCCGCGCGACGCCGGTGGTCGCGGTGTCGGACGAGCGGGGGCAATTGCTCGAAACCGGGGGCGGGATGGTCCGCGCGCTGCCGCTGCTGCCCGACCCATTCTTCTGCATCAACAGTGACAACATCTGGCTCGACGGACCCAAGGACGTGTTCCACGACCTGTCGGACGCGTGGGATGCGAAGCGGATGGACGCGCTGCTGGCGCTGGTGCCGCTCCGCGGGGCTCACAACTTCCGCGGCAAGGGCGATTTCAACATGGACGCCGCCGGGCGGGTGACGCGCCGCCGCTCCGGACGGATCGCGCCCTTCATCTTCACTGGCATCCAGCTCGTCGGCCATCGCCTGCTACGCGACGCGCCCGAGGGCCCGTTCTCGACCAACGTGCTGTGGGATCGAGCAATCGATGAGGGGCGGCTTTACGGAATCGCCTTTACCGGGCAGTGGTTCGAGGTCGGGACGCCGGCAGCGATACCTGCTACCGAAGCGGCGCTGAGGGAGGGCTGACGAACGGTCCGATGGGGGGTCGCAAACCGCAGGTCTATTCGATCGCCGCGCACCGGGGGTTCGCCGACGCGCTAGTGCCCGGATTGCTGCCACGGTACTTCGAACCAGAAGTCGGTCTCGCTCGTCTGACGCTGCTGTTGCCGAGCACCCGCGCGGTGCGCACGTTGAGCGAGGCCTTCGTTCGCCTGGCCGGCGCCGAAGGACTTGGCGGGTTGCTGATGCCGCGCATGGCCGTGGTCGGTGACCTTGATCTGGACGAGACCTTGGGTCCGCTGCTCGATCCGCTGGGCGCCGGGACAGCGGCACCGCCCGCGGCTGATCCGACGCGACGCCTGTTCAAGCTTGCTGGATTCGTTCCCCCAGCAATGACGGCCCTGGGCCGCGAGGTGCCAACCGGCGCGGCGCTGCTGCGGATGGCGCGCGAGATCGCTCGCGCAATCGACCGGCTGCTGGTCGAGGATATCGATCCCGAGGCGCTGTTCGGCGAGCAGGTGAAGCAGGTGCTCGCGGAAATGTCCGGGCACTGGATCGAGAACACCAAGCTCTTCGCCGCCGTGCATGCCATGTGGCGCGCCGAGCTGCACACGCGCGGCGAAATCGACGCGGCGGCCCGGCGCAACCGGCTGTTCGCCCGTGCGGCCGAGAAATGGCGCGCCGAGGCACCCGCGACGCCCGTCGTCGCCGCCGGAGTGACCAGCGCGGCGCCGGCGCTGGCCGAGCTGCTGCGCGTGGTTTCAGAGCTGCCGCAAGGCGCCGTGATACTGCCCGATCTCGACCTGTCGATGCCGTCCGACGTGTGGGACGAGCTCGGCGAGGCCGGTGCGCCGGATAGCGATCCGCCGTTTGCGCGGGGCGACGCGGTGACGCATCCGCAGTACCACCTCAAGCTGCTGCTCAATCGGATGGGCGTGGCCCGCGGCGAGGTCGACCAGTGGCACCGGGCCGGGCTCGGCAAGGGCCCGCCCGAGCGCAGCCACGCGATCTCGAACCTTTTCCTGCCGCCCGAGGCGAGCAAGGCCTGGGCCACTTTGCCGGCCGACAAGCGGCAACTTGCCGGCGTACGGCTGCTCGAAACGGCCAACCCGGAGGAGGAAGCGCAGGCGATCGCCCTGCTGGTGCGCCAGGCGCTGGCCGAGCCGGAGAAGCGCGTCGCTGTGGTCACGCCCGATCGCGGGCTCGCCCGCCGCGTAGTCCATCATTTGCGCCGGTGGAATATCGACGCCGACGATTCCGCGGGGCGCTCGCTGTCGCAAACCGCCGCCGGGCGGCTACTGCTGCTGCTGGCGGAAACGGCTGCGGAGGAGGCTGCGCCGGTACCGCTGACGGCGCTACTGGAACATCCGCTGGTCCGTGCTGGCGAGGGGCGCGGCGCTTGGCTCGATAAGGTCCGCGCCTTTGAGCGCAAGCTGCGCGGCCCGCGTCCGGCGCCGGGCCTGACAGGGCTCACGCCGATCGCCGCGCGGGTCGGTGTCGAGCATTGGTGGGCTGGCGTCGCTGGCATCCTCGAACCGCTGATGAGTCAGGAACAGCGGGCCTTCGCGGCGCTGCTCGACGAACTCATCGTCGCGGCGGAAGCCCTGTGCGGTGACGGCGTGTGGGCGCGCGAGGATGGCCGCGCGCTGTCGGCACTGGTGGAGGACTTGCGCCTTCACGCCGGCGAAACGGGCTTCGCGATCGACGCAGCAGAATTGCCCGCTGCACTACGCGATGCGATGGACGCCGTTGCCGTGCGCCCGCCTTACGGTGGTCATCCGCGGGTGGCGATCTACGGCTTGCTCGAAGCGCGCATGACCCGTGCCGAGCTGGTGATCTGCGCCGGGCTCAATGAAGGAACTTGGCCGGCAAAGCCGTCGCTCGATCCGCTGCTTCCGCCCGCGGTGCTGCGCGCGCTCGGGGTGCCAGGCGCGGACTTCCGCATCGGCCTTTCCGCGCACGATCTCGCCGGGCTGCTCGGTGCGCCCGAGGTCGTGTTAAGCCGCTCCCAGCGCGACACCCAGGGGCCGGCGATCCCTTCGCGCTTCCTGCTACGGGTCAAGGCGCTGCTCGGCCGCGATCTTGGCGAACGGCATGTCGACCGCGAAACCGTCGCGCTCGCCCGGGCGCTGGACGATGGCGAGCCCGCGCCGCTCTATCCTCGACCCGAACCGCGGCCCAGCGCCGAGCAGCGCCTGGTGCGGGTCAGCGTCACCGGCCTCGACCGGCTGCGCTCCGACCCGTACCAGTTCTACGCTTCCGAGATACTCCAGCTCAGCGAGCTCGATCCGCTCGACGCGGAGCCGACGCCGCAATGGCGCGGCACCGCGGCGCACAAGGTGCTCGAGACCTGGCATGTGACGGGTCGGCCGATGCGCGACATCGCCGACGAAATCCTTTCCGAGATGAACCATCATCCGCTGATGCGCGCGCTGTGGCGCCCGCGGCTGATGAGGGCGCTCGAATGGGTGGCGGCGGAGATCGCCGCCAACCCCGACCGGGCGCCGACGCTGATCGAAGAGAAGGGCGAGTGGACGTATCGCGGGGTCCTGATCCGGGGCAAGGCCGACCGGATCGACCGGCTGCCGGACGGCACGCTGGCGGTAGTCGATTACAAGACCGGCCAGCCGCCGAGCGGGAAGCAGGTCGAAAAGGGCTATGCGTTGCAGCTCGGCACCACTGGGTTGATGGTGCGCCACGGCGCCTTTGGGGACCTGCAGGGCGAGCCTGTTTCGTTCGAATACTGGTCGCTCGCCAAGTCGCCGAGGAGTGAGACGGGGTTCGGCTATGTCACCACTCCGATCCTCAGCGGCTCCAAGCGCACCGGGATTCCGCTGGGGGATTTCCTGCCCGAAGCCCAGCGCTACCTCAACGATGCGCTCGACCGCTGGATCCTCGGCGACGAGCCTTTCACCGCCCGGCTCAATCCCGATGCCCCGGCTTACGCTACGTACGACCAGCTGATGCGGCTCGACGAGTGGTTGGGGCGCGACAAGTGAGCGGCGAAGTTCATCCCCTCAAGGACGAGCAGGCCCAGGCGGTGAATCCGCGCGACAGCGTCTGGCTCTCGGCCTCGGCCGGGACCGGCAAGACGCAAGTGCTGTCGGCGCGCGTGCTGCGCCTGCTGCTGCGGGAGGACGTCGAGCCGGGGCAGATCCTGTGCCTCACCTTCACCAAGGCCGGCGCGGCCGAGATGGCGACGCGGGTTAACGAGGTGCTGGCGAACTGGGTTCGGCTACCGGACACCGAACTCGCCGCCGCCCTCATCAACGTCGACGAGCGCGCCACGCCCGAGACCATTGCCCGCGCCCGCGCGCTGTTCGCGCGAGTGCTCGATTGCCCCGGCGGCGGCCTCAGAATCGACACGATCCACGCGTTCTCGCAGTGGCTGCTGGGGGCGTTTCCCGAGGAAGCGGGACTGATCCCCGGCACCAAGCCGATGGAGGACCGGGACCGCGAAATCCTCGCGATGCGCGTGCTCGCCGACCTGCTGGTCGAGTGGGAGGAAGGCGGCGAAACGGCGCTTCTCGAAGGGCTCGAAATGCTCAGCGTGAGGATGGGCCCCGACGGCGCGCGCAAATGGCTGATGCGGTGCGCCGAGGCGCGCGAGGCCTGGCTCGGCACCGGCGGCTGGCAGGAGCCGCTCGGCGACCGGGTGCGCCAGTTGATCGGCCTGTCGCTCGACGCCGGCGCGGAGAGCATCGCCGCGCTGTGTCACGACGACTCGTTCGATCGCGCCGCGCTCATCCGCTGCGTCGAGGTCAACGCCGCCTGGGGCACGGCGACGGCGCAGAAGTGCATCGACGCAATCGGCGAATGGCTCGCGGCCGATCCGGTCGCACGCGCCGAGGATTGCGAGCTAGTGGCGAAAGCGCTGTTCACCAACGAGGGCGGCGTGCGCTCACTGCGCTACCTCGAGAAGCTCGATGCGAATTACGCGGGGATGGCCGAGCGGGTGCGCCAGTGCCTTGATGCCGTGCGCGAGCAGGTCGCGTTGCTGGCGCTCGCCGACCTGCTTGTCCCGGCGCTCACCGTCGGTCGCCGTTTCGCGCTCGCATGGGACGAGGCCAAGGCGCGCGAGGGGCTGATCGATTTCGACGACCAGATTCGCCAGGCCGCGGCGCTGCTCACTCGCTCCGACTTGTCTGACTGGATCCGCTACAAGCTCGATCGCCAGTTCGACCACATCCTGATCGACGAGGCGCAGGACACCAACGCCGCGCAGTGGTCGATCATCTACGCCCTGACCGAGGAATTCTTCGCCGGCGAGGGCCAGCGCGACAACAAGCTGCGCACGGTGTTCGCGGTCGGCGACTACAAGCAGGCGATCTTCCGCTTCCAGGGCACCAGCCCGGAGAACTTCGAGAACGCGCGCAGGCGGTTCGAAAGGGCGATGGCCGATGCCGCGCTCGACAATCTCGATGCCCGCGGACTCCAAAGTCTCGGCCTCGGCCGTTCCTACCGCACGGCGCAGCCGGTCCTCGACTTCGTCGACGAAGCGATCGAGGCCATTGGTCACGAGGCGTTCGGCCTGGACCGTCCGCCCGAGCCGCACGTCGGCGACAAACGCCCCGGACTCGTCGGCCTCTGGCACCCGGTCGGCGGAGAGAGCGAGGAAGAGGCGGAGGAGCCCGAAGCGGCCGACGGCTGGTTGCCCGGCCCCGAGCGGGCGATGGCAGACAACATCGCCGCGCAGGTCAAGGCCTGGCTGCGCGACGGTTTCCCACTGGTGAAGGGCGAAGCGCGCAACGCCGGACCGGGTGACATCATGGTGCTGGTGCGAAAGCGCCGTGAGCTGGCCGGACTGATCGTCGCCCGATTGCACGCCGCCGGAGTACCGGTGGCGGGCGTCGATCGCCTGCGCCTCGGCGCGCCGCTGGCGGTGAAAGACCTGATGGCGGCGCTGCGCTTTGCGGCCCAGCCGCTCGACGATCTCAGCCTCGCCTGCCTGCTGGTCTCGCCGCTGATCGGCTGGAGTCAGGACGAACTGCTGGAATTCGGTTACCGCGAGAAGGGCGTGGCGCTGTGGGATCACTTGCGCCGCAGCCGCTCGCCGGGCGCGATGAGCGTCGCCGACGCGCTGCGGCAGCTGCTCGCCCGCGCCGACTTCGAACCGCCGCAAGCGCTGCTCCACTGGCTGCTGGTCGGCCCATGGCAGGGGCGGCGCAAGCTCGTCTCGCGGCTCGGGCGCGAAGCCAACGACCCCATCGACGAGCTGCTCAACGCCGCGCTGGCCCACTCCGGAACCCACACGCCGAGCCTCGCCGGGTTCATCCAGTGGTTCGACGCGGGCGAGGGCGAGCTCAAGCGCGAGGCCGGCGCCAGCGAGGGGCTGGTGCGGGTGATGACCGTGCACGGCTCGAAGGGCCTGCAGGCACCGATCGTGATCCTCGCCGATGCCACCGGCAATCCCGACCGCTCGCCGACGCGCGGACTGACGCTTGTCGAGGGTCTGCCGGGCGGCGGCGGCCCCACGATACCGCTGCCCGACTTGTCGAAGGAAGAGAAAGTCGGCCGTGTCGCCGCCGCCGAAGCCGAAGCCGCCGTGGCCGAGCGGCAGGAGCACTGGCGCCTGCTCTATGTCGCGATGACCCGCGCCGAGGAGGCCTTGTTCATCGGCGGCGCGCTGCTCGGAAACGAGAAGGAGCCTGCGCCGGACAGTTGGCATGCGCGCCTTGCGCCGCTGTTCTCCGGCGACCCGGTCGTGGACGACATCTGGGGCTCGCGACAGGAGCGCGGCGAGAAAGCGCCCACGATCTTGTCGGAAGCCCAAGCGATGCCGGTCCAGCGTCAAGTGCTGCCTGCTTGGGCGACAACCGCGATCGGCCCGGAGCCGCGCCCGCCGCGGCCGCTCGCGCCATCGTCGGCCGGGCAAGACGAAGGCGCCGACCCGCCGCTGCCGCCGCGCGCGGACAACTTCGCCGCAAGGCGCGGTGTGCTGATCCACAAGCTGCTCGAGCGCCTGCCCGAACTGGCGCCCGGTGAGCGCGCTGGCAGGGCGCGCGAATGGCTGGCGCGGCAGGCCGCGGACGTGCCCGAAGCCGAACGCGAGGAGATGCTGCAAGCGGCGTTGACGGTGCTGGCGACGCCGGGCTGGGCAGAGATCTTCTCACCTTCCGCGCTCGCCGAGGTTCCGCTTGCCGCTACTGTCGGCGGCCAAGTCATCGCCGGGACCGCCGACCGTCTGCTGATCGAGCCGGAACGGGTACTTGTGGTGGACTTCAAGACCGCGCGCCGGCCGCCTTCGAGGCTGGCCGAGGTGCCGCTCACCACGCTCAGGCAAATGGCCGCCTACGCGGCGGTGCTCGACGCGATCTACCCGGGCCGCAAAATCGAGGCGGCGGTGCTCTACACCCAGACGCCGTTGCTCGTCGCCATCCCACCCTCGCTGCTCGCCGAGCACAAGGCCGGATTGATGGGGATTGAGGAAAGCTTTGCGGGGTGAGCCGTTGCAAGGCTGCGCAGTGCCCCTAGATTGACGGCAACACACGAAGGAGTGTCTCCAATGTCCACCAAAGCCGTCACCGATGCCAGCTTCCAGGCCGACGTGCTCGATTCCTCCACGCCTGTCTTGGTCGATTTCTGGGCCGACTGGTGCGGACCCTGCAAGATGATCGCCCCCGCGCTGGAGGAGATCGCCGAGGAGCTTTCAGGCCGTGTGACGATCGCCAAGATGGACATCATGGAGAACCCGGAGGTGCCCGGGAAGATCGGCGTCCAGTCGATCCCGCTGATGGTGCTGTTCAAGGATGGCAAGCCGGTCGCGCAAAAGCTCGGGGCGGCGCCGAAGAGCCAGCTCAAGGGCTGGCTGGAGAGCGTAATCTAGGCGGGCAGGGCGGCCAGCCGCTCCGCCAGTTGATCCCAAAGCTGGGGCGAAGCCGCGCCGATCAGGCCCGGCCGCTGCCATTCGTCGACCCGATAGGCCGAACCGTCGGGCCGCGCGGCCTTGCCGCCCGCTTCGTTGAGCCACAACACTCCGGCGGCATGGTCCCAGGCGAGCGTACGTTCGAAGATCGAGACGTCGTTCACGCCAAGCGCGAGCCGAGGGTATTGCTCGGCCGCGCAGCGGGGGATGTCGACCAGCGCGTAATGCGGCGCGATGTGCTCGCGGATGGCTTCGCGGCGGCTCTGCTCGAGGAAGATCAGCGAGATCGCCGCAATCGGCGGTTCGGCCCCGCTCGGGCGGGCGTGGACTTTCTCGCCGTCGACGAAGGCGCCCTTGCCGCGGTGCGCGACGCAGATCCTGTCGCTCAGCGGATTGTAGATCCAGCCGGTGTGCGCCTCACCCGCTGAAGCCATCGCCAGGAGGATTCCGAAGGGCGGTTTGCCTGCGGCGAAATTGTTGGTCCCGTCGAGCGGGTCGACGATCCAGCAATCGCCTTTCAGCCGTTCAAGCACTGCAGGATCGGTGTGGGAACGCTCTTCGCCGACCACCGGCAAGCCGGGCATGATCTTCGCCAAGCCATGTTCCAGCAAGGCTTCAGCCAGGTGATCAGCCACTGTGACCACGTCGTCGGCCGCCTTTGCTTCAATCTGGTGCGCGAGGAGTGCCTGATAATGCGGCAGAATCGCCTGCTGCGAGACTTCGCGGAGCAGGTCATGCACGGCCTGGTGGAAGGCCATGATGTCGCTCACGAACGGTAGTCGGCGTTGATAGCGATGTAGCCGTGGGTCAGGTCGCAAGTCCACACCGTGGCGCGGCCCTCGCCGAGGCCGAGATCGACCTCGATCTGGATTTCGCGGCCAGTGAGATGCGCGGCGACCGGAGCTTCGTCGTAATTGGCGAGCGGCTGCCCGTCGCGAGCCGCCCAGGTTCCGCCAAAGCCGATCGACAGCTTGTCGCGATCCGCCGGCTCACCCGCCTTGCCCACGGCCATCACTACGCGGCCCCAGTTGGCGTCCTCGCCGGCGATCGCCGTCTTCACCAGCGGCGAATTGGCGACCGCCAGGCCGATCTTGCGAGCGCTCTCGTCGCTCGTCGCTCCGGTCACGCAAACCTGGATTAGCTTCTGCGCCCCTTCGCCGTCGCGCACGACAAGCTGGGCGAGTTGGTGGCAGACGTCGTGCAGCGCGGCGGCAAAGGCATCGGCGCCGGGATCGTCGAACGAGGCGAGGGGAGCGTTGCCCGCTTTCCCGGTCGCGAACGCGAGCACGGTGTCGCTGGTCGAGGTGTCGCTGTCGACTGTGATGCAGTTGAAGGTATCGGCCGAGGCGGCGCTGAGCATCGGCTGCAGGAAACCAGGCTCAACGGCAGCGTCGGTGAACACGTACCCGAGCATCGTGGCCATGTCGGGCGCGATCATCCCGCTGCCCTTGATCATGCCGGCCACAATGACCGTACGCCCGTCGACGACGGCCGTCGCCAGCGCGCCCTTCGGAAAAGTGTCGGTGGTACCGATGGTTGTGGCGGCTTCTTCCCAAGAACACTGTGAAGCCGAGAGCGCCGCGGCAACGCCTTCGTGCGCCTTGTCCTTGGGCAGCGGCACTCCGATGACCCCGGTGGACGAGACGAACACGTCGCTCGGCTCGCAGCCAAGATGCTGGGCCACCTGCGCCATGATCTGCTCGACCGCCTCGCGCCCGCGATAGCCGGTGAAGGCGTTGGCATTGCCGGCATTGACGATCAACGCCCGCGCCCGCCCGAGCCGGACCTGCTCGCGCCCCATCTCGACTTCCGAGGAACAGCAAACGTTGCGGGTAAAGACGCCCGCAACCGCGGTTCCTTCGGCGAACTCGAGAAAGGTCAGGTCGCAGCGGTCCCAGTCCTTGTACCGCGCCCGCGCGATGCGAGGTGTCACCCCGGCGATTGGCGGGATCGCGGGAAACGGCTGGGCGAGGGGGGAGCGCTCGATGTCCATGGCGCCTCGCGCATAGGCAATCCCGCGGGGGACGACAATCGGCGACGAACTTTACACCACTCGGCGCCAGCGGCATCATTGGCCGATGAAGAGAATTCTTGTGTTGTCGCTCGCGGCGCTGGTCTTTGCCGCGCCGATTCACGCTGCGAACAAGCCCGTGCCAGCCGTGCCGAAAGGCAATCCGGGGGCATGGCTGGAGACGGAGGATTATCCTCCAAGCGCTCTCCGCGAGGAAGCTGAAGGCGTGGTCAGATTTGTGCTCGACATCGATGCCGGCGGCGTGCCGGTGAATTGCACGGTGACGCAAAGCAGCGGGCGCGCCGACCTCGACGAAGCCGCTTGCCGGGCGATCAAGGAACGCGCGCGGTTCGAACCGGCGAAGGATTCGCGAGGGCGCCCTGTCTTCGGCACTTATTCCAATACCGTGAGATGGCAGATTCCCAAGGGGAACTGGGCACCGATGCCCGGTGAATCGGTGATGAGCCTGGTCATTGAGAAAGACGGCACGGTGTCATCCTGCACCGTGGAAAAGGCCGAAGGAATGTTCGCCGGCTCGAAGTCGGAGATGTGCGACCATACTCAAACGTATGAGCCGATCCTCGATGCGGAGGGCAACCCCGTACGCAAGCGGCTTCGCACGACCCTGAAGTTCGAGCTGGAAGACCTTCCTTAGAAGCGCCAGCATCGCCGCCTGGGCCGGTTTTGAAGGCTCGCCGTGATGGACAATTCCTTCCGCTTCGCTATCTAGCGATATCGATGCTGCGCAAACTGCTCACTATCCTTGCGATCCTCACCGGGCTGGCCGCTGCCGGCGCTCCGGCCCAGGCGGCGCAGGTGAGCGACGTCGCCAGCGTGCGGCTCGTCGCCAGCGCCGAGCTCGTCAGCAAGTGCACGCTGCCGAGCAGCGGCCCCGCTCTGACGCCGCCGGCGCCGCTCAGGGATGGCGCGAAGGCGCCGTGTCCGCGCCCGCGACCGCCGGTGGTGCTGCCGCCGGTGATGCTCCGCGTCGACCGCGCGCTCGAATAGCCACGCGCCTCCGCTGATCGTTTAGCTACGGCCGCGCCTTCCCGCGCGGCCGCTCATCTCGTTTCAACACCAGGAATTCGTCATGCTCGGCACCATTGCCAAAGCCATCTTCGGGTCGGCCAACGACCGTTACGTCCGTTCGCTCGACCGGACGATCGCCACCGTCAACGCGCTCGAACCGCAGATCCAGGCGCTCAGCGACGCCGAGCTGCAAGCCCAGACGCAGAAGTTCCGCGACCAGCTGGCTGACGGCAAGACCTTCGACGACATCCTGCCCGAAGCCTTCGCCACCGTTCGCGAGGCGTCGGTGCGTACCCTCGGCATGCGTCACTTCGACGTCCAGCTGGTCGGCGGTATCGTCCTCCACCGCGGCGAAATCGCCGAGATGAAGACCGGCGAGGGCAAGACCCTCGTCGCCACGCTCGCCACCTACCTCAACGCGATCGAGGGCAAGGGCGTCCACGTCGTCACGGTGAACGACTACCTTGCCAAGCGCGACTCCGAATGGATGGGGCGCATCCACCAGTTCCTCGGCCTGTCGGTCGGGGTGATCGTGCCCAACCTGGGCGAGGCCGAACGGCGCGAGGCCTACGCGGCCGACATCACTTACGGCACCAACAACGAGTTCGGCTTCGATTACCTGCGCGACAACATGAAGCACGAACGCGAGCAGCAAGTGCAACGCCCGTTCAACTTCGCGATCGTCGACGAGGTCGATTCGATCCTGATCGACGAGGCCCGCACCCCGTTGATCATCTCGGGCCCGACCGAGGACAAGGCCGATCTCTACATCCAGCTCGACCAAGTGGTGAAAACCTTCGAGGCCGAATACTACGAGGTCGACGAGAAGAGCCGCAACGTCAGCCTTACCGAGGAGGGCAACGAGGAGATCGAGAAGCGTCTCGCTGAAGCGGGCCTGCTCGCGACCGACAACCTCTACGATGTCGAGAACACCCAGGTCGTGCACCACCTCGACCAGGCGTTGAAGGCGAACATCATCTTCAAGCGCGACATCGATTACATCGTCAAGGACGGCAAGGTCGTGATCATCGACGAGTTCACCGGGCGCATGATGGAAGGGCGCCGCTGGTCGAACGGCCTGCACCAGGCAGTCGAGGCCAAGGAAGGGGTGCAGATCGAGCCCGAAAACCAGACGATGGCAACGATCACTTTCCAGAACTATTTCCGCATGTACCCCAAGCTTTCCGGCATGACCGGCACCGCCGCCACCGAGGCGGCTGAGTTCTGGGAAGTCTACAAGCTCAACGTCGTCGAGATCCCGACCAACGAGCCGGTTTCGCGGATCGACGAGGAGGACGAGTTCTACAAGAACACCCAGGACAAGTTCCAGGCAATCGCCAAGTCGATCAAAGAGAAGCAGACTATCGGCCAGCCGGTGCTGGTCGGCACGGTGTCGATTGAGAAGTCGGAGCTGCTGTCGGGCTTCCTCGACAAGGAAGGCGTGAAGCACGCGGTGCTGAATGCGCGCTTCCACGAGCAGGAAGCGCATATCGTCGCCCAGGCGGGCCGCCTTGGCGCGGTTACCATCGCCACCAACATGGCCGGCCGCGGCACCGACATCCAGCTCGGCGGCAACGTCGAGTTCCGCATCGAGGACGAACTGAAGGACGTCGAGGAAGGCGCAAGGCGCGACGCCGCGATCGCGCAGATAAAGGCCGAAGTCGCCGCCGAGCGCGAAAAGGTCCTGGCGGCCGGCGGCCTGTTCGTGCTCGGCACGGAGCGGCACGAAAGCCGCCGCATCGACAACCAGCTGCGCGGCCGCTCGGGCCGCCAGGGCGATCCCGGGCTGAGCCGCTTCTACTTGTGCCTGGAGGATGACTTGCTGCGCATCTTCGGCCCGGACACCCTGTTCGCCAAGATGATGAATTCCAACCTCGCCGACGGCGAAGCGATCGGCAGCAAGTGGCTGTCGAAGGCGATCGAAACCGCGCAGAAGAAGGTCGAGGCGCGCAACTACGAAGCGCGCAAGCAGGTCGTCGAATACGACAACGTGATGAACGACCAGCGCAAGGTGGTGTACGAGCAGCGCTCCGAGATCATGGACAGCTCCGCCGTCGACGACGTGGTGGTCGACATGCGTCACGACGCGATCAATGCCATGGTCGGCACCGCCTGTCCGCCGGGCTCGTACCCCGAGCAATGGGGCATCGACGCGCTCAAGGCCAAAGTGAACGACGTGCTGGGGATCGAGCCTCCGATCGACCAGTGGCTCCAGGAAGACGCGGTCGAGCCCGATATGATCGAGCACCGGCTCGTCGATATGACCGACAAGATCATGGCCGACAAGATCGCCGAGAACGACGAGACGGTCTGGCGCCAGGTCGAGAAGCAGGTCCTGCTCGACCGGCTCGACTACCACTGGAAGGAGCACCTCGCGACGCTCGACGCGCTGCGCCAGGTGGTGTTCCTGCGCGCCTATGCGCAGAAGCAGCCGATCAACGAATACAAGCAGGAAGCGTTCGGGCTGTTCGAAGTGATGCTCGAGACGATCCGCGAGGACGTGACGCGCATCCTGCTGACCAGCCAGCTGCGCCTTGCCCCGCCGCCGATGAGCCTGCCCGAACTGCCCGATTTCCTTACCGGGCACATCGACCCGTTCACCGGCATGGACGATTCGGCCGACGGCGACGGTTCGGCCCGGGTTCCAGAGATGTTCGGCGCGCTCGCGGGAGCGCCGTTTGCTGCGCAGGCCGCTGGCGGGGCGGATCGCGACAACCCCTACGAGGCGATGGAGATCAGCCGCAACGCGCCGTGTCCGTGCGGCTCCGGCCAGAAGTATAAACACTGCCATGGGGCGATGGCCTAAAGCTGCACGGGTTGAGCGCGCCCTCTTGCTACGACCGTAACGAGTGTTACAGTTACGGCAAGAGGGAGCGCCGGGAATGCAGATCAGCAAGCTCGACCTGCCGAGATGCCAGGTCGGCGAAGGGCCGGTGTGGGACGCCGCCGAGCAGGCGCTGTTCTACATCGATATCGTTGCCAAGGCGGTGTTCCGCTGGGATCCGCTGAACGGCGACTTCACGCGCTGGGAGGTGCCCGACATCATCGGCTCGATGGCACTGCGCGAACGCGGCGGGGCGATAGTCGCATTGGGTTCGGGCGTGCACACCCTCGATTTCGCAACCGGCGCGGTCGAGCCCTTGGCGCTCCTCGACCCGCCCGATCCGGATGTGCAACTCGCCGACGGCAAAGTCGACCGGGCGGGGCGCTTCGTGTTCGGCACCAGCCATCGGGCGATGAAGGATCCCAGGGGCGGACTCTATTCACTGGAACGCGGCAAGCTGTCGAGGCTCGACGACGACATCCATTTAGGCAACGGCCCGTGCTGGTCGCCTGACAATCAGACTTTCTATCACGCGGATAGCCTGCGCCATCTGATCTACGCTTACGACTATGATCTCGAAACAGGCGCAACGACTGGCCGCCGCCCGTTCTTCGACAGCTCGCCGTGGGGGCCGATCCCCGATGGCGCCACCGTCGATTCCGAAGGCAACCTCTGGACGGCGATTTGCGAGGGCGGAGTTGTGCTGTGTCTCAGCCCGCTAGGCGAAGTGCTGCGTGAGATCGCTTTCCCCACGCGCATCCCGGCGAGCGTAATGTTCTTCGGGCCCGATCTCGACCGCTTGTTCGTGCCCACCATCGATCCTTCGTTCATCCCTGGCCGCGAGGCGGCGCCCGACGACGGTCGCTGCTTCGTCATCGACGGGCTGGGCGTGCAGGGCCTGCCGGAGCCGCGCTATGCCGGGTGAGATCGACTACAAGCGCATGCTGCCGCTTATGTTCGCGGTGTTCGTCAACATCGCCGGGTTCAGCCTGATCCTGCCGCTGCTGCCGTTCTACGGCAGGCTGTTCGGCGCCGGGGCGTTTGAAATCGCGCTGCTTTTCGCGGCCTATAGCCTGGGCAATGTAGTCGGCGAAATTTTCTGGGGCCGGCAATCGGACAGGTGGGGCCGGCGCGCCGTTCTGGTGGCGACCACCACCGGCGCCGCGGTGACCTATATTGCGTTCGCGTATGCTCCGGGGCTGTGGCTCGCCATTGCAATCCGCATCCTCAACGGCTTCTTCGGCGGCACGCTCAGCGTCGCGCAAGGATTTCTGGCAGACGCGTCGCAGCCGGAGAAGCGCGCCAAGGCGATGGGCCTGTTCGGCGCCAGCTTCTCACTCGGCTTCGCCTTCGGGCCGGTGATCGGAGGCCTACTAGCCGGCAAAGGCGACGCGCTGGCCGATTTCCACGCGCCCATCCTCGTCGCCGCGGGTTTTTGCGCGCTGACCGCGGTTTGGTCGCTACTGGTGCTGCGCGATGTACGGGCGCCGCTCGGCAAGGCGGCGCCGCTTCCGCGCTATGGCGACGCCTTGCATTACGTTGCGACACACCCGTTGCTGCTGCGGCTGTTCACGATCTCGTTCTTCGGCATCGCCGCCTTCGCCTCGATGGAAGCGGTTTATGGGCTGTGGACCAAGGCCAACTTCGGCTGGACCGCGGAGCAGCTCGGCCTGGCCTTCATTGCCATCGGCGCCGGCGGGCTGATCGTGCAACTGTTCTTCCTCCACCCTCTGGTGGTGCGCTTCGGGGAAGGGTGGGTAATCGTCGGTGGCCTCGTCTTGCTCGCTGCCTCGATGCTGCTGCAGCCGATCCTGCGCGAGCCTACCGTCGCGGTGCTGCTGATGGGCACGCTGATGATGGGTCACAGCCTGGCTTTCCCGACTTCGGGCGCGCTCACCAGCCGCACCGCGCCGATGGAGCGCCAAGGCAGCGTGATGGGGCTGCTTATGGCGTCGAACGCCCTTGGTCGCATCGTCGCTCCTCCGGCGTTCGGCCTGCTGTACGATTTCGGTCACGATGTCCCATGGTACGTGGGCGCGGCGATGATCGCGCTGGTGGTACCCGTGGCGTTGGGCGTGGTCGCCCTGGCATCGAAGCAAGTCTTGGCTTCTGTCTGACAGGGTTGCCTTGCGTCGCAGTTGGATTAGCATCGTGCGTCAGCCAGGAGGGTCACGCAATGCCGCAGGACAACGAGTCGCCGGACCAGCTCAAGCACGAACTAGCCAATTCCGAAGCCAAGGTTCGGGCGGCGCAGCACCTTCTGAAGCGTGCTGCCGAGGAGATCGAGGATCTCGTCGAAGCCGATTGCGAGGACAAGCAAAAGAACAAGGCCAGCCAAGCGGCGGAACGCCTTCGCCGCGCCGCTTCGCTCTGATCATCGACGCCGCGCGGGGAGACACCTCATGAGACACGCCTTTACCTTCGCCGCCTCGCTTGCGTTTGCAACGGCCGGCCTAGCCGCCGACGCGCTGGCGCAGAACCCCTCGCGCGCGGCGTCCGCCGCCGTTGCCGACTCCCAGCGTCCGGCGGCCGACACGGCGCGCGACGCTGCCCGCAAGCCGGCGCAGATCGTCGCCTTCGCCGGCGTCAAGTCCGGCGATATGGTCGCAGAGCTGATGCCCGGAGGAGGCTATTACACTCGCATTCTCGCCAAGACGGTGGGCCCCAAGGGTCACATTTATGCGCTGGTACCGACCGGCTTCGCCAACCGGCCCGGCGGGCTCGACGCGCTCAACGCGCTCGCGGCGCAGTATGGCAACGTCACGATCGTCCCGACCGACCTCGCCAGCTTCAGGCTCGACACCCCAGTCGACGTGGTGTGGACGACCGAGAACTATCACGATTTCCACAATGGCCCGACCGCCAACATCCCCGGCCTCAACGCCGCCGCCTTTGCCGCGCTCAAGCCGGGCGGGGTCTATTTCATCGAGGACCACGCTGCAGCCGCGGGCAGCGGCGTGACGGCGACATCGACGCTGCATCGGATCGACCCCGCGGCGGTCATTTCAGAAGCGCAGGCGGCTGGGTTCAAGCTCGAGGCACGGTCCACGCTGCTCGCCAATCCTGCCGACGCGCACGACAAGGCAGTGTTCGACCCGGCGATCCGCGGCGAGACCGACAAGCTGGCGCTCCGCTTCAAAAAGCCCGGCTAAGCAAAGATAAGATGAAATGGCTCCCCGAGTTGGATTCGAACCAACGACCAAGTGATTAACAGTCACCTACTCTACCGCTGAGCTATCGGGGAGCAGCCCGATGGGCAGGCCGCGCCTATATGGGCGGGCTCGGCATATTGCAAGCCTGTCCTGAGACCGCCCGGCGACCGATCCCGCAGCCTGCCGCGCGATCCGCGGTTGTCACCACCCGTTACGGCTTTGTCCTTGTAATTCCACGTCATCGCAACAATTTCGTCGCGCGTACAGTGCAACTGGCCGCTTGCCGCGGAACGCAACGCGCTGCCGTTAGATGGGCCTGTGTGGGCGCCTATGACGCGCACCACGGGTTGCAACCGACGGAGATCACCATGAAGTCGATGAAGAGCGTTTTTGCCTGCCTCGCTGCCACTGGCATGCTTCTAGCCCAGCCGGCGGCGGCCGCCAGCGCCGTTCGCAGCGGATCTCCGACACAAGACAGCGAAGAGTTGGCCGGCGTCCCGGGTGCCGCGATCCCGGCGCTGATCGCCATTCTCGCGGTCGCCATCGTCGCCGTCATTTCTTCTTCGAACGACAAGGATCACCCCACGAGCCCGTAGGCACGGGTATCAGGCGACGAACTGTTCGCTGACGATCCGCTCGTCGAGGCTGTGGCCGGGATCGAACAGCAGCGTTAACTCGCTGCCGTGGTCGATCGCCAGCCGCACCTCGGCGATGTCGCGCACTTCCTTTTGATCAGCGACCGCCGCGACCGGGCGCTTGGCGGGCTCGCGCACGCGCAGAGTCACGCGGCTGTTGTCGGGCAAGATGGCGCCCTTCCACCGGCGCGGTCGGAAGGGGCTGATCGGAGTCAGGGCCAGGGTGTTCGACGTCAGCGGTAGTATAGGGCCATTGGCCGAAAGGTTGTAGGCGGTCGATCCCGCCGGCGTCGCCAGCAGGACCCCGTCGCACACCAGTTCGGGAATGCGCACCTTCTCGTTCACCGAAACCTCGAGCTTGGCCGTCTGGCGGGTTTCGCGCAGCAGCGAGACTTCGTTGATGGCGTTGTGCACGTGGTGGGCGCCGTCCTGCGTGACCGCCGTCATGTGGAGCGGAGCAACTGCGATTTGCGAGGCTTTGGCCAGCCTGGCGGGCAGATTGCCGCCTTCGCGCCACTTGTTCATCAAAAAGCCGACCGTGCCGCGATTGATCCCGTACGCCGGAATCACGCGCCCGCCATCGAGCATCTGGTGCAGCGTTTGCAGCATGAAACCGTCGCCGCCCAGCACGACTACCGCCTCAGCCTGCTCAAGCTGCACCCAATCGGCCGTCTCCCTCAAATGCCGCGCGGCCTCCTGTGCCTTTTCGTCGGGCGAGGCGAGGAGGGCGATTCGTTCGAAATCCTTCTTCACGCCCATCGGCAGCCCCTCCTTGGCGGCGTCGCCGATACCTATGGACCCCCGTCCCGATTTGCAACGCACGCTGCAGGGCGGCTGACGCGATGGGCAAGATCGGCCAGTGGGCCGGGATGCTCACCATCGTAAACATCGAGGATCGTCGCGGCCTGCTCGACCGGCGTGGCGGCGGCAAGTGGATGGAGGCGCTGACCGCGGCGATCGAGCAAGGGCAGGTCGAAATCCTGTTCCAGCCGCAATTTGCCACTCGGGGGCACTGGCTGGTCGGAGCCGAAGCGCTCTCGCGTTGGAATCATCCCCGCCTGGGACGCATCGGGCCAGAAGCCCTTTTCGACATCGCCCAACGCTGCGGCCAGGCGGCCCGGCTGACGCGACACATCGCCGGCCGCGCGCTCGCCATCGCGCGCAACTGGCCCGAACCGCTCCGGCTGTCGCTCAACGTCACGCCCGCCGACCTTGCTGACGAGGACTTCGCCGACGCACTTGTAGCGGCCATGGCCGCAAACGGGTTCGCCGCGGAACGGTTGACGCTGGAGATTACCGAGCAGGCGCTTGTGGCCCAGCTCGACACGAGCGCCGAGCGGCTCGCCCAGCTCGCTGCTTATGGAATTCGCATCGCGCTCGACGATTTCGGCGCCGGGTTCTGCAATTTCCGTTACCTCAAACATCTTCCGCTCAACGGTCTCAAGCTCGACAGGTCAATGGTCGAAGGAATCGCCCACGACGAACGCGACGTCGAGGTCCTGCGGGGGATCGTGACGATGGCCAGGGCGCTCGGCCTGTGGGTCGTTGCCGAAGGCGTCGAAACTGAAGAGCAACGCCTGGCGATCGCTCGCGAGGGCTGCGAGAAATGGCAGGGATTTCTCGGCGGAGCGCCGATGACTCCCGAGGAATTCGCGAAGCTATGGGCCGTCAAGCCGCCGCTTTCTCCCGTTTCTCCGCCCGCTTGACGATCCCGCTTAGCCCCTTGGTGAGCTGCATGAGGCCATTGAGCCGCGCCGCGGGATCGCTCCAGGCGCGATTGATCACCAGCTTCATGTCAGGCCGCAGCTTGGCCGTGCCGTCGAGCCGCTCGACATAGGCGATCAAGCCGGCGGGATCGGGGAAGTCGTCGTTGTGGAAGGCGACCAGCGTGCCGCGCGCACCGACATCCATCTTGGCCACATTGGCGACGATCGCCTGGTGCTTGATCTCGATCAGCTTGATCAGGTTGCTCGTCGGTTCCGGCAGCGCGCCGAAACGGTCGATCATCTCGGCGGCGAGCGCTTCGATCTCGCCCGGCTCGGCGTCGTTGAGGCGGCGGTAAAGCGCCATGCGCACCGCGAGGTCAGGCACGTAGGTCTCCGGGATCATGATCGGCGCATCGACGGTGATCTGCGGGCTGACGCTCTCGCGGGTTCGCTCGAGGCCCATTTCGCCGGCCTTGGCCGCCAGAATCGCATCCTCGAGCATCGACTGGTAGAGCTCGAAGCCGACTTCGCGGATGTGCCCCGACTGCTCGTCGCCAAGCAGGTTGCCGGCGCCGCGGATGTCGAGGTCGTGGCTGGCCAGCTGGAACCCTGCGCCGAGGCTGTCGAGATCGCCGAGCACCTTGAGCCGCTTCTCCGCCACTTCCGATAGCTGCGTGTCCTTGGCGGTCGTCAGGTAGGCATAGGCGCGCAGCTTGGCCCGGCCGACGCGGCCGCGCAGTTGGTAGAGCTGGGCCAGGCCGAAGCGGTCGGCGCGGTGGATGATGATCGTGTTGGCGCTGGGGATGTCGAGCCCGCTCTCGACGATCGTGGTCGAGAGCAGCACTTCGTACTTTTTCTCATAGAACGCGCTCATCCGTTCTTCGACCTCGGTTGGGCTCATCTGCCCGTGGGCGGAGACGAAGCGGATCTCGGGCACGTGCTTGTGCAGCCAATCAGCCACCGGTTCCATGTCGGCGATGCGCGGGACGACGATGAAACTTTGCCCTCCGCGATGATGTTCGCGGAGCAGCGCCTCGCGCACGACCATGTCGTCCCATTCCATCACGTAAGTGCGCACCGCCAGGCGATCGACCGGCGGGGTCTGGATGGTCGAGAGCTCGCGCAGCCCGCTCATCGCCATCTGCAGCGTGCGCGGGATCGGCGTGGCGGTGAGGGTGAGCACGTGGACGTCCGCGCGCAGTTGCTTGAGCTTTTCCTTGTGGCCCACGCCAAAGCGCTGCTCCTCGTCGACGATGACCAGGCCGAGGCGTTTGAACTTCGTCGTCTTCGAGAGGATTGCGTGCGTGCCGATGACGATGTCGATCGTGCCGTCGGCGAGGCCCTCGCGGATTTCCTTGGTTTCCTTGGCTCCGACCAGGCGGCTGAGGCGCCCGACCTTGAGCGGGAAGCCGGCGAAGCGATCGGTGAAATTCTGGAAGTGCTGGCGCGCGAGCAGAGTGGTCGGCGCGACGACGGCGACCTGTTCGCCGTTCATCGCCGCGACGAACGCCGCGCGCAGGGCGACTTCGGTCTTGCCGAAGCCGACGTCGCCGCAGACCAGCCGGTCCATCGGCTTGCCTTGCGACAGGTCGCCGAGCACGTCCTCGATCGCGCGCTCCTGGTCGTCTGTCTCGTCCCACGGAAAACGGTCGACGAACTGAGCCAGGGCAGATTCCTCGGCCGCGAACACCGGCGCCTTGCGCAGCGCGCGGGCGGCGGCGGTGCGCAGAAGGTCGTTGGCGATTTCGTGAATGCGTTCCTTGAGCCGCGCCTTGCGTCGCTGCCAACCCTCGCCGCCGAGCCGGTCGAGCGGAACCAGATCCTCCGACGAACCATAGCGCGAGAGCACGTCGATGTTCTCGACCGGGATGAACAGCTTGTCGCCGCCGGCATATTCGAGCCGAACGCAATCGTGCTGGCTCTGCCCGACCTGGATCGGTTCCAGGCCGAGGTACTTGCCGATCCCGTGGTCCATGTGGACGACCAGGTCGCCCCTGTTGAGCGCAGCCAGTTCGGCCAGGAAAGCGTCCGAATCCTTGCGCTTCTTGCGGCGGCGGACGAGGCGGTCGCCGAGTAGATCCTGCTCGGTGAACAAGTCGATCGTGTCGTTGGAGAACCCGGTGTCGAGCGGCAAGACCAGCGCCACCGGTCCCTTGGCGGCAAGGCCGAGCGCTTCCTGCCATGTATCGGCCAATCTGGTCTTGCTACCGGCTTCCTCAAGGATCGAGGCGATGCGGCTGCGCGAGCCGGTCGAATAGGCGGCAAACAGCGGCTTGCGGCCTTCCCTGACGACGGCATTGAGATGCGCTGCGGCGGCTTCGTAGACGTTGTTGCCGCGCGAGCGCTCGGGGGCGAAATCGCGCGCCGACCTAAAGCCGAAATCTAGAACTGAAGCGCTTTCCGGCTGAGCGAAGATGTCGGCGCGGTGGACCGGCCAGCTCGCGAGCTTAGCGGAGAATTCGTCCGGTGACAGATAGAGCGCGTCGGTCGCCAGCGGGCGATAGCTGCCGGCGCCTTGTCCGGCGATCTCGCCGCGCTGGCGGTGATAGTCATCGACGTCCTTGAAGCGCTCGTCGGCCGCGGCCAGCGCGGCGGAATCGATCACCATCAGATCGTCGAGGCCGAGATGGTCGAACAGCGTGGCCAGCTTGTCCTCGAACAGCGGCAGCCAGTGCTCCATCCCCGCGAGCCGGCGCCCCTCGCTGACCGCCTGGTAGAGCGGGTCCTGCGTCGCGTTGGCGCCGAATTGCTCGCGGTAGCGGCCGCGGAAGCGCTTGATCGAATCCTCGTCGAGCAGGGCCTCGCTCGCGGGCAGCAGCAGGTGACTGTCGACCACCTCGGTGGTGCGCTGCGTGCCGGGATCGAACAGGCGCAGGCTCTCCAGTTCGTCGCCAAAGAAGTCGAGCCTGAGGCCTTGCTCGAGACCTGAAGGGAACAGGTCGAAGATCGAGCCCCGCACGGCGAACTCGCCGCTGTCGACCACGGTGTCGGTGCGCGAATAGCCCTGGCGCTGAAGCAGCGCGCTCAGGCTTTCGTGGCCGATCGTGACGCCCGGCTTCAGCTCGCGAACGGACTCGCGGATGCGGAACGGCGTCAGCACGCGCTGCAACATGGCGTTGACCGTGGTCACCAACACTTGCTTGCCGCGCGCGCCGGCTTGCAACTGGTGCAGCGCCGACAGCCGTCGCGCGCTGACCGACAATGCCGGGCTCGCGCGGTCATAAGGCAGGCAGTCCCAAGCCGGCAGCTCGATCACTTGCAGCTCGGGCGCAAACCAGCGGGCGGCATCGGCGGTGCCGTGCATCGCTTGCTCGTCCGGCGCGACGAACACCGCACGGCCTTTTGACGCGCGGGCGAGGTCGCCCATCACCAGCGGCTGCGCCCCGCGAGCGAGCGAGGCGAGGGTCAACGGGCTGTCGGCGGAGAGAATTCGGGTCAGGTCGGGCATGCGGGCAGTCTGAAATTCCTGGCGTTGACGTGTTTCGGGCACGCGCGAATGCCCGCCGACGCATTCTGGACGAGCGTCGGGCGGGTATTGTGCGTAGGCTGCGGCCTAGTCGGCCCGGCGCGCTCCGCGCAAGCTATATGGTGACGTAGTCGAGCTTTTGCAGCGCATGCATCGGCGGGCCGGCATATCTTTCCGGCACTTTCGCGTTGCCGAGCGCCCAGGCCATGATCTCGACATCGTCTTCCTCGAGCAGCGCCTCGAACCATTCGAGGTCGGCCTGCGACCAGGCGGCATGGTGCCGATCGAAAAACCCGCCGATCATGTAATCCGCCTCGCGCGTACCGCGATGCCAGGCGCGAAAGCGCGCGCGGGCGAGGCGAGGGGTGAGGGAGGGCATGGGCCGCGAGTAGTCCCGCGGCCCACCGCACTCAAGCCGTTTCGAGATGCACCGCGGCCAGCTGGGCCGGTGGCAGTCCGCCGGTCTCGGCCTGGGACATCAGCTCCTCCTTGCGCGCCATCAGCGTGTCGCGCAGGGCAACCATGTCCGCGCCGCTCTCGCGGGCTTGGGCGAAGAAGCCCTCACCAGGCTTTTCCTCTTCCTTCACGTGATGGCTGATTTCCTCGCACAGCACGGTGACCTTGGCTTCGAAAAACTCGTCCTCCTGGCCGTTCGCCATGATGTCGTTGATCAGCACCTTGGCGCCGTCGTGCTCGACGAAGGCTTCCTTGTAGAGATCTTCTTCCACTTTGCCTTCGAAGGTCGGGTAGAAGATTTCCTCTTCGATCTGGGCGTGGATCTTGAGCTCGTTGCAGATCTGTTGGGCAATCGTCCATTTGCGGTCCTTGCCGCTGGCGCTCTGGAACTTGCTGAACAGCTCTTCGACCGTACGGTGGTCGTTCTTGAGCAGGGCGATGGCGTCGGTAAATTGTTCATTCGGCATGGGAATCTCCTGATCTCTCCTCGGCCCGTCCGTTGATTGGCCAAAGCGCGGAGCGAGTTGTAGTTCCCCGCGATTCGGATGAATCCGCCCGGGGGTGACGATGAACCGGCAGGCCGGTAGACGATCACCATGCGCCCCGACCGCCTCAACCCGCTGTTCGCCGAAACCGACAGCCTCGAAGGCGTCGGGCCGAAGCTGAGGAAGCCGCTCGACAAGCTCGGCCTCACGCGGGTGCGCGACGTGATCTATCATTTGCCCGACCGCTTCGTGCAGCGCCGGGCGGTGGCCGATCTCGACGAGGCGAGCGAGGGCGAGCAGATCGTCGTCGCGCTCACGCCGATCGAGCATCGCGCGCCGCGCTCCGGCCGTGGGCCATACCGTGTGCTGGCGCAGGACGCGAAAGGCAACGTGCTGGCGCTGACCTACTTCGGTCGCGCCAGCTATACCGCGAAGAAGCAGCTCCCCGTCGGCGAGACGCGATGGGTCGCCGGGCGGCTCGATCGCTACGGCGACATGCTGCAGATCGTTCACCCCGACCACGTGGCCGAGAGCAGCGCCGGGCTGATGGGGCATCTGGTTGAGCCCGTCTATTCGCTGGCGGAGGGTCTAACACAACCGAAGGTGGCGGACCTCGTCGCGCAGTCACTCGAACGCGCGCCGGAGCTGCCGGAGTGGATCGAGCCCGGCTTGCTCGACAAACACAAGTGGTTGGGGTGGCGCGATGCCTTGGTCCTTGCCCACCGAGCCGAACATGCCGAAGCAAAGGACCGGCTCGCTTACGACGAGCTGCTGGCCAACTCCCTCGCGCTGATGCTGGTCCGTGCCGACAATCGCCGGCGCAAGGGCCAGCCGCTGCAAGGCGACGGGGGGCTGCGGGGCAAGCTTTCGTTGCCGTACTCGCTGACCGGCGCCCAGCGGCGCTCGATCGGCGAGATCGAGGGCGATATGGCCCAGCCGCACCCGATGCTGCGCCTGCTGCAAGGCGACGTCGGCTCGGGCAAGACGGTCGTCGCGCTGGAGGCAATGCTGATCGCAGTCGAGGCCGGGGCCCAGGCGGCAATGCTCGCGCCGACCGAGATCCTCGCCCGCCAGCATTACGAGACGCTGCGCCAGCTTGCCGCGCCGACCGGGGTGCAGATTGCGCTCCTCACGGGCCGCGACAAGGGCCGCGCGCGCGAAAGCGTCCTGATGGGCCTGATGGACGGTAGCATTCAGATGGTCGTCGGCACGCATGCGATCTTCCAGGAGGCTGTGAGCTACAGGAACCTCGGCCTGGTGGTGATCGACGAGCAGCACCGCTTCGGCGTTTCGCAGCGGCTGCTACTGACCCAGAAGGGCAAGCTGACGCCGCACACCCTGTCGATGACCGCCACGCCGATCCCGCGCACTCTGGTGCTGGCGCAGTATGGCGAGATGGAGGTCAGCCAGCTCGACGAGATGCCGCCCGGGCGTCAGGCGATCGATACGCGTGTGATCGCCGCCGAGCGGCAGGCGGAGGTTATCGACGGCGTTGCGCGGCACCTCGAGGGCGGCCAGCAGGCCTACTGGGTGTGCCCGATGGTCCGCGAGCACGAGAGCGAGGACATCGCCGCGGCGGAGGCGCGCTATGCGGCGTTGAAGCACCGGTTCGGCGACCAGGTCGTGCTGGTCCACGGTCAGCTCAGGCCCGAGCTCAAGGACGCCGCGATGGAGCGATTCGTGTCCGGCGATGCCAAGCTGCTCGTCGCCACGACCGTGATCGAGGTAGGTGTCGACGTGCCCAACGCCACGCTGATGGTGATCGAGCAGGCCGAGCGCTTCGGCCTCGCTCAGCTCCACCAGTTGCGCGGCCGGGTGGGGCGGGGCAGCGCCAAATCGGTTTGCCTGCTGCTCAGGAGTGGCGAGCTTTCTGAAACCGGGAAGCAACGCCTGGCCCTGATGCGCGAAACGCAGGACGGTTTCCGACTGGCCGAGGAAGACCTCAAGCTGCGCGGCGGTGGCGAGCTGCTCGGCACGCGCCAGTCAGGCGAAACGCCATTCCGCGTCGCGGATCTGGAGCAGATTCAGCGGCTGCTGCCGCTCGCGAATGACGATGCGCGATTGCTCATCGAGAGGGACGGCGGGCTGACCGGCGAGCGGGGCGAGGCGGCGAGGCTGCTCCTGTACTTGTTCGAGCGGGATTGGGGGGTGCAGCTGCTGAGGGGAGGTTAAAGCCTTCGACACATTCAGTCTAAATGCATCGCGGCCCGGGTAGAGCTTGGCCCATGTACGCTCCGCAGCCTCATCGTGCGCTATCCGCCGCATCGTCGGTGGCGATCGTCGCGTCGATCTTCGCGCTGCTGGTGCTGGGCCTCAACGTGAAGCAGACGGCGGAACGCGCGATTCGGCTCGTCTCGGTCGAGCTGGCCGACCCGCCCCCGCCACCGCCGAACCCGGTCGAGCGGCCCAAAGTGCGGCACGCCCGCCAGCCGGCGCCCAAGCACGAGGCATCGCCGCGCAACATGCGCAATCAGGCCACGGCCGTCGTCGCTCCGCCCGTCCACCCGCTGATTCCGCCACCGCCGATCGTTACCGCACCGCAAGCGGGGCCGGGCTCCGCCGCCAACAACGGCGCGTCGAACTTGCCCGGCCCGGGCCAGGGCGCAGGCGGGACCGGCAATGGTCGCGGCGGGGGTGGCACCGGCGGCAACGGCAACGGCGATGGGGACGGCGAAGCGGTAGTCGGACCGCGCCGCTTGTCCGGCGACCTGCATTACAGCGACTTGCCCGAGGGCGTGCTGGCGCCCGGCCAGGAAGCGACGGTCGAAGTGCTCTATTGGGTCAACGCCGACGGACGTGCCGGCAATTGCCGCGCAGAGCGGTCCAGCGGCTATCCGGTGCTGGACCGGCTCGCCTGCAGCCTGATCGTGCAGCGTTTCCGCTTTCGGCCGGCCAAGGACAAAGACGGAAAGGCGATGCGGGCGGGCGTAATCGAGAACCACACTTGGGTCGCTCGCGACCAATAGGGTTTGCAAGGCGCGTTGGCATTCTCGATGACAATGTCCATATGCACTCGACACTCGAACCCACAGGAAGATCCATGCCCACCAGCCCGCCAACCGCCGCCGACGTTTCCCAGGAAATCTCGCGCGTTTTCGCCTCGCAACAGGCTCACCAGTGGGATGTCAAAGCCACCACGGCGGACGAGCGCAAGGCCAAGCTTGCCAGGCTCAAGGCCGCGGTCGAAGCGCATGCCGACGAGATCGTCGCGGCGGTGCGACGGGACACGCGCAAGCCCGAGCAGGAAATCCGCGTCACCGAGGTGCTGAACGTCACCGGCAACATCCAGCGCAACATTGACAACCTCGACGAATGGATGAAGCCGACCGAGATCACCCCGTCGATGAACCCGAGCGACAAGGGGATGATCATCTACGAAGCGCGCGGGGTGTGCCTGATTCTCGGGCCGTGGAACTTCCCGCTCGGCCTGGTCTTCGGCCCGCTTGCGGCTGCGGTCGCAGCGGGGAATTGCTGCATGGTCAAGCTCACCGACCTGTGTCCGAATACCGCGCGCATCGCCGGTGTGATCATCCGCGAGGTGTTCGACGAGGACGAGGTCGCACTGTTCGAGGGCGACGTGAGCGTGGCCGAAGCACTGCTCGAGCTGCCGTTCAACCACATCTTCTTCACTGGCAGCACGCGCGTCGGCAAGATCGTCATGGCCGCCGCTGCCAAGCACCTCGCCACGGTAACGCTGGAACTGGGCGGCAAGTCACCGGTGATCGTCGACGAAGGCGCCGACATCGACAAGATCGCCGCCGACCTCGCCGGCGCCAAGCAGTTCAACGGCGGCCAGGCCTGCATCAGCCCGGACTACGTCTTCGTACGCGAGGAGCAGAAGGACCGGCTGGTCGAGGGCTTCAAGGCCAGGGTGGCCGAAAATCTCTACGCCGAGGGCAAGATCAACAAGGAAGGCATCGCCCAGATCGTCAACAAGGGCAATTTCGCCCGGGTCAAATCGCTGTTCGACGATGCGGTGGCGCAAGGGGCGAAAGTCGCGGTGGGCGGCGAGCTTGAGGAGGAAGACCTCACAATCCACCCCACGATGCTGACCGAGGTCACCCCGCAAATGAAGATCCTGCAGGAAGAGATCTTCGCTCCGGTGATCCCGGTGATGACTTACGACAATCTCGACCAGGTGATCAGCTACATCGAAGCGCGCGACAAGCCGCTGGCGCTTTACGTCTACAGCGACAATCCGGCCAACGTGCAGAAGGTGCTCGACCGGACCTCGTCCGGCGGCGTGACCGTCAACGGCGTGTTCTCGCATTACCTCGAAAACCAGCTCCCGTTCGGCGGCGTCAACGGCAGCGGCATGGGCAGCTATCACGGCTACTTCGGCTTCAAGGCGTTCTCGCACGAGCGCGCGGTCTACATGCACCAGAAGGCCGCCTGACGCGCCCGGAACTACATTGGGGCCGGTCCGTTCAGGGCCGGCCTTTTTCATTGCAGCGCAAGCTTTGCCTTCCTACACGCCGAGCCACCACAAGCAGCCAAGGGCCTCCGCTTGATCCTCTCCCCGTTCGAATGGACCATCGCCAAGCGCTACATGCTCCCCGGGCGCGGCGAAGCGTTCATCGCGCTCGTTGCCGGGATCAGCCTGGTCGCGGTGATGCTCGGCGTCGCCGCGCTGGTCATCGTGATGAGCGTGATGAACGGCTTTCGCGGCGAACTGATCGACAAGATCGTCGGTCTCAACGGCCACGCCGTGATCCAGGCGTACGGCGGTCGGCTCGAGAACTGGCAGACCATTCTCGAGGAAGTGCGCGCCACACCCGGCGTCACCCGAGCGAGCCCGTTGATCGAGCAGCCGCTGCTGGCGACGTTCAATGGTCGCGCCGAAGCGGTTAGCGTGCGCGGCAACACAGCGGAGGATATCGCCCGGCTCAAGCCGCAAATCGTGCGCGGAGACCTTTCGACGCTCAAGCCCGACGTCAACAACGTCGCGATCGGCTCGCGGCTGGCGGAGAACCTCGGCATCGGTCTCGGCGACACGCTGACGATCATCAATCCGCAAGGCCGGCCGACGCCGTTCGGCACCGTTCCGCGGGAGGTCGGCTACACCGTCACCGCGATCTTCGAGATCGGCATCTACGATTACGACAAGGCCTTCGTGGTCATGCCGATCCCCAACGCGCAGACGCTGCTGCTGACCGGCGACAGCATCCAGATGATCGAGGTCAAGACGACCGATCCGGATACGGTGCGCGAAACGCTGAAGCCGCTCGCCCGCAAGCTCGAGGGGCAGGCGGTCGTCCAGGATTGGAAGTCGATCAACGCGAGCCTGTTCGATGCCTTGCAGGTGGAGCGCGTGGCGATGTTCTTCGTCCTGTCGATCATCGTGCTGGTGGCGGTGTTCAACATCCTTTCGTCGCTGATCATGCTGGTGCGTTCGAAGACGCGCGACATAGCCATCCTGCGGACGATGGGCGCCACGCGGAAGAGCCTGCTCAAGGTGTTCGTCACGGTCGGCTTCACCATCGGCGCAATCGGCACGGTCGCCGGGCTGATCTTCGGCGCGCTGGTGCTGATCTTCCGGCAACCCATCGTGCACCTGATCGAACGGATGACCGGCGAGAACCTGTGGGACCCCTCGGTGCGGTTCCTCACCGATCTGCCCTCGCGCACCGACCCGGTCGAGGTGACCGTTATCGTGATCATGGCGCTGATCCTCAGCTTCCTCGCCACGCTGTACCCCGCGATGAAGGCCGCGAGTACCGATCCCGTCCAGGTGCTGCGCTATGAGTGACGTGGTCGTCCGCCTGACAGACCTTACCCGGAGCTTCGAGCAAGGCGGCGTTCGGATCGACGTCCTGCGCGGCGTGAACTTGACGATCCAGCGGGGCGAGATTGTCGCGCTGCTGGGGCCGTCCGGCTCCGGCAAGTCGACCATGCTGCAGGCTGTCGGCCTGCTCGAAGGCGGTTTCGGCGGGACAATTGAGATCGCCGGGACCGACGCCAGCAAGCTGGACAGCAGCGCCCGGACCGAACTGCGGCGCAACCACCTCGGCTTCGTCTACCAGTTCCACCACCTGCTGCCCGACTTCAACGCCGAGGAGAACGTGATTCTGCCGCAGCTCGTGGCGGGGAGGGATCGCGCGGCCGCGTCCGAGCGGGCCCGCGAGCTGCTCACCGCGCTCGGCTTGGCTCAGCGCTTCGATCACCGGCCCAGCCAGCTTTCCGGCGGCGAGCAGCAGCGCGTCGCCGTCGCCCGCGCGCTCGCCAACCGCCCGCAGCTCGTGCTCGCCGACGAGCCGACCGGCAATCTCGACGAGGCCACCGCCGACAGGGTGCTCGCGCAGTTCCTCGAGCTGGTTCGCGGCCAGGGCAGCGCCGCGCTCGTCGCGACGCACAATGAGCGCCTGGCGCGCAAGATGGACCGCGTCGTCCGGCTGCACGAGGGCGTGCTCGAATAGCGCTGGTCGGCTCACGTCGGCCGTTGGTCGGCGGGCGCCTTGCACCGATGCTTCTGCCAGCGAAACCCTTGGCGAAAGGGGACCTGGCCATGCTCGCAATCGCCACCGCGCTGCTCTTCGCGCAGGCTTCGGCTGCACAACCTGCATCGCCACCGCCACCGCCTCCGCCGTCGCCGCCAACGTGCACCGGGCCAGCTTACGCAGCGTTCGACTTCTGGGTCGGCGATTGGGACGTCTATCGGAGCGGCAAGGACAAGCTCGTCGCTCACAGCAAGATCGAGAAGCTCTATGCCGGCTGCGCGATCCGCGAGAACTGGATGCCGTTGAAGGGCGCCGATGGCGGCAGCCTGAATAATCTCGATCCCGCTACCGGCCGCTGGCATCAGACCTGGATCGGTTCGGCGCCGGGACGTGCGGAATTCGAGGGCGGGCTGGTCGACGGCAAGATGGTGCTGACCGGCTATTGGAACGGGTCGGGACCGAACGGCGAAGACGGGCTGACCCGGATGACCTATTCGCGCCAGAACGGCGGAGCTGTGAGGCAGTTCGGCGAATTTTCCGCGGACCACGGCCTGACTTGGCAGACCTCGTTTGACCTCATCTACCGGCCGCACAAAGCGGGCGACTGAGCTGGGCAAAATCCGCCAATCGGCCCTTACCGAATCTGCCTTTGCGGCCTAGCTTGCGGGCATGGCCTTCGCCCCGTTCGTTCCCTTGCGTGTGCTGTCGAGCTATTCGATGCTCGAAGGGGCGATCGATCCCAAGGCGATCGCGCGCTTGGCCAGGCAGCGCGGCTTTCCGGCGATCGCGATTTGCGACCGCAACGGGCTCTATGGCGCGATGGCGTTTGCCAAGGCATGCGCCGCCGAGGGTGTGCAGCCGATCGTCGGCGCCGTGCTCGGCGTCGCTCGCGGTGAAGGCGAGGCCATCGATTACCTCCCGCTCTATGCGCAGGACGAAGCGGGTTGGCAGAACCTGTGCCACCTCGTCAGCCGCGCGCATCTGGAGCGGCCGCTCGAACTCGAACCGCATGTCGCGCTGGCCGATCTCGACGGGCGAACCGCCGGCCTGATCGCGCTTACCGGCGCGGCGGAAGGCGCCGTCACCCGCCTCATGGCCGAGGGCAAGGCTGACCGCGCGCGCGATATGGCCGATCGGCTGGCCGCGCTGTTCCCCGGCCGGCTCTATGTCGAGCTGGCCCGGCGCGGCAATGCGGTCGAGGAAGCCGCCGAGGCCGGTCTGGTCGAACTCGCGTACGCCGCCGATTTGCCGCTCGTCGCCACCAACCCGGCGAACTTCGCCGAGCCGCACATGCACGCCGCGCACGACGCGATGTTGTGCATCGCCCATTCGACCCACATCGACAGCGCCGAGCGGCCGAGATCGAACGAGCAGGCGTTCGTCAAGTCGGCGCCGATGATGCAGGAGCTGTTCGCCGACTTGCCCGAAGCGGTCGAAAACACCCTCGTCGTTGCCCAGCGCTGCGCCTTCGCGCCTCCGAAGCGCAAGCCGATCCTGCCGAGCATCGCCGGCGACCTGGAAGGCGAGGCGCGGTTGCTGGCGGAGGACGCGCGCTCCGGCCTCGCCGCGCGTCTGACGCGCTACGGCGACCTCACCGACGAGGAGCACAAGGCTTACGAGGACCGGCTCGAATACGAGATCGGCGTCATCGCCGGGATGGGTTTTCCCGGCTACTTCCTGATCGTTGCCGACTTCATCAAATGGGCGAAAGCACGAGGCATTCCGGTCGGGCCGGGCCGCGGGTCGGGCGCCGGCTCGGTCGTCGCCTGGTCGCTGACGATCACCGACCTCGACCCGATTCGGCTGGGCCTGCTGTTCGAGCGCTTCCTCAACCCCGAGCGCGTGTCGATGCCGGACTTTGACATCGATTTCTGCGAAACCCGCCGCGGCGAGGTCATCCGCTACGTGCAGGAGCGCTACGGCAGCGACAAGGTCGCGCAGATCATCACCTTCGGCAAGCTGAAGGCGCGGGCGGTGCTGCGCGATACCGGGCGCATCCTGCAGATGAGCTACGGTCACGTCGATCGGCTGTGCAAGATGGTCCCGAACCACCCGACCGATCCGTGGACGCTCCCTCGGGCGCTCAATGGCGTTAGCGAGTTCAAGCGCGAGTACGACAACGACGACGAGGTCAAGCGCCTGCTCGACCTGGCGATGCAGCTCGAAGGCTTCCCGCGCAATAGCTCGACCCACGCCGCCGGCGTCGTCATCGGCGACCGTCCGTTGAGCCAGCTGGTGCCGCTTTATCGCGATCCCCGCTCCGACATGCCGGTCACCCAGTTCGACATGAAGGACGGGGAGACCGCCGGGCTGGTGAAGTGCGACTGCCTCGGCCTCAAGACGCTGTCGGTCCTGCACCGGGCGATCGAGCTGCTGGCGGGGCGCGGCATTGAGATCGATCTGGCGACGCTGCCGTGGGACGATCCCGAAGTCTACAAGCTGCTCCAGCGGGGCGACACCGTCGGCGTGTTCCAGCTCGAATCCGAAGGCATGCGCCGCACGCTGGCGGCGGTGAAGCCGACCACGTTCGACGACATCATCGCGCTCGGCGCGCTCTACCGCCCGGGGCCGATGGACAACATACCGCTGTTCGGCCGGCGCAAGAACGGGCTCGAGGCGATCGAGTATCCGCATCCCAAGCTCGAAGGCGTGCTGGCCGAGACTTACGGCATCATCGTCTATCAGGAGCAGGTGATGCAGGCGGCGCAGATCCTCGCCGGCTACTCGCTCGGCGACGCCGACCTGCTGCGCCGGGCGATGGGCAAGAAGGTCCAGGCCGAGATGGACGCCCAGCGCCAGCGTTTCGTCGACGGCTGCAAGGCGACCAGCGGCATCGAGCCGAAACAGGCTAACGAGCTGTTCGACTTGATCGACAAGTTCGCCGGTTACGGCTTCAACAAGTCGCACGCCGCCGCCTACGCGCTGCTCAGCTACCAGACCGCCTGGCTCAAGACGCATTATCCGCACGAGTTCTACGCCGCCTCGATGTGCTTCGACATGCACCAGTCTGACAAGCTGGCGGTGTTCGTCGACGACATGCGCCGGGGCGGCGTCGCGCTGCTCGGGCCGAACATCAACCGCAGCGAGGCCGAGTTCTCGGTCGAGGGTACGGAGGAAGGCCACGCGGTGCGCTATGCGCTCGCCGGCATCCGCAACGTCGGCGAGAAGGCGATGGAGCAGGTGGTCGAGGAGCGGCACCGCGCGGGCGAGTTCGCCAGCCTGGAGGAGCTATTCCGGCGCATGCCGCCCGGCGCGATGAACCGCCGCGGGCTCGAAGGCCTGGCCGCGGCGGGGGCGTTCGACGGGCTCGAACCGAACCGGGCGAAAGTGCTCGCCAACGCCGACCTGCTGCTGTCGGTCGCGGAGACCGCCTCGCGTGAGCGCGACAGCGGCCAGCACGGCCTGTTCGGCGGCGAGGACCACGACGAGCCCTCGCTCCGCCTCGCCGAGACCGAGCCATGGACCCGCACCGAGCAGATGGCGGCCGAGCGCGAGAACTTCGGGTTCTATTTCGCGGCCCATCCGGTCGAGAGCTATCGCGCCGTCGCCAGCGCCAACGGGGCGCGTTCCTTCGCTTCGCTGATGGAGAGCGGCGTTGCCGGCGGCGGCCGGCAGTCGGCGGTGATGGCGGCCTTGGTCGAAGGCGTGAACAAGGGGCGTACCCGGCGCGGGGCCGAGTTCATCCGCGCCGACTTCTCCGACAGCTCCGGCCAGTTCAGCGCCGCCTGCTTCGAGGAGGGGCTGGTCGACAGCTTCCAGCGCTGGGCCGCCGACGGCACCTGCGTGCTGCTCAACGTCGAGCTCGATGCGCCGAGCCCTGACGAGCCGCCTCGGGTGACCGTGCGCGGCGCGCGGCCGCTGGCGGAAGTGCGCAACAACGCGCGCATGCTGCTGACGCTGGAGGTGCTGACGGCGGAGGCGTTGCAGGAGCTGCGGCTCGCTCTCGTCGAAGGCGAGGCGGGGCGCGGCGAGGTGCTGGCCCGGCTGCGGATCGGCGAACGGTCGGACCCGCTGGTCCGTCTCGGCCGTGACTTCGACCTCGACGGCGAACTGGCGGAGCGCCTGGCGCAGATCGACGGCCTGGCCAACGTTTCGCTGTCCACTCGCCGCGCGCAGCCGAACCTGCGGCTGGTGGCTTGATGCGCGAGCGTCGCGATAGAATGTGGATGCGAGAGGAGGGACAATGATCGCATTTCTCAAGGCCGCCGTTCTCGGGGCCTTCCTCGCCGCCATTGTCAGCGCGGTGATCGGGCACACTGGAGGGACCGGCGGAGTCCTCAACGTGCGCCACTTCGTGATCCAGGGTTTCGGCTTCTACTGGTCGTGGATGCTGTTCGTCGGCGCGACAGGTCTGGCTTTCGGCATTCTGCTGATAATGGATTCATAGCAGCCGCAACTGGCCGCCGGTTTCGGGCGGACGGAACTGGCTGCAATCGAGCTCGAAGCGCGCCTTCTTCAATCCCGCGCGCTTGCAGGCGAGGCGGAAACGGGCGCGGAACAGCTCGGCCCACACGCCGCTGGGCTTCATCCGAGTGAAGAAGTCGGGATCGTTATCCCTCCCGCCGCGGATCGAGC
>Ga0105246_10000093_pt1 | contig 38522 bp, 26 predicted proteins | sample KBSM64metaG_FD_99694 | JGI IMG/M metagenome (GOLD analysis project Ga0105246, IMG submission 99694) | Miscanthus rhizosphere microbial communities from Kellogg Biological Station, Michigan, USA - KBS M6-4 metaG | ecosystem: Host-associated > Plants > Roots > Rhizosphere > Soil | place... | reverse complement strand
GCGGCGGCCCACGGATTCAAGCCGGAGAGAGGGCACACCGAGCCTAAGCGAGGTGCCGAGTGGTGGGGCAAGAGCCCTTTGGTTACTTTGGGGCTTTTCCAAAGTGACCCGCCGTCAGGGCGGAACCCTAAGTGGCCGTTACCTGAATAATGGATATGTACTCGGTCCAATCCAACATCCCGCCCAGCCCAAAGGCCGCCATCGGGGGCAAGCCCCCTCCCACATCGCGCGCCATTAACCAAATCCGGGGCAGACCATTATAAGATATGGCCTGAGCCCGCCTTCTCACGCACCGGAAAAATTCTCCATGAAGCTTCCCGAGATCAGCACATTCATCACTCAATGGCCCTCGCTTGGACTGGGCACAGCCGCCGCCTGGCAGGTGGCCCAGGACTGCGAAAACCACGTCCTGGCCTTGCTTTCACGCCTCGGCGCAGGCTACCGCCGTCACGCAAACTGCGCCATCCATGAAAGCGCAACCGTCGAAGAAGGCGCCGTGCTGAAGGGGCCGATCATCATCGGTGAAGACTCGTTCGTCGCCGCAGGCGCCTACCTGCGTGGCGGCGTTTATCTGGGCAAACACTGCATCGTAGGCCCAAGCTGCGAACTGAAAAGCAGCTTCATGCTTGATGCAAGCAAGCTGGCGCATTTCAACTTTGTCGGCGATTCGCTGATCGGCGAAGGCGTCAATATTGAAGCCGGTGCAATCATCGCCAACTATCGTAACGAACTGGATGGCGCGCATATCAGAATCCGCCATGCCGATGCCGTCATTGAGACGGGCGTGAACAAATTCGGCGCCCTGGTAGGCGATGGCTGCAAGATTGGCGCAAACGCAGTGATAGCGCCCGGCGCACTGTTGCAGCCCAACAGCCGTATCCCGCGCTTGGGGTTGATTGATCAGTTCGCCTACGACTAAACGGCGGCAGCACGGAACAGCGATCATGCCACGTGCGCGCTACCCAAACCGCCCGTTTCAGATCATGCTGCGCCTCTCACTTCAAGGACGATAAAAACCAGTGAAAATCACCCTCGCCGCCTTGCTCCTGATTGGTCTGATCACTCCCGCATTCGCCAACGACAACCCCATCGGTTTCAAAACCACCACCCTGCCCGACGCACGCAACCAGCGCGCGCTGGAAATGGCCGTCTGGTACCCCACGGCAATCAGAACCGCTCCCCGGTTGATCCGAGACGACGCGGTGTTCTTCGGCGCCCTCGCCGTGCCCGATGCGCCGCCGACCGGTGGTGAGCACCCGTTGGTGGTGCTTTCCCACGGCTATCGCGGCAATTGGGGCAATCAGATGTGGCTGGCGAGTGCGCTGGCGCGGCAGGGTTATATTGTGGCGGCGGTGAATCATCCGGGCACCACCACCAAGGATCGCAGTGCAGACGCAGCGGCGCAGTTATGGCAACGGCCCAAAGACCTGAGCCGCGCCATCGATGCGGTGCTTGCGCAGCCAACGCAATTTGGCGCGGTGGCGCAACACCGGATTGCGGCGGTGGGCCATTCTCTCGGTGGCTGGACGGTGCTGGAAATCGCCGGTGCGCGTTTCGATGCGGATCTGTTCGCCCGGGACTGCCTGGCCCATCCCAAGTTGGGCGGTTGCATCGGCTACGCGCAGATGAACCCTACCGGCGTTGCCGATGGCAAAGCCCAACTGGCCGCTGACTTGAGCGACAAGCGCGTCGCCGCCGTGGTGTCTTTGGACCTGGGCCTGTCGCGGGGCATGACCGATGCCAGCCTGGCCGCGCTGCCCGTGCCGGCGCTGGTGATTGCTGGAGGTGTACCCTCGGAGGACATGGCTGTGGGGCTGGAGTCTGCCGACTTGGCCAGACGGCTGCCGAAAGCATCCACGCAGTACGTGGAGATCAGCGACGCGAGCCACTTCAGCTTTATGGCGCAGTGCAAACCCGGCGCGGCGGCGATACTCGACGAGGATATGCCCGGTGACAGCATGATTTGCCGAGACGGCGAGGCCGGGCGGACCAGGGCGCAGATTCAGCAACAGGTGATCACGCTGATCAGCGCGTTCCTCGCGCATTGATCGGTGGCATCCTCGGCAGGTAAACCTTTCAATCCACGGTTTTTTAGCTGGTATCATTCGCGCCTTTACCTGCCAGGCCCACGCACATGAACCGCCAGAAAAAACTCCAGCAGCTTTTCAAGGCCAAGGCCAAAAAGGCCAACGCCAAACTGGCGCCGAAAAGCAAAGATAAATACATCAGCAAGGCGGACCGCTTGAAGCTGGAAGCCGAGGCGGCTCAAGCCCCAATCACGCCTGCCGAGACGTCTGCTCAATAAGGCGCATTGCCGACGGCGTGCCCGCTTCATATTTGCCCCAGATACGCCGCAGATGACGCGCCGAACCAAAGCCTGCGCGCTCGGCCACCGTTTCGATGTCCAGGCTCGACGCCACCAGCAGCTCGCGGGCCACGGCCAGGCGCAGACGGTGCAGGTAATCCAGCGGGCTGACGCCGACATGCTCGTGGAACAGGCGCGCCAGATGACGGCTGCCGGTGCAGGCCAGGTTCGCCATGCGGGTCACGGTCCAGGCGTCACACGGGGCGGCGGCAATGGCGTCCTGTACGCGATGGACGGCCGGGTGCAGGTGATTGCGCCCGGTGATCCACGGCGATAGCTGCGGGTCAGTGCCGCTGCGGCGCAGGTACACCACCATATCCCGCGCGACGGCGCATGCCAGTCTGGGCCCGGCACGCTCGGCGACCAGGTGCAGCATCATATCGATACCGGCGGTGATTCCAGCGCTGCAGCTGACCGGGCCATCGGTGACGTACAGGCGGTTTTCCAGGACCCGGGCCTTGGGCGCCAGGGCCTGGAGGGTAGCGCACAGCGCGTGGTGGGTGGTGCATTGGCGCCCGTCAAGCAGCCCGGCGCGGGCGGCCGTCAGTGCGCCGGCGCACACGCATATCAAATGCTCGGCAGACGGCGCAAACACCGTTTGCAGCCACTGCACCAGGCTGTCGCTGGCGGATTCGAAGGCGCGCAGCCCGGCTTCGTCTGCCTTCATGCTCGAGCCCACCAACACCACCAGGGTGCCGGGCGCCAGGCTGGCCGGCAAGGGTGCCAGGCCCGTCAACGGCAAGCCGATGGAGCTGTGCAGGGACGGCACCGGGCTGACGTAGTGCAGCTCGAAATCCACCGCAGCCGGGTCATCCATCTGCGCGGCCAGGCGCAACACTTCGGCAGGCCCGGCCAGATCCAGCATCAGCACATTGGGCAACAACACGAACAGCACCGGCACGCTCATTGGTTCACCCCGCCAATGCCTGGGCGACGGTGACGATGCGCGCAAACCGGCCTTCCAGCACCAGCTCTGTACGCTCGCGAATCTCAGCCGGGGTGTACACCCGGCCGCTGCGGGCGTGAGTCATCGGGAACGTCAGCGTGGCCTCACTGACGAAGTCGACGTTGAACCCGCTGTCCGAGGCCTGCCGCGTGGTGGTCTCGCAGCACTGTTCGGTACGAATACCACTGATGATCAAACGGGTGACGCCCATCTCGATCAGTCGCGCAGCCAGCGGCGTACCGGCGAAGGCGCTGTGGTAGTGCTTATGGATGACCAGCTGCGAGTCGATCGAAAGCTCGCTCAATACCCTGACGTTACCCGATGCCAGCGAAAAGGCGCCCTGGTCCTCCACATGAAACACCTGCACCACCGGGATGCCTTGTTGAACGCAGCCATCAATAAGCGCCTGCTGGTTTTCCAGGTAGCTCGACAGGTCGTTTTCGGACCAGTAGGGCGCATGCCGGAATGAATGCTGGGCGTCGATTACGATCAGGGCTGTGCGGCTCATGGTAGGTCCTTCAGGCTTGGGTTAGGGGCTGATGCTGCAAATCATGGTAAAGCCCTCTCCAGGATCGTAACAGGCGCAAGGTGGACCGTCTCGGGACGGATTCGGACATGCCAGGCAAACCTGGAGCCGCTCGCTCAGCAACCGTTCAAGTCCACTTGAGGCCGTTCGCCAGCGAAAAAGAACGGTCGCAGCCGCACGCCCACGCTATTGCCGATAAACGCAGCCACCAGCCACAGCCAGCCGTGCAGGCTGCCCGAGGCGATGCCGCTGAAGTAGGCGCCAATGTTGCAGCCATACGCCAGGCGCGAACCATAACCGAGCAACAGGCCACCGATGACCGCCGCGATCAACGAGCGCGCCGGTATCTTCAAGCTCGGCGCAAACCGTCCGGCAAGGCCCGCGGCCAACAGCGCGCCAAGCACGATGCCGATGTCCATGACGCTGGTGATGTCTTCCCAGACCGGTGCGGCCAGGGCCTTGGCGTTGGCCGGCATCTGCCAGAACGCCCAACTGGCCACGTCTACCCCCAGCCCACTCGCCACCTTGGCGCCCCACAGCGCAAACGCTGAAGTAATCCCCCACGGCCGCCCGGCAAGCGCCAGCGTGGCATAGTTGAGCAAGGCGAGGCCTATCGCCCCCCACACCAACGGCCAAGGCCCACGCAGGAAGCGGCGCAGCCCTTGATGCTCGCTGGTGACGCCGGTTTCAAGTTGGCCATGGCGGGCCTTCTCCAGGCGCACGCTGACCAGCGCGATGACCGCGAACACCGCCAGGCTCAGGAGCAACGCCGGCAGTACGCCGAAACTTTTGACGATTGAAACCGGCGCAAACGACGGCAAGGCAAACCACCAGTCGACGTGATGGGTGGCAATCAACGAACCGCAGATAAAGAACAACAGGGTCACGAGCATCCGCGCATTGCCGCCACCTACGGTGAACAGGGTGCCCGACGCGCAACCGCCACCCAGCTGCATGCCGATGCCGAAGATAAACGCGCCAAAGACCACCGACACCCCGGCCGGCGCCACCAGCCCGACCACCGGCTGGCCGAACAAGGTCCCCGCGCCCAGAGCCGGGAAAAACAGCACCACCGCCACCGCCAGCATCACCATCTGCGCGCGCAACCCGGCGCCACGCCGATCCTTGATAAACACACGCCAGGCCGAGGTGAAACCGAAGGCGGCGTGATACAGCGTCAGGCCCAAGGCGGCGCCGACGATCAGCAACACAACCTGGCGCATGCCAACCGCGCTTTGCAGGAACAGGGCGCCTGCTACCAGGATGAGAAAGGCCACCAAGGGCGCGACCGGCTTGCGTGCCGGCGTCAGGGAAACAGAGGTGCTCATGGGAATCTCGACGTATTTGAAGGTGACCAGTATAAACCCGGCGGGATGGCGGTCGGGCGATAAGCCCCGAGAACGCCCGCGTGGCGGATGCGCTGATCTGGGATATAGGCGTGGCGACGCGGTGCACAGGAAAGCCCAGCCTGGACGCTGAACCGAAATTACCGGCCGAGCGCGAGTTGTTATTGAGTCGTTAAGGGCCTATGTTAAATTCAGCCCAGTGGTTTAATGGATATTTCGGTTATGGAGAACGCATCATGTTTGCAGTAGGCGTGTCAATGATCGCCGTAGGCCTGGGCACCGCAAACCCTGCCTTTTGGATACCCGGTTGTGTCTTCATGGCGATAGGGTGCTCCCAAAGAGGCAATCGTCGAGGCTGATGGCTGGGGTTAAGTGAGGGTTGCATTAGCACTGGATCAAATTGATGATCGTCGCCGTGCACTTGCTTGCCGGGGCAAATCCCACGCAAAAAAAAGCCTGCATCTCTGCGTAATGCTGTTCAGTTAAACGTACATCGCCCTCTGTAGGCGCCCCCCCTTGCTCCTACGAAAAGCCTTAACTGAACGGCATTATGCATCTCTGCAGGCTTTTCTCTATCTGGCTCCACGACCTGGACTCGAACCAGGGACCCAATGATTACCAGTTATTTGCCAACGCCACCAAGGCAAAACGTTACACCCCCCCCAAACCGCCTTTAAAAACCCTCTGCCTGAGCCTGCGGGTCAATCCAATCATGCCTTCCGACAATCGGAACTGAATGTGGCTACGTAAGGGGTCGCCCGCGGCTTACGGAAATACCTGAACGATTTCTGCAAGATCAAACTTCAACTGATCGAGTGGGAAATAGCGCCTCCAAACACGACCCATCCGGGCTGTGCCGTTCCTTGATGGCCGATCCATTTATCCGCTTTTTATACATATAAAATATGCATAATGAAAACATTCATGGTTCAATTCGACAATGCAAAAAGCCTCTCCAACGAGCGCAAGCACAGAGGCATAAGCCTTGCTGATGCAGAGCCGGTGTTTTATGACGAGGCAGCCCTGACCATGCAAGACCGCGATCACGCAGAAGAACGCTGGGTGATTATGGGCACAGATGCAAAGGGGCGCGTATTGGTGGTGGCCTACACCTATCGCGACCCCAACTGCGTACGCATTATCAGTGCACGGCTTGCATCCAAAAATGAACGGCGCCAGTACCTGGAAGTTTGAACCATGAAAGACGAATACGACTTCAGCAGCGCCAAACGCGGCGCCATCGCCAGCAATAAAGGAAAGACCCGCATCACGATTATGCTGGACGATGCGGTGATCGAAGCCGCGCGTGCGCGTGCGGAAAATGCCGGCACCGGCTATCAGACTGTGATCAACAACCTGCTACGACAGGCGTTGGTTTGCCCGGACGCACATGACCTCGCGCCTGTTTCGAACAAACAAGCCAAAACCCTGCAAGTCATCAGCAATGGCATCAGCGTCTCAGAGGTCGAAGCACTGGAGCAACAGCTGATAGCGCTCGCCGGTGAATTGAATCGAATGCTTGCTACCCCAAAGCCAACCAAGCCAAAAGGCAAATCTGTCCCATAACCATCATCGCCCTGCTTTAACGCCGGTTAATTCGTCAAATCCCACGCAAAAAAAAGCCTGCATCTCTGCAGGCTTTTCTCTATCTGGCTCCACGACCTGGACTCGAACCAGGGACCCAATGATTAACAGTCATTTGCTCTACCAACTGAGCTATCGCGGAATGCGCCGTATGTTACTGATTAAAAAGAAGAAGTCAAGCCTCCTCTAACATTTTTCACGACTGCAAAGGCTGACCGGTCGAAGCCGCCTGCTCCCTGGCCAGTTCCAGCCACGCCCTGGCTGCCGGTGGCAAGTGGGCGCTGGCGCGCCAGGCCAGGGCGATGTGCCAGTCGGTGTGGGGTTCGTCCAGGGGGATCAGGGCAATGCCGGCGTGCTGGTGTTTGTGCGCCAGCATCCGCGGCAGGAACGCCACGCCCAGGCCGGCGGCGACCAGGTCGACGATAAAGTCGATCTGCCCACTGCGGGCCGTCACCTTTGGCACGACGCCCTTGCGTTCGCAGGCGGCGAGGATTTTCGCGTTGAGGGCGAAACCGGCTTCGAACAGGATGAACGCAGAGTCCGCCAGGTCAGTGAAGTCGATGCGTTCGCGGCGCGCCAGCGGGTGGTGGATGGGCAGCACGGCGATCAGCGGTTCGTTGCGCACCGGCTGGTAGTCGAAACACTCATCCACCGGTAGCAGCAATGCCGCCAGGTCGACCTCCCCCGCTTCCAGGCATTCGCGCAGTTTTTTGCTGCCGTACTCGGTGAGTTCGATGTCGATGTCGGGGTAACGCGTGCGGTAGGTGGCAAACATTGCGGCAAACAGTACGCCGCAACCCACCGGCGGCAGGCCGATGCGCAGCACGCCGCGCTTGAGGCCGCGCAGGTCGTTGATCTCGGCAATCAGGTCGTTGCGTTCAGCCAGCATCACCAAGGCCCGACGGTAGGCAATTTCGCCAGCGGCGGTGAGTTCGTTCCGGTGGCCGAGACGATTAAGCAATGGGGTGCCCAGTTCCTCCTCCAGCGTCTTGACCGCTTTGCTGACCGTGGACTGGGTCAGGGATACCACGTCAGCCGCCTGGGAAAACCCGCCCTGGCGCACCACTTCAACAAACGCCCGCAGGGTTCGCAGATTCATCAGTATTCCCTTTGCGACTCGATTACAGCGATAAAAGTTGTTTTTATCATGCCAGAGTTTTGCTTATGGTGGAGCGCTTCGCCGAGTGGAGCCTCTCTACATGATCATTTCGTCCGCATCCGATTACCGCGCTGCCGCCAAGCGCAAGTTGCCGCGCTTTCTATTCGACTATATCGATGGCGGCGCCTACGCCGAGCACACGCTGCGGGCCAACAGTTCGGATTTGGCCGGGATAAGCCTGCGCCAGCGCATCTTGCGCAATGTCGACAACCTGAGCCTGAAAACCTCGTTGTTCGGCCAGAAGCAGGCCATGCCGGTCATCCTCAGCCCGGTCGGCCTGACGGGCATGTATGCCCGGCGCGGTGAAGTACAAGCGGCCAAGGCCGCGGCGAACAAAGGCGTGCCCTTCTGTTTGTCGACGGTGTCGGTGTGCTCGATTGAAGAAGTCGCATCGCAAAGCCCGCAGTCGATATGGTTCCAGTTGTACGTGCTCAAGGATCGCGGCTTCATGCGCAATGCGCTGGAGCGCGCGCAGGCGGCGGGGGTGACGACACTGGTGTTTACCGTCGATATGCCGACCCCGGGCGCGCGTTATCGTGACGCCCACTCCGGCATGTCCGGCCCCTATGCCGCGCAGCGGCGAATGCTGCAAGCCATGACCAAGCCGCAATGGGCGTTCGATGTAGGGTTGATGGGCCGTCCCCATGACCTGGGCAATATTTCCCGGTACCTGGGCAAACCCACGCACCTGGAGGACTACATAGGCTGGCTGGCCAACAACTTCGATCCCTCGATCAGTTGGAAAGACCTGGAGTGGATTCGCGACTTCTGGAAGGGGCCGATGATCATCAAGGGCATCCTCGACCCACAGGATGCCAAGGATGCCGTGAGCTTCGGAGCCGACGGCATCGTGGTCTCCAACCATGGCGGCCGCCAGCTGGATGGCGTGTTGTCTACCGCCAAGGCGTTGCCACCGATTGCCGAGGCCGTCGGCGATGACCTCACCGTGCTGGTGGATTCCGGCATTCGTTCCGGGCTCGACGTGGTGCGCATGCTTGCCCTGGGTGCCAAGGCCTGCCTGCTCGGGCGCGCCAGCGTGTACGCGTTGGCCGCCGATGGGCAGAACGGGGTGGAAAACCTGCTGGATATCTTCGCCAGGGAAATACGCGTGGCGATGACGCTGACCGGTGTCACGTCGATCGAACAAATCGACGGTTCCACGCTGGTAGCCCCGTAATCCTTTGACTGCCCAGCCAGATAAATGACGCCATGTGCTGCTGGCTGTTTTTCGAGCCAGGGCAGTCAATTGATTCATATAGCTATTTATTAAATAAAACGATTTGGCACGAATCTGGCTCTAACACCCTTCAAGCAGGTCAAGCGATGACAAGACGTGTGGCAGTGCCCCGGGCTTATAACCCGGCGTAAAGCGATTTAAACTGATCCTTACTGTTTTACGGAACTGAAGGACCAGTAAGACGCCTGGCACTTGCCACTCTCATCCGCCTGTAAGACAGTCATGTGCTTAGAGGCCGCTCACCTATGAAAACACCCACCCAGACCAACGCAATTGACTTTGACAGTGCCAAATTGCAACGCCTGGGATTTGGTCAGCCATCCCTGCGTTCACCTCGCCCCGCCACCCTTGGCCAGCTCCGCCAGCAACTTAACCAGCAATTGCAAACCAGCCTCGAGCCGGAACGCATCCTTGGCCTGTTCTTTCGCGAAATCCAGCGCCTGGTGCCGCTGGATGCCTTGCAGTACCGCCACGTCACCACTGACCTGCGCCTGGAATTCGGCCATCGCGGCCATCATTCGGTGAGCTACACCTTGAGCCATGATGGCGAGCATCTGGGCGAGCTGGTGTTCCGCCGCAACCAGCGTTTTATGGAAGAGGAGCTGGGCCAACTCGAATCGCTGCTGGCGGCCCTGCTGTATCCGATGCGTAATGCCCTGCTCTACCGCGCCGCCACCCGCAGCGCCTTGCGCGATCCGTTGACCGAAACCGGCAACCGCATCGCCATGGACCAGACGCTGCAACGGGAAATCGACATGGCGCGGCGGCACATGCACCCGCTGTCTCTGTTGATGCTGGACATCGACCACTTCAAGCGCATCAATGACACCCATGGCCATACCGCCGGCGACAGCGTATTGCGCGCCGTGGCTGCGGCGATCAAGGGCCAGCTGCGCAACGTGGACATGGTGTTTCGGTTTGGCGGGGAAGAATTTCTGATCCTGCTGTCCAACACCGGCCGTGATGCGGCGCGGATGGTCGGCGAACGCCTGCGCCAGGCGGCGCAGGCCCAGGACTACTGGGTAGAAGGGACGCGAATCGAATTGACGGTAAGCCTCGGCTGCTCGACGTTACTGGCGGCTGAGTCGGCTGAAAGCCTGCTGCGCCGAGCCGACAATGCCTTGTACGTGGCCAAGCGCGCAGGCCGTAATCGTCTGGCAATGGCGGGGTAATACCCCCCCGCCATTGCCTGTGCATCACGCCTCGCTGGCGACTCGGGCATGGCGCTCACGCACGAGCGCCGGCGCCTTTTCCTTCTCTTGTTCCAGGTGCATGCAACTTTCCAGGAACAGATACATGTAGTCGTAGCTCTTGCACACGGCCTGTCGCAACTCCACCTGCAGGGCTTTGCTCGGGTTCGTGCCGGCGAGGGTGCAGATGATTTCCAGGGCTTCCCAAGGGTGCGCGTCATCATACTGGGCGTGCATCTTCAGCCACTTCATCGCACGCTTGCGCTCTTCCTCGGGGAAGGCAGCGGCATACACGCCGGTGGAACAGACCACGGCGGACCACTCCCCCGTCGCGCCCTCGATGGCGTAGTTGGTGGCGGCAATCGCGACGATCAACGAGTCAGCCGAGCTGGTGTGCCAGCACCAATGGCTCAGTGCGTGCAACTCCGGTGGCACGTCCTGGGCCTGCAGGTCTTCGAGACTGACGCCATGGGCACGCGCCCAATTCACCCAATAATCGGCATGGTTCAGTTCCACGCGAATATTGCGCATCAGCCAGCGTCGCGCCATGTCCTCGCCAGGATGACGGGCAAATTTGGTCTTGGTGAGGTTCTGTGCCATGTACAAGGCAAACTGCTCCACCACAGGCCAGCCGCCGATCAGGTAGTGGCGCATGGTCCTGGCGCTGAGCGTGTTATCACGCATGCGGTGGTACAGTTCGTGTTCGACAACCCGACGCTTGCTCTCGCTACAGTCCTGGATCAATTGCTGGGCCCAGGCGGGGTAACTTGAGGCTTCCATAAGCGGGCCGGTTCTGTTGAATGTGTCGATCACTGTAGGGCTCCTTTTTAAGTGTGATGTACAGACCGGCAAGTTTCAGCGGAAGGTGCCGGGCGCCTTGAATAACAGGGGCTGCGGCCGCACGGGTCGGCATTGCAGGCGGTCACAGGTAAACAACTGCGGGCGTTCGATCAGATAGCCTTGAGCGTAGTCCACACCTATCTCAAGTAACGCCTGTTCTATCTGCGAGGTTTCAACAAACTCGGCAATTGTGCGTTTACCCATGACATGGCCGATGTGATTGATCACTTCGACCATGGCGCGGTTAATCGGGTCGTCCAGCATATCCTTTACGAAACTTCCATCGATCTTCAAGAAGTCTACAGGTAAATGTTTGAGATAGGCGAACGAGGACATTCCGGCGCAAAAATCATCAAGGGAAAAGTGGCAACCTAACGCTTTGAGTTCATTAATAAAACGAATTGCACTGCCTAAATTGGCGATAGCGCTGGTCTCAGTTATTTCAAAACAAATCATTTCCGGGGGAATGCTGTAAGTGTCGAATTTTTCACGCAAAAACCCGAGAAAATCATCATCGCCAATGGTTATGCCTGACAGATTAATCGCACACATGGCCATGGGTCGGCCCGGATGCTCGTGCATGCAACGGGCGATGATCTTGAATACGTTCTCCACCACCCAGCGGTCCAGGGACGTCATCAAGCCGTAACGTTCGGCCGCCGGAATGAAACTGTCGGGCAGGATGGTTCGGCCTGATTCGTCATGCAGGCGCAAGAGTATTTCAATGTGACCGGTGCCCGCTTCGGTATAGCCCAGAGGGGAAATTTCCTGGGAATAAAGGCAAAAGCGGTCTTCTTCAAGGGCCATGTGCAGGCGTTGCACCCACGCCATCTCGCCAAAGCGTATGGACAGCTCCGAGTCATCGGCGTGATACACCTGCACCCGATTACGCCCCTTCTCCTTGGCCATGTAGCACGCCATGTCGGCGGCGCGCAGCGACGTTTCCAGGGTGGTGGGCGTTTGCGAGATATGCACCAGGCCGATGCTGACGGTGGTCATGAACGGCCGGCCCTTCCATACAAAGTGCAGGCTTTGCACGGTGTGGCGCAGGCTCTCGGCGATCTTTTCGGCCACTGATGCCGGGCAGTTTTCCAGCAGGATGCCAAATTCATCGCCGCCCAGGCGCGCCAGGGTATCGCCTTCGCGCAAGTCCGATTGCAGCAGCGCGCAAATGTGCCGCAGCAACTCGTCGCCCGCGGCGTGGCCGCAGGTGTCATTGACCAGCTTGAACTGGTCCAGGTCGAGGAACATCAAGGCATGCCGGCCGTTTGGCTGACGTGCCACCTGCTGCAGCACTTGCTCCAGGCGGTATTCGAATTCACGCCGGTTGGCCAGGCCGGTCAAGGCATCGTGGGTCGCCTGCCAGGAAAGATTGGCGATGTACTGGCGCTCCTGGGTCATGTCATGCAGCACCAGCACCGCGCCACTGACCTTGCCTGCGCTGCGAATCGGCGCGCCCACCAGGGTCACCGAAACGGTGCTGCCGTCCAGGCGCTGGATCAGCTTGGAATGGTCACTGCCGCCACTGAGCTCGCCCTTGATGATGTGCTCGATCAGGGTGAAGCCGTCCGGCTCGGCGTTCTCATCCAGCAATTTGAACAACGCCGCCAGCGGCAGGCCCTGGGCCTGGGCCGAATTCCAGTGGGTCAGCGCTTCGGCGGCAGGGTTCATATAGGCAATCGCACCGTCCACGTCGGTGGTGATGACCCCGTCACCAATCGACTCCAGGGTGATCTGCGCCCGCTCCTTCTCCGCCTGCAGGGCGTCGGCAAACGCATGGCGCTGGGCCAGCAACTTGTGCGTGCGCAGCAGCGCCAGGACGATCAGGCCCAGGGCCGTGGCCAGGTTGGTGATCAACAGCAGGCGCAGGATCATCCGCGAACCTTCGCCCAAGGCATCGCTGAACGCCTTGGCCGCCGGTGTCACACCTTCGTTGATCGCCGTGATACGCGCCTTCCACAGCCGCACATCGTCGGCATCGACCCGGTCAGCAGCAATGGCGTCATGCATTTGGCGAGCAAGGTCGTCCAGTTGCAACAGGTATCCGTCGCCCACCGTCCAGAGTTCGATGGCTTTTTCCAGGTAGCTGAAATGGCGAAAGTTGAGGTACAGCCAGATCAGGCTGGAGACGTCGTCCGGGTGGTTGCCGCCCTTGATGATACCCAGGCGCGCAGCCGGAATATCAGGGGTGGGGCTGTCCAGGGCGATGCGCAACTCATGCCCGCCCTGGGGCACCGCAATGGCTTGCTGATATTTGAGATAGGTCGTCGCGTCGCGGTCATCGGCGTAGAGGGTCAGGTAATAGATGGCGTCTTTCTGGCCCTTGGACCACAGACTTTCACCTGCCACATAGCCACGCACCGCCGAGAGCACGTAGAGACTGACGCAGCCTAACAATGCCTGGAACAGCACAACGGCAATAAAGGGCCAGACAATGCCCAGCAGCCGTGGCGTTCCGAGAGTCCGCTTTTGCTTCATGAAGTCCCTTGCACATGCACAGCTCAATACGCACGCGAAAATCCGCTCCCGATAGCACAGCCTAAGCCAAATCAACGCACTTGTTGCAGGTGTCCATACAATTTGGCGTACAGCCCGCCATCGGCAATCAACTGCTGATGGTCGCCATCCTCGGCGATATGCCCGCCATCGAACACCAACACACGGTCAGCCTGTTTCACTGCCGAAAGCCGGTGGGCGATGATCAGTGTAGTACGCCCACTGAGAAACCGCGCCAGCGCCTGGTGCAGGTTGTACTCGGTGGCCGCGTCCAGCGCCGAGGTGGCTTCATCCAGAATCACCACCTTGGGCTCGGCCAGGACCATGCGCGCAATGGCCAGGCGTTGCCGTTGACCACCGGAAAAGCGCACGCCGGAACGCCCCACTACGCTGTCCAGGCCCAACGGCAATGCCTTGACGGTAGCATCCAGCTGGGCGATTTCCAGTGCCTGCCAGCAGGCCTGGTCCGTGCGCTCGCGGCCCATCGTCAGGTTGGCGCGCACGGTATCGTTGAACAGCGCCGGGTGCTGCAGTACCACCGCGACGTTTTCACGGATGGTCGCCAGGCCGATTTCCTGCTGGCTCGCGCCGCCAAAACGAATGCTGCCGGCCTGCGGTGTATAGAGGCCCAGCAACAGTTGCACCAGGGTACTTTTACCGCCGCCGCTGGCGCCGACAATCGCGACCTTCTCCCCCGGTGCGATGGCCAGGTTCAATTGGTCGAGCACCAGGTCGTCACCGTAGCCGAAGTCCAGGCCGCGCACTTCGATACCGACGGTCGCACGCCCGCTGAAGGGGTCGGCACCTCCGGCGTATTGCGGCTCGTCGGCGCGGGCCAGCAGCTCGTTGATGCGCGTCAGCGCGCCGCCTGCCGCGTAGTAGGCGTATTGCAGGTTGAGCAACTGCTCCACCGGGCCGATCATGAACCACAGGTAACTGAACACCGCGAGCATCTGGCCGATGGACAGGTCGGAAAACAGCACGGTCAACATGGCGGCGGCGCGGAAGATGTCGATACCGAACTGGAACAGCAAACCACTGGCGCGGCTGGACGCGTCGGTTTTCCATTGCGAGTGAATGGCGTAGTCCCGCACTTCCCGGGCCCGCTGGCCCAGACGCCCGAGGAAAAAGCCCTGGCGGTTGCCGGCACGCACTTCCTGGATGGCATCCAGGGTTTCGGTAAGCGCCTGGGTAAACCGCGAGGTACTGTCGTTTTCGAGTTTTTTCAGGTGCTTGACGCGCTTGCCCAACTGCACCGTGGCGTAGATCACCAACGGGTTGAACAGCAGGATCAGCAGCGCCAGCTGCCAGTGCATCCACACCAGAATCGCCGACGTGCCGACCAGGGTGAGCATCGCCACCAGGAAGCGGCTGAGGGTTTCGCCGACAAATTTGTCCAGGGTGTCCAGATCGGTGACCAGGTGGGTCGTCACCGTACCGCTGCCCAGGCTTTCATATTCGCCCAGGGAGATGCGCTTGAGCCGCTCGATCAGGCGCACGCGGATGCGGTAGACAATGTCCTTGGCCAGCCGCGCAAACAGCCGCGCCTGCACCACGTTGAACACCAGTGCGCCGCAGCGCAGGGCCAGGGTCATCAAGAGCATCAGGCCGATATAACCGGCGGCTTTCTGCCAGCCCAGGGGCAACGCGTGGTTCATCACCTTGAGCGCGGCGTCGCCATGGCCCAGCAGCACTTCGTCGACCAGCAGCGGCAACAGCAACGGGATGGGTACGCTGCACAAGGTCGCCAGCACGGCGACGCTGTTGGCGATCCACAGGGACTTGCGGTGACGCAGGGCCAGGCGGCGGATTTCCGCCCAGGTCAGGCGGTCGCTGATGGTTGACTCATCCCGCACAGGTGGCGCGCTCCAGCCATCGGGCGAGCAACGGTGACAGCTCGTCCAGCGGCTGGTAGCCATTGGTGAGCAGCGCCAATTGGCCGTTGCGCTCGGCCAGCAAGGTCGGGAAACCGGCGATACCCAAATCCTGCACCCAGGTGAAATCCGCTGCCGTGGCCGCGTGCTGCTCGGCACGGTCGAACTCGCCGGCAAACTCGATACGCGGAATACCGGCCTGCTCGGCCAGTTCCACCAGCACGTGGGCAGAGGTGACGTCGCGGCCTTCTACATAAAATGCATGCTGGATCAGCCCCAGCAGCGTCCAGGCGCAATCGGGCGCCAGGCTGCGCGCAGTGACAAGGGCGCGGCACGCAGGCTCGGTGTCATAGACAAACCCCTCGGGCAACGCACCCTCGCGATTGAACGGCTGGCCGGTGGCGTCGGTCACCGCCTGCCAGTGCTCAAGGATATAGCGCCGCGTAGTCGGTTCCAGTGCCGCGCCACTGCCGGTGCGCAAGCCGCCCACCACCAGGTGCAACTCCACGCCGGCCGCCCGGGCCTGCTCAACCAGCGCCTGCGCCACCGGGGCAAAACCCCAGCACCAGGAACACATCGGGTCCATTACATAGAGCAGGCGCGCGGACATGGTTCAAGCCTCGGAAGGGGTTTGCTTGTAGTTGAAACCAATCGGGTGCGGCATGTTACGGGCCTTCGCCAGTTCGATCTGCTTCTGCCGGTCGATGGCGCTGCGACGGGTTTTCTCCGGCAGCTTATCCCAGCAATGGGGGCAACTGATGCCGGCCACGTAGTGCTCGGACGCGCGGTCTTCTACGCTGACCGGTGTGCGGCAGGCATGGCATTGATCGTAGTCGCCTTCGCTCAAATCGTGGCGCACGGTGACGCGATTGTCGAACACGAAGCAATCGCCCTGCCATTTGGTCTGTTCCTGCGGCACCTCTTCGAGGTATTTAAGGATACCGCCCTTGAGATGATAGACCTCGCCGAAGCCTTCGCTGAGCATATAGCTCGAGGCTTTCTCGCAACGAATGCCGCCGGTGCAGAACATGGCGACCTTCTTGTGCCTGGCCGGATCGAAGTTGGCTTTGATGTAGTCGGGGAATTCGCGAAAACTGGTGGTCTTCGGGTCGATCGCGCCTTCAAAGGTGCCGATCGACACTTCGTAGTCGTTGCGCGTGTCGATCAGCAGCACGTCGGGGTCGCTGATCAGCGCGTTCCAATCCTTGGGGTCGACGTAGGTACCGACCTTTTTGTTCGGGTCCACGCCTTCCACGCCCAGGGTCACGATCTCTTTCTTGAGCTTGACCTTGGTGCGGTAGAACGGCTGGTCGTCGCAGTAGGACTCCTTGTGGTCAATGTCGACCATGCGCGGGTCTTGCTTGAGCCACGCCATCAGGCCGTCGATGCCCTCGCGGCTGCCGGAAACGGTGCCGTTGATGCCCTCTTCGGCGATCAGCAGGGTACCTTTGATGCCGTTGTCGACCATTGCCTGCAACAGTGGCTCGCGCAGGGCGACGTAATCTTCAAGAGTGACGAACTTGTACAGTGCCGCCACGACGATAGGTTGAGTCATGGGTAATCTCTCCAGGTGGCTACCCTCGTAAGGGGTGAACCGGATGCAAAATGACGCCGACCAGGCGACGCGGCGGGCATTCTAGCAAAACCATGCCGCCACCGCATCGACACGCCGCCGCTGATGTGCCCTCAGCGGTGCGGGTTGCGTACGCCCTCCACTCGGTACCGCTGGCCGCCGAGATGGCTGAACATCAAACGATAGGCACCGCGTCCGCGAGCAGCGGCATAACCGTGCAAGTCAGCGGACCACAGTTGGTCGCGATGAACATGCCAATGAACCGCGCCGAAACGCCCTTGACGCAAGTGGCTGAGGGTAAGGGCAATGCTGCGGCGTTCCCGGCCCGAGAGTTGGGTATCCACCAGCGCTGTGGTGTCCAACTCCACCTGCGGGGCAGCGGCTCTCGCCGCCGACGACGCCACCAACGGTACCTGCGCCTGTGCTCGCCGGGCACGGCGTGCGCGGCTTGTGCCGACAACCTGTGTCGTCTCCCCCACCTCGAACTCGCTCACCCCTGCCTGCTGGCCACTCGCGCCAGCCGGATCACGGCTCGGACTTCGCAGCAAAATCGCGCCGTAGCCCATGCGCTTGAGCTCTGGCATCGGGTTACGCTGCTCCGCGAGTACGCTTTCGACTTCCCCGGGTTGGTCCACCGGCCCCGCATAGCCGTAGATGGACCCCTGGGTTGTATAAACATAAAGCGACATGCCGCCTTCAGCAGGACGGCGCCCATAGGCGAAATTCACTAGCCGCTCCGTTTCTTCGTGGCTCAATCGCATCTGCTGCGCCAAATCGATCGCCAATTCCGAGATATTCCTGGCGAACTGTTCTTCGATTCCTTCCGCGGCCCTGGCCACCGCCTGGGGTTGCATATATCGATAGGCACTGAGGCGGCTGGCACCAAACAATACGCCTCCCACCAGAGCGCCCACGGACGCCCCCAACCGCGCATTGCCCAGCAGCGCTCCCGCTCCCAGGCCCAGCAAGACCAGAAGCAGCATGATGATGATTCCGCCCTGTATCCGAGTATTTTCCACGTCGGCAGGCTGCAACCCCATTGAATCAACGAACGTGAGCGGGTTGTTGGACGCCATCAGATAAGCATTCAACTGCGCCCCGCCGCCTGCGGGGTCCGGGCTTATCCAGCGCTGCAACCACGGGGCGTAATAGCGAAAGCCGTAGTAATACAAACCGCTGACGTCACGCTCCTTGCCTGAATACCGGCGGGTCTTGCAGCTACCCTGCACCGCGTTGCGCGACGCCCACCACGCGGTGCCCCCGTACGGAAAATAGCTCTCCTGGCTCAATAACTCGGCCTCTTCGCCCAGCTCCAGTGCGTGACTCGATTGCTGATCCTTCAGGCAATAACGCAGGGTCTCCTGCGCAGCGCCGTCATCGGGTCCCAGCTCCCATTGCAGGACCTCAACCGTGCAACGCGCCACCTCAAGGCGCACGATATTCAGCCGACGCATCGGCCGGTGGCGCAGTTCCAGGCCTGGCAGGTAATACACCCGCGCCGTCTGCCGGCTACCGGCGACCTGCTGATGAGTGAGTTTGAGCGCACGCTGGCCGTCGCCGGCATACACATAGGTCTCTTCGTCGGCATCCTCCCCGTCACGCTCAATGGAGGTGACCCTGGCCAGCTGATTACGCACGTTCCACACCATGGGCTGGCCGCGCCCCAGCCGTTTCTGATTGCCATTGGCGTCAAAGCCTTGTGCCCCTTCGGTTAGCGCAAGCTCGCTCGACAACGCACGGTTACTGCCCGTCGCCACCTGCATGGTGCGGGTGTAGCCGACGCCACTGGACGGCACATGGCGCAGCCGGGTCAGGTTGCCCCCCTCGTCATAGGCATAGTGCTGGGTGTAGTTGCGCCATAGAGCGGCATCGGTCGAACCGAACGAAATACGCGCAGGCAGCGCCGGGCCAATGGTGGCGCCGGCACTTTCCCGCCCCGTCGCCTGGGTCAGTTGGTACAGCGAGTCGTATTCATAGCGGCAGGCAGCCTGCACTTGGGTGTTGTGGCTCCATTTCGTCGGTTGCGCCTGATCGAGCAGGTTTGAAACATTGCCCACGGGATCATAGGCGTAGCTCAGGTCTTGCAAGGGGGCCGCCAGCGCGTTTTTGCGGTACGCCATCAGCCGGCGCATACGGCCGTCCTCGGGCCGATAGGTGGCCAGGCTGCTCACGCCATTGCCCAACAGGGCCGCCTCCACCTGGCCGGCGGCATTGTAGTCGTAGCGTTCGATGACGGTCTTGCGCGCGCCACTTTTCAAGGTGAGGTGAATATGCTTGGCCTGTCCGTCCAGACCATAGGCAAAGTGCCGGCCGTTTCCCTTGGCATCGATCTGTTCCAGGGTGCCGCCAAGGGCATCAAACATCCAGCGCGTGGTGTAAACCGCGCTTTCCAGCTGCTGGTTCTGCTCGGCCTGGGCAAGCGGCCAGTCCACCTCACCGGGCGCATCGCGAAACCGCCGCGTTTGCTGCAGCACTTGCCCGGTAACCCCGTATTCGTCGTACACCTGCGTGCCCGCCGGGTCGGCATGCCGTACCAACTGGCCGCAGCGGTTAAGCACGCGGTGTTCGGATGTTGGCGGGGCATACGCCAGGCTTTCGACACAGCGGGGCCGCGCTTCGTTGGCCGCTTGTTCGAACACTGCCACCGGACGCTGCAAGGCGTCGTAGTCGTGGCGCTGGTAGGCCCCCCGCCCATCCCAGGCATGCAACAGCTGCCCGGATGGCGCTGCCAGCAACAGCCGCATACCGGCGTCCACATCGTTGCGGCGCACCAGCGCACCGGACAGGCTGTACACCGACACCTGGTTGGCCTCGGTGGCCGGCTCGCTCAATTTAAGCGCATGCAGGCGCGCGTCCCACTGCTGCAGCAGCAGGCCGCTGGCCCCAAAGACCTGGCGCATGACACGGGCCGTTGGCGCTGCCTGGGGGGTGGCGCGCAGGTAAGCGACGTTGCGCACGGTCAACCCACGGGGGTCGAATGCCGCAAGCGAGGGCGTATTTCGATGAAGCGAAGCAGACATGATCACATGACCTCAATGGCACAAAGGTCGGCCAAGCCTGGGCTTGATGCGGTGGATAAAGGTGGTATCGGCGTATGGGTGCCGGCGATGCCTGTAAATACCTATGCCTGGCCCCGTAAATCTGCGTGATAGCGTTTTTCATTGCCCGCCGGACCCATCGGCGGGCGTGAAGGAACGTATGAAATATGCAAGCCGACAGCAGCTCCTTGCTCGCTCAATTGATTGATCACTCACGCCCTCCCGCCCCCGGTCGGGACGATTTCAACACCGCGCTGCAGCGCCTCGCCATTCACTCGGTATTCGACATTGTGCGACTCGGCGAAAAGGCCTTTGCAGAGCGACTGGCCACCTGCAACGACGACGATGCCCACGCGGTGTACCTCAAGGCTCGGAGCGCTGCCGCGCAACTGGAAAGCGTGTTTCGCGAACAGCAAGTCTCGTCGGACCGCCCTTCCCGGCGCGATAAACGCGATGTCGCCGCTCAAGACGGTGCCACCTACCAGGCGTTGTTCAAGGAAAACCACGAACAGTTCTGCGCCAGCTCATCCATTGCAGCCATCGATTCGCCGGCCGCCTACCTGCGCGCGCTTTATCTGTTCGCCCTGCAACTGGAACAGAATGCCAAGGGGGCAGACGCGGTCAAGCTGGCCGAGCGCCGTGCGGACCTGAAGGACCTGTTGATCGACCAACACAGCGTCGCAGGCCAGGTGCCCATGCTGTCGATCATCAATCACACCTTGCTGCGCAATATCGCGGGCGCCAACGACAACGACACCTACACACGACTGAGCAAAACCTGGTACCCCTTTTCATTGCCGTATCATTTTCACCACCAACAATGCCGGCTGGGCTTGTCGGGCGACAGGCCAATGTTGGGTGAGTTGAACTATCGCATCAGTCGCCAGTTACCTCTGGCGGCAGAAACCAGCGCCTATGGGCAAGTCGTTACCCACAATAACGAGGTTCAGTGCCTGTTATCCGGGTTGAGCCCTGAACAACAGGCGCTGCTGAAAAATGACCTGGCCTCGGCGCAGGATGCCCAGACTTTCTATCGGACGTACTTCAACTGGACGGGCGCACAGGGCCCGGAAAACGTCACTGACTTTCTGCACCATACGCAACTGGACGCCGAACAACTTCAAGCGCTGTTGGCGCTACAGACACAAACACCGCGCAAATCGCCTTACTGCAAGCAGGACACCGAGCTCACTTACGGGGCCTGTTATATCAATGGCGCGACGGCCTCCACACCCGCGATCAGCCTGGACAACAAGGCCCCCGCCAGGCTGGTCAACCTGAGCCTCGAGCGCTTCGACAGGCTGCAACGGATGATTCGGCTGCAGCGCTGGCTCGGCCTGCCTTTCGCACAATTGGACACGTTACTGGCCAGTGCCATGCGCTGCGAAAACGCCGGCAGCCGCGCGCTGCTGATCACCCATAACACCCTTCGGGCGCTGGGGGTGTTTTGCCATCTGAACAAGCGCTACAACTTGCAAGCCGAAGAGTTTGCCGCCTGGCTCCATCAGTTGCCCGTTCACGCCTCGGGGGAGCGCGTGTCACTGTTCGACCAGGTGTTCAACCGTGCAGGTTCCGCCTTGCCGCCCCTGTATCTGGACGGCAAGGCGTTCGACGCTACCACTGCGCAGCAACTCTGCGCCGGGCTGGGCCTGCAAGACACCCAGGATTCGCTGCAACTGCTGATCGCCGGTGGGCCTGCGACGCGTACGATCGAGACCGTCAGCACACTGTATCGACAAGCACGAATCGCCCGCCTGTTCGGCTTGTCGGTCATGGAATGCCAGCAACTGGCGCAGTTGCTCGGCAGAGCCAACGTTCTCACGCAACTGCGCAACCCGACGCTGCGTCGCAAGCCCAAGGGCGCGACTGACTTTCTCGACGTGCTCATGGACCTGGAATGGGCCAGCCGCTGGCTCAAGGAAAACGGCAACAGCCTGTCACTGTTCAGGCATCAGCTATTGCTTGATCAGCAGGTCCTGGACCCCGCCATCAACCTGCTGTTGAAAGAGTTCGTCGCCTATGATCAGGCTTCCGTCTCCACAAAGTTGAACCTGCTTGAACTGCCTCAACAACCCACTGACGAAACACCTCGCTTGTCCGCCGTTGACTGGCGATCCCTGACCCATCAGGTACTGCAACGGATGCGCTCGAACACGACCATCGAAGCGGCGCTCGACCAAGTGCTGGCTGGCGTTGCGATCAGCACGAACGCCACACGCACAGCCTTCTTCATCGAACAAGCCAAACCCATGCTTCGTAACCTGGTGAGCACAATACGTGACGAATTCTGGGCGCTGTACGGGCGCCTCAAAGACATCATCCACGCCGTCCCCCAGCTGCCAGGCAACGCCAACGGGCATCAGAAATATGACCATCATGGGCATTTCCTGCGCTTGTACGCACCCGGTGCCCCACCGCTGCAAACCCTCGGCTATCTGATCTTGCTGCTCCCTCACGCCGTTGACGTTCTGCAATGGCCGATCAGCCGCCAGGCGCTGGATCAATTCCTGATAAACCCGCACTGGCTGGACAGCGATCATCAAGCGTCCTCCTTACTGGAACTGACGCCGCACACCCTCTACCTCTTGCAGCAGTTCAACCATTGCATCGACCGCTTCGGCCTGACCGAAGGACAGATTCTCGATTACTTCAGATTGGCCAATACACCGCCCAGTAGCGCGGCACAAAACACCAGTGACGAAACCAACGAGCATCTGGCCCGACTCTGTGGCTGGAGTGCCAGCGAAATAGGCGTTTTCAGCGGCCAGCTGAAACCGCCCCGCATTACCTCAATGGATCGCCTGGACTGGCTGCTGCGCTGCCGCCACGCCAGCAGCGCCACCGGACTGTCCGCCACGCAGCTGATTGCCGCCAGCCAACTTAAAACCGACTCGACGTTCGCTCAATGGAAGGCTGTCGGCGAGGCGCTCACCAGTGCGCACGCCTCTGCCGTTGACACCCTGTCCCCTTTTGACCTGCTCAAGGACTGATCATGTCGCATTCGCTTGACCACCAGCTTAATGAAAGCCTGCGCGACGCCATGCTCGCGTACTACCTCACCCATAAAGTACCTCGCACCCTCAAAGCAAGAATCGGCACTGCCGATGACCTTTACGCGTATTGGTTACTCGACGTGCAAGTCAGCCAGGCCGTGCCGACCAGTCCGGTCGCCTGTGCCGTTTCCAGCCTGCAGCAATACATCACACGTATTCAACTGGGCCTTGAGCCGGGCTATGAACATCAGGGCATGACCGCGCAGCAGAGCAAGGTCTGGCGCGAACAATTGCACAGCTACCCGCTCTGGAATGCCAGCCAGCAATTGCGCTACCACCCGGCCAACTATCTGGACCCGACGTTACGGCGTGACAAGACCGACAGTTTTCAACAGTTGGAAAACGATCTCAGCCAATACCGAATTCAAGCCGACGCCGTCGTCACGGCGGTTCAGAGTTACCTGGCCAGGTTCGAGGAAACCGCCAACATACGCACGATCAACGGCTATATCGACGCAGACTTGAGCAACCTGCATCGCGGCACTTATTACTTCATCGGTAAATCGAGCTCCGCGAACACCTATTACTGGCGCTCCCTGGACCTGTCCAGGCGCGCCGGGGCGGCGCTGTTGCAGGACGCCTGGTCGGACTGGGAAAAAATCAACCTGTCGGTCTCCGATGCCACCGCCGAAAAAAGTATCCGACCGGTGTATTTCAATAGCCGACTATTTTTCATCTGGGCCGAGTGCATCAAACCCACCCCGAGCAGCTCGTTTAAACCGGCGCGATGGGATCCGGAGAAAAAGGAACTGCTGGCCGATTGGATCAATACCCACTACGTCAAATTCCGGCTCAATTTCTCGTATAAAAAGCACGATGGCAGCTGGAGCGCGCCCCAGGCGTGCATTGAGAAATACTGCGCGACCGAAGACGTCAACGCATCGACCTCCGAGCTCCTCAAAAGCATTACGCAAACGGTGGCGATCGTCGATGACAACAGCACCCCTGCGCTTTTTTTAAGTGTCCTCGCTACCAGCCGTAAAGATCCCAAACAGCAGGATAATTTCATCGGCAAATTCTTCCAGGCCGTGCATATCGACCAGTCTTTCAATATCACCACCGTCGCCGATGGCGGTAGCCCCGAGCGCTATAGCGTGCTGCCCGACTCAGACGTAGACGAAGAAATAAACCGGCTGCTGGAACCCTTCGATCCGTCCCAGAAAACCAAAGTCCAGGCCATACTCAAGGGCCAGACGCACAGCCCCAACGGGTATTACAGCGAACTGCTGCCTGACAGCGCCCGGCACTTTCTCGCGCTCTTTGCGCACAAGAACCAGGGCAACTTGCAGTTCAAGATAACGCCCACGCCCGAATACACTATTTCCATAGCATCGCAGAAGATTTTCCAGGACAAGGCGCATTGGAACCATGAAAGCAACCAGGCAAAAATAAAAGACACCGACAGCACTCAGGTTTTTTTTGATTCAAACACCCATGAACTCGTGTTCTCTTCTACGCTCAGTGACCGCTTCCAGCAGCCGTACACCGTCACAATAAACAAACTGCAGGGTGCGACCATCACGCTGATCACCCATGATGCGCTGGATGACCCGGCAACGACTCAGCTTAAACTGAGCAAGGGGTCTAAAATTACCGGTGTCTCGACAGCCTTGAAAACCGACTTTTATGCACTGTATTTTAGAAATGCAATCACGCAGGAAGAGTTCCCCAACGCTGTACATCATGCTGACAGCGCACTGTTTACTCATATAACAACCCCAACAGAGCCAGACACCCTTTTGTTGGAAGATCATTTCATCGAAAAAAACGCCTTCGTCAATTTATACACAAACAAACTCTTCCATTTCACCCTTAACCGTTACGGCGCTTTTTCCGAGCCCGAGAATAAAATCAACAAGCTGCATTCACAGAATGTTTTGCTGACCAAAAAGGCAAAAGTGACCACGCACAACTTACGCGCCTTTAAACACGTCATCATGAGTGCGAACTTCAAAGACTACCCCTTTACCGAGACCATCAACGCCAACTCTCATCGCATCATCAACTTCCAGGACACAGCGCACGAAAGCCTCACCGGATCAAGTGCCGAATTACCGGCCGGGCATCGAGTCACGACGCGCATTCCGGTGACACAGGAGCAGATGACCTCAGGCATCACCCTTATTCATGGCGTGGTCACCCTTGAGCCTGAGAAAAACGGCACGAAAATCCTCGGCTATGCGTTGAATACGGCAGCCCTGAAACTGACAACGCCGGTTTCCGACCCAACGCTCAACCAGCAAATGGCGCCGACGATCAAGAGGCTTGAATCGGACAGAATCGGCACCGCTGAATTCATCGACTTCTCCAATAGCGGGGCAAGCCTGGCTGCCGGTATGCCGGCCACCCTGCGCATGAATACCTGCTTTGCCGCAAAGCTGGTACAGGCGGCTAATGTCAGCCTTGAACATCTATTCTCGTTAACGCCAGAAACCTGGCAAGAACCTCCACTCACACCCGAGGGGAAAGCAGAAGGCATTGACTTCCGGGGGGCCAACGGCAAGTACTTCTGGGAGCTGTTCCTGTACGTGCCCTGGCTGATCGCCCATCGCCTGAATCAGGAGCAGCAGTATGTCGAAGCGCAGGCCTGGATCAGCTATCTGTTCGATCCGGGGCGAGCAGCCGATGCCTCCAACGACCGGCCCGCCTTTTGGGGATTGCGCGAACTCGCCCGTGAAGAACGCCTGCCCGGTCACACCAGCCACGATCCCCACGAACTGGCGACACGCGCCCCCGTGTATTTTCGCAAGGCGATCTACCTGTTTTATCTGGACATCCTGCTCAATCGCGGCGATGCGGACTATCGCCAGCTCACCCCGGACAGCCTGACTCAAGCCAAACTCTGGTACACCCGAGCCCACCATTTCCTTGGCCCACGCCCCAGGGTCACCGCCACTGAACCCTGGGCGCAAATCACCCTTGCCGTGCTGGCAACGGAGGGTTCTCAAGCCCTGAAAAGACTTGAGCAAACCCACCCCGCCATCGACATCAACCTGTCGGTCGAAGGCGATGCACCGGCTTCGCTGACGGACACCGACAATCTGTGCCTGCCTTTCAACACCGAGCTGGTGGCGCGCTGGGACAAGCTCGAAAGCCGTCTGCATAACCTGCGGCACAATCTTGACATCACCGGCAGACCCTTGCGCCTGGCGCTCTATGCGGCGCCGCTGTCGCCTCTCAAGTTATTGGCCAGCCAGGGCAAAGGGGCTTTCAGCGAAAGCGCAGCAGCGCCGTTCATCGACGCGCAGGTCGGCCATTATCGCTTCCAGGTCATGTTGGGCCACGCGCTCACGGCCACCGAAGCGGTGATTCAACTCGGCAATACGGTGCTGAGCCTGATTGAACGCAAGGAACAGGCCGAATATCTGGAGTTGCAGCAACAACAAGCGTGGGACCTGGCCAATATCGTCGTGACCCAGCAGACCCAGGCGTTGCAGATCGACGGGAAGAACCGGGAGGCACTCGACGCCAGTCGCCGCATGATCGAGTCGCGGATGCATTACTACGCACACCAGCTCACCGAAGGCATCAGCGCCGGGGAGTCCCACGCCGGCTGGCTCTACCTGCTCAGCAACGGATTCGACACCGCTGCTTCGGCCGCCGCCGTTGGGGCCGGCATCGCGATGGTGGCGCCGAATATCTTCGGCACCAGTGTCGGCGGCTCGCGCTGGGAAGGGCCTTTCTATGCCGCCCAAGCCCTGGCCCAGGGCGTTGCCACCGCGCTGCGTGGCGACGCCGCAGACCTGGATCGCTCCGAGCAATTCAACCGCCGGGCGCAGGAGTGGGCCCATGCCCAGGATCAGGCCCGACTCGAACTGGCCCAGGTCGATGCCCAACTACAAGCCTATGCCGAGCAGGAAAAAGCCACGCGCCTGCAATTGCGTCTGGCCGAGACCTCCCTGGCCCAGGCCTGGTCGACCTATCAATTGCTGGCCAGGCGCTTTTCCAAGGCACAGCTGTATGACTGGCTCAATGCCCAGTTGAGCAAGTTCTACTATCAAGTCTATGACCTTGGCCTCTCCCTGTGCCGCACCGCCCAGGCATGCTGGCAGTACGAGATAGCGGACCATGAGCGCACGTTTATCCAGCCCGGCGCCTGGAACAACAACTACCGTGGCTATCTGGCGGGCGAAGCGCTGAAGCTGTCGTTGTTGAACATGAATTCGGCCTATTTGAACCATAACGTGCGGGACCTGGAGATCGTCAAAACCATTTCACTGCGTCACCGCGTGAACGAGTGCGAGGTCACCTCCCCCGCAACCGGCACCTTCCAGACGCCGCCCTCCGGTCCTGAAGACAAATGGTCGCGTCTCAAACTACAACTGGTCAGTAAAGGCAGGCTCTGTTTCAAATTGCCCGCAGCCCTGTTTGAGGAGGATTACCCCCGACACATCCTGCGCCGGATCAAAGGCATCAGCGTATCGTTGCCCGCGACGCTGGGCCCCTATGAAGACATCAAGGCGACACTGACCCAGACCCGCAACGACATCGAACTGCCCACGGGCGAGCTGCGCACGGACATGCGGGCCCATCAGCAAATCGCCCTTTCCACCGGGCTGGACGACAACGGCCTGTTCACCCTCACGTTCGACAGCAACGAGCGTTACTTGCCGTTCGAATACACCGGGGCCATTTCCGACTGGACCCTGGAGTTTCCCAACCCGGACCGGCAGAAAGCCGTGCTGGAATCCATCAACGATATTGTCATTCACCTGCGCTACACCGCCAGGGCGGCCGCTGCCGGCGGGGGCAAGGCATGAGCGACGATACTCACAACCTGCAGGTCAATACCCCGGCAATGCCCAAGGGCGGTGCCGCTATCCAGGGCACCGGCAAGGGCTGGGGCGATATCGGTTCCAGTGGTACGGCAAGCCTTGAGATTGCGTTGCCGATTTCGCCCGCGCGCGGCTATACACCAGCCCTGTCGCTGACCTACCAGAGCGGCGCCGGTAACGGTCCCTTCGGCCTGGGCTGGGGCGTGCACCTGGGCGCCGTCAGCCGACGCACCGCCCATGGCGTGCCGGGGTACACGATGGACGATGCACTGGTGGGCCCCGACGGGCAAATCTGGCTACCGGAACGCGACGCCGAGGGCGCTATCATCAGCAGCACCCTTGCATCCTTCAATGGCTTGCCACTGCCCGACGCGTATACGGTTACGCGCCACTTCCCCAGGGTCGAAACCCGCTTCGACCGTATCGAACACTGGCAATCGGCAACCGACACGGCGGGCTTCTGGTTGCTGCGCGGTGCCGATGGCAGCCAGCACTTTTACGGAAAAACCCCGCTGGCGCGGATTGCCGATCCGGACCAGGCGCACCATGTGGCGCAATGGTTGTTGCAGGAAAGCCTGAATGCCCACGGCGAGCACATTTATTATCACTACGCCAAAGAAACCGACACCACGCGCTACCCCAGGGACTGCCGTGCCCGGCATTACCTGGAAAGTATCTGCTATGCCAACTTCAGCGCCAGGGAGCAGGAGCAGCTTTACCTCTGGCAGACCGACGATAAACCGGACATGGGCTGGCACTTTCAATTGCTGTTCGATTACGGCGAACGCGCCCTCGAACTGGATCAGCGGCCGACGTATCGCAAAATCCGCGACTGGCCGGTACGACCCGACCCTTGCTCGGATTTTGCCTACGGCTTCGAGTTACGTACCCTGCGCCGTTGCAGCCAGATCCTGATGTTTCACCACTTCCCCAAAGAAGCGCGAATGGGCGCCGACCCGGTGCTGGTCAAGCGCCTGCTCCTGGAATACCGCACATCCAGCCATGTCAGCCTGTTGAGCGCCGTGCATGAGCAGGCCTACGACAGCGCGGGCAATAGCGTGAGCCGCCCGCCGCTGGAGTGCGCTTACCAGACGAGCCAGATCAAGATCGATCCGAGCCGCTACCAGGCATTCAGTGCATTGCCCAGGCTGCATGACGGCGCGCGTTATCAACTGGTGGACCTGTATGGCGAAGGCCTGCCCGGTGTGTTGTACCACGTAGACAAAAGCTGGTATTACCATGAGCCGCTGAGACCGCAGCAGCCACGCACCGGCGACGAGGTGAGCTACGGCGCGGCCCTGGAGTTGACCCGCGTGCCGGTCGCCGACAGCACCCGGCCCGTGCACCAGGCGCTGGCCGATGTGGATGGCGATGGGCGTCTGGACTGGCTGGTGGCGAGGCCCGGAATGCATGGTTTTTTCAGCCTGGACGAGCAGCGCAACTGGTCATCCTATACGCCGTTCGATGCCTTCCCCTCAGAGTTCTTCCACGCCCAGGGCCTGCTCGCCGACCTGATGGGGGCAGGCCGTCATGACTTTGCGATGATCGGCCCGCGCAGCGTGCGCCTGTATGAAAATCGCCGTCCTTCGGGCTTCGCCCCGCCCACCGAAGTGGCCCACAGGCCTGACGATAGCTTGCCGGTCATTTCCACCTCGCCCAACGAAGTGGTGGCATTCAGCGATGTACTCGCCACGGGTCAACAGCATCTGGTGCGAATCCGCCACAACGAAGTCAAATGCTGGCCGAACCTGGGGCGCGGCCGTTTTGGCCAGGGGTTTGTATTGGCCACATTGCCGTTGCGGTATCAGACCTTCAACGCGGCGCATGTACTGCTCGTCGACCTCAACGGCGGCGGCGCGGCAGACTTGCTGTACCTGAGCGCCACTCACCTGAATATTTTCCTCAACAAAGGCGGCAACGGTTTCGAGACACAAGCGATCAAAGTCCCGTGGCCAAAGGGCGTGCAATACGACGATCACTGCCAGGTCAGCGTTGTCGATGTGCTCGGCCTGGGCTGTCCGAGCCTGATCCTGACGGCTGTCCATCAGACCCCGGTTCATTGGCGCTACGACTTTTTCAACCACAAGCCCTGGCTGCTCACGCGCACCGACAACAACATGGGCGCCCAGGCGTCGATCAAATATCGCAGCAGTGCCCAGGAGTGGCTGGACGAAAAACGCGAGCTGCAGGCCCAGGGCCAGCCCGCGATCAGCCAGTTACCCTTTGCGCTGCTGCTGGCCAGCCAACACACCCAGCGCGATGAAATTACCGGCAACCAGTTGACCCGCCACGTGAGCTACCGCCAGGCGTATTACGACCGTGTGGACCGCGAGTTCCGTGGCTTCGGGCTGTTGCTGCAAACCGACACCGACAACCGCAAGAACGCCCCCCTCACGCCGGGTTCCAGCGCCCCCTTGCTCAGCAAGACCTGGTTCCATACCGGACGATCCCTTGACATGCCCTGCCTCGGCCACAGCACGCACGACCCGCACGCCAAGCCCCTCGGTCGCACGCTGCTCACCCGCTACAGGGGAACGGCCCAGGCACAGCCGCTGGATCATCATGACGATGTAGTCGGCGATCCTGCGCCGGCGCTGGCACGCGAGGCGGCCCGCGCACTCAGTGGCGTGGTGCTGCGGGTCGAGGTGATGGCGGCGGGCGGGGCGCACGATGCGGTGCCCTATTCCATCAAACACCAGCGCTACCTGGTGCGCGAACTGGCGCCGCCCAGCCCCCATACGCCTTACGCGCGGTTGCTGCCATTGGCCCTGGAGTCGGTCAGCTATCAATATGAAGGCGTGGCGGACGATCCGGTCTGCCAGCACCAGATCAACCTGCGCTGGGACGCCTATGGTTGCCTGGTGCATGGCGTGACCCTGCATTACGCCCGCCGCACCACCGCCGCCAGCCCGCCGCCCGCCGTGCTGGTGGATGAGCACCAGCAGCGCTGGTGGCGCGATACCCATGACGACGCGCAACAGTCCTATTACCTGAGCGAAACCCTGGCAGAGCCGATTCATCTGGACCACACACAGCAGTGGCGCCTGGCCTTGCCCTACCGCCAACGGCATAACGCCCTGGTGCTCGGCAAGGCGCCGGCGCCTGGCGGGCTGGACCCAACGCGTATCGCCTATGAGGTGTTCATCGACACCCGCGACGGGCCGTTGGCGGCAGGAGCCGGGCGCACACTGAGCGGCTTGTCGCGCCAGCACTACCGGCAGGCCGGTGGCTTCGGTAAAACCCTGGAACCCGGCGTCGCCACGGCCCAGGCATTGCCTGACTACCTGGAAACCGCCGAGCTGGATGACCAGGCCCTGAGCGTCTACAACGACATTCCGAGCATGCCCAGTCAACCCAGGGTGGACCTGGTGCAAAAGCTCACCGACAGTGGCTATCACACCATGGCGATGTTTTTCCTGTTCGACGGCGAGGTGGCGCCCGCGCAGAATCGCCTGTGGTCGATACGCCGCCACTTTCCCCGCTATGACAAGCCCAGCCGGTTTTGTCGGTTGAGGGCGCTGCGGGCCACCGAGGCTCACGGCGAAACGACACTCCAGTATGACCCCTACTCACTGCAGACCCTGCTGGTAAAAACACCCGACGGCTGCGTGACCACCGCCGAATACGACTATCAATTGCTGCTGCCGACAAAAATCGTCGATCCCAATGGCACTGTTCAAGAGGCGCGTTATGACGGTTTCGGGCAGTTGCTCGCCAGCAGTTTCCACGGCCATGAACAGAACCTCAGGGTGGGCTTCGCCGACCTGCAAAGCTACCGCCCGCGCCATGATGTCACGCCCGGGTCGGCCATCGAACAGGCGCACAGCGTGTTGCAAGACATGGCCAGCGCGCACTGCTACGCCCCGTTCAGTTGGATGGGCAGTATCGACCTGGCCCTGGTCAAGCCCGAGTGGATCAGCAAGGCCTACCTGCTCCCCGGCGGGCATATCCGCATGGGCGCGCGGGCGCGCCTGAGTGCTGCTCGCCATGTCCTCGGCGACAGCGAAAAACAACTCAAGGCGTTGATCGACAAGGCCAGCCGCACGCCGGTCCATGGGCTCATGTTGCAAGCCGACCGTTACCCCGGCGACGCAGAACGACAGGTTCGCATGACCCTGACCTGCTGGGATGGCTTCGGTCGTTCGTTGCAGACCCGGCAGAAGACCGAACCGGGCCCGGCCCACGCGGTCGACGCCAAGGGCAACCTGTTGGTCGACGACCTGCCGGATGCCGCTGGCACCTTGAAGAAACAGCTGCGCCACGTGCAGGCCGACCCCCGCTGGCGCGTCAGCGAGCGTGTCGAATACAACAACAAGGGCTTGGTCATACGGGTCTACCGCGCCTACTTCACCAACAGCCACGCCTATGTCAATGATCACGCCATGCGCGAACTGGGCCACAGCGACCGGCAATGGTACGACCCCCTGGGACGCCCGACCCGGACATTGACGGCAGGAGGGTTCATGCGGCGTACCACCTATTGGGCCTGGTACACCGTCAATGAGGACGAAAACGATACCTATGAAGAGCTGAACTGACTGATCGCTGATCGTTCCCACGCTCTGCGTGGGAACGATCGTCTGCCTGATGATGCTCCCGTCAGGATCGCGGCGCGGCGCGCCAGTTCGACGCCAGGTGTGTGTACCCGCGCCGGGCAAACGCCACGACAAAGCCGCGCCATTCGGTCAATGATGCAATCACGCCGCGGGCCACCATCACAATCGTTCGCGTGGTGCGGCTTTGCGCGGCCTGGGGCAGGCCCGTCAGCGCCACGGCCAATGCCTCGACCCCGGTTGCGGCCCAATACGTCCATACCTGATTGAACATTCTGCTCAGCCCGCCGTGCATCAACCCAACAGGGTCCGGTGTCTGCACGGTCAGCCCATGGTGATCGTGGACCGTCGTGGGATGACCACTGCGCGTAAGCGTTCCCATCGCTGCATCGTAGGCTTCAATCGCGGGTGACACATTGGGTTGCATCAGCGCAGGCACTTCCCCGCCGTAAACCGCGTTGGCGATCGTTGCAACGGCGTACGCTGCCGTCGCGCCGGCGGTACGGCCGACCCTGGCCCGCAGCGGTGTGCTGCCCCAGGAGGCGCCGGTGCCGTGCCCACGCATGATCTGCTGCACCAGTTCCCTGGAGAGCGAGCGGATATGCCCGCTCAATCGCTGCACCGCCACGGGGTCCCAGCGTTCCCCGGCTTGAGCACTCGGCGTGTCAGCGTGATAGGCGTAACCAATACCCGCCACAGCTGCCGAAATAACCCCGATCTGTGGTGCAAGACGGGTCCAGTTACCGACGACACCGGTGCTCATATGCATCGTGGTCAGGGCATCCAGCGACGCCACGGTATAGCGCACAATCTGATTGCGCTGCGGCGTGGGCTCAAGGTTGCCGAATACCGCCAGATCAACGCCCGTCGCGATGACATTGGCGATATAGGTGGATAAACCATCGCGAATCGCGGCCGACGACGCTGCCTGTATCCTCGGGCGGATAATCCGCCCCATCGTCGCGAGCCTGCGGCTGAAGGAGAGCCTGCGAATTTGCTTATCCTGGGGCGCCTCCAACGCCGATGCGCCCACCAGGCCTTGCGCGTCGACGTGGGTGACCGGATTACCGCCGACCATCGCGTACAGATTCAAGCCATCGGCATCGCCGATCGGGTCAGGGCTGATCCAACGGCCTAACCACGCTGCGTAATACCTGAAGCCGTAGTAAGACAGCCCGCTGGCATCGCGTTCCTTACCCGAATAACGGATGAAGCTGTAGCTCGCCTCGCTGGCATTCCTTGCCGCCCGCCACGCTGTCCCGCCGTAGGGGTAATAACTTTCCTGACTGAGCAATTGCGCCTGCTCGCCCAGTTCCAGGCAATTGCTGCCCAAGTGGTCCGACAAACCATAACGGATCTGCGTGGCCTGACCCACTCCCGAAGGATGGCGATCCCACAGCAGAACGCGGACGGTGGTCGTACCGGCATCGAGGTTGAGAACATTCAGTTGCTCACCCGTTGCGCTGTCATGGCGGATTTCCAGTCCCGGCAGGTAGCGCACCTCGGCGGTATGCAACACGCCACGGGCCTGGGAGACCCGGCGCTTGAGAATGCGCTGGCCCGTGGCATCGTAGGCGTAGTGCTCTTGATCGTCATTGCCCCCCTCGCGCCGCACCTGCGTCAGGCGCACCAGTTGATTGCGCACATCCCAGTCCATCTTCTGCTCGCCTGCCAACACTTGCAGGTTGCCATTACGGTCAAAGCCCTGCCCCAACCCCGGTGCGGTCTTGCCATCGGCCTGCGGCAGAAAATGATTGCTGCCCGCGGCCACGCTCATCTGCCGCGTGAAGCCTGTGCCGCTGCTGGGCACGTGCTGCAACTCGAGCAAATTGCCGGCGGCGTCATAGCGCAACCGCTGGGTGTAGCGACGCCATACGCTGTCGTCAGTCGAGCCAAACGCCACCGTTGCGGGTAACGCCGGGCCGCCCGTGTTGCCGGCGGTTTCGCGGCCGGTGGCCGTGATCAGTTGCGATAACGTGTCGTACGCGTAGAGGCTGGCCGAACTGATGCGCGTGTTGCTGGACCATTGCGTCGGCTGGGCAAGGTCGTCGATGCGCACCACGTTGCCCACGTTGTCATACTCATAGCGCAGGTCTTGCAGCGCTGCGCCTGCGTGCAAACGGGCCGTCATTTGCCGCAGGCGACCATCGAACTCACGGTATTGCATGGCGCGCACCACGCCATTGCCGGCGCGTTCGCTGAGCACCTGGCCCGCCGCATTGTAACGGCGCTGGCCCAGCACCTGCGTACGCACCCCGGCCCTGGGCGTTACAAAGATACTCGCCGGTTGGCCGTCAATGCTGTAGCTGTAGTCGAAGCGATTGCCCTTGGCGTCCGTGTGATGCAGGCGCTCACCCAGCGCGTTGAACCCAATGGTGGTCTGGAACCTGTCGGCCTCCAGGCGCGCCTCGCGCTGTGCATCGGGCTGCGGCCAATCCAGCGCAGCGCCCGCCTGTCGAAAACGTCGGGCCTGCTGCGTGACCTCCGCGTGCAGCCCATAGGCCTCGTGGAACAGCGAGCCGCCGCCGTCATCGTGGCGAACCACCCGGCCACAGCGGTTGCGTGCGGCCTCTTGACTGGAAGATGAAGCATAGGCAAGACGCTCGACGCACAGCGCTTGCCCGTCACTGGCCGCCTGCTCGAAGACGGCAACCGGCCGCAGATATCGATCGTAGTGATGAGCCTGGTGAGCGCCCCGTCCATCCCATTCTTCCAGCAACTGTCCGGCTTGCCCGATCAACGTCAGCCGCCAGCCGGCATCCACGCTGTCGGTGCGCAACGCGTGCCCGCCAAGGCTGTAAACCGTGCGTTGATTGGGCGCAGTGCCGGGTTGTGAATGCGACAACTGCAACAGGCGGGGATCCCATTGTTCAATCATCAGGCCCGTACTGCCAAAGACCTGACGATGAATGCGCACCTGCGCTTGATCCTCCGCGCTGGCGCGGTGGTAATCGATGTTGCGCACGATCAACCCGCGCGGGTCGATGGCCGCCAGGGACGGTGTGTGTCGATGGATGGAATAAGACATGACCTCAAGACCTTATTGCTGAATAAGTAGTCCTGAAAGCCTAGGGATGCGGGGGGAAGCAAGGTGGTGCTGGAGGATGTTTTGTGTGTCCGGGTACTGGCATCGCCCCGACCCGCTCGCGCGGGTCGAGGCGGCGCTCAATGCCCGCCGGCGCAGGTCGGCGAAGCCGGTGCCGCGTCGACCTTCGCCCATTCCTCAGGCGTATAGGTATGCAGCGCCAGCGCATGAAACTCGCTCATCAGGTCACCCAGGGTGGCATAGACCTTCTGGTGGCGCTTGACGCGATTAAGCCCCTCGAACTGCTGGCTGACCAGCACGGCCTTGAAGTGGGTCTGCAACCCACGGCTGTGCATGTGGCTCTCGTCCAGCACACTCAAGTGATCCGGGGCCAGGGCGGCAAGCGCCGTTTCGATACGCTGTTGCATAGTCATTGCTGCTTACTTCTTCTTGGCCGGTGCGGCGGCTTTTGGCGCCAGCTCGTTGGTCATGTCTTCCAACAGCTTGTTCACCACCGGTACTGCGCTTTCCAGCTTGGCCTGGGTCATCTGGGCCGATTGCTGGGTCAACTGCGGCATTTTTTCCAGGACTTTCTTGCCCAGAGGCGACTGGTAGAACGCCACCAGGTCCTTGAGCTCCGATTCGCTGAAGTTGGTGGTGTAGAGCTTGACCATGTCCGGTTTCAGCTTCGGCCAGCCGATGGCCTGGTCCAGCGCGGCGTTGGCCTTGGCCTGGTAGCTGTCGAGTACGGACTGTTTGGCGGCAGGCGCCTTGGTCTGCTCGAAACGCTGGGCGAACATTTGTTGCACTTGCATGTACACCGGGGTACCCAGCTTGTCAGCGTGGGCCAGGGTAAGGAAGGCTTCGGCACTGGCGTTGTGGCTGGCGGTATCGGCAAAAACCTGGCCGCTGGCGCAAATCAGAGCAACCGCGGTACAGATGGCACGAAGACGAGTCATCGAGTTTCCTTTTCTAGCTGGCGAGGTAAGACCCCAAGGGCGCCCATTCTGCGCCTAAAAAACCTCGCGGCTCAACCCCGGGCCGCGTCAGGTGTGGTTTGATCGATGAAACGTCTTTTAGGGAACCCCCTTGGCCAATCACAGCCTAAACTGCGCAAACGAACCTGAAGGAGTGTGCCCGATGAGCCGTATCGAAACCGACAGCCTGGGAGAAGTCCACGTCCCGGATGACGCTTACTGGGGCGCCCAGACCCAACGTTCGCTGGTGAATTTTGCCATCGGCGAGCAGCGCATGCCGCTGGCGGTGCTGCATGCCCTGGCGTTGATCAAGAAGGCTGCCGCCCGGGTCAACGACCGCAACGGCGACCTGCCGGCCGATATCGCCCGCCTGATCGAACAGGCCGCCGACGAAATTCTCGACGGCCAGCATGACGACCAGTTCCCCCTGGTGGTGTGGCAGACCGGCAGCGGCACCCAGAGCAACATGAACGCCAACGAAGTGATTGCCGGCCGCGCCAATGAACTGGCCGGCGGCAACCGTGGCGGCAAGAGCCCGGTGCACCCCAACGACCACGTCAACCGCTCCCAGAGTTCCAACGACTGCTTCCCCACCGCCATGAGCATTGCCACCGTCAAGGCCGTGCACGAGCAGCTGTTGCCGGCCATCACCGTGCTGTCCGGCGGCCTGGCGGAGCTGGCGGCGCGGCACATGAAGCTGGTCAAGACCGGCCGCACCCACATGATGGATGCCACGCCGATCACCTTCGGCCAGGAACTCTCGGCGTTCATCGCCCAACTCGACTACGCCGAACGCGCCATCCGCAGCGCCCTGCCCGCCGTGTGCGAGCTGGCCCAGGGCGGCACCGCCGTGGGCACCGGGCTCAATTCGCCCCACGGCTTTGGCGAGGCGATCGCCGCCGAGCTGGCCGCACTGTCGGGACTGCCGTTCGTCACCGCGCCGAACAAATTCGCCGCCCTCTCCGGCCATGAGCCGCTGGTAACCTTGCACGGCGCGCTGAAAACCCTCGCCGTGGCCCTGATGAAGCTCGCCAACGACCTGCGCCTGCTCGGCTCCGGCCCGCGCGCGGGGTTGGCAGAAGTCAAATTGCCAGCCAACGAACCGGGCAGTTCGATCATGCCCGGCAAGGTCAACCCGACCCAGTGCGAAGCCCTGTCGATGCTGGCCTGCCAGGTGCTCGGCAATGACGTGACCATCGGCATCGCCGCCAGCCAGGGGCATTTGCAGTTGAACGTGTACAAGCCGGTGATCATCCACAACCTGCTGGAATCGATCCGCCTGCTGGCGGACGGCTGCAACAACTTCCAGGAACACTGCATCGCCGGCCTGGAGCCTGACGCCGAACAGATGGCCGAACACCTGGAACGTGGGCTGATGCTGGTGACCGCCCTCAACCCGCATATCGGCTATGACAAATCCGCACAGATCGCCAAGAAAGCCTATGCCGAAGGGCTGACTCTGCGGGAAGCGGCGCTGGAACTGGGCTACCTCACCGACGCAGAGTTCGACCAGTGGGTACGCCCGGAAAACATGCTGGAGGCCGGGCACTGAAAACCCAAGGTTGGCAGAGAGGCTTGCCCTAATCCCCATTGTAGGAGCGAGCTTGCTCGCGAAAAACGCACAGACACCGCGTTCATCCAGAAAGTACGCGTTATCGTTAACGTTTTTCGCGAGCAATGGCTAGGCGCCCCCCTCGCTCCTACAGAAGGCGGTGTAAGCTTAACTGACCGGCATTAAAGCTTGCCCCCACACCACTCCACGATGCGAAGCGAGCCGCTCTTGATCTGGCTTTTGCTTTTGATCTTAGGCGCCCCGTTAAACCACGCTGGCCGAACGCAGGTTTGAATCCGTGGGCAACCCGGCAGGACGCCGGGTTAGCCGCACTGGGCCATGGATGGCCCATTGCGGCGGCCCACGGATTCAAGCCTGCGTTCGGGCACACCGAGCCTAGGCGAGGTGCCGAG